>Ga0181535_10003589_pt1 | contig 17906 bp, 14 predicted proteins | sample PEATcosm2014_Bin_44_FD_119774 | JGI IMG/M metagenome (GOLD analysis project Ga0181535, IMG submission 119774) | Peatland microbial communities from MTU Mesocosm Facility, Houghton, MI, USA - PEATcosm2014_Bin17_30_metaG | ecosystem: Environmental > Terrestrial > Soil > Wetlands > Peat | place... | reverse complement strand
GAGGCGCCCTCGCCGGACGGCGGTCTTGGCATCCAGAACATCGAGGGACGCAGCCCGCTCCGCCTGGCCCTGACCCGGCTCCGCAGCGACCGCCTGGCCTGGATTGCCGCCGGCATGATCGTGGTGATGGCCCTGATAGCCATCGCCGCCCCTCTGATCTCGACGGCGACGGGGCACAGCCCCTACAACCCCGACCTCGTCAACGGGACCGACACGTTCGGCCAGCCGTGGGGCCCCGGGCAGGCCGGCTTCTTGCTCGGCACCGACAACCTCGGCCGCGACATCCTGGTGCGCGTCGCCTACGGGGCGCGGATCTCGCTGCTGGTCGGGGTGCTGGCCACCCTGCTCGCCACCCTCAGCGGCACCATCCTCGGCCTGATCTCCGGCTACTTCGGCGGCTGGATCGACGCCGTGCTCGCCCGCCTGATGGACGCGGTTCTCTCCTTCCCCTACGTGCTGGCGGCGATCGTCATCGCCTCCGTCTTTGGGGGGAGCCTCGGGCTCACCATCGGCGTCATCGCCTTCTTCTCGTGGGCCGCCATCGGCAGGATCGTCCGCGGCCAGACCCTCTCGCAGAAGGAGAAGGAGTACGTCGAGGCGGCGCGCTCCATCGGCGCGGGGCCCTTCCGGATCATGTTCGTCGACATCCTGCCCAACCTGATCGCTCCGGTGATCGTGCTGGGAACCCTCCTGGTCCCGGTGGCGATCGTCTTCGAAGCCACCCTGGACTACCTCGGCGTGGGCGTGGGCCCCCCCATCCCCACCTGGGGCAACATGCTGGCCGACGACCAGGGGTCGGCGGGCTTCGGCGCCTGGTGGTTCTGGGTCTTCCCCTCCGTCGCCCTGCTGATCACCACCCTCGGATTCAACCTGCTCGGGGACTCGGTCCGCGACGCCCTCGATCCGCGAACCGAGCGCATCTTCGCCATGCGCCGCAAGGGCGCGGCGGCCACCGGCGGTCCGAGCGGCGCAGCCCCCGGCGACCCCGCACCGGTCTCTGAGCCCGCGCCGTCATGATCCGATTCATCATCCGCCGCGTGGTCCAGGGGATCATCACCCTCTGGGTCATCGTCAGCCTGGTCTTCGTCCTCTTCTTCCTGACCAAGCCCAACCCGGCGCGGCTGCTCGCCGGGAAGGAGGCGACGGTGGCGCAGGTGGCGACCATCAGCAAGGCGCTCGGCCTCAACGCGCCCGTCTGGCAGCAGTACCTGAGCTTCCTGAACCGGTTGCGCCAATTCAACCTCGGCGAGTCGTACAAGCTGCACGAGCCCGTGACCACTCTCATCGGCCAGTGGGTGCAGGTCGACATCTCGCTGGCCGTGGGTGCCGGCGTCATCTGGCTCGCCATGGGCCTCAGCGTCGGCATCCTCGCCGCCCGCCGTCCCCGCAGCGTCTGGGACCGCAGCGCCACGGTGTTCGTGCTGGTCGGCCTCTCCACCCCGACCTTCATCCTCGGCCTGCTGCTCCTCTTCGTCTTCTTCTACATCCTCACCACCCACGGGATCGCCATCTTCCCCAGCGCCGGCAACTACACGCCGTTCCTGACCAATCCGGCGGAGTGGGCCCACGACCTGATCCTCCCCTGGCTGACCCTTGCCCTGATCACGGCGGCCACGTACGCCCGTCTCTCGCGCAGCTCGCTGCTGGAGGTGCTGGGCGAGGACTACATCCGCACCGCCCGTGCCAAGGGTCTCTCCGAGCGGCGTGTCGTCTACCGCCACGCCTTGCGAGCGGCGATCACCCCGATCGTCACCCAGTTCGGCATCGACCTGGCCGGGGTGCTGGGCGGAGCCATCATCACCGAGACCATCTTCGGTCTGCCCGGTCTGGGCCAGAACGTGGTCAGCGCCATCAGCCGGGAGGACCTGCCGGTGATCCAGGGGATCGTGCTGGTCGCCGCCGCCTTCATCGTGGTCGCCAACATCATCGTCGACGTCCTCTACGCGGTCATCGATCCCCGGGTCCGGCTCTCGTAGCGCGGGCGGGTTTCAACCCATCGGATGAATCGGCCCCTGCTGGGACCGTTCTGCTCAGACCGGGGGCAGGCGGAGCAGGAAGGTGCTGCCCTCCCCGGGGCGGCTCCTCTCCAGCGACAGGGCGCCACCCATCCGCCGGGCGCACTCGCGACTGAGGTAGAGGCCCAGCCCGGTCCCGGCGGCTCGCCCCGCCCCCGCTCCCCGGACGAATCGCTCGAAGATCCGCTCCCGATCCGCCTCCGGAATCCCTGGGCCGCGGTCGCTCACCCGGATGTCGACGGCGCCGGGTGCGGAGCGGACGGTCAGCACCACGGTCGCCGGCGCGTCGGAGTAGATCAGCGCGTTATTGACAAGATTGTCCATTATCCGGGACACCAGGTCGGCGTCCCCCTTCGCCCGCGCTCCGGCGGGGCAGTCGAGGCTCAGGGTCCCGCCACCCAGATCGAGGCGTGGGCCCACCCGGTCGTGGACGGCGTCGAGGAGGGCGGCGAGGGCGATCTCCTCACGGTCGATCCGCAGCTCGTTGCTCTCCAGACGGGCCACGGTGAGCAACGAGGTGGCGACCTCCTGAGCCTCGTGAGCCTTGGCGGCGATCACCCGCACCGCTTTGAGCGCCGCCTCTCCGAGCTCTCCGAGGTCGCCTCCGTCGAGCAGTGAGGCGTACCCCTGGATCACCGTGAGCGGCGACCGCAGCTCATGCACGGCGATGTCGAGCAGATCCGACCTGGTCCGCTCCATGGCCACGGCGAGCGGATCCGCAGCGCTGCCGTCCTGGCCCCCGGGCAAGCCGGGGCCACGAGCCGTCACGCGGAGTCCGACCTCCCTCGCCAGGAGCCGCCTCCGCACCGCAACGTGCCGTGAAAACTGAGTATCCACAGTCGCAACATCGCCCATTGACACTATCACCATGGGGGCACTGGCTGGAGATGGCCGCGGTTCGTGGTGCGGACGTCGCTGGAAACCGCGTAGTCTCACGGGCCGCCGCGGCACCTCGCTCACCGGGAGGGCCTTTGCCCCGCCCCCGAGGAGGCCTCCCGTGGTCAGGCCCTCGTGAAGAACACCACCACCGTACCCGACCCCGCCTCCTCGACGGTCCGCGGCGGCACCGCCCCGCACCTGATCGCGCTCTTCGTCGTCAACGCGATCTCCCAGTACGCCGGGGCCTCGCTCGCCGTGCGCGCCTTCGGGGCGATGCCGGCGGCCGGGGTCGCCTGGATCCGGGTGCTCACCGGGGCGGTCGTGCTGGGCGCCTGGCGACGCCCATGGCGGGAGGTGCGCGGCCAGACGGCGGTGACGCTGCTGCTGCTCGCGGCCTTCGGGATCGCCCTCGCCGCCATGAACCTCACCTTCTACCTCGCCATCCAGCGCCTGCCCTTGGGCACCACGGTCGCCATCGAGTTCATCGGCCCCATCCTGGTGGCGGCGATCGGGGCGCGCGGGCCACGCAACCTGGCCGCGCTGGCGATCGCCATCGCCGGAGTGGCCACGCTCAGCCGGATCAGCGTCTCCGGCAGCCCGCTGGGGGTGGTATGGGCTCTGGCCGCCGGCCTGCTCTGGGCCCTGTACATCGTCCTCGCCCATCAGGTGGCCCGCCGCGGTCTGGGCACCACCGGGCTGGCGGCCGCCATGGCCGTCGGGGTGGTGGCGATCGCGCCGCTGGCAGCCGCCCCAGCCTTGGAAAGCGCGGGCCACGGAGGGGTGATGCTCCTCGCCGTGGGTGCCGGGCTGCTCTCCAGCGCCGTCCCCTACGCCCTCGACCAGGTGCTGCTGCGGCGCCTCTCCCGTGGGGCCTTTGCGCTCCTCCTCAGCCTGCTGCCGGCCACGGCCACGGTCATGGGGCTGGTGCTGCTCCGGCAGATCCCCCAGCCTCTCGAGATCCTGGGCATCGGCCTGGTCGTCGCCGCCGTCGTCCTCCGCACTCCCGATGAGGCGCCGACCGGCTGAGCCAGCAGGGCGCCCCGAAGGCACCCTCCTAATCGGCCACCTGCGTGAAGAGGATCGAGAAGCCGCAGCTCTGGCCGGCGTCGGCGGCGTCGGTGTTGAAGCCGGCCCCCTTGGTGACCGTGAAGGTGTAGGTGTCGCTTCCCGCCGGTCCCGGCGAGGTGCCCGGCCAGTTGCTCGCCCCGGCGCTGTCGTTCAGGTTGATAGAGCCCATCTGGGTGGTGAGAACGGTGGCCGGGTAGTTGGTCACGCTGCTCGCATCGACCACCGTCAGCACCAGGTCGGCGCAGAGGTTGCCCGTCGGAGCGGCGGCCATCTGCATCGTGAAGGTGCTCTTGAGGGTCCCGGTGCTGGTGATCTTGACCCCGCCCGTCGCCAGGGTGGCCGGGGAAGCGGGGTCGACGCCGGTGACGTTGATGATCGCCGCGCAGACGTTGCCCGTCTCGTTCAGCAGGGCAGCCGAGGTCACCGAGGTGCAGGTCGCGGAACCCACGGCGTTGCTGTGGGTCACGGTCCCGGCGGCGACCGTGTTGCCGGCGTTCTCGGTGTAGCCCTGCCAGGCCGCCATGCCACCGAAGCCGACCAGGCCGGTGCCAGCGACCGTGACCGCGAGGACCAGGGCGACCCGAATGAAGCGGGTGCGCCGGGGCCTCCGCCCGTGCCGTTCCATGATCGTCCCTTTCCTGCCCTTCTGCCCGGGTAGAGCAAATGCACTAGACGTTGCTAGTGAGCCTACCGGGTGGCCTTTACAGGAACCTCAGAGGTTTGGCCACAGACGCGTAACAGCGGATCGCGGGAGCGCAAACCCGGAAGGCGCCCGGCCAGGGCTCAGCTCATCCCTCCGGCGGCTCAGATCGCCCCCCGCCGGGCCTTCTCCAGCCAATCACCCGCCGCCTGGAAGTCGGCGTCCGCGGTCCCCGGCCGGAACCGGGGTGCCTCGCCGTCGGCCCGGGCATACGAGCCGCAGAAGCGGACCTCCTCGCAGAATCGATGCAGGGCGGCCAGGGCATCGCCCACCCGGGCCTCCTCGATGTGACCCTCGCAGTCGATCGAGAAGCAGTACCGGCCGAGGCCATGGCCGGTGGGGCGGGACTCGATCCGGGTCAGGTTGACCCCCCGGACGGCAAACTCGGTCAGCAGCTCCAGGAGCGCCCCCGGGTGGTCGTCGGCGATCAGGGTGACGACCGTTGTCCGGTCGGCGCCGGTCGGCCGAGGCAGCGCACGGGGCAGGACAGCCATCACGAAGCGGGTCACCGCGTGGTGGTGGTCGCCGATGTCCGCGGCCAGCTCGACCAGCCCATAGCGCTCGGCGTTGGCGGGCGCGGCGACGGCCGCGTCGGTGCCGTCCCCTCCCCCGGCCACGGCGGCGGCGGCCTCCGCCGTCGAGGGGGTGGAGCGCACCCTCGCCTCGGGGAGGTGGGCGCGGAGCCAGTGCCGGCACTGGGCGGTCGCATGGGGATGGGAGGCGACCACCCGGATCGAGCCCAGCCCGGTGCCGGGGCGGGCCAGCAGGGAGAGCCGGACGGGGACCAGCATCTCGCGGGCGATGTGCAGCGGGCTTCCGCTCGCAAACTCGTCGAGCGTGCCGCTCACCGATCCCTCCACCGAGTTCTCGAAGGGCACCACCGCCCCTGCCACCGACCCCTCCCGGACGGCGGCGAAGGCGTCGGCGACCGTCTCCACCGGGATCAGGTCCGCGTCCCGGCTCTCCGGGAGGCTGCGGACCGCGGTCTCGGCGAAGGTGCCCTCCGGGCCGAGGTACGCGTAGCGGATGCGCACCGCCTATGGCCCTGCCGGAATGGTGGCGGGCGCGGCGCCGGAATGGCTCACGGTCGTGCCCACCACCACCGCCCCGATGATGAAGAGGGCGAGGAGGGCCAGCCCGACGTATCCGAGGACCAGCCCGGCGATGGCCAGCCCGCGGCCCCCCTGCCGGCTGTGGTGGATCTGGGAGAGGGCGATGTGGCCAAAGATGACGGCCAGGATGGACCCCACCCAGTACAGCCAGAGGATGCCCAACACGAGCGCGGCGATCGCCAGGCCGTTGGTGCCCGGGGTCGCGTACGCCGGATACGGGTACGGGGGCGGGTAGGGCGGGGGATACTGGCCGAGCGGGGGATAGGGTCCCGGCCAGGGGACCTGACCGGCTGGGGGCGGGTAGGGGTAGGCGGGCGGCGGGCCCGCCGGGGGCCACGTGTAGCCGGGCGGCGTCGGATCTCCCCCCTGCGGCGGGGGCGGTTGCCAGGCGGTCGACACGATGGCGGCTCCTCGGGCCGGGCCGGCGACGACGCCCGCTCCGGCTGGCCGGGCGTCCGATCCGGCCGGAGCCGGACCGACACAGAGGTTACCCGGATCCGGGCGACCCTGTCTCGCTCTTCTCGCCGATGGCATACTCGTCGCACACCGCACCGGCGGTGACCTTCTGACGTGAAGGGGGCTAGCGCTTGACGAAGATCTCCGCGAAGCCGTCGCCGTAGACCTGCTTCCACTGGGGGTCGACGGAGAGCGCCATGCTGAGCGCCGAGGCGGTGCGCTCGACGACGTAGTTGACGCCGTGCTCATTGAGGATGGTCTGCCAGTCCGGCTCGGCGTTCTCGACGTCGCTGACCTCCTGGAGCAGCTGATTGCCCAGCTCGGTCGCCTCTCCGTAGATGAAGACCCGGCGGTTGGCATCCCCGTAGAAGCGGTAGATGAGGTAGCCGCCCCAGTCGTACGCGTTGAACATCCGGGTCCCGACGGTCGGGTGGGCCTCCAGCCAGCTGGCCGCTCCGACCGGGAAGTTGGCGTCGGTGCTCGCCGTCTGGCCGCTCAGCGTGTTGGCCGCGATGCCGACGGCTCCCACGCCGACGATCAGTGCGCCGGCTGAGACGAGGATGAGGAGGTCAGAGGCGCGGCGTTGGATCCATCTGCCGAGCGGCTCCTGCCAGCGGCTCCGCTCCCAGGCCCCGCCGAGGGACCAGGCGACCATCGGGGTGAGCGCGGCGGCGGCGAGAGGAGCGTTGCGCACCGCCGAGAGGGCGGCGTAGATGCCGACCACGGTGAGGACGGCATCCCAGAGCCGGGGCCGGCGGAAGGCCATGGCGAAGACCACCAGAAGGAGGAGCAGCTCGAGACCCACCTCGCCGAGAGAGTGGAAGCTCGGCGAGTGCCACTCGGCGATGAAGGTCTGCTGGACGGCGCTGGTCTGGGTCTGGATGGCAGCCAGGTAGGCGCGGACGGTCAGCGGGTTGAGCAGGCCTGCGACGCCGCAGGCGACCAGCGTCAGCCAGAGCCGCAGGGACCGCCGGCGGTGGGCGCCGTCCTGCGCCGCGTAGAGCCAGAGCACCGTCTCGGTGGCCGCGGCTAGTCCCACCACGGCGAGGCCGTAGACGAACCCACCGTGGAGATTCGCCCACACCACCATCACGAGCGGCAGCAGGTAGAGGTGGCGGTTGCGGTCTCTGAGAAAGGCCTCGACCCAGAGGAGTGTCAGGCAGGTGAGGGCGAAGCTGATCATCTGCGACCGGGGGCCCCAGACCTCGACGCCGGCCGCCCCGGCCACCACCAGGCAGATGCCGGCGATCACCGCGGGAACCCGCTCCATGCCGATGCGGCGCCAGATGAGCCAGAAGCCCACCCAGGTGACCGCCGCGTAGGCGAGGCTGAAGGCGAGGAACCCCCCGGCCCGGTAGATCAGGTCGCCGAGCACCTCGCTGCCCCACTCCTGATCCGCCCAGACCCGGCTTGAGGCGGTGTAGGTGAAGAGCTCGTGTCTGGGCAGCTGGCCGTGGTTGATGATCCAGCTGCCCGTCTCCATGTGCCACCAGAAGTCGGGGTCCCCGACCCGGCGGCAGATGACAGCCAGGATCGCGGCGAGCGCAGCTCCCACCACCAGCCCCCCGAGGCTGGGACGGGGCAGGCGGACGCGGGCCCGGGGGGTATCCGAGGGCGGAGAATGCTCCGGCGCGACGGCCACGGGGTGGCACGATGACACATCGGAGCGCCCGTTAACGCTCGCGCAAGGTTGACGGCGGACGATACATTGGGGGCTCCCCGGACCCGGGGACGGAGCAGCGTGGCCGCGGCGGCCGCGGAGACGGAGGACGGCTGTGGCGGCGGTGGGTGAACGATGGCGTGCGGCGGCGGGCAGCCCGCCCACCTACCGGCTCCGGCCCCGGCTCTGGTTGACCGGACCCCTCGCGCTCTACGCGTTCCTCCGCATCCCGTCATTCCTCGAGCCCCACTGGTACACCGACGAGGCTGGCTACGTCACCACCGCCCGGGCCCTTCTCCAGGGCAGGGTCCTCTACTCCCAGATCTGGACCAATAAGCCGCCCCTTCAGCTCTGGACGGTGGCCGCCCTCATCCACTTCCTGGGCACGAGCGAGGTGGCTCTCCACGCCGTCACCTTCCTCACCGGGCTGGTAACCCTGCTCGCCATCGCCTACGCGGGGAACCGCCTCCTCGGCCGCCGCCGCACCGTGGTCGCCCTGGTCATCGCCGCGGTCATGCTGGGCACCCCGCTTCTCGACGCCGAGCTGATCCTCCCCGAGAGCTTCCTCATCGCCCCCATGGCGTGGGCGGGGGCGCTCCTGCTCACCCGGGTCGCCGCTCCCGACACCCGTCGCTGGCCGCTGTGGCCGGTGGCGGTGGGCGCGCTGGCGGCGGCCGGCATCGCCTACCAGCAGACGGCACTGGCGGACACCTTTGCCTTTGCCCTGATCCTGGCAACGGTGGGCCGGGCGAGCTGGCGCCGAGTTACGGTCTATGCGGCGACCGTTGCGGGCCTCACGGTGGCGTGGCTGGTCCCCGCCCTGGTGACCGCGGGGGCGGGCAAGGTCGCCTACGCCCTGGTCGGCTACTGGATCCAGTTCACCCAGGGCCAGGTGGCGGGTGCCGGGCAGGGGAGCCTGCAGATCCCGGTCGTCTACCGGGGGATCTTCGCGCTCGTCGTGCTCACCCTGGTCGTCTCCGGTGCCTGGCTGCGACGGCGCGACGCGAACCTCACCTGGACGCTCTGGGTGTGGGCGGCGGTGGCGCTGCTCGTCCCCGCGGTGGCGATGCAGCCCTACCCCCACTACCTCCTGCCGTCCCTGGTCCCGGTCGCGCTGGCCGTAAGCAGCGTGGGGGTGCGCTTGACGGTCGGGGCCCCGGGCTCGCGGCGCCTCGCCCGCGCCGGGCTGATCGCCGCCACCGGCATCGGCCTGGTGGGCGCCGCCCCGACCGGGCTGGACTGGCCCCCAATTCTCGCGGCTGGCAATCACAGCCTCGCCGCCTACTATGGCGGCGCCCTCTCGACGCTGTCCCGCGGCCAGTCGCTCACCGCCTACCAGGACCAGTTCGACTACCGGGTCTCGGAGGACACCGAGGTCGCGGCATGGATCAAGGTGCACGGTCTGGACGGCAGCCCGGCCGTGGTCTGGTCGGCGGACGCCTGGCTCTATGACCTGAGCGACCTTCAGCTGCTCCTGCCCACCCCGCCCATCTACAACGACGAGCATCTCCTCGGCTACAACGGCCCTGTCGCCCAGAAGGTCACCGACCTCGAGCCCGCGCTCGTGATCACCGAGGGGGAGAGCCGGACCTCCTGGCCGGAGATCGACCCCGTGCTGGCCACGGAGTACACGGATGTCAACGAGTCGGGCTCAGAGATCGTCTGGCTGCGCGACGACCTGGTCGCCTCGGTGATGGCCCCCACCGGACTCGGCTGACCGCTGCACGCGCCACGTGCCATCATCCCGCCGGTGAGCATCAGCGGCGGGCGTGAGCCGGAGCAGCCCGGAGGCTCTGAGCCGGTGCCCGGGCCGCCCCCCACCCCCTTCGACCTGGCCGTCTTCGATACCCGGTTTCCCGGCATGGCGGCGCGGCTCCGCCCCTGGGCGGTGCCGCTCAGCCTCCTGGTGATCGCGGCTGCCTTCCTGTATGTCGAGCGCTACGGCGCGGCGAGGTTCGGCTGGGCCGACTTCCGGACCTTCTACCAGGCGGGCGTCGACGTCCGGTCGGGCGCCGACCCCTACCTCGGGGCGATGAGCTTCATCCACGACTACACCCCGGCCGGCAACGGCAGCTACTGGACCACCCAGGTCTACGTCTACGCGCCCTTCTTCGCCTACCTCATGGTCCCGCTCACCCTCCTCCCTCACTGGGGCGCGCTGACCACGTGGGACCTTCTCAACGTCGGCTTCCTGGTGTTCTCGGTGTACGCAGCCCTCCGCGCCGCCGGGCTCCGCCCCGGCACGGCGATGCTGCTGGTCCTGGCAGCGGCCTCCGCGATCACCCTCCCGGTCCATCGGGAATGGGACCTGGGCCAGAGCGACCTCCTGGTGATGGCCCTGATCTGCGCCGCGCTCTGGGCACGATCCGCGGGCCGCGCGGGTCTCGCCGGCGTCCTCCTCGGTGCCGGCGGCGCCGTCAAGCCGGAGCTGCTCCTGCTCGCCCTCTTCCTGCTCTGGCGGCGCGACTTCCGCTTCGCACTCGTCGCCGCGGTGTCGACCGCGGTCCTCGGCCTCGCCCCCTTTCTCCTCCTCGGCCGGCAGGCGTGGTCCGACTTCTGGACCGCCTGGGGGTTCTGGGCCAATCAGTACCTCCCCTTCCTCCACAACGAGTCTCCCAAGGGTGCGCTGGCCCGCCTCCTGACCCTCAACCCGGTGGCCCATCCGCTCACCGTCGCCCCCGGGGCGGTGACCGTCCTCTGGCTCGTGGTTGCGGTGGTCGTCCTGATCCTCACCCTCGCCGTCACGTCCACCCGGCCCCTCCGTCGCGATGCGCTCTCCCTGCTCGAGGTGGGACTCGCGATCGAGGCCGTCATGCTGGTCAGCCCGCTCACCGAGCGCCCCTACTTCCTCTTCCTGCTCATCCCGCTGATCGGCCTCTTCTGCTGGCTGCGCGAGGTCGGCGTCGCGCGGCTCTTCGAGCGCCGTGCGACCGTGGCAGCGGTGCTGCTGTGGGTGCTGCTGGCCGGTCCGGCCGAGTTCGCCGAGTACGTCTTCGACACCGGGGTCACGGTCCAGTCGCACAGGGCTCCGCTCTTCGTGCTGCTCGCGCCCGTCTACATGTGGGTCACGGTTGCCGCCTTCGTCTTCCAGCTCCTGGTCGTCGCCCACATCCGCGGCCTGCGTCTCGTCCCCGCCGTCGGCACCACCCTGCGCCGCGCCCCCGGGCTCCTCCTGGCGTGGTTCAGGGACGCGGGGTCGGCGCTGGGCGTGGTGCGGGAGGGCGGCTCACCTGCGGCGTAGCGAGAGGGTGATGAGCCTACGCCAGCCCCGCCATCAACGCGTCCCACTGCTCATGCGTTGGCCGCAGCTCCTCGAGAGTGAGCTGAGCCAGGGGTCGTGATGGCAGCCCCTCACGGGTGCAGAGGTCGTCCGTGTCGGGGTTGACGTAGAGCAGCCCGGTCGGGATCTCGCCGCTCTGCCGGGCCTCGAAGAGCAGACGCATCGCCGCCATCCGGTCGCGGGCATCGTGATCAGACCCGATCTTGCGGAGGACGATGTGAGAGCCGTCGTGCAGCTCCACGTCCTGGGCCGTGCCCGGCTCGTAGTCGACCGTGATCTCCCCCTGCGGTTCGATGTAGTCGGGGGTGTTGACCGGGGCGTCGTGATCCTTGACGTAGGCGTAGCTCTTGGTGCTGCCCTCGTGGTCGTTGAAGGTGACGCAGGGGCTGATGACGTCGAGCACGCCCGTGCCCCGGTGGGCGAGCGCTGCCTGGATGAGCGGGACCAGCTGTTTGCCGTCACCGCTGAAGCTGCGGGCGACAAAGCTCGCCCCCAGCTCGATGGCGAGGGCGGAGATGTCGATCTGCTCGTACCGGTTGGCCGGCCCCTTCTTGGGCCGCGATCCGAGGTCGGCGGTGGCCGAGAACTGGCCCTTGGTGAGCCCGTAGACGCCGTTGTTCTCGACGACGTAGGTCATGTCCACGTTGCGCCGGATCATGTGGCAGAACTGGCCCAGGCCGATGGAGGCGGTGTCGCCGTCGCCGCTGATGCCGAGCACGACCAGGTCGCGGTTGGCCAGCTTGGCGCCGGTGGCCAGCGACGGCATCCGGCCGTGCGCCCCGTTGAAGCCGTGTGAGCGCTCCACCAAGTACGCCGCAGCCTTCGAGGAGCAGCCGATGCCGCTCATCTTGGCGAGCAGGTGAGGCTCGACCGCGCTGTCGTAGAGGGCCTTGACGAGGTGGTTGGTGATGGAGTTGTGCCCGCAACCGGCGCAGAGCGTGGTGTGGGCGCCCTTGTAGTCGTCCCGGGTGAGACCGAGGCGATTCAGCTTCTCGATGGCGACTGCCATGGCGCTCTCCTCAGGCGACCGGCACGCGGTGGGTCTCGGCGGACTGGCGATCGGCGGGCTCCCGCTGGGCCCGCTCACCGGCCAGCACCGGGTCGCTGATGGCCTCGGCATCGATGGGGACGCCGTTGAAGTGGCGGACGCCGCGGAGCCGGTCGGCCAGCTCACCGGGAAGCTCCTGGCGGAGCAGGGCCTCCATCTGGCCGTCCCGGTTCTGCTCGGCCACGTAGATCCGGTCGTGGCGGGCGATGAACTCGGCCACCGCAGGGTGCAGGGGAAGTCCGCGGATCCGCAGGTAGTCTGTCGCCACCCCGTGATCGGCGAGCTGATCCCGAGCCTCGACCACCGCATGGTGGGTGGAGCCGTAAGCGCAGATGGCCACCCGGTTGCCCGCCTCCTCGATCAGCGGAGCCGGTAGCAGGGTCCGCGCCCCCTCGATCTTGCGGTGAAGACGCTCCGCGTTGGCCCGATAGACGTCGGGGTCCTCCGTGTAGAGAGCGTGCTCGTCGTGGCCCGACCCACGGGTGAAGTAGGCCGCCCGCGGGTGGTCCGTGCCCGGGAGGGTCCGGTAGGGGATGCCGTCGCCGTCGACGTCGCGGTAGCGGCCCCACTCGGTGACCTCCTCCAGGGCCTCCGCGTCGAGAACCTTGCCCCGGTCGACGCCGCGCTCCGTGTAGGGGAGCGGCTCGGTCATCCAGAGGTTCATGCCGAGGTCCAGGTCGCTCAGGACAAAGACGGGCGACTGCAGCCGGTCGGCGACGTCGAAGGCCAGCTGCGCATCCTCGTACACCTCGGTGACCGTCCCGGGCAGGAGCACCGGGTGCCGGGTGTCACCGTGGGAGAGGGTGTGGACGAAGCTCAGATCCCCCTGCATGGTCCGGGTCGGCAGACCGGTGGACGGCCCGACCCGCTGGATGTCAAAGATGACCGCGGGGATCTCGGCGTAGTAGCCGAGGCCGGTGAGCTCCGCCATCAGCGAGATCCCCGGGCCCGAGGTCGCGGTCATCGCCCGGGCGCCCGCCCACTCCGCGCCCAGCACGATCCCGATGGCGGCCAGCTCGTCCTCCGCCTGGATCGCGGCGAACCGCCGCTCGCCCGTCGCCGCATCCACCCGGTAGCGCTCCGCGTAGCTGATGAACGCCTCGCAGAGGGACGACGATGGGGTGATCGGGTACCAGGCGAGCACGGTGCATCCCGCCATCAGGCCGCCCAGTGCGGCGGCGCGGTTGCCGTCCAGCAGCACGGTTCCGCCGGTGCCGTTCATGGGCGCCACTCGGAAGGGATCGGTCTTGACCAGATTGTCCCGCGTGTAGTCCACGCCGATCTGGACGGCGGCGAGGTTGAGGTCGGCGGCCTTCGGCTTGGTCCGGAACTGGTCCCGGATCCCCTGCTCGACGGCGGCCGGGTCGAGCCCGATCAGCTCGGCCAGCACGCCGACGTAGATCATGTTCTGCAGGTACTTGCGGAGGTCGGGTTTGGCCTCCAGCTTCTCGCGGGCGAGACGGGCGAAGGGCACCGGGTACCAGGAGATGTCGTCCCGATCCGCGGCCCCGAAGCGGGGGAGGGCAGCCTCGTGGATCACGGCCCCGCCGGGCCGGACGTTGGCGGCATCGCGCTCCCAGGTCGCCGGGTTCATGGCGATCAGGATGTCGACGGTCCGCTTCCGGGCCTGGTAGCCCTGCGGGGTCACCCGGATGTCGTACCAGGTCGGCTGCCCCTCGATGTTGGAGGGGAAGACGTTCTTGGCCGCCACCGGGATACCCATGTGGAAGAGGGCTTTGGTGATGACGAGATTGGAGGACTGCGATCCCGACCCGTTGACGGTCGCGGCCTGGATGCAGAAGTCGTTAACGACGTCTCCGGTCATGGGCTCTGCGGATCTCCGTGCCGATCAGCGGCGGGGGCATCCGCCGAACATGCGAACACATGTGCACCCCTCTATCATAGCCACCATAGATTCAGCGGCAACACAAACATCCGTGCCCGGCTCCCGAAGTTGCCCCCGCCCGGGTGTCATCCGCGCAGCATGGAGGGCCCCCCGGTGACCTACGTCCCCGCTCCCGACCGCTACCAATCGATGTCGTATCGCCGCTCGGGCCGTTGCGGGCTTCAGCTGCCGCTCATCTCTCTCGGCCTCTGGCAGAATTTCGGCGCCCAGCGGGCGCACAGTGAGAGCCGGGACGTCGTTCTGCGAGCCTTCGATCTCGGGGTCACCCACTTTGACCTCGCCAACAACTACGGGCCCCCCTATGGCTCCGCTGAGGAGACCTTTGGCCGCATCCTCGCCACCGATCTCCGCCCTCACCGTGACGAGCTGATCATCTCCACCAAGGCCGGCTACGACATGTGGCCCGGCCCGTATGGCGACGGGGGCTCCCGCAAGTACCTTCTGGCCAGTCTTGACCAGAGCTTGAAACGGATGGGCGTGGATTACGTCGACATCTTCTACTCGCATCGCTTCGACCCCGAAACGCCGCTCGAGGAGACGCTCGGCGCCCTCGACATCGCGGTGCGCCAGGGCAAGGCCCTCTATGCGGGCATCTCCTCGTACTCCGCCAAGACCACCGAGGCGGCCGCCGGGATCATGGCCGGGCTGGGCACGCCAGTCACCATCCACCAGCCCTCCTACTCCATGCTCAACCGCTGGATCGAGGGTGGCCTCCTCGATGTCTTGGGTGGCAGGGGGATCGGCTGCATCGTCTTCTCCCCGCTCGCCCAGGGGATGCTGAGTGCCAAGTACCTGGAGGGCATTCCCGAGGGCTCACGTGCCCGTCAGGGTGGCTCCCTCAGCCGGGAGATGCTGACCGCGGAGACGCTCGCCAAGATCCGCGGGCTCAACCAGGTGGCCGCGCAGCGCGGCCAGTCACTCGCTCAGATGGCCCTCGCCTGGGTGCTCCGCGACCCTCGGGTGACCTCCGCGCTGATCGGGGTGAGCAGTGTCCGCCAGCTCGAGGAGAATCTCGCCGCTCTGAGCCGGCTCGATTTCGCCCCCGAGGAGCTGGAGGCGATCGACCGGCTGGCGACCGAGAGCGGCATCAACCTCTGGGCCGCCTCGAGCCAGGTCTGAGACCCGACCGGCAGCACGGCCGGCCCTCTGCCGGGTGATCAGCGCTGATAGGTGACGCGGAGGGTCCCCCGGGCGATGGTGTGGAAGGCGAGGGTGAACCCGACCACGGCCGGAGACACGGTCTGGTCCAGCCCGAGGTCGTCAGTGTCAACGGCGTGCACCGCGAAGATGTAGCGGTGGGGGCGGTCGCCGGGCGGTGGCGCGGAGCCGCCGTAGTCGAGGGTGCCGTAGTCGTTGCGCACGTGAAAGGCGCCCTGAGGGAGGGGGGCGCCGGACGCTCCGGCGCCGCGTGGTAGGTCGGTCATCGATGCGGGGACGCCGACCAGGACCCAGTGCCAGAAGCCGCTGCCGGTCGGGGCGTCGGGGTCGAAGCAGGTCACCACGAATCCGCGGGTCTCCGCGGGCTGTCCGCTCCAGCGAAGCTGCGGGCTCTGATTGCCTCCGTCCGCGCTGGGATGGACATGCACCGCGCCGAGCGGTCTGCCGTCGGTGATGTCGTCGCTCGTCAGCGAGAACGAGGCGACCGGGGGCAGCAGGTCGTAGGGGTCGGGGGCAGCCGGCCGCACGAGCGTGGGCATCGTGCACTCCTCCTCTGGGGAAAGGATGGCACCCTGCTAGGCGTAGGTGTAACCCTTGGGCAGCGGTCGCGGGGCGGGGGGACCGACGTAGATCGCCGAGGGGCGGATCAGCCGGTTGTTGCTCGCCTGCTCCGCGACGGCGGAGGTCCATCCCACCGTGCGGCTGCACGCGAACGTGGGGGTGAACATGTCCCGCGAGAGGCCCACGGTGTTCATGACCACGCCGGAATAGAACTCGACGTTGGTGTAGAGGCGCCGGCCCGGCTTGAGCTCGCTGAGCACACGCAGGGCGGTCGCCTCGACGTGCTCGGCGAACTCCACCTGCGGGCCCCCCAGACCGCGCGCCACCTCGTGGAGGAGGACCGAGCGCGGGTCGTCGGTCTTGTAGACGCGGTGCCCGAAGCCCATCAGGCGCTGACCTCCCTTCACCTCGTCGCGGAGATGCTCTTCGGCGCGCTCCGGGGTGCCGATGGCGTCGAGCATGTCCAGGGCCCGCGAGGGTGCCCCGCCGTGGAGGGGGCCGGCGAGCGCGCCGATGGCCCCCGTCAGCGCCGAGCCCATGTCGCTTCCGGTGGACGTGATCACACGGGCGGTGAAGGTGCTCGAGTTGAATCCATGGTCCATGGTCAGGATCATGTACTGCTCCAGAGCGCGCGCCGCCTCGGGGTCCGGCGGCTCGCCGGTCAGCATCTGGAGGTAGGCGGCGGCGTAGCCGAGGCCGGGATCGGGGTCGATCGGCGCCAGCCCCTGGTGCACGCGGTGGAGCCTCATGAGCAGGACGGGGGTGAGCGCGACCATCCGTAGCGCGTCGGCGCGCACCTGGTCGGGGGTGAGGTCGAGCGTCGGCTGGAGGTTGAGGGCGGCCGCGCTCAGGGAGACCGCAGTGCGCAGGGCACCCAACGCGGTGAAGCCGGGGAGGCGAGCGATCTCGTCCAGGGCGGTGGAGACCCCGCCGGGAAGGGCACGTCCGGCGACGGCCTGGTCCTGGAGCCAGCGCAGCTCACGCGCGTTGGGCAGCTCGCCGATGAGCAGGAGGTGCCAGACCTGCTCGAACGAGCAGTGGCGGGCGAGCTCGGTCGCGTCGTAGCCGCGATAGTGGTAAAAGCCCTCCTCTCCTCGGACATCCCCGATCTTGGTCTCTGCGACCGCGACCCCCTCGAGGCCCCGCGGGGCGAGGGTGGGTGCCGTCGACTCGGCGGGCTTGACCTCCGGCACTTCGCTCACGTTGACCGATCCTCCATCCGCTGTTCCGGTCCAACTCTACACAGTCGCCTGCCCCCCTCTGAGTGGCGGCCTCGGCTCCCTCATCCGGGACCCGGGGAGCGGAGATCGGGGCGTGGATTAACGCGCCGAACGCTGCGAACATCAAGGGCTGCCGAAAGGCTATGACAGCAGCGTCACGACTCGATGAAAAGGCGTCGAATTGTGCTCTGAGAGCTCGGTGAGCCGCTGATAAGCTCCGCGTCCCACCTCGACCCAGGGACACGGATCTTTGCGCCGCACCACACGCCTCACCTGCAAGCTCGCCGCCTCCGTTCTCCTGATCGGAGCGTTGGCGGCTGCCATGCCCCCGCCCTCCGGGGTGGCCCTCCGGGGCATCCGGCTGACCGATTCCTACGACCAGCAGATCGACCAGCTCCAGCAGCAGTACGACAGTCTCGGCACCAAGCTGCAGGGCCTTCAGGGGAGCGAGGCTGCGGCCGACGCCCAGGCCGCCGCGGTGCAGCAGCAGATCGCGGTCACCGAAGCCCAGATAGCGACCGAACAGACTCAGATCAACCAGCTCAACCTGGCTCTGGCTCAGACCGCAGAGGCAATCCAGCTCGACACCACCCATCTCGCGGCGCAGAAGACGCAGCTCACCCAGCTCACCGTGGAGATCTACACCGAGGGGGGGACCGGCGTCGTGGCCGGGCTGGTCGACAGCCAGAGCATCGCGGACTTCATGGAACAGCTGGACTCGGCCACCACGGTGAGCAAGAAGGTCCAGCAGTTGATGGCCGAGGTGGAGGCGGACCAGAAGACGCTCGACGTTCTGCAGCAGACCCAGCAGTCCCATCTCGCCCAAGCCGCCCAGGCCGAGAG
>Ga0181535_10003586_pt1 | contig 17915 bp, 15 predicted proteins | sample PEATcosm2014_Bin_44_FD_119774 | JGI IMG/M metagenome (GOLD analysis project Ga0181535, IMG submission 119774) | Peatland microbial communities from MTU Mesocosm Facility, Houghton, MI, USA - PEATcosm2014_Bin17_30_metaG | ecosystem: Environmental > Terrestrial > Soil > Wetlands > Peat | place... | reverse complement strand
GGACGGGCATCGGAGAGCTTGCTCTGGCGAGCAAGAAGCAGTCCAAGAGAGATGTGAGCCTCGAAGGAGTTGGGGTCGGCGCCGATGGCGCGACGGTAGAGAGCAGCGGCATCATCGAAACGACCCTGCGCGTCGGCGACGTAGCCTGCGTCGAAAAGAGCACGCGCATCGGCGGGGTGGGCGGCGAGGTATGGATCCAGCTTCGCTTCGGCGGTCTTCCAGTCGGATACGGCGATGGCGGATTCAGCGGCGGCGACTGCAGCTGGGATAGATTGTGGAGCTGAGGCGACCGCATTGGCCGGATGTATCGGCGAATTGTCCGATTGAGGCGCGGAGACTGGGTTCGATGAGGAGCTTTGGGCGAAGGACGGGGCCTGGCCGGAAATAACAGCACCAAACAGAACGAAAAGGGCGAAACGGAGCACAGAATCCCTCAAAAGACAGTTTAGCGGGTGCAGCCTGACCGGAACGGCTGAGTGTTCGACGCCCAGGATGGCGGGAGAGAACCGGGTACGGATCGAGCGCGCGAGCAAAAGTGACCAGAATGCACGTGCAAGAAGGTTCAAAGTTAGACAAGGAGATCAACCATGGCTGAACAGTTTGAGAACCCGGAAGCCGCCAAGTTGGAAGACGAGACGGCCGGGGAGGAATCGGCGGACAAGAAGGTTGAACGCGTAGCCGAAAAACTCGCGAAACAAGGCGCAAAGACGGAACAAAAGTACGACAAGGAACACAACATATTTACAATTTAAGGCATTTCTCCTTCGGAGATAGCCGACTTAATCTTCGTTCGGGGTGGCGATTTTTTCAAGAAATCGCCGCTCCAACGTATCGGCTTCGGTGCACAGCAGAAGGAGAAATGCGTTAACCGGCACTGCGGGGCTCTCAATCCTGGACGAGGGGAGAGATGGAACTGGCATGTGCCAGAAAATAGGGCAAATTAAATGACTTTGGATGTAATGAACCATATCCCGCTCAACTCGGCTTACCTTTGCCAGGACTGCGACGCTGTAGGCAACAGCGCAATGCGATGCCCGGCGTGCGCATCGGAAGTTCTGATGGGACTGGCCGGGGTGTTTGATCGCCAGGAATGGAGCAGGGAGTCGATTCTCGCGATGGTTCCTGCGCTGGCCAATCGACAGCTGTGGATGATGAGCTGAAGTGAAGCAGGCTGGATCGTAATGGGCTTCGGGCGGCAGAGCGGCACCGGCGGCGCGACAAAGCTTGATGCTGCTCGCATCACCTTGCAAGAGCACCGGATAGAGGCGGAGATCAGCGGGAAGCCAAATCCACCATTGATTGTGAATGCAACTTTGATCAATTGCCGGGCATCGTATTTGAAGTGCAGGAGCGGGCGAAGGTCGATGATATTTCGACCGTGCGCGCTCTTGAAGACGATCAATCTGTTCGGGGTGAAACGATGAAATTCACCGCCATGCAGCATATCCCCTTGTCGTCCGCTTACCTGTGCCCAGACTGCAACTGCATCGGCAACTGCGCGGAGCAGTGCACGGTGTGCGCGTCGCCGATCCTTCTGGCGCTCGCCAATGTTCTTGACCGCGAGGTGGAGAGCGAAGCAATCGAATACCCAGGTAGAAGCGCCCTGGCGGCTTAATTTAACTGCACAAGACCGATCCAGCGCTGCAGCTCTATGAAGTTGCGGTGGTTTGGATACTCATTTGCCTCGCCCGGGGAAGTTTGCCGCGCAATTTATAATAAAAATGCACGGTTGCGTCCCAGGGCTCGTGGAGAGCACTGTGGCGCCGCCGGAAGATTCTTTTGGGCAGAGACAGCAACTCTGAGTCTGCCGTATCGGTGCCTTCCCTTTGAACGATTCCATCATCATCCGCGGCGCGCGGACACACAACCTGAAAAATCTCTCATGCGAGATTCCCCACGGCAAGCTGACGGTGATCAGCGGCGTGTCGGGCTCGGGCAAGAGCTCGCTGGCCTTCGACACCATCTATGCCGAGGGGCAGCGGCGGTATGTGGAGTCGCTTTCGGCGTATGCGCGGCAATTTCTGGAGCGGATTGAAAAGCCGGACGTGGATGAGATCGACGGGATGGCGCCGGCGATCGCGATCAAACAAAAGAACACGACGCGAAATCCACGGTCGACGGTGGCGACGGCGACGGAGATCTACGACTACCTGCGGCTCTTGTATGCGCGCTGCGGCGAAGTGCACTGCGTAACCTGCGACGGGCTGGTGAAGCGCGACTCGGTGGATGAGGCGGCCGACGCGATTATGGCGCTAGGCGAAGGAACGCGGCTGAATGTGCTGTTTCCCGCGATGGGCGCGGCGGCGGTTCAGGAGACCGAAGCGAAGGCAGGGAAGGTTTCGGCGCATGCGGCGAAAACGTCGGCAAAGACGAAATTGGCGAGCAAAGCGGGCGAGGGACTGCATGCGGAGACGGTGAAGGCGCGTCTGGCGGAGCTGCGCGCAAGCGGGTTTAACCGGCTATGGCAGCAGGGAAGGCTCTTCGAGTTTTCGACGCCGGAGTCGCTCATCGATCTGGACCTCGGAGCTCCGCTCTTTATCCTCTTGGACCGAATCGTTGTCAGCGCCGATAATCGCCCGCGAATTGTCGACGCCGTGGAAACGGCGTATCGCGAGGCAGGCGAGGTGATCTTTGAGGAGGCGACCCGCGAGGAGACGGAAGAGCGCATGCGGCTGCGGTTTTCCGGGGCTTATGAGTGCACAAGCTGCCATCGGCCGGGGCGCGAGCCGGAGCCGCGGCTGTTCAGCTTCAACAATCCCTTTGGGGCGTGCCCTCGCTGCCAGGGATTCGGCAACACGGTGGATTACGATTTGGGCCTGGTGATTCCCGACCAGGGGCTGACGCTGGCGGGCGGCGCGATCGATCCGTGGAATCGGCCGAAGTACCGGCCATGGTTTAGCGAACTGCGCAAGCGGGCGGCGGAGCTGGGTGTGCCGCTCGATGTGCCGTGGCGCGAATTGCCCGAGGTTGCGCGCGAAACGGTGCTGCGCGGAAAAGATGGCTTTGTTGGCGTGTACGGGTTCTTTGCGCAGCTGGAGCGCAAAAAGTACAAGCTGCACGTGCGCGTAATGCTGAGCAAGTATCGCGGTTATGCGGAGTGCCCGGATTGCCGCGGGCAGCGGTTGCGGGCGGAAGCGCGGGCGGTGCGGATTGCGGGAAAAAACATTTGCCAGGCGACTGCGTTGACGATTGCGCAGGCGAAGGAGTTCTTTGACGGGCTGAAGCTTTCGCCCATGCAGGAGGAGATTGCGGGGCCGATTCTGATTGAGGTGAGGCAGCGGCTGAGCTTTCTTGACGCCGTGGGGCTGGAATACCTGACGCTGGACCGGTTGGCGTCGACGTTGAGCGGAGGCGAGGCGCAGCGAATTCAACTGGCGACTTCGCTCGGATCGCGGTTGGTGGGAGCACTCTATGTGCTGGATGAGCCATCGATCGGGCTGCACACGCGGGACACGGCGCGACTGATAGCTATTCTCGAAGAGCTGCGCGACCTGGGCAACACGATTCTGGTGGTAGAGCACGACGCCGACATTTTGCGCGCGGCGGATCATCTGCTTGACCTTGGTCCTGGCGCGGGGGAGTTCGGCGGCAAGCTGCTGGCGGAGGGAGTGCTGGCTGAGATTGAAGCGAATCCGGCTTCGCTGACGGGACGATATTTGAGCGGGAAGATTTCAATTCCCGTTCCCACACGGAGACGCGCGCCGGGACGCGAGAAACTGGTGCTGCGCGGGGCGCGGGCAAACAACCTGCATGGGCTGGATGTGGAGATTCCACTGGGAATGCTGGTGGCGGTGACGGGAGTCTCCGGGTCGGGAAAGTCGACGCTGGTGCATCAGGTGCTGTATCGCGCGGTGGCGCGAGCGCTCGGTCAGAGCGATGGCAGCGATCCCTCGGGAGTGTTCAGCTCGCTGAGCGGCGTGGAGCGGCTCAACGACGTGGTGCTGGTGGACCAGACGCCGATTGGGCGCACGCCGCGGTCAAACCCGATTACATACATTAAGGGATTCGACCTTGTGCGCGAGTTATTTGCCGCGCAGCCCGAGGCCAAGCGGCTTTCGCTCACTCCGGGACATTTTTCGTTCAACGTGCCGGGTGGGCGCTGCAACACCTGCGAGGGCGACGGGACGGTGACGGTGGAGATGCAGTTCCTGGCTGACGTGGAGCTGCCCTGCGAGGACTGCAACGGCACACGCTACCAGGCGAAGATTCTGGGTGTTCAGTACAAAGGCAGGAACATTCACGAAGTGTTGCAGATGACGGTGAAGGAGGCGCTGCGATTCTTCGCCGGACAGACAAGGCTATTGGAAAAGCTAGCGGTGCTGGATGAGATTGGGCTGGGGTACTTGCGACTTGGACAATCGGCAACGACGCTTTCGGGTGGCGAGGCGCAGCGCGTGAAGCTGGCGGCGCATCTGTCGGCGGTGCGCGCGGTGAACGCGACGGCGAAGCCCTCGCAGGCAAGCCGCGTGCTGTACATTCTGGATGAGCCGACAACTGGGTTGCATTTTGACGATGTGTCAAAGCTGCTGACGGCGTTTCGCAAGCTGATCGACGGCGGCGGATCGCTGATCGTGATCGAGCACAACCTGGACGTGATCAAGAGCGCGGATTGGGTGATCGATCTGGGGCCGGAGGGCGGCGAAGGCGGCGGGCGCATTGTGGCGGAGGGTCCGCCAGAGAAAATTGCCGCGAATCTGCACTCGCACACGGGGAAGTGGCTGACGCGGGTACTGTGAAGATCACGCGGGATGCGCGAGGAGGTCTGTGCGGCGCGAGAAGCACCAGCCATTGCCGTGCAGCCAGCAGGATTCGTCTCTTTCGTGCGGGTCGCAACGAAGGGAGCGCACTCCGGCGCCGTGATCGCGCTTGAGCGCGCGGGCGAGGTCATTGCTGATTGCTGGGTCGCGGGCGCCCTCAAAATCGACAAAGAAGACGGAACCGCAGAGCATGGCTGCGAAGAGATCTGCACTCTTGCGGGTGAGATAGGCCATGGTTCCAGGACCGCGCGTGGATGTGAGCGGAAAGAGGAGCTTGCCCTCGGGCTTGAGGGCGGCGAGCCATACGGGGAGCGGATGCGTCGCGCCGGCACTGACGACGATGACGTCAGCCGGATCGAATGGGCCCTGGGCGCCGTTGGCGTGGACAACGGTGACTTGGGGCCAGGGCTCGAGCGCGATGCGCGCGCGGGCCGCGAGGGCTTCGTCGATTTCGACAGCGACTACCTTTCCCTGCGTGCCGGTAAGCTCTGCAAGAATGGCGGAGTAATAGCCCGTCCCGCAACCGAGATGAAGAATATGATCGCCGGGGCGAACGTTGAGCAGGCTGAGATGAAATGCCCACAGACTGGGCTGTCCATTGTTCAGGCGCTTGGCAGGGTCGAGCACGATGAGGGCGTCACGATAGACATTGCATGGATCGGCGCTTTCGGTGAAGTACTCTGTGCCGCTGGTTTGAATCATCCAGGGACCGGGGCCAACGAAGCGCTCGCGGAGCACGGTGGAGAAGGCGTGCAGAATGGCAGGAGAGGAGATGTGATTGATGCGGCACAATTCCTCGGCATAGAAATGCCGCGCGGATTCGATCGGATCGGCCGTTGAAGGCTGCATCGCGTTGACCGGCGCCGGTCGCGAAGAAGTTTCGCGGGAAGGTCGCCGCCTTACGCTGGAATTATAGGCGTGGAACGCCGGCGGCGAAGTGATTCGCTGCCTGCCGGAATCGATTTGCCAGTGGAGCGTCGAACTCTGTAAAAAGATGAAGGTCTCTAGAGAGGAACAAATCTTGCCGAATAACGAAGAAATTGAAGCGCCGTTGATTCCGGCGGGACGGTTGTTGCCGTTCCTGGTTGTCACGGTGCTGTTTTTTCTGTGGGCGATTCCCAACAACCTGAACGACATCCTGATCCGGCAATTCATGAAGTCGTTCGGCATCAACCGGTCGAGCGCCGCGGGAGTGCAGATCTGGTTTTACCTGGGCTACTTTCTGCTCGCCATTCCGGCCGGGCAGTTGATGCGGCGCTTTGGCTACAAGGTTGGGATTGTGACCGGGTTGTGCCTGTTGGGCAGCGGATGCCTGCTGTTCTATCCGGCGGCGCAGGCGGGACTGTACGCGTTCTTTCTGGTGGCGCAATTTGTCATTGCGAGCGGATTGTCGTTTCTTGAGACCGGATCGAATTCATTCATTGCGCAACTGGGACCGGCAGGCTCGAGCGAGCGACGGCTGAATCTGGCGCAGGCCTTCAATCCTCTCGGATCAATCAGCGCGGGACTGATTGGGACGGTGTTCATCTTTTCCGGCGTGAAGCTGAGCGATGCGCAGGTCGCATCGATGCAGGCGGCGGGAACGTACCAGGCGTATCTTCATTCGGAGACTCTGCGCGTCGTAACGCCGTACCTGGTGCTGGGCTGCATCGCGTTTTTCTGGGCGTTGCTGATCCTGATGACCAAGTTTCCCGATCTGGGCGCCGAGGATGTTTCAGAGAGTTCGCCCACAGGAATGGGGGTAAAGCTTTGGCAGCCGCATTTTATGTTTGCTGTCGTGGCGCAGTTTCTTTATGTGGGCGCGCAGGTGGGCACGTGGAGTTACTTTATCAGCTACGTTGAAACGGCAACGGGCGTGGGCGATAAAGCTGCCGGCTACATGCTGACGGGCACACTGGCGGCGTTTGCCGTGGGCCGGTTCAGCTCGGCATGGCTGATGCGCCACTTCCATGCGCGGCTGATGCTGGTGCTGTATTCGATCATCAATGTCGTGCTGTGCATGGCGGCGGTTTTGCATCCGAGTTGGTTCGGTGTGGGCTGTCTTCTGCTGACGAGCCTTTTTATGTCGATCATGTTCCCGACGATTTTTGCACTTGGCTTGAAGGGGATGGGCGAGAAGACGAAGACCGCAGGTTCACTGCTGGTTATGGCAATTCTGGGCGGTGCGGTGCTGACGAAGTTGATGGGGGTGCTGCCGCTACGTGCGGCCTACCTTGTGCCGGTTGCGTGTTACGTGGGAGTGGCGCTGTACGGGTGGTTGTTCGCGGAGGCGAAAGCGGGGGAAGAGCGGGTGAGCTAGTCAGCTTTGGGTGCGGGGTTGGCGGAGCGGGCGGAATTTGGGCAGCTCAGTTTCGGAAGCTACTTTCGCGCGTCGGTCAGAACCTTTAAATAAGCGCGAGCGGTTTCGGTGATGGTTTCAGCGTGGCCTGCGTCGATGGCGGCGAGATTGACAAGATCGCTACCCACCCCAAGTGCGCGCGCACCGGCCTTGATGAAGCTCTCGGCGGTTTGGAGCGTGACGCCGCCGGTGGGAATGAGCTTGAGGTGCGGAAAGGGCGCGAGCAGCGACTTCAAGTAACTGGCGCCGCCGACGGCAGAGCAGGGAAAGATCTTGACGTAATCTGCACCTGCATTCCAGGCGGTGATGACCTCAGTCGGCGTGAGCGCGCCGGGGCATGAGATTTTTTTGTTGGTTTTGGTCACGCGAATTACGTCGGGGTGGAGGCTCGGGCTGACGACGAATTCCGCGCCCGCATCGATGGTGGCCTGGGCTTGGTCGGCGGTGGTGACGGTGCCGGAGCCGAGCAGAAGCTTGGAGCCGTAGGCTGTTCGGAGTTCCTTGAGAAGATCGATTGCACCGGGAACGGTCATGGTGACTTCGACGACTGTGACCCCGCCGGCGACCATGGCGTCGACGACGGCGCGGCCCTGAGCGACGCTTTTGGCGCGGAGAACGGGAATGAGGCCGACGCGCTCGATAATTTGCTGGGTGGTTTCGGACATTGGAAAGCCTCAAAAAGCGGAGCTAGCGATGTTAGCGGAGCTAGCGGAGTTAGTAAGAGCAATTTAGCAACTTGGCGAGTTGGCAAGTTATCGAGTCAGCGAGAAGCCACCTTCTTTTTGATGTCTTGGCGCGCAATTCGCGGAACCAACTTTCTACCGCGCGATGCGCGCGGAGCCTCCTTTGATCATGCGTTCGACTTCAGCGAGCGTGGCCATGCTGGTGTCGCCAGGAGTGGTCATTGCTAGCGCACCGTGGGCCACGCCGCACTTGACCGCCCAATCGATGCCTTTGCCGGCGAGCAGGCCGTAGATGAGGCCGGAGGCGAAACTGTCGCCGCCGCCGACGCGATCGAGAATGTCGATGTCGCGCTGCGGAACGTGAACGATCTTGTCATCATAAAGAGCAATCGCGCCCCAGGCGTTGCGGCTGGCGGATTGCACAGTGCGCAGCGTGCTGGCGACGAGCTTGAGATCGGGGTATGCGGCGGCAACTTCGCGAAGCATCTCCTCGTAACCGGCGATGGGAAGCTCGGCGAAGTCTTCACTGACGCCTTTGATGGCGATGCCGAGCATGGCGGAGAAATCTTCCTCGTTGCCGAGCAGGACGTCGACCTTGCGCACGAGTTCGCGGTTGACCTCCTGTGCTTTGGCTTTGCCGCCGATGGATTTCCAGAGCGATTCGCGAAAGTTGAGGTCGTAGGAGATGGGCGTGGAGTATTTGCGGGCGGCGTCCATGGCTTCGACGGCAACTTCGGCAGTGGAAGCGGACAGCGCTGCAAAGATGCCGCCAGTGTGAAACCACCTCGTGCCGTTCCCGTTTCCAAAGATCGACTCCCAATCGAAGTCGCCCACCTTGACCTGGCTGATGGCGGTATGGCCGCGATCGGAACAGCCGGCAGCGGCGCGCACGCCGAAGCCACGCTCAGTAAAGTTGAGGCCGTTGCGGACGGTGCGGCCGACGCCGTCGTAAGGAACCCAGCGGATGAGAGAAGTGTCAACGCCGCCCTGAAGGATGAGGTCTTCAACGAGGCGGCCGACGGGATTGTCAGCAAGCGCGGTAGCGATGGCGGCGCGCAGGCCGAAGCAGCGGCGCAGGCCGCGTGCGACGTTGTACTCACCGCCGCCCTCCCACAATTGAAATTGGCGCGCGGTGTGGATGCGGCCCTCGCCGGGATCGAGGCGAAGCATGACCTCGCCGAGGCTGAGGCAGTCCCAGCGGCGCGTGGAATCGGGAATGGAGAGCGGTTTCATGGTCAATGAATACTTTAGCTCACCGTGGCGGGAGCGGTGAGTGGAGAACGGCGCGCGAGACCGTGGCGGCAGGCATCATTTAGGCTAGGTGTGTTTGAAGTTGCGAAAGGACGCCGCGGGTTGCGCGGTGAAGAATGACAACCGGGCGCGGCCGGCTGGAGGAACGATTGAAGGGGCAGGAGCTTTTCGATTTGACCGGGCGAGTTGCGGTGATTACCGGCGGGACGACCGGCCTGGGGCGCGAGATTGCGCTGGGATTCGCCGAAGCCGGCGCGGATGTTGTGGCGAGCTCACGGACGAAGGAGCATGCGGAAGCGGCGGCCACGGAAATTGAAGCACGGGGCCGTCGCACTCTGCGCGTGGTGTGCGATGTCCTGGAGCGGGAATCAATCCAGCGATTGCACGATGCGGTGATCGCGGCGTTTGGCAAGGTGGACATTCTGGTGAACGCGGCGGGGAAAGCGAAGATGGCGGCAACGCTTGACGAGGACGAAGCCGAGTGGTCGAAGATTATCGAGACCAACCTGACCGGAACGATGCGCGCCTGCCAGATCTTCGGGCGCACCATGGCGGACGCGCACTATGGACGGATCATCAACGTTGCGTCGTTGACGGCATTTCGCGGGTCGTTTCATTTGGCGGCTTATGCGGCGAGCAAGAGCGCGGTGGCCTCGCTGACCAAGACACTAGCGATTGAGCTGGCGGAGTCAGGCGTGAATGTGAACGCAATTGCACCGGGCGTATTCAAGACCGACATGAGTGCGCCATTCCTGAAGGGAACACAGCGTGGCGAGGAGCAACTGATGCGAACGCCGATGCATCGCTTTGGGAAGCTGCGCGAGGTGGTGGGACCGGCGATCTTTCTGGCATCGGAGGCTGCGGGATTTGTGACCGGCGAAGTGATTGCTGTGGACGGCGGATACCTGGCGAGCGGCGTGAACAGCTGAAGGCAGCGAATAGGGAGTAGCCAAAAGGGAGTAGAAAAACAGGGACCAAGCGAACAAGGGAACGAGAGAGTAAAGGCCCGGGCGACTCCAGCGACGAAAATCAGCCGCTGACGGGCCAGAAAGAAGAAGGAGCGATGGCGGAAGAGCGCAAGCTGCGCATGGGGATGGTGGGCGGGGGGCCGGGCGCGTTCATTGGGCCCGTGCACCGGATCGCGGCAGAGCTGGACGGAAAGATCGAGCTGGTTGCAGGAGCCTTTTCGCAATCGGCGGAGCGTTCGCGTGAGGCGGGCGCGAAGTTTCGCATCGATCCGGCGCGCGCGTACGCGGATTACAAACAAATGATCGAGGCCGAACGGAATCGGGTGGGCGGGATCGATTTTGTTGCCATTGTGACGCCGAATCATCTGCACTTGCCGATTGCGCTGGCTGCACTTGAGGCAGGGATTCCGGTGATGAGCGACAAGCCGGCGACAGCGACGTATGAGGAAGCGCTGAAGCTGGAGGCCGCGGTATCGAAAGCAGGATTGCCCTACGGATTAACGCACACCTATGCGGGGTACCAGATGGTGCGCGAGGCGCGGGCGATGTGCGCGGCGGGCAAACTGGGGAAGACGCGCAAAGTGGCTGTCGAGTATTTTCAGGGATGGCTGAGCAAGCCGATCGAAGCGAGTGGCCAAAAGCAGGCGGAGTGGCGGACCGATCCCGCGCGCAATGGACCCGGCGGCGCGATCGGCGACATTGGCACGCATGCGTTTCACCTGCTCGAATATGTCAGCGGCCTGCAGGTGACGGCGATCAACGCGACACTTCGATCCGTTGTGCCGGGGCGCAAGCTGGACGACGATTGCAATGCGTTTGTGCGGATGAATAACGGCGCGGCTGGTACGCTGGCCTGTTCGCAAGTGGCAGCAGGCGAGATGAACGAGTTGCTCCTGCGCATCTATGGCGAGGAAGGGTCGCTGGAGTGGCGGCAACAGGATCCGAACCGGCTCACGGTGAAGTGGCTCGACAAGCCGGAGGAGATCTACCATGCGGCGGCGAGTTATCTGGGCAGCGATGCAAAGGCTGCGGCGCGCACACCGGCGGGTCATCCCGAGGGGTATCTCGAGGCTTTCGCAGTGCTGTATCGCGAGTTTGCTGACGCGCTGATCGCGTGGAAGGAAGGGAAAGCAAATTCTTTGCCGGCCACGCTGCCGGGGATCCGCGCGGGCGTGCGGGGGATGCGGTTCATGGAGCGCGTGATTGAGAGCAACAAGCGGGAAGGTTGGGTGGAATTCTAGAACCTTGCGCGACGTCGCGAGGAGGAACAATGAAAACGATCAAGGGACCGGGGATTTTTCTGGCGCAGTTTGCCGGCGACAAGGCGCCCTACAACACGCTTGAGGGCATGACGAAGTGGGCGGCGGGTCATGGCTATGTGGGAATCCAGATTCCGAGCTGGGACCGGAGGCTCTTCGACCTTGAGCGCGCCGCCGAGAGCCAGACGTATTGCGACGAGGTGAAGGGCGTTGCCGCGGGTGCGGGGCTCGCAGTGACGGAGCTTTCGACGCACTTGCAGGGACAACTGGTGGCCAGCCATCCGGCATTCGACACGTTGCTTGACGGCTTTGCGCCACCGGAGCTCCAGGGAAATGCGAGGGCGCGAACCGCGTGGGGCGTGGAGCAGTTGTGGTGGGCGGCGAAGGCGAGTCGCAACCTGGGACTGAATGCACATGCGACGTTTTCGGGCGCACTGGCGTGGCCTTTTTTCTATCCGTGGCCGCAGCGGCCCGCGGGATTGATCGACGAAGCGTTCAAGGAGCTGGGACGGCGCTGGCTGCCGATTCTGAATGCGTTCGACGATGCAGGAGTGGATGTGTGCTTTGAGCTGCACCCCGGAGAAGACCTGCACGACGGCGCGACCTTCGAGCGCTTTCTTGTTGAGGTGGGCGATCATCCGCGCGCGAACATTTTGTACGATCCAAGTCACATGGTGCTGCAGCAGTTGGATTATCTGGCCTTTCTGGATCTTTATCACGAGCGCGTTCGGGCGTATCACGTGAAGGACGCGGAGTTCAGGTCAAGCGGACGGTCGGGAGTTTACGGCGGCTATCAGGATTGGATCGACCGTCCGGGGCGCTTCCGCTCGCTGGGCGATGGGCAGATCGATTTCCGGCAGGTCTTCAGCAAGATGGCACAGTACGACTATCCGGGTTGGGCCGTAGTGGAGTGGGAGTGCTGCCTCAAGCATCCGGAGGACGGCGCGGCGGAGGGCTCGAAGTTCGTACGCGACCACATCATTCACGTCACGGATCGGGCCTTCGACGATTTTGCCGGCGGCGAGGCGGATGCGGAGAGCAACCGGAAGATTCTGGGCCTGTGAGGACCCTTACGCGGATCAGTCCGCAAGCTCCGCCGGCTCGCCGATGGCCGAAGGCGTTTTTCCCGGCGCAACGATACCGTACTTTACGTCGAGGAATTCCTGGAGCGCGGCAGGAAGAAGCGCGGCCAGCTCCTGCCAGGTAAGAACCTTCAGGCGCACGCGCAATGGAGCGCTTTTGACAGCGGCCATAATCTCGAACCATTCCTCGCGAAGGTCAGGGCGGCGTTCGTCGTGGACGACGCAGAAGCTGCAATCAGCGGAATAAGCGGCCAGGACGCTGCGAATGAGTTGATAGCCGGAGTAGCCGGGCTCGCCGGGCGGGCGAAAACTCGGGTCAATACTCGAGACCAGACTTGAGACGATGTCGGGATCGGCAACGATGCTTTCGAATTCCTGCGAGTTGTTCTCAGGGAATTCGCTGGCCCGCATCCAGCGCGATGTGGGGATTTCGGTGCGCGGAAGGCGATCGCGGTCGAAGACTGCGTCAAAATCGCGGTAGGCTTCGACGATGGCGGCGGTGCGGGTTTGAAATCCTACCTCGGTCAGTTTGGCTTCGACTAACAATGTGCCGAAGCGCATATCGACCTCTGTGCGGTCGAAGCGACCGTTCGCGAGGGGCACGCGCGCCTTCCAGCCAAAGATAGGTGCGGCCTCGGCGTCGACGCCGAGCGCATTGCGCACAGCTTGGGAGTCGGCGACGCCGGGCGTGCAGAAAATGTTCATCAACAGTGCGTCGGAGCTCATGGAGGAGTCGAGTTCGCGCCAGCGGCGGGCTGGGTCGATTTGCGCTCTGGGCAGCGACCGCGCCGCCTGAGCGTGAACTTTGTCGAAGCGGCGCATCCAATCGGGGTTTGCGGCGATGGCGGCGTAGGCAGCATCGAAAAAGTTTCCGTGGCGGCCGTTTTCCGGCTCGAACACGATGACCGGCGCACTGCCGTAGCTCTCGACGTGCGCGCGGCCGCGTGCGTAGGCCCGGTTGCGCAGGGCCAGTTCCTGCCGAAGCCGTGCCGCGTACGAGCCTGAAAGCGTCACGTCAGAACGGGAACGTCGGCCACGCCTGCAACGCCGAAGACGCGCCGGTAGCGCTCGGCTTCCTTCGGATCGCCCAGGGCTTTTGAGAAATTGTCAGAGAGCTTAACGGCGGGCCTGCCGTCGACTTCGCTGAGCTTGCACACCAGGCCAACGGGATTAAAGCCGTCGTTGCCCCGAGGATTGCAGCCGCGGAAGTCGTTGGTGAGCAGGGTGCCCCAGCCGGCGCTGAAGCGAATGCGGCGATTCGGATTCCAGCGACGGGGATCATGGAAGTCGCTGGCGGAGCGGAAGTCGTCGGGCGTGGCGCCGTTGAGCAGCGATCCGGCGAAATAGGCGTGCAGGCCGAGAATCTGCTCGACGTCGAGGGCGTCGCTGGCAATGAGGCGCTTCTGGCGCGGATCGCGTCCGTGGCGCTCGAGCCACGCAATGTATTCGTCACCGGCCACATAGGCGTCTTTGCTGTCGATGCGCTGGCCGGTCCAGTTGGCCACCCAATCAGGAGCGCCGCGCAGAAACTGCGTGGTGCCAAAGGTGTCGGGCAGCAAAATGAGCAGCTCACCCTGATAGCTCTGCTGCCAAAGTTCGAGCAGTGCGTACTGTGAGTTGCGTAGCTCCTCGTCGTCGCGGGCGAGTGCGGCCATGGCCATGGGCAACTCATGCCCGTTGGTACCGATTGCTTCAAGGTCGTGCTTGTAAGCGAGAAAGGCGTTGGAGGTTCCGGAAAAAGTTTCGCCAAGCGTGTCACGCATGGAATTGGCGACGTATTCGTGCCAGAGAAAACTGTGTCTGCGCCGCGTGCCGAAGTCGCTGATGTTGAGGCCGGGGACGCCGCGCAGGCGCTCCATCTTTTCCCAGAGGCGGGTTTTGGCGCGCGCATAGAGAATGTCGAGCTCCAGCTCGCTTAAAGGCTTCAGCGCGGCGCGCGTTTTCAGCTCGCCGATTTCCGACAGGGCGTAGATCTCCCACATCGAGGTTCCAGACCAGAGGCCTTCGAAGCGAATCTGCAGCTGGCCATCGTGAGTGGAGAGTTCATACTCGGAGAGCTGGAAGTCGTGTTCAAGCCAATCGAGAAATTCGGACTCAAAGATGCCGCGGCGGCCATAGAACGTGTTGCCGGCAAGCCAGACAAGCTCGGATTTGCGGAAGCGGAGGCGGCGCGTGGCTTCGAGCTGCTCCTGCAATTGCGCCACGTTAACCACGTCTCCCAGGCGCACCGAGGCGGTGCGATTGATAAGGGTAAACGTGGCACGAGTGCGCGGGAAATTCTTCCAGATGAACTGGAGCATGAGGAGCTTGTAGAAATCGGTGTCGAGCAGGGAGCGCGTAATGGGGTCCATCTCCCAGTTATGGTCATGCGCGCGCCTGGCGAAATCGACAATCACAATGAACTTACTTTACCCGAGTTGCGCGAGGACGGAAAGCAGTCTTGAGCAATGCATTCTCGCGCGGATGCGGGAATCAGTAGCTCAGCTCCAGCACATTGACCGAATAGGGCGCGAAGGCCTGGGTGAACCTGGGACCTGCGACAGAGACTGGGTGCGTAAACGGGACGACGACGCTAGGGTGAGCGATGCTGTTCGTCGCGTTGGGAGTTTTCGCGCTCATGGTGGTGAGTGTTGCCTGTGCAGCCACTTTTTTGACGCCGGTTAGTTCGATGGCGAACGATTGCGCGGTTGAGGTCGCGTTGACGACTTTGACGAAGAGTGTGTGCGTTGCATCGTTGCGCGTGGCCGATGCAAAGACGCGCGGCGGCGCGTTGACCATCTCAGCGGGCACAATTTCGGTTCCCAGATGCGTGGAGAACATGACCTGCGTCCAGTAGCTGGGCGAGCCGTAACTCGAAAGCGCGTCGTAGCCAATGAGGTCGGGCGCCCACTGCATGCCGCCCGGATTGACGTTGACGAACAGAGGCGCGTAGCTTGCCATGATGACCAGGTCGCTGTTGCGCTCGAGGCCCGTAAGCCAGGCAGCATCGGCCAAAGCGGCCTCAAGGTTCGGTGTGGGGTCGCCTTCGCGCGTGGCCCACTCGCCGACGAAGATTTTGGGCCCGTTGCGATCGGTGGCGTCGTAGTGATGAGCTTCAGAGAAAGATTGCGCGGCCGACATATAGAAGTGCTCGTCGAGAACATCGGGCTTTACGCTCTTCACCGGAGTAGTGGCGATGATCTGGAGATCGGGATAGCGCTGCTTGATGGCGTGATAGAACTGCGCGAAGCGGCCGTCATAAGAGTGGGAGTGGTCGAACTGATCCTCGTTGCCGACTTCAATGTATCGCAGCGGGAACGGAGCGGGGTGGCCGTCTTTGGCGCGTTCTGCGCCCCATTTTGTATCGGGTCCGCCTGTGACGTACTCGATTTCGTCGAGCGCATCCTGAACGTAGGGCTCGAGCGCGGGGCCAGAATCGACGTGTTCCTGGGCCAGCGAGTATCCGGCATAGACCGCGAGCACTGGCTGCATTTTGAGGTCTTCGCACCACTCCAGGAATTCGAGCAGACCCATCCCGTCGGACGAGCGATAGCGCCAGGGGCTCATATGCGTGGGACGGTCGACCCAGGGGCCGATCGTTTTCTTCCAGTCGAAGCGCTCAGCGATGTGTTCGCCCTCAAGGTAATTGCCGCCGGGCAGGCGCAGGAATTTGGGGTGCATTCCGGCGAGCAGATTCATGATGTCGACGCGATTGCCGCCGGGGCGGTCGTGGTACGTGGGCGGAAACAGCGAGACGAGATTGAGCCAGATCGTGGCCGGCTTTGCGATGGTGAGGATGAGGTGGTTGTTTGAAGAAGCAGCCACATCGCTGGTTTTCAGCGTGTAAGCGAAGCGCTTCCACTCGCCGGTGAGGCCGGTGACTGTGGCCGAGGCAGCAACTGCTCCGGTTTGATCGTTCTCGAGCGTCACGGTGACAGGAATGCCAGGACTGTCTGTCATTGCGTAAAAGGAGCCGCTGTAAACGGCGTGGGGGCGCACGGGGATGCCCCAATAGCCACCGTTCTCAACTCCGGCGGGCGAGGATTCACTGGCCTTGGAAACAGTGACCTTGAGGCTGCGGGTAAGCACGGGGCTTGGCCCGCTTGAGTCATCGGCAGAGACGTTGACAATGGAGTCGCCGCGGGCCACCATCGGCCAAAGTCTGAGAGCGTCCCACTCCCGCCCAAGAGCGCGGTCACGCACCAACTCGCCGTATAGGCCGCCGTCGTAGGAGTAGTTGATCTCCTCGGTCATGAGGCCGTAGAGCGTGGGGCTGACCGCGGCGGTGGGGTGGTCCACCTGAATGGTTAGGGAAGGTGACTGCGCGAGCAGGCTTAGCGGAAGAAGAGCGGACGCGAAGAAAGCGGCAAGTGAGGTTGGTTTGTTCATAACCCCGCAATCTTACTGCGACGCCCTCGACTTGACAATCTGGAAAACGCTTACCGGCCGGACTGGAATTACCGCAGTTTCGTCGCCGGTTCCGTCCCAGCCCAACGATAGATTGAGCAGTCCTCCCAGCCTGGCGCCGCATATTCAGCGCCGGGCTGGCGCTTGAGAATCGTGCGGTCAGCGACAGCATCTGGGTGCGAGCGGCGGATCTGGCCGTGATAGAGCCGCTCGAATCGGGGCTCGCGCCTGAGCACGTTCTCTTGCTCATTGTTGACGTAGAGAATGTCGAGCTGACTGGCACCCTCGGTCAGGGTTCGAGTCCAGGCGCGCAAGAGGCGGCGCAGCACAGGCGCTGCGAAGGGATTAAAGAGAAATGCGACACATGGGCCGGCCGGGAGGGGGAAATCCGCGGCGTCCCGGCAATGCATGCGCATCGGCACTCGGGTGCGCTTTGCAGCACGCCAAATCGCGAGATTCCTGCGTGCGATGCGCGCCAGGGTCGGATGCAATTCGACACCAATCACGCTGCGAAAGGGATAAGCGGCGGCCAGCAACATCGCGCGGCCCATGCCAGCGCCGAGATCGACGAAGGTGTACGCGTCGATAGGCGCGAGCGGGCGGCATTGGCGCCAGCGCACGAGGATTCCCTGAAAGACGGATGGCGCGACGGCGTAGTAGGCCGTTACGTGGCGATCGTGGCGGTGGCCGGAGCCGAGATTGCGGCCGGCTACCAGGCCGCTGGTGCGCACGCCAAATTCCAGATCAAAAGGATGGCGGATCAGTCCATCTTTTTCGGCCAGCCCGGGCAAGCGACGTCTGCCTGCGGCCTTCTTCGCTTGAACCTTGCCGGGTGCACCAACGCTCACGATTGAACGTTAGCACAGCGAGCACCGTGAGGCGGGGTGAGTTGAAGATGAATTCGAAAAGAATTTCCAGCGGGCGAACGTGTTCTGCGCGGGAGGTTGCGGTTGAGTGCGCGCGCCGCGCCGGGAGCAGATTTTGTCTTGACTGGGCCGCGGCGCGTCTGCAAAACTGCGTTGGCACATTCTACAGGCGTCATGGAATGTCGCGATGGATTGGGCGCATTTTCGATTTCCCTGGGCGCTAGCCTGCGGCTGGCGTGGATTGCCAGACAGAGCGGCGCCCGCGAGAACCTCTCCCGACACGAACAAGGAGGAAGCATGAAGAAATACTTTGCGGAACTGGTGG
>Ga0181535_10003585_pt1 | contig 17915 bp, 14 predicted proteins | sample PEATcosm2014_Bin_44_FD_119774 | JGI IMG/M metagenome (GOLD analysis project Ga0181535, IMG submission 119774) | Peatland microbial communities from MTU Mesocosm Facility, Houghton, MI, USA - PEATcosm2014_Bin17_30_metaG | ecosystem: Environmental > Terrestrial > Soil > Wetlands > Peat | place... | reverse complement strand
GCGCGGAAGCCAAGCTCGTTTCCGGGTTACGAAACGCTCCCCGTAGTCTTCACGCACGGTTCCAAGACCACGCCGTACGATTTCCTCATCTCCACAGACGGCAAAACTTTGGCGCGCCTGGAGACATTTGACCTGGCCACGAACCCGGCACTCGCCATCGATACTGCCGGACGGCCCGTTCGCGGCAACCCGGCGGCTAAAGTCACGGTAGTCAATTTCGACGATCTCGAGTGCCCTTACTGCGCTCGCATGCATCAGTCTCTCTTCCCATCGACGCTCGATCGCTACAAGGACAAGGTTCGCTTCATCTACAAGGATTTCCCGCTGGCAGATATGCATCCCTGGGCGATGCACGCCGCCGTCGATGCCAATTGCCTGGCAACGCAGAAATCCGACGTCTACTGGACCTATGTGGACTACCTGCATGCCCATGGCCAGGAAGTTTCGGGCGAGGATCGGGATATCAACAAGAGTTTCGCGGCTTTAGATCGAATCGCCCGGCAGGAAAGCACATTGGCAAAGCTGGATTCGGCCAAGCTCGACGCCTGCCTGGCGAAGCAGGATGAGACGCAGGTCCGAGCTTCAATGAAAGAGGGGGACGCACTAGGACTCGACTCGACGCCGTCACTTTTTGTCGATGGCGAACGCGTCGTGGGCGCCATTCCCGAGGATCAAGTCTGGATGGTCATCGATCGCGCACTACGCGCGGCGGGCGAAGAGCCTCCGGCCGCGCCACCCGCCCAGGCCCCAGTCCAGCCCGCAAATGCGAAGGGCGCTGGAAAGTAGAAGGATCCATCTCCTGTATCGCAGTGTGGGCGCGGGGATTTATCCTGTAGTGCTGGGAGTATATCCGGCCCTCAGGAGTGTTCAGGTTGCAAGTCGAAGGACGATTTCTGCAGCATCGTTTTGCTGTCCCTATTCTTACTTGTGGGCTGCTCCTCGCCGCGCTGGCCGGTTGTCACAAGCCTCCCTCTCCCGACGTCATGGCTACGGTGAATGGCAAAGACATTCTGCGTTCGGACGTTGAGAAATATTACAAAGCCAGTCTCGGAGACAACCCGCAGGAGCCAAGCGCTGAGCAGGCAAATATTGTCCGCCTCAACATACTCCACCAGTTAATCGAAGATGAGATCCTGCAGCAGCGCGCCGCAAAACTGAATCTTGCGGCATCCGATGAAGACGTGAACGCCAAACTCACCGAGATGAAGGCGCCCTATACGCAGGAGGAGTTCGACAAGCAGCTCAAGCAGCGCAACATCACGATCGACGACCTCAAGCGCGATCTACGCCGCTCACTGACCAAGGAAAAGCTGCTGAACAAGGAAATTGAATCAAAGATCAACATCACCGATTCCGATATCAGCAGCTACTATCTGGCACATAAATCCGAATTTAATTTGATTGAGCCGCAATATCATATCGCGCAAATTGTAGCCAGCGCCGTACCTGTACAGCAGGCACCTAACTTGCAAAGTAACAAGGCGCCCAATGACGCCGATGCGAAAAAGAAGATTGAAGCTCTCTATAACCGCTTGAGAAGCGGCGAAGATTTTGGCGCCGTGGCGATTCAGTATTCCGACAACGCCAACAATGCCTCAAATGGCGGAGACATGGGCTTTGTCTATGAGTCGGCGCTGCGCAGTGAACCGGACGCTTATAACGCCATCAGCAAACTGAAGGGCGGCGAAATCACCGAGCCGCTTCCGATCTATGACAACGGCGGACCGGCTCGAAGGCTGGTTGGTTACGCAGTTTACAAGCTGCTGTCGCGCGAACCTGCAGGGCAACGCGAGATGAACGATCCGCGCGTACAGCAGAATATTCGGCAGTCCCTGCGCGAGAGTCATGCCCAACTGCTCAAGAATGCCTATTTTGAAATGCTCCACGATCAGGCTGCGGTGCGCAATTACTACGCTGAGCAGATTTTGAAGAATGGTGGACAGTAGCTAGCTGTCTGTTAATCTGCAATCTGGAGTTTATGGTGTCCGTCATTCGACGGCTATAAGCCCTCTTTACCATCGTTACGTTCCATCGCCGTTGCCGCCAGTTTGAAGCTTCCATAGACGATGCCATAATCCAGTAGCGCAACAGGCAGAAGTGCGTAACCGGGAAGACTTTTATCGCTCCAGCGGATGAGCAACACGAGAAACACATGAACAGAAATCAGGATCGCTGCCATTGTCCAGAACCAAACACGTTTCCTCAAGTTCCAACAAGCTCTAATAGCTGTCATACTCACGGCAGTACAAATTGCTGCTGCTCTGCCTTTTCCTGGGTCTCCTAGATGGGCAAATAAAGGAAATGGAGGCACCATGCACAGGATCACCACGAGAAGCCATTTGCGAGTAAATACATCGATGGGCTGATTGTCGGTTATTTCATTCATGAGTGCCCGCCATGCATGCTTTCTATTTCTGAGCAAACAGTGCGATGCCTATTGGTGAATCTTTTATGGGTTCAATTCGCAAGAATGATACATGAGTCCATTCCGGTCGTGTCGTGACCAATCCGGAAGACACCCGTCAGCAAACATCCTAGCGCGGCGTCGGCGGGACAAATCCCCTCCGCAAAAGCAGGGCGGCCTCCGAAGATCGGAGGCCGCCCGCCAGCCTTGTTGCGCTCAACCGGACTACTTCAGATTGCCGCTCGAATCCATGGTGATTCCGCCGGGGCCCTTGTCCTTCTTCTCTTCATTGGCCTTCCGGGTTCCCATCGCCTTGGTGCGCCATTCCTCAGCTTGCGCCAGATCTGCTTTGCGGGCCGCATCATTGCCAAAATCAAGGTCCGCCTTGCGCCGGTAGATCAAGTTCAGATACGCCATTGCGTCGTCGTAGTTCGCACGGTTGGCGACCGCCTGATTCAAGTATTGAAGACCTTCTTCAATCAACGCGGAGTTCTCGTCCTTGATCGTGTCCATCACTTTTTTCGGCGCTTTTGTATTGCCTTCGCCGTCGTCGTTGACGCCGGCTGGAACGAGAGCCTTCAATACGTTTTCGTGGGCTTCAGTCCAATCGATAACCCCGACCGTATACGCCGCTTCAGGATCCTTTGCATCGACGGCCAGAACCTTCTTCTGCCACGTCTTGGCGTCGTCCAGCTTCTTGATGCTGAAATAAATGCCCGCAATCTGCTTCAGGCTGTTCACGTCGTCCGGGTTTTTTGCCAGGACTTCCTGAAAGATACTGATCGCCTGATCGGCTGTTTTCAGGTTCTCCGGGGTGTCCAATCCGGGAACAATATTTTGGGCGAGTGCTGTGGCGAGGTAACTCTTGGCCATGGGCAGACTCGGATCTAACTCGGTTGCCTTCTGGAAATGTCCAATCGCTTCTTCGTATTTTCCGCTCTTGTAAGCGTCCACACCCTTGTTCAATTGATCCCGTGCTGCCAGGCGGTTGCACCCGCTCATGGAAAGCACCATGCCGGCCAGTACTACCGCGAGCGCCGTAAATCGTGCGGGTCCATTCATGTTCTTCTTCTTCTCCTTCAGGACGTGCCATCACGATGCGCGCCTGGAAATTCAAAACTTTCTGGCCGCGGCCGGGGCAACCGAAACCATGATGGAAAATTCTACGCCAAACAACTCAAGAAGGACCAAATGGGAATCGTGCGAAACTGCATTCCCTGATCGCAAGCGCCCATCCAAGCCGGGGCGAGCGTCCCTGTCGCAGGACCAGCTATTGTCCGGCCAAAATCTTTGGCGTCATGAGGCCAATATGGTCGACATTGGCTGCACGGCCGACATCGATGACATCGGCAATGTAGCGGAAGTCAACGTTGTCATCGCCCTTAACGAACATGACGCGCTCGGCGCGGTTGGAATAGATATCCGTGAGCTTTGCCAGAAGGTCCGTCTTGGCAACCTCGGTCTCGTTGATCTTGTAGATCGGAGCCGCACCGGGCCGATAGACCACCTGAACCACGATGGTGCGATCATTCGGCTGCTGCTTCTGTGGTTCCTTCGGCGGCTGCGGCACCAATGCGTCCAGGCCATGCGGCACGGTAGGCACAATGACCATGAAAATGATCAAGAGCACCAGAAGAATATCAATCATGGGCGTGACGTTGATCTCGCCCATTGCGCCGCCGCCACCACCAGTTGAAAATGCCATGGCTTCAAACTCCTCGATTCCTGCAGATCGTTAAAGGAACTTCGCCCCGATCGCGCCTCACTGGCCGCCCGAGAGACTGCCTTCCTTCTTTTGCGTCAATAATCCAACTTCATCGACACCCGCCGTACGAACCGCGTCAATCGCGTCTTCCACGGCCCGGTACTGTGCGCGTGCATCGGCGCGGACGTAGATTGTCTTGCCGGGTGTGTCGGCCAGTTTGTCGCGGACCTTGGCGCCGAGCTCACTTGTTGCAACGTGGTCTTGTCCCAGAAACACCCCTCCGTCGCGGGTCACCGCAACGACAATCGCGTCTTCCTTGTCGGCATCCGGCATCGCCGTGGGGTTGTCCACTTTGGCCATATCGATGGCTACTTTGTTCGTAAGCATGGGAGTGATGACCATGAAGATGATCAACAACACCAGCATCACGTCCACCATCGGTGTGACGTTGATGTTGGAATTGATTTTGCTGCCTTCGTTTCTAACTGCAACTGCCATTGGGTTGGCTCCGTGCCTTTGAATTTTTGCTGCGGATGGCTCCGGCTTTTCCGAGTTTCAGTTCGGGCCCGAATTTAAATTCGGCGGACAGGAGAGATTCGCTGCTCTCCTGTCCCCTGAAATTCTCGCTCGAGTCGAAACGGCCGCGTTTAGCGCTTGTTGCTCTGCTTGATGAAGTAGTCAATCAGTTCGCTTGAGGAGTTATCCATCTCCACATCGAATGCTTCGACTCGGCCGGTAAAGTAGTTGAACGCCATAACCGCCGGAATGGCGACCAGAAGGCCAAATGCCGTGGTAACCAGGGCTTCAGAAATACCACCTGCCACCGCACCGATACCGGAGGTCTTCTGCGTTGCGATCTGTTGGAAGGCGTTCAAAATGCCGACGACGGTTCCGAATAGTCCGACGAACGGAGCTGTCGAACCGATGGTCGCCAGAACGCTGAGACCTCTCTTGAGCTTGGCATGAACGATGGCCTCGGCCCGGTCCAATGCGCGCTGCGAGCTCTCGATGTTGTTCTCAGTGGATGCTCCGCCGGAAGCGCGGAACTCCTGCAAGCCAGCGGTAACAACTTCTGCCAGGTGCGACTTCTTGTTGCGGTCGGCGATCTTGATCGCCTCTTCGAGCTTGCTATCCTTCAGCGCGCCGGCAACCTTGGGCGCGAATTCACGCGACTGTTTGCGGGCGGCGGAGAAGTATAGGTAGCGGTCGATCATAACGGCCAAGGACCAAATCGACTCGATGAAAAGAAGGATAGCCACGGCGCGGGCCAGCCATCCCATGTGTTCCCAAAGCCCCATCGGGCTGAAGCTGACGGTCTGTTCCCCTTCCTGGAAGAGAAAGGCCATGCTGCTGACCGTGTGCGAAGCGAAATGTGCAAGCTGAGCGAGAATCACTGAATCGTTCCTCCTAAGGAGTTTCTTGTGAACTGCGACTATCCGCCGCGGCGGATTGCTGGGAATGCGGCTCTTTCTGGATTCGCATTCGGGTCAAAAGTAAAGCCCTTTCCCGTCGATTGGAAAAGGGCCGGAAAGGGGATCAGCCTCCGAGGCTGAAGATCACGTTAATTGTGGTCTCCACCTCGACCGGATCGTTGTTTAGCAGGTACGGCCGATAGCGCCACGAATGAACTGCGTCCATAGCCGCCTGCTGCAACATTGCCGGACCACTGATCACGCGCAGATTTTCGATGGTCCCGTTCTTGGAGATGGTGGCCTGAAGAATTACGGTGCCGGAAACGCGCGCGGCCTTGGCGATCGGCGGATAAATTGGTTGCGTTTTCTGGAGCAACATACCGACTGCAACACCAGCCGAAATATTGACCTTCTTGGGAACCGCCGCCTGCACCTTGGGTCCACCGCTTCCGAATACACTGCCCATGACGCCGCTGGCGCTTCCGCCAAGCCCTTCCATTCCAGCCACGCCGAAGCTCGACGGCGGAGCCTCCTTCTCAGCAACCTGCTTAATGCTGTTCGGAATCTTCGTCGGCGCGACCAACTGGTTGTTCATCATCTCCGACTGGACGTGCACCACGTGCACTTCAGGCGGTGGCGGCGGTGGGGGTGGAGGCGGCGGTGGAGGTGGTACGGTCAGCAGCGTCTGCTGCATTGCCGTGGGCAACGCTTCTGGGTAGATCAAGGGAAGCAGAATCAGAAGAAGCAGAATCGAGCCATTGGTGATGAATGTCACCATCATCCAATACTTGCTCTTGCTCTTGATTCTTCCTCCGGATTCAAATGTGGAATCTTCAAACATGGCCAACCTCGAATCGGGTGTGGGTTACCTCAACTTAGACACCGAGCGCACGTGAAATGTTCCCGGCGTCAAAAACGGTACCACAGCAGTGTGCTTCACCTATACCAGAACTACGCAACAGTTGCAAAACGTGCTCCAAAAATGGTGCAGTTGCAAACTACAAGCTAAACCTTTGCTCGTTTCGCAGCGGGTAAAACCGCAGTCTTTCCGCGCTGCGCACGCCACTCCTGCCACGCCACCAGCATCGGCGCGGCGACGGCAATTGATGAATATGTGCCAATCAGAATGCCTATCACCAGCGCGAAGGAGAAACCTCTCAGGACCTGGCCGCCGAAGACATACAGCGAAAGAACCGTCACAAACGTCAGACCGGAAGTCAGCACGGTTCGGCTTAGGGTCTGATTGATGCTTCGATTCACTACATCGGGAAGAGATTCGCGACGGCTCAAGCGAAGGTTTTCGCGGATACGATCGAACACGACGATGGTGTCGTTCATCGAGTAGCCGATCAGCGTCAGGATCGCCGCGATCACCGTCAGGCTGATCTCCTGGTTGGTCAGCGCAAATGCGCCTAATGTAATCAGCGTGTCATGGAAGCAGGCCACCACTGCCGCAACGCCGTAAATCAGCTGGAATCGGAACCAGAGATACACGAGCATCCCTGCCATTGAGTAAAGCGTCGCCAGCCCGGCCTGCTTCTCCAGTTGCCTGCCTACGGTCGGTCCCACCACCTGCACATTGCGTATGGTGAAGGGATTGTTGTAGTGGGCGTGCAACGCATCGACGATCTGCTGGCGTCCCGTATCGAGAGCGGATTCATTGGTCTGTTCTGGCAAGCTGATCAACACGTCATTGCTCGTCGGTTGATCTACATTCCGAATCGGTTGGATGCTCGAATCCCGGATTCCGGACGCATCCATCGCCTGCCGAATCTGATTCAGCTCGGGACTTTGCGCAAACTGCACCTGCACTTGGGTGCCACCGCGGAAGTCTACGCCGAGAGGAACGGGGCTGCCAATACGCGCCCAGTGCACGCCCATCGAAACCAAGCCGGCCACGCTGAAGATCAAGGAAAAGCCAAGAAAGTACCACTTCTTCCCTAGCCAATCCACATTCACGCTGCGAAACAATTCCACTGGTTCTCTGCCTTCCGTTTTAGCTCCCAGCTTCTAGCCCCTAGCTTCCAGCCAATTCCCGGATGGGCCGCGATCTTCTTCGCGGATTGGCTGAGCGCTAGAGGCTAGCAACTCGAAGCTGATTTCTAAATCGAAACCAATTCTCCCGGCTTCAACTTATTGAGATGGGCCTCAAAGATGACCCTTGAAACATACACCGCTGTGAACAGGTTGGCCGCCAAACCGAAGGTGAGCGTCACCGCGAACCCCTTTACAGGCCCGGTCCCAAATAAAAACAAAATGGCCGCGGAGACGATTGTTGTCACATGGGTGTCGATAATCGTGACCCATGCGTGCGCGAATCCCTGATCCACGGCGGCCGAAGGCGCTTTTCCCGCGCGAACTTCCTCTCGGATGCGCTCAAAGATCAGCACATTCGAATCCACGCCCATACCAATGGTCAGAATGACTCCGGCAATTCCCGGCAAAGTCAGCGTGGCTCCGGAATAGCCCATGAAGCCGAGCAAGATCACGAGGTTCAAAAACAGCGCGAGATCGGCATTGATCCCCGAGCCGCGGTAGTAGACCAGCATAAAGGCCATTACCAGCAACACGCCCACAACGGCTGCCGTCACGCCTTCCTTAATCGAGTCCGCGCCGAGCGATGCGCCCACCGTGCGGTCCTCAAGATAATTCAGCGAAGCCGGCAAGGCGCCGGTGCGCAGCATCTTCGAGAGCACATCGACCTCGTCTTGCGAGAAGCTGCCTTCAATTTCGCCGGAGTCGCGAATCGGGCTCTTGATATTGGCGACTTCGCGGACCCGGCCACCGAGAACCACGGCCATCGCGTGGCCAACGTTGGCGCTGGTGTACTCCCAGAAGCGGTCGCCTGCCTCGTTGGTCAGGGTGAAGCGAACATCGCGCAGGCCATTCTCGCTTGTGCCAGGATCGGCGGAACGAAAGTCGCTTCCAGCGACCACCGGAATCCGCTGCAGCACATAGACACTGTCCGCATCCGAGCCGCTGGCGAGCGCTCCGGAGCCATGCACGATCTCCTGGTCGGGAGGAAGATTGCCGCCCACGCTACCAAGAGCGGCCTGTTCGTCCTGATACGGTCCGCCGACCACTGGATGGATTTCGAGGCGCGCCGTGGACTGAATGATGCTCTTGACGCGGTCCAGATCGTCAATGCCCGGCAGTTCCACCAGGATTTGGTTATCGCCCAGCCCATACTCCTGAATGACGGGTTCGCTCACACCCAGCGAATCCACGCGGTCGCGGATGGTTTCGATCGCCTGCTGGACCGTTTTTTTCTCGAGCGCCTGCACCACCGGCGGTTTCATGGTCACGAGCAAACTGTTCTCTGAGCCGCCACCGGTAAAGTCGTATTCGTTCGAGTACTTCGAATCGAGGAGCGACCGGACGTCGCTGGACTTGCCCGCCGCAATGCCTTCGATGCGAATGACTGTCGGCTTCGTCGGGTCCGGTTTATATACCTGCGAAAAGCCAATGCTTGCAGTCTTCAGGCTCTGCTGGATTCGACCGACGGCGCTGTCTGTCTCAGCACTGACGGCCTCGGACACAACAACCTGCAAAATCAAATGAGCCCCGCCCTGCAGGTCGAGTCCAAGGTGAATGCGCTTGGTGATGCCTGCCAAGAGCGCGTTCCCGGTGACGCCAGACGGCACGCCAAAGATGCCGTAAATGAAAATCACGAGGACCGCAACAATCAGGGCAATTCTGCCATTGAGATTCTTTTTCATTTTCCAATTCTCTGTTCAGGAGTCGAGTTCCGGCGGCACTTATGCGTCAGATGAACTGTCCTGCGTAGTCACCGATGCGATCGCGCTCTTGGCAATTTCAAGCTTCAGATTGTCGGGGGCCACGCGGATGATAATCACATCGTCCTTGATGGAAAGGATAATGCCACGAATTCCTCCTGCCGTGGTGACGCGATCGCCGGCCTTGATGCTTCCCAGCATCTGCTGCCATTGTTTTTGCCGCTTCTGCTGCGGGCGGATCATCACGAAATAAAGCACCGGAATCAGAAGCAAGGGCAAGAGCATCGGAATGCTGCTCCCACCTGCTGCCGGCGCCGCGAACCACCAAGCCAAACTGGTTGCCACACTCATCCTTTACTCACCCTCGCGCAAAGCCTGCTTGCGCTCAGGGCATACGCGGACCCGGCCTTGAGCCGATCGCCTGATCAAAATTTGTCTCCGGGAACGTTCCTGGCTCTGAGTCAATTCAGCTCAGGGTCTGGAAGGAGGGTAAGAGTTGACGCGCCGGCAAAGAATTCCCAAGGCCTGCGCCTGTTTGCAACCACAAACCCAGCTACCGTTTGCTTCCTGTTCGACACGGTCCTCCTTTCGATTCGGCTCGGCAGGTTTGCTGCTTCCTATACCCACATTCCGTACCAAATCCTAAGGAAGTCCTCTACAGATAAGAAACGGGTAGCCGCTGATGTGTCAAGGCTGGCGGGCACATCCTTGCGTCCTGCGCGCATTGGATTCGCAGACGAACTCCACGCTCGGCGGTCTGCTCCACCCTTACAAAGCTCTTACGGATTCCGTGCCCCGCCTTTACCCTGACGGATCTCTCATTGGCTTGAGGGCCTCTTGCGGTTTGAGAGCTCTGCTCCCCAGCGATCTCAGAGGAGGAACACTGGGGAACGTTGGCGGTGAATCCAATGACTCGTAATCCAGATTTCGATTACTTGTTTGTGTTACTAGTTGGCTTGGCGGTTGCGTTCATGCTTTGGGTGTTCTGGAATTTGTCGAAGCAGACCGGCAGACGGTGAAATTCTGCGTTGCCGATTACTCGGGCGTCCAGTACCGCAGTTCGGGCCGAGCGCAGCTTAGACACAGCCTTTCCGCACCCACTTCGCTGAAGCGGCCAAAGTTCACACCTTCTCCGCACTGTGGGCAGGTGAGACGTTCGCTCTTAAATCCGGGGAGTTCGCTTGCGTCGACAGCCACGCGCACCCATTGTTCCCGGAAAAGCTGGTCGTCGTGAAGTTCGCGGTAGGCGGCCATCTGTTGCGCGCTCTTGTTCTCGATGCGCGGGTAAAGCTTTTGCGCCAACTCGCGCGAATCTTCGAGGGCGATGATCCGCACGCCGCGGCCCGTCGTGAGGTCCACAAATGTGGCGGCCATCTTGCCCCAGTCACGAAACTTCAGGGTCCGCTTGCCGAGCCGGCATCCAGTCACCATGCCGATCGCATCCGTGGCGCAACGGTCAATCTCGATATAAGTGACAAGCCGCTTTCGATCCGCGCCGCGCGGATCTTCGATGCCGAGCCGGTTCAGTCCCAGCAAAGCCAACCGCACGCCAAGGATCTGTCCCGCGCACATGTGTCCATGAGCGGCCTCGGCCTTGTGCAATAGCTCTTCAAGTGATTCCATGTTTTGTCCGGGGATGCGAATCGTTAATTCGTTTTTGGCGCAACCGTCTCCGCTTCGTCGTCCGATTCTTCCACCAACACCGCAGAGCCGGGAGCGACATCGAAACTCACCGCGTCTTTCCCGCCTGGATGAAAGGTGACGCGTAATGGCTCCCGTTGCCAATCGGCTGCCGCACAAATGGGCTCGGGATGGTTCTCCGCCTCGAAAGCCGTCAGTTTCTTGGATATCACCGGCTTCCGTGCCGCTAACTGCGCTACGACCGCGTAAAGGCTTTTGCCGCTCGATGTGACTCCGCAATACGCGCCGTAGTCGCGGAACCAGCTCACCTGGCTGATGCCTGGGTCATAATTCGGCAGCTTGAGAGCGACGACATGGCCAGTGATGCGATCGACAATCAGCCATGGTCCGCGCTGCCACACCCAATGACCTTGCGGTTCACCTTTCGTATCGCCAGGAAGAGCGTCGTTCAGCCGCATCACGCGCCGCACCACGAAGCTGCGATCGGTCACATCATGCGCTTCGCCGGTGGTCCACTCTTTCACCGCGCCATCCACGATCAGGGCGCGAATCTTCAACTCATTCTCGTTGGGGGCAGCCCCGGCCGGGTCGCCGACCTTCGAATACGGAACGCGTTTGACACCACCTAGAAATACGGTGTGCACCTTGTGGCCTGCCGCACAGGCGGTTGAAACACTGATTGCAAAAACTGCCGCGGCAATCCAAAACTCCGCAACCTGCCGTCGTACGTGCATGACGACTCCTAACTCTGCGCTGCCTCTACCGCCCGCGCCACGCGAAAGGCAGTGCCCTCGTTGAAATGCGCCGCGAGAATCTGCATGCCCACCGGCAACCCGGCCTTGGTCAAGCCGCAAGGGACGTTCACACCGCAGATTCCCGCCAGGCTCGCCGTTACGGTATAAATGTCGGCCAGGTACATAGCTAGCGGATCGCCGGATTTCTCGCCTATTTTGAAAGCAGGCGTCGGCGCTGTCGGCGTCACAATCGCGTCCACCTCGGCAAAGGCGCGCAGAAACTCCTCTGCCAGCAGGCGACGGACTTGTTGCGCCTTTAAGTAGTAGGCATCGTAGTAGCCCGCACTCAGCGCATAGGTTCCCAGCAGAATGCGCCGCTTGACTTCTGCGCCAAACCCTTCGTCGCGCGAGTGCCTGTACATGGCCGACAAAGTATCTGAGGCCGGTGAGCGGTGGCCATAACGCACCCCATCGAAACGCGCGAGATTGGCGCTCGCTTCGGCGGTTGCCACCAAGTAATACGCAGGGATTGCGTACTTTGTGTGCGGCAAAGAGACCGGCTTGATGCTGCAACCGGCCGCTTGCAGGTCCGCAATTCCCTTCTCGATCGCGGCGCGCACCTCGGGGTCCAGGCCTTCCCCGAAATACTCTGTCGGCACACCGATGCGCAGTCCATCAACCGGCCTGTCGCTTTCGGCCGCATAGTCCGGCACAGGAGCGCGTGAACTGGTTGCGTCCTTCGGATCGTGGCCTGCAATGACGCCGAGCAACGTCGCGGCGTCGCGGACGCTGCCGGCAAATGGTCCCACGCGATCCAATGACGAAGCGAAGGCGATCAGGCCATAACGCGAAACTCGACCGTACGTGGGCAGCACTCCCACTACGCCGCAAAAACTCGCCGGCTGGCGGATCGACCCGCCGGTATCGCTACCCAGCGTGGCCACAGCGAGGTTCGCCGCCACCGCCGCCGCCGATCCTCCGCTCGAACCGCCAGGCACACGCTCCGTGTCGACAGGATTGCGCACCGGACCATAGGCAGAATTCTCGTTGGACGAGCCCATGGCGAACTCGTCGCAGTTCAGCTTACCGAGTAATACAGCGCCCGCGGCCTCCAGTTTGCTCACGACCGTCGCGTCGTAAGGCGGCTGGTAGCCCTTCAGAATCTTCGAACCCGCGGTTGCCGGGGCGCCCTGCATCACGATCACGTCTTTGATCCCGACAGGAATCCCGGCGAGCGGACCGAGGGGATCGCCCTTGCCCGCCGCTGCGTCGACGCGGGCCGCCTGCTCCAGCGCGCGCACTTTGGTGAGGCTCAGATAGATATTCAAATGCGGATTGATCTCCGCAATGCGATCGTAATAGCGATCGGCAAGTTCCTCGGCCTTGACGCGACCTGCGGCAATGCCCTCGCGCAGTGCGGCGAGCGTCTTTGGCTTCTCGACGTAGGATTTCACTTCGCTCGGCAATTCCGCATTCCTTTCTCAGGCGCCTCACTCGGCGCAAATTGCGACGGTCGAAATCAGCAAGGGGTCTGAGCTTACGCGCGCTCAATCACTTTGGGCACTTTGAAGAAAATCCCGTCGGATTCCGGGGCTTGCGGCATGACCACCGCTCGATCCAGCGAAGACAAAATCTTGTCTGGCCTGAGCGTGCGGGCACCCGTCGCGCCCTCTAACTCGCTCACCTGCGCGAGGGGCGCTACTCCGGAAGTGTCCAGTTCATTTAACTGGGCCACATGATCGAGAATTGCATTCAGGTCGTGCAGCATGCTCTGGGTTTCCCTCGGTTCCAACTCGAGGTTCGCCAGCTCGGCTACGCGCTCCACATCGGCGACTGTGACTTTTGCGGTCATCCTTCAGTTGTTCCTATTCTCAGATCCGTTGCGGCCAACTCGACCCGCGTTGCGATATTGGCGTTAAAAACGCCGAAGTTAAAGTATAGCCCGGCGTTGAACGCTTGTTCGTCTGAAGCGTCTCTCTCTGCCGCGCCCGGAGAATTCCCAATTGCGCTCAGTCTACCGTCACTGTCAATTTCACTTGGTGCATCACTCCATTCGAAGCAACGCTCACGGGAATGGAATAGGTTCCTGGCGCACTCTCATTTCCCGACCCTGTCGATAAGCCACCGCTCCCTCCACCCGAAGCCGAACAACTCGAAATGCCTCCCACAAGAATTGCAAGCAATCCAGCCATCGCGACGATCCTTCGTCTGCGCCTCCAAGCCAGGGGTAACAAGGCCATTCCGGCAATCGCGGGAGCCGCACCCCAAGGTGGCATACGCGAGCCCGCGTTCCGCGCTGAGTTCCCCGATCCGCCCGTAGTCACTTGCACAGCGACATTTCCTGGTGCATTGCCTGTAACTGTCTCGCTCACGGGATTGAAGGCACAAACAGCATTTGCGGGCAACGTGCCGCATGCGAATGTAAATGTCCCCGAAGATCCACCCAAAGTCGTCAATACAAGCGTGAAACTTGCCGTTTGGCCGCTCGACACTGTCTGGCTGGACGCGCCTAAAAGCGTCACCGTGAAATCGAATCCCATTCCCGAGAGCCCTGCCTGCGCACCTGTTGCCATGGCGCCGCTAGTCCAGGTCAGGTTTCCGGTTTGCTGTCCAGCGGCTCCCGGATTGAAGGTAACGGCGGCTGTGCAACTTGCTCCGATCGCCAGCGCCGAAGTGCAGGTCGTGTTCGTCAACTGAAAGCCGCTCGATACGCCGGCGGCAAGATCCTGAAAAGCAACGGGCCCTGTATTTGTCACAGTGACGATCTGGACGCCGCTCGCCGTTCCCACTCCCGTCGTCGGAAAGGTCAAGAGCGAAGGCTGCAGTTGCAGGGAACCGGCTGCTCCCCCGATTCCAGTCAGAAGGACCGTCGCCGCGTTCACCGAAGAAGCGATTGTCAACGAGCCTGCAGAGGCGCCATTCGTTGTTGGTGTATAGACCACACCGACCGAACAGCTCGCCGCCGCAGCGAGACTCGTTCCACAGTTATTCTGCGTAAGAGTAAATGGCGCACCAACGGTCATCGCAAAACCGCTGGCGGCAAGCGAACTCGAGTTAGTAATTGTGACAGTCTGCGGGCCGCTCGATTGCCCAAGCGCCGCAACCGTGAATGACATTTGTGCTGGATTGACATTGACCCCATCCGGGGCGTATCCAGTCCCCGTCAGTGGCACTTGCACTGCCTTCACTCCTAATGTCGAAGAAGAAATTGTCAGGGTGGCCGCAGCGCCTCCGGCAGCCGCAGGTGTAAAGATGAGCTGCACCGTGCAATCGCTGCCGTAGTTTAATGCAGCACCGCAGTTGGTGGCGCTGGTGCTGAAGCTGGTGGCGGATAGGCCAGTGATCTGAAAGCCTATGTTGGCCATGGGTGCCCCACCAGTGTTGCTGATCGTCAATAAAACAGGCGAACTGGCTACGCCCAAATCCTGTGTCGGGTAGCTCAACGCGGTTGGGCTCACGCTGATTTGAGGCGGCCGCAGACCTGTGCCGGAAAGTGCCACGGTTTGAGTATGGATCGAGTCGGAAATCGTCAGAATTCCTGTCTGCACTCCCTGTGCGGTGGGATCGAACACGACTCCGATCGAGCAGCTCGAATCGCCCGCCAACTGTGTCGTGCAATTGCTCGACAGCTGGAAGGGGCCGCCGACTGCCAACGCAATCGAAGTCAGCGGCATGCCTCCGCTGTTGGTCAGGGAGACCGTCTGCAGCGCCGAAGTCTCCCCAACGATAGTGCTCGGAAACGTAAGCGACATGGGCGAAAGTGTATCGGTCGGCGGAGCAGCGCCGTTTCCGCTCAGCCCCACTGTTTGAGTTCCAGCGCTATCCACGAGCGTCAGCGTTCCTGTCGCTGGTCCTGCCTGGGTTGGCGAAAACTCCAGCAGCAATTGGCAATCGCTGTTGGCCGCAATCGATGAGCCGCAGGCGTTCCCCGAAAGAACAAAAGGCGTATTGATGGTCAAACTCGTGACCGGAACTGCCGCGGACCCTGCATTCTGTACCGTCACCTGCAGTGAACTCGAGGTTGAACCAACTTCCACTTGCCCAAAGTTCACAGATGCCGGCGACACCATCACCGGAGGCGGATTTGCTCCGGTTCCACTCAATCCCACTAGGATTTCGCCATCGGCGACATTGCCGCTAATCGTTAGCTGGCCAGTCCTCGATCCAGCCTGTGTCGGCGTAAACGCGACCTGGATTGCGCAGTTCGCGCCCGATCCCACCGTGCCGCTCTGGCAATCGTCGGTCTCACTGAAGTCGCCGCTCGCCGTGATCGCAGTCACCACCAAGCCGATTCCTCCGGTATTCGTGACGGTAATTGTCTGCGCGCTGCTGGCGACCCCGAACGTCTGATTTGGAAAGGTGAGTGAGGTGGCGCTGACTTCAGCAGTCGTCAACTGCATGCCTGCCGTCCAGAGCGGAATCTGCCATACGCCTCGTCCGTACGTTGCAGCGGCCAGCACGTTCAGCGATGCGGTAGATGGCGCCGCGCTTAGTTGAATCACCGGCGCTAGAGGGAGTCCCGTTCCGTAGGCAGACCAGCAATTGGCTGGACCGCTGGTGCAATTTCCAATCTGTCGCGTGGAGAACACTCCGGAATCCGTGGCAATATAGACCGTGTTTGCGTCCTGCGGGTCGACGGCCAGACTGTTCGCCGGGGACATGGGAAGGTTCGACACAAGAGTCTGCCAGTGTGCGCCGCCGTCGGTCGAGCGATAGAGGACGCGCACATTGGCCGCCGGTTCGGGAATGCCTTCTACGGTCACATAGACGGTGTTCCCGGTCGAATCGTGTGGATCAATCGTGATGCTGGAGATGTCGAATCCGAAGGAATTCATCCCCACCGTATCGTTGGTCACCGGATTGAGCGTTAGGTCGTGCCAGAACGGCGTTCCGTTGACGGTGGGATCGAATGTCGCGCTCAGAACATGGCCGGCCACCGTCGCTCCGCCATCCTCTGCGCCGTACATCCCGACATAGATGGCTTCGGCGCCGCCTGGCACTGCCATCGCGGCCATTGATCGAACGAGTGCATCGCCATCGCAGGCACTATTTCCTTGTACCCCGTCAAGGAAGGGGCTGATCGCGTTCGCGCCGGTCCAGCCGCTTCCGTTCGCAGGTCCGCGCCACACCCGGCAGGTCCCGATGAGGAGTTGCGACGCGTCTAATGGATCGACAAGAAACGGCGCAGGTGTCGTCATGGTGTCGCCATCGCCGCCCACATCTTCGTCCGTCACCAGTGCAACAGTTCCGAAGCCGGCCGGCGAACAATCGTCCGTCTGTGAGCACAAGTGAATCGAGACACCCGCGTCATTGTTCACGTACCAGTTCGAGAGATTCGTTGGATCTATGGCAACCGGACCGCCTTCGCCGTCAAGAATCTGCGGCCATTGCGAAGTGGGCCCAGTTGTGCTTTTCATACCTGCGGTTCCGTTCACACCCAAGCCGGTCATCATCGTGTACGGAGATGCGCCCAGCTGCGACATGCTTTCCACCTCCGCAAGCGAGCCCAAACCGGAATTCAGATTCTGAAAATGGGTTGCGTCAGTCGCGTTGCAGACCGAGCCGGTTTCGCCAATCGCATCCATCGAGCGCCACAAGCCGCTATCATTGCCCAGGAAGATCTCCAGAGGATTGGTCGCGCTCCATGCCAACGCATGTTGATACCCGGCCACCTGTGCGCTCATGCAGGCGTTCGCGTTCGTGGTGTTCCGCCAGGCGCAGCTCATCGCCAGGCTGCATTTCCATAGATCGTTCGCGCCGGCCAGTAGCAGCGTATCCTGCCCTGAAGGCACCGCAGCCAGCGCCAGGTTGTAATCGCCATTTTCGATGGTGATCGGGCCCTGATTCGGGTCGTCCGTCTCAAGCGCCGACGTGTTCCACTGCTGGCCGAAAGCGATGTTCGGGTTTGAGCAAACTCCTCCGCTCTCCGAACACTGATCCTGCCAGATTCCCTGGTCCTGGTTGTCAATATCCACAGTCCAGGCAAATGTGTCGCCTGTCAGCGGATTCACAGCAAGTGTTCCGCGAAAGATCGGACAACCCAGCGATCCTATAGTTCGTGGATTGGTCGGGCACACCCCGGCCGTAAGGGCAGTGCCCGGTTGCGCCGTTAGGCGAGTCCAGGTCACGCCATCGGAGGATTGGTAATAGCCATGAAAACGCACGGCTGCGATAAAAAGGTTTCGAACCGGATTCCATACCACCGACGTGGCTGCATTGCCATCGGGTTGCGTAAAAGGGTCTGCCGGTCCTTGCACGTTGGAGCCGCTCCCATCTGTAATG
>Ga0181535_10003583_pt1 | contig 17922 bp, 17 predicted proteins | sample PEATcosm2014_Bin_44_FD_119774 | JGI IMG/M metagenome (GOLD analysis project Ga0181535, IMG submission 119774) | Peatland microbial communities from MTU Mesocosm Facility, Houghton, MI, USA - PEATcosm2014_Bin17_30_metaG | ecosystem: Environmental > Terrestrial > Soil > Wetlands > Peat | place... | reverse complement strand
TGAGGGCCAAGCAGATAAAGCTGATAAAGGGAGCCAAGAAGGCCGTCTGGCTGCGAAAAGGATCCCACGAGGAATACGCGGATTACGGCTTCGAGATCCTGGTCAGGCATATACTCCTGCATGATTCCTACCACATGTACAGGATGGAGGAATTGTGGATCATGAAGGAGCACTACATAAAGGAATTGAAATAGATGACCCTGGCGCTGGGATCGGATCATGCCGGGTTCCTGATGAAAGAGCTCGTCAAGAAGCATCTCGAGGCGAAGGGACACGAGGTCAGGGATTGCGGCACGGACTCGACGGAATCGGTGGACTATCCGGATTATATCTTCCCGGCGGCGGAGAGCGTAGCGGCCGGGAAGGCCGATCTCGGGATCGTGGTGGGCGGGAGCGGCAACGGAGAGGCGATAGCGGCCAACAAGGTGAAGAGGATCCGATGCGCGGTATGCTGGAATATCGAGACCGCGCGGTTGGCGAAGGAGCACAACGACGCCAATATGATCGCCTTGGGGGCGCGGATCATCGGCGACGACATGGCGATAGGCATCGTCGATACCTGGCTGGAGTCACGCTACCAGGCGGGACGGCATGCGCCGCGAATAAAGAAAATATCGGACTACGAGGACGGCGCGGCGCTATCGTGAAGGATCGTCATTTCATGGCGGCCGGTATGGAGTCGACTCCCTTGATGTGTCCCACCAGCCGGAGAATATTGGTGACCGTCGCCCCGGTCTGGTCGGTGCCGGTCGGAAGGATCTCGACCAACTCGCCGTGCTTCATGACCTCGAATACCAGGCTCTGAGGAGTAGTGAATTTCCATATGTAGCCTTCCGATTGCGAATCGGGCATGCTGACCGTCCCGATCTGGATGCTCTCGTGGGTCGTAGGATCGTTGGCCACGACCTTGCCGGTATTCGTGATCAGGTACTGGACGCTGTAAGGCGCGAGCTCGGGCGCCCACCGGAATATGCACTGCACCGCGTAGAACTCTCCCTCGGACAGGACGAAGGCGGTCTCGTCGGGGGGCGCGCCGACCGGAGCGGAGGGCGTGTCGGGCAAGCTGGAGCTCTCGGATAGGTAGGCGAAGGCGAACTCGTAGGGATCGGCGCTCTTCAGCGACTCGTAATCCGCGACATGACGCAGCTCGTTGCCCCACAACTGAATCGGGTACTCCGCGGCGACGGGATCCTGCCTGAAGACGATGATGTCGCCGACGACGACCGCGAAGTCGTCGCCGAGATATTCCCGCCGGCCGACCCCGCCGTAGGTCGGCAAGGCTATCTTGACATCGCCCACCGCGTACCTGGCCACGCTCAACAGGTACTCGCCGTTTGGGAAGGATTGAATCAGCGCCTGCTTGATGTCGTCGGGTATCGGCTTGGCGATGGCGGCGTAATAGTCCTGGGCCGCCTCGATGGATGCCGAGGCGATATAGCCTGCGATCTGGGTCGGGTCGGGGCCGTCCAGGGCGTCCATGGCGACCTGGATTTGATTTCCCGCGAATCCCGCGTCCGACAGGCAGTCGCTCTCCAGCTCCATGGTATCGAGGATGAATCCGTGGCCTTTACCGCGGCGTCTGGACGAAATCTCGACGGCTCTGCGCTTGAAGACGGAGTCGGGGTCGGCGTGGATGGTATTGAACCGATCGGGATTGATACCGTATTTCTGACGGAGCCTTTCCAAAGGCTGCACGACTTCCTGCCAATCGCTCTTTTTGCGGATGTCCTTGACGATGACCTTCTGATCGGTCGGGTCCCTGATGCCGTTCTTCACTATCGAATTCACCATCGGCAGAGATACGATGTTCGGCGGCGCCGCCGGAGCGCCCCTTCGCGGAGCGGGTTGGGCATACGCGGCCGTGGGATTCCTGGGCGCGGGCCGGAAGGCCGCGGCCGGAGGATTCCCGGGATTGGGGCGGGCATTCATCGGCGGAGGATTGCCTGCGGCGGGCCGGAAGGCCGCGCTCGGAGGATTTCCGGGATTGGGGCGGGTAACGGCGGGCGGAGGATTCCTGGGAGCAGATTGACGTACGACGCCGGTAACCTGGCTTATGCGTATGAGATTATCCGATCCCAAGGCCGATACCCGGCCGGCGAAGAGCATGGCTAGGATCGTCAGCCAGAGCAACCTGGTCTTCAATGTACTACCTCGTTGACGTTCCTGATCCAATTTACCACGTCCGACCGATACTATCAATACACGATGCCGGACCAAAGGACGGATGCTCGCCATGTTCCACGTCGAGAGAATCGGATACGACCGCGCCGACGAGCTCTTGGAGATCATGAGGGACAGAGCGCTGTGGCTGAATCAAAAAGGCACGAGCATGTGGGATCTCGAGAAGCTGACCGAGGAAGGCATCGTCCAGCGCTATGAAGATCCGGAATTGTATCTGGCATTCGATGACCTGGAGAGGGTGGGGGGATTTCTCCTCCTCCATGCCGACAAGAACTATTGGAAGGACAAGACGGGCGATGATGCGTTGTATATCCATAAATTCGTGGTGGCGAGGGATCATGGCGGGCGGGGATATTCAGGCCTGATGCTGGAGTGGATAAAGAGGCATGCCGGAGAGATCGGCAAACGCTACATCAGGCTGGACTATTACAAGGACCGTGAGTACCTGAGGAGCATGTACAGGAATCAGGATTTCGAGGACGTCGAGGAATTGTCGATGCCGGACGGGAAGATAATGATCAAGGCGGAATACAGGATCTGAGGAGGCGGCACAAGTCTGAATGCGAGGTTCCCAGGGGCTGCCGAAAGGCAGCCCCTTTTCATCGGGAGATCGCGAGGATCTCGCGGACGGTATCCTTGAATTTGCGGCCGCGATCGAATTCGTTGACGAACATCCCGAAGGAGGCGCATCCGGGGGAGAGGATGACGGTATCGCCGGGCGATGCCGCGGCTTTCGCCTTCTCGACCGCCCGCGCGAGATCGTCGTAGGGACCCGCGAAGACCACGCCGTCCTTCTCGAGGATGGCCTTCAGCTTGTCGGTCCCCGATCCGGCGAGGAGGATGGCGATCTTCGCCTTCGCGCAGGCGGCCCTGGCGGGCTCGAAGTCGAGATTCTTGTCGGTGCCTCCGGTGATGAGGATGACCGGGCCCTCGAAGGAATCGATGGCCGCCCCGACTGCCTGGGGGATCGTGGCCGCGGAGTCGTTATACCATGAGACTCCATCCAGCTCGGCGAAGCGCTCCAGGCGATGCTCGACGCCGGCGAAGGATCCGATGGCCGAAGCGACGGAGGCCGCGGGGACGCCGTAGGCCCGGCAGGCGAGGGCGGCGGCGAGCATGTTCTTGCGCTGATGCCGGCCCGGGACGAGGAGATCGGCGGGGAGCACTTCCTCGGCCGAGGCTCGGTCCGCCTCAGCCGAGAAATAGCCGCGGCCGGAGCCCTCGCGCTCGAGCCAGGCCCCGGGCATCCCCGAGTAGGCGTCGGAGTACCAGAGGACGGAGCCGCGGGTCTCGGAGGCGAAGGAGCTTCCCCAGGGATCGTCCCGGTTGCACAAGGTATAGGAGGAAGGGTCCTGGTCGGCGTAGATGAGTCGCTTGTCCGCGACGTACTCCTCCATCGAGGAGTAGCGGTTCATGTGGTCAGGCATGATGCTCATGAGCACGGCGATGCGGGGCTTGAGGACCCCCAGGCCCTTCAGGTCGGCGAGCTGCCAGGACGAGAGCTCGAGGACGACCGGAGTCTCGGGACCGCAGCGGCCCAGGAAGGAGAGGGGGGAGAGGGTGATGTTCCCGCCGAGGAAGGACCGGAGCCCCGAGGCCGAGAGCGCGTGGTGGATGGCGCTCGAGACGGAGGACTTGCCCTTGGAGCCAGTGACCGCGACGATGGGAGAAGGGGATAGCCGGAGGAAGAGCGAGACATCGGTCTCCACCGCCCTGGCGGCCTGGAGGAAGGGAGAGTCCGGGCGCACGGCCGGGTTCTTGACGACGAGGTCGGCCGAGCGGAAATCCTCGAGCTCGTGGCCGCCGAGCGCGTAGCGTATCGGCAGACCCTCGAGGGCGGCGATGCTGTCCGCGAGGTCGGTCTCGTCCTTCATGTCCGTCACCGTGACGATGGCGCCGCTCTCCGCGAGGAAGCGCGCGCTGGCCAGGCCCCCGCCGTTGAGGCCCAATCCCATCACCGTGGCCTTGAGGCCGCGCAGATCCTCACTTCGGGCTATCGTCGATCTCAAGGGCGTATTCCTTCATGTCCCGCTCGTTGAGGTAGGAGCGCATGGACACCCCTTTGAGTATCTCCTTCCACGATGCGGGCACTCTGTCGCGGAGCTCTATGAAATCGGGCATCGTCTCGGAGAAGCTCTCGCCCTTGAGGGAATTCTGTATCCTCTCCATCTCCGGAGTCAGGAAGGAGATGGCCCGGTGGAGCAGGGGCAGTATGCGCTTCCTGCGCTCGGGCCCGGGAGGCACGGCCTCGGCGCAGACGGTCTTGTACTTGCAGAACAGGGGATAGAAGGGATAGGTCCGCACGCCCTCGGGCAGGAGGATCTTGGAAAAGAATTTCGACAGGTCGTTGTCCATCCAGATGCCGTGGAGGAGGTAGCCGCGCCCGGTCTCGCCTATCCAGGTATTGGAGACGAGCTGGCGGACCCTGAAGGCGCGGGCCTTGCCGAGCTCCCACATGACGGCCTCGAGGGGAATGAACTCGCTCTCGATGAAGAGCCGCTTGGTCCTGTACGCGGGCGTCACGTCGTTCGTGCCGGCCTCGATGACCTCTCCCTGGAAGTGCCGGAACACGACGTCGATCTTGATCAGGAAGAGGTAGATCGAGTTCTCGACCTTGTACAGCCTGTAGAAGCGCGGCTTCAGGGGCTCGGAGGGATCGAAGAAATAGGTCAACCCGCGGAACACGTCCGGCAGGATCCGGATCAGCTGGCGCGCCAGGTCCCTGAGCGCGTAGGCATAGGGCGCGCTCGGGACATCGGAGTGGACATCGTGGTGGATGGGGAAGCGCGGTATCGTGAGCTCGGCGTCCATGTCGAGAAAGAGCTCTTCGCTGTGGTTGTACCGGACGGCGCAGGAGACCGAGCGCGCCGATTCCGGGATAGCCGCCAGCACCGCATTGATCTCGGCATCGGGATAGACGACGCGGATCTCGTTCAGGAGCTCATCCATAGTTATTGGTTTAGTATATCTCTTCCGTCCCGATGATGCAAAAGGATCCGGCGCCCGAGGCGGATAATCCCCGGAATTATCTCCAATCGATTGACTTTCCCCAAAAAGCCGCGGATCGTCCGGGGAGCGGGGCGCGGCTTTAGGAAGGGAAGCGGATCGCCGCGAGGACCGGTATCGTGACGAGGGAGAGAAGGGTCGAGACGAGGACGAGGGAGCTCGCGGTCTCGGCGTCGCCCCCGTAGGCCTCGGCGAGGATGGCCGAGTTAGCCGCCACAGGCATGGCCGCGAGGATGACGGGGAGGGAGAGGAGGAGGCCCTTGAGCCCCAGGACGCGCAGGATGCCGAAGAGGATGAGGGGGAAGAGGACGAGGCGGTACAGCGAGGTCGCGTAGAGACGCGCCGAGCCGACGGCCTTGCGGAAATCCATCCGGGAGACTATCGAGCCTATGAGGACCATGGACAGGGGCGTGGTCATGTCGCCGAGCATGCCGAGGGCCTGGCCGATCGGCGCAGGGAGGCTGAATCCCCATACGAAGAAGCCGAAGCCCACCACCGAGGCGACCGCCGCCGGCGTGGCGAAGGACGACAGCCTGAGACGGGCCTTGCCGCCCGCCGCCCCGGCCAGGATGTAGGGACCTATCGAGAAGGCGAGGACCTGGAAGAGGATGTTGGCGATGGAGGCGGTGAAGATCGCGTCCTTGCCGAGTATGGCCTCGACGACGGGATAGCCCATGAAGGCGCAGTTGGAGAATATCGCGCTGAAGGCATGGGCGCCTCTCGAGGGACCCTTCGCGCCGATGGCGCGGACGAAGAGCCACGAGAGGGGGAAGGCGACGGCGTAGGCGAGGGTGGAGGCGCCGAGCATGGCGAAGGCGAAATCGCGGAGCTCGGGGCTGAAGGGGCGCTGCATCGATTCGATCACCAGGGCCGGCAGCACGAAGTTGACCAGGAGACGCGAGATCCCCCTGTTCGCCGCCTCGTCGAGCATGCGCGCCTTGCCCGCGCCGAATCCGATGGCCATGAGGAGGAAGAGGACGAGGGTCTGGACGACGGAGGGCGAGAGCGTCATCGCGCGCGGTCCACGGGAGCCAGGGCGGCCAGCGCCGCCTCGTACGAGGCGAAGGCCTTCGCATAGGCCGGCTCGTGCTTCGGCTCGAAGCGCCGCCTGATCCGCACGAGGGCGGCCGCCGACTCGGCGAGGGAGGAGGCGTCGCCGAGGGCGAGGGCGCAGGCGGCGGCGTCGCCCACGAGTTCGCAGTCGCCGATCGCGGGAGCCTCGACGGGAACGCCGAGGACGTCGGCCTTGAGAGCGCAGAGGAAATCGTCGCCCGCGGCCTGGCCGCTCACGCGGAGGAGGTCGAAGGGCATGCCCTCGGCGACGGCGAGGTCCGCGGCGAGCTTGAGGCCGAAGGCGAGCGACTCGCAGGCCGCTCTCGCGATCTCGGGCCGGCCGTGCTCGATCGAGAGGCCGACGAAGGCGGCGCGCCGCGAGGCGTCCCAGAGCGGGGCGCGCTCTCCCGCGAGGTAGGGGAGGAAGGCGAGACCGGCCGCGCCGGGAGGGCCTCGCCTCGCGTCCGCGATTAGGCCGGCGACCGCGGACTCGCCACCGCCCGCATCGCCGAAGCCGATGAGGCCGGCCAGCCACTCCAAGGCGGCGCCCGCGGTCGAGAGGCCTCCGGAAACGTTCCAGAGACCGTCGACCGGATGTGGGAGGGAGAGGAGGGCCCGGTTCGGGAAGGGCCGGTCGGCGCAGAGGTTGATCGCCTCCGAGGTGCCGGAGCGGTCGCAGGCCCTCCCCGTCTCGACCGAGGCGGAGCCGACTATCGCCGCGAGGAAATCCGGGAAGCCCGTGACGACGGGAATGCCCGGAGCGAGGCCGAGGCGCGCGGCGGGGTCGGGCAGGAGCCTCCCCGCTACGCGGGCCGGCGCGGCGAAGGGAGGGAAGCGGCCGCGCGGAAGATCGAGGGCGGCGAGCATGCTCTCGTTCCATATATAGGGCTCGTAGCCGGGATGGGGCAGGTAGGTCAGGGCTTCGCCGCATAACGCGTACAGGAGGTATTCCGGGCAGGAGAAGAACCAGCGGATCCTGTCGCGCAGCTCGGGCGTCGCCGCGCGCCACAGGCGAAGGGCCTTGGGCAGGTAGAAGGTCGGGTCTATGGCCCGACCGGCGATGGCGGACACTTCCTCCGCCTCCTTCGCCGCCCTCCTGTCCAGCCAGGACAGGGCGGGGCCGAGGGGGAGGCCGGCCGCATCGGCGGCCAGGAGGGTGGGACCGTTGCCGCTTACGGAAAGGGCCCGGACCTCGAGGCCTCGCCGCGTCGCGTTGCGGGCGAGGGACAGGGCTTCGGCCCCCGCGGATCGGGCCGCTTCTATCCATCCTCCGGCGTCGGCCTCGTGGACGCCCCCTTCCGCGTGCGCGAGCGTCACAGGCCTGCGGGCGAGCCCGAGGAGGTCGCCCTCCTCCGAGACGAGGGCAGACTTGAGCGAGGAGGAGCCGATATCGAAGCAGAGGTAGGACAAACTCGCTGGCCTTATAAGAGTCTCGATGAAACCTTGGTTCTTCACTATACTCCGCGCGGTAGTACATTGAGAAGTGAGGTTCGATGCCATGCGGAAGCGGATCGCCGTCCTTTCTCCCCTGGTCCTCGCCGCGATGGGCGCAATAGCCGCGCCCGCGACGAAGGTCTGCGTCTTCGTGCCCGGCGTCGTCTCCGGCAGCCCGATCTACGAGCAATTGGTCTCCGGAGCGGGTCGCGCCGTCTCCGAGCTGCCCGGGGTCAGCCTGAAAGTCGTAGAGGGCGGCTACGACCAGGCCGACTGGCTCGGCAAGATCTCGGCTCTCGCCGCCTCGGGCTCCTTCTCCCTAATAGTGTCCTCCAACGCGGCGATTCCCGATCTGTGCGCCCAGGCCGCGGCCTCCTTCCCCGCGGCCCGCTTCTTCGTCGCCGACGCGTGGCTGCCGGGGAACAAGTCAATCCACACCGTCCTCTACGACCAGCTCGAGCAGGGATACATGGTCGGCTATCTGGCGGGCCTGGCGAGCTCGGGGAGGCTCCCGCGATCCGGAGCGACCCACAAGGCGGGCATCATCGTCGCGCAGCGCTACCCCTCCTTCGACAAGCTCATATCGCCGGGATTCGAGATGGGGCTCAAGGCCGCCGACCCCGAGGCCGTCCTCGAGACGCGCGTGCTCGGCAACTGGTACGACGCGACGAAGGCCTCGGAGCTCGCCAAAGGGCTCTTCGACGCGGGAGCCGCCGCGATCCTCCCCGTCGCGGGCGGGGCGGGGCAGGGCGTCGTGAGCGCGGCCGCGGCGAAGGGACGCTACGCCCTGTGGCTCGACGACGACTCGGGCTACCGGCTCGCGCCGGGCACGGTGATAGGCTGCTCCGTCCTTCGCCAGGAGAGACTCGTCTACGAGCGGGTCAAGGCCCTGCTCGCGCAGGGAAGCGGCTCCCCCCTCTATGGAAAGGCCGACATCGTGGGGGCCAAGGAAGGCTATGTGGATTTCGCCGCCGCCGATCCATCCTACCTGAGCCTCCCCGCCTCGGCGAGGGCGGCCTTGGACGGGCAGGTGGCGAAGCTCAAGGCGGGGGCGCTCGTTCTTGGCGTCGCGGGACTGTAAGACGTCATGGAGCTCCTCTCCGCGCGCGGGATCTCGAAATACTTCCGCGATACGCTAACGCTCGCGGACGATCGCGTCTCGGTTACTCTCGCGGACGGCGAGACTCGCGCGATTGTCGGGGAGAACGGCGCCGGCAAGAGCACGCTCGCGCGGGTGATCGCGGGCCTCGTCGCCCAGGATTGGGGCGAGGTCCTCGTCCGCGGGCGCCGCGTCGGGCGCGGAAGCGTCCGCGAGGCAGAGGCCGCGGGGATAGGTTTCGTGCCTCAGGTCTCCCTCCTCGCCGGAAGCCTGAGCGTAGCGGAGAACATCGTCCTCGGCCGCGAGCCCAGGTCGATGGGTCTCTTCCTCTCGAAGCGCAAGGCCTACGTCGAGACCGCCATGCTGGTCGAGCGATTCGGCTTCAGGCTCGACCCTGATGCCCCGGTGTCCTCGCTGACCGCGGCCGAGCGCAGGCAGGCCGACATAGCGAGGGCGCTCGCGCGGGGCGGGGAGATCCTCATCCTCGACGAGCCGACTTCCATCCTTTCGGAGACCGAGTCCGCCGGCCTCTTCGAGCTTCTCGCGAGACTGGCGAGCGCGGGGAAGGCGATCCTCCTCATAACCCACCGGCTGTCGGAGGCGCTCGGGGTCGCCGACACGATTACGGTGCTCCGCGACGGCGCAGTAGTGGCGGAGCTTCGCGCCGGGGACGCGGACGAGGCGACTCTGTCGAGCCTGATGGCGCGCAGAGGGGCCGGAGCCGCGTCGTCGCGGGGAGCCGTCCCCTGGAGGAGGCCGGCGGGCCCTCCCGCCCTCGAGCTCCGGGATGTCCCTCTGGCCAGGGGCGCCAGGCCGGTGCGCCTGTCCGTGCGAAGCGGCGAGGTCCTCGCCGTGACCGCCCTCGCGGGCAACGGGCTCGGACTCCTCGAGGACTACGCCTCCGGGATGGAAAGGCCCCGCGGGGGGGAAGTCCTCGCGGGAGGCGTCGAGCTCTCCTCCATCCGGCGTGAGGGGCTACGGGCGCGTCTCATGGGATATATGCCTTCGGACCGAGAGCGGCGGGGCCTCTGCCTGCCGGCGGCGATGCGCGACAACCTCCTCGCCCTGCGCAGGCGGGAGTTCCCGGCCCGCGATTGGATAGGAAGAAAGCGCCGCGACGCCGCGGCGAGGGAGGCCGCGGCTCCTTTCGGCCTCGAGGCCGACCCCCGTCAGACCGCCTCCTCGCTGTCCGGCGGCAACAGACAGCGCCTCCTCCTCGCGAGGGAGCTCGCCGGCCCTCGCGCCTTCTTCGTCCTCGCCCAGCCGCTCCAGAGCCTCGACCGGGCTTCGCAGGCCGAGGCGGCGGCCCGCATCCGCGACCTGGCCGCGCGAGGCTCGGCCTTCCTCCTCCTCACCTCGAACGTCGAGGAGGCTATACGGCTCGCCGATCGCGCCTTGGCCCTCTATCGCGGCGAGATCGCCTGGGAAGGCCCCAACGAGGGAGCTCCGACCGCCGCCCTCCTCATCGGGGCGATGACCGGCGCCGTCCTGCCGAAGGCATCCCCGGCGTGATCACGAAGAGCTGGAGCGCGCTTGCGGAGCGAGCCCTACCCCGGATCGCCGCCCTCGGCGCGGCTATCGCTCTCGCTGCCGCCTACGCATTCTTCGCGAGCTCCGATCCCCGCGAGGCCCTCGCCGCCTTCTTCGTCGGGCCCTTCTCGAGCCTGTATTCCTTCTATTCCCTCCTGGAATCCTCGGCTCCCCTCCTCGCCTGCGCCTTGGGCGCCTGCATCGCCTTCAGGGCGGGAGCCTTCAACCTGGGGGGAGAAGGACAGGCATCGGTCGGGACCTTGGCCGCGGGCCTCGCGGGAGGGGCCTTGGGCGGAATGGCGGGGCTGCCTCCCTTCGTAGGGACGGCGGTCGCGATACTGGCCGCCGCCGCGGCGGGCTCCGCGCTCGCCCTCCTCTCGGCGATAGCCGAGCGCCGCACGGGAGCTCAGGTCATGCTCACGAGCTTCCTCCTGGCCCAGGCTGCCACGATCGCCGTGGACTGGGCCGTCGGAGGCCCTTTGCGGGATCCCCTCTCCAACCTCCTCGCGATGCCCGCGATAGCTCCAAGCCTCCGCCTCTCCCTCCTCGCCCCTCCCTCCCCCTTGAATCTCGCCTTCCCCATCTCGCTCGTCCTAGCCGTCTGCGCGGTCTTCTTCACGAAGGGCAGCAGAACTGGCAGCGAGATACGCCTCCTCGGCAAGAATCCCGAGTTCGCCCGCGCGATCGGGCTGTCGCCGAGGCTGGGCGCCTGGGCCATGGGTTTGAGCGGAGCCTTGGCAGGAGTCGCGGGATCCTTCCTGGTGCTGGGCCAGGCGGGCAGGACCATCGTCGGCATGACGAGCGGCGTCGGCTGGAACGGCCTCGCTGTGGCCCTCATTGCGGGCTCCGACGGGCTCGGCGCCCTCCCCGCCGCCCTCTTCTTCGCCTGGCTCGACTCAGGCTCCCGGCAAGCCTCGATTCTCGCGGATCTATCCCCCGACGCCGGCTCGGTCCTCAAGGCGGTCGCGCTTTTCCTCATAACCGCGAAGCTGGTCGGACCCGATCCGCGGCCTCGGATGGGCAGAGGGAAATCCGGATCCAAAGCGGAGGCCGGATCATGACTTTCGGCGGCCTGGCCTCGCTCGGCCTCTCCACTTTGTCCTCGGCCGCTCCGCTGGGCCTGGCCGCAATGGGCGGCCTGGCTACCGACTACTCCGGCTCGCTCTCCGTCGCCCTCGAGGGCTGCATGCTCGTCGGCGCCTTCTCCGCGGCCGCCGTCGCCCGCGTCTCGGGCGATCCGGCCCTCGGCATGCTCGCGGGAGCTCTCGCGGGTCTCCTCCTGTCGTCCCTCGTCGGAGCCCTCGCCATCGGCCTCAAGGCCGACGTCTTCGTCGCCGCTCTGGCGGCCGACATCCTCGCGCCCGGCGCAGTATCGGTTGTCTCGCAGGCCGCCTACGGGACCAAGGGAGTCCTTCCGGCCGAGGCTCTCCGCGCGGGAGAAGGCGAGATCCTCGCTCTCACCGCCCTCCCGGCCCTCCTCCTCGCCCTCTTCCTCGCGCGAAGCGTCTTCGGCCTCCGGCTCAGGGTCGCGGGAGAGGGAGACGAGGTCGCCAAGGCAGCGGGGGTCGCGAGCGGGCCTTACCGTTTCGCGGCCCATCTCATCGCGGGCGGCTCCTCCGGCCTCGCGGGCGCGGCGCTGGCGGCGGGGATCGGGGCCTATGTCCCCGGCATGAGCACGGGACGCGGCTGGATAGCCCTCGTCGCCGTATTCCTGGGCGGACGGACTCCGGGGGGCACCCTCCTCGCCTGCCTCCTCTTCGGCCTCCTCTTCGCCCTCGCGAACATCGCGCAGGGCATCGGCCTTCCCGGGTCCTCGTCGGGGGCCGAACTGCTGCAGGCGGTCCCCTATGCGGTCACGGCGATCGCCCTCGTCGCCTTCAAGCGGGCGAAGCGCGGGCGGGAGAGGAGCTACTGATGCCGGGATTCGCACGGCGCATCACCACGAGCATCGCGGAGCGCCTGGCATCCACCTGGGTACTCCTGTCGGACACCACGAACTTCCTGTCGCGAACCTCCGTCTTCCTCCAATACGAATCGCAGCTCAGGGATCTCCGCCTCAAGCTGTCCTCTTCGAAGGACGACGACAGGGAGATCCAGGAGATCAGGAAGGAACTGATCGAGCTGCGCGCCGCCCTCCGCCTGCAGGGCTACGACCTCAGCCTGGGGGCCCTCGACCTGTCGATAAAGGGCTTCAGGAACGACTCCGCCGTGGCGGAGGGTTTCAAGCGCATCGTGATCTTCATCGGGGCGAAGGAGCTCTGGTTCATCTCGGGAGAGGACAATCACCAGGCACTCCACGACTTCCTCGAGTCGGAATGCGAGCGCAGAAGGATCTCGAACATCGCGCAAAAGCACTACCTCTGGTTCAGGTGGAACCACGGTCTCCTCATGATCTCGGGGGCCGATTCGGAGACCGCCGAGGATTTCGAGGAATTCCGCGCGTGGGGAGAGCGGCCGGAGAACAGGCTCCTCCTCCTCGGCAAGCTGAAAAAAGCGAGATGATAGGCCCACTTGACCGATTTTACCTTGGGCTGTATATTCCCATTAAACCGATAGGAATACCGGAGAGACGATGTTTTCAGTGCCGACAAAGACCCAGTATGGCATTCGCGCTCTCGTCCATCTGGCCAGGGCGGACGCGGCGTCGGCGGCCGCCTCGGCCAGCCAGGCGAGCGCCGAGATAGCCAGGACGGAGGGAATTCCCTCGAAGTACCTCGAGGGGATACTCGTCCAGCTCAAGACGGCGGGTCTGGTCCTCAGCGAGCGGGGCAAGAAGGGCGGCTACAGGCTGGCGAAGCCCGCTTCGGAGATGCGGATGATCGAGATAGTCGAAGCCCTCGAGGGCGAGGTGAAGCCGGTGGGCTGCCTCGACGACATAGGAGTCTGCGCCCAGGGCGACTGCTGCCTGCCGCGCATATTCTGGGTGGGCCTGAAGGAAGCCATAGACGGCTACCTCGGCTCGAGGACCCTGTCGGACGTCATCGAAGGCTGAGGAGAGAGGATGGAAAATCGCTTCGTCTACATGGACTACAACGCCACGACTCCGCTGCGCGACGAGGTGAAGGCGAGCATGATCGAGGATCTCGACGTCTACGCCAACGCGTCGAGCATGCACGAGGCGGGAAGGCGGGCGCGGGACAGGGTGGAGAAGGCCAGGGTCGCGGTCGCCGCCCTCATCGGCGCGCGCGATCCCCAGAGCATCCTCTTCACCTCGGGGGGCTCCGAGTCCAACAACACCGTGTTCAATACGATGTACGACCTGGGCAGAAGTCCGGGAGCCCGGCGCAAGATAATAACGACGGCGATCGAGCATCCCTGCGTCATGAACGCGGCAAGGCGCCTGGCGGACGAGGGCTTCCCCGTCGCGTTCCTCGGCGTCGACGGCGACGGCAGGATCGACATGCGCGACCTGGAGCGCGAGCTCGACCCCTCGCGGTCCCAGGGCGGGCCGACCCTCCTCGTATCGGTCATGGCCGCCAACAACGAGATCGGGACCCTGCAGGACATGAAGGCGATAGCCGCCGCGGCCAAGGCCGCCGGGGCCTTCACGCATACCGACGCCGTCCAGGCCGCGGGCAAGATTACCATTGACATCGCGTCCTGGGGCGTCGACTACCTCACGCTCTCCTGCCACAAGATCTACGGCCCCAAGGGCGTCGGCGCGCTCTACGTCCGTAAGGGGGCGCCGGCCGAGCCCCTGATCCGCGGCGGCCACCAGGAGCTCGGCATCAGGGCCGGCACCTACAACAACCAGGGCATACTGGGCTTCGGCCTCGCCGCCGAGCTCGCCCTCCGCGACCTGGGCGGCTTCGCGAAGAGGCTTTCCGGCCTGCGCCGCAGGCTGAAGGAGGGCATCGCAGCGGGAGTGCCCGACATCAGGATCAACGGGCACCCTAGCGAGGTCCTGCCCAATACGCTCAACGTGTCCTTCCCCGGCGCGGAGGGCGAGGCCATCCTTCTCTCACTCGACCTGGAGGGTATCGAGGTGTCGACGGGCTCGGCCTGCGCCTCGGGCAGCCTCGAGCCGAGCCACGTGCTCATGGCGACGGGCGTCGGACCCGAGCTGGCCCACGGCTCCATCAGGTTCAGCATGGGGCGGGGCACCGCCGAGGAGGACGTCGACTACGTCCTCGAGAGGCTGCCGCCGATAATCAAGCGCCTGCGGCGCATGTCCACGGTGCCGTCGTCGACTTCGGCGGCGGCGCCGGCGAAGACGCTGGCGGCGTGCCGGGACTAGAGAGGAAGACGGAATGAACGATACTTTCCAGTGGCTGTACTCCCCGATAGTCAAGGAGCACTTCACCAATCCCAAGAACGTCTTCGATCCCGACGAGACCTTCGAGGGCGACTCGGAGGGCGTGGTCGGCAACATCAAGTGCGGCGACCAGATGATGTTCATGCTCAAGATAAAGGACGACCTCATTACCGACGTGCGGTGGAAGACCTACGGCTGCGCCAGCGCGATAGCGAGCACCTCGATGCTCTCCGAGGTGATCAAGGGCATGCCCATACGAGAGGCCTACTCGATAAAGCCCTCGGACATAGCCTCGCGCCTGGGCGGCCTGCCCGAGAACAAGATCCACTGCTCGGTGCTCGGCGACAAGGCGCTCAGGGCGGCGATCGACGGCTACCTCGACAAGAAGGGGAGGTCGGGCGAGTTCAAGGGAGAGGACTCCGTCGTCGTCTGCAACTGCCTCAACATAACCGACAAGGACATCGAGCGCGCGGCGAAGGACGGCGCCAGGACCTGGGAGCAGCTCCAGGCCGCGACGAAGATCGGCACCGTCTGCGGCTCCTGCAAGCCCAGAGCAGAAGAGCTCCTCCACGAGTTCGCCCACATCTACGGCGACTAGGGGGGATCCCCCCAGGGAGCTCGGCGAGGCGGAGATCGGCGCCTTCCGCGAGCTGGTCCTCAGGAACTACGCGGAGCACGGCCGGAGTTTCCCCTGGCGCTCGACGAGGGACCCCTGGGCGATCCTCGTCTCGGAGATAATGCTCCAGCAGACGCAGACGGACAGGGTGGTCCCCAAGTACCTCGCCTGGCTCGAGGCCTATCCGGAGCCCGCGGCCCTGGCGGCGGCTCCGCTGGCCGAGGTCCTCGCCCTCTGGAGCGGCCTCGGCTACAACCGCAGGGCCCTCGCCCTTGTCCGGGCCGCGTCCCAGCTCGCCTCGACCGACCGCTTTCCCGACGACGAGGAAGAGCTCCTCGACCTGCCCGGGGTGGGCCCCTACACCGCCAGAGCCATCCTCGCCTTCGCCTTCGGCAGGCCCGTCGTCCTCATCGAGACGAATATCCGATCCGTATTCCTCCATACTTTCCATCCCGGCGAGGAGGGGGTGCACGACTCGCGCCTCGCCCCCCTCGTCGAGGCGACGCTCGACCGGAAAGACCCCCGGACCTGGTACTACGCGCTCATGGATTACGGCGTCGACATCAAGAGGCGGGAAGGCAATCCCAACAGGCGCAGCGCCCACTACGCCAGGCAGAGCCCCTTCGCGGACTCAAAGCGCCGCATTCGCGGCGGGCTCCTGAAGGCGCTCGGGGAAAGAAGAGGCAAGAGCGCCGACGAGCTGGCCGCGGGCCTCCCCTTCGCGAGGGAGCGGGTCGAGGAGGCGCTGGCCGAGCTCGAGGCCGAGGGCTTCGTGGCGGAGTCGGAGGGAGTCTATCGGCTCGGGGATTGAGGTTCATGCCCCGCCGAAGAGCCCCCAGAAGAATTTCTCGATGGCGTCGCGGACGAGGACGAAGACGTTGCCCCTGGGCAGGTCGCCTGCGGCGACGAGGTCCACGCGGCGGATGACTTGGCCGCGGGCCGAGTAGACTACCTCGCCCACGCGGTCGCCGGCGGCGAGCGGCGCGTCGACTGTCGCGGGGATGTCGATACGGGTCTCGATGGACGAAGCGAGAGAGCGGGGCAGGGTGACGGCGAGGGGCGAGGCCGGCGCGAGCGCCGCGCGCTCGGAGGCGCCGAACCAGGCGCGCGGCGCGGGCAGGGGCCCGAGATCGGGCTTGAGCGTCACGAAGTTGGCGAAGGCCCAGTCGAGGAGGGCGACGCCGTCGTGGGAGCGCTGCGCCGAGCCGCCCAGAGGGCTGCCCTCGCCGGTGCCTCCGAGGGTGACGATCACGAAGCGAGTGCCGCCGCGCAGGGCCGTCGCGGCGAGATTGTATCCCGACTCGCGGATGTAACCAGTCTTGAGCCCGTCACAGCCGGGGTAGGAAAGCACCAGATTGTTGCGGTTGTACTGGATGATGCGCCCGACGGGGCTGTAGTCGGCCGTCGCGTGCTCGGGCCGCGGAAATTCGATGAAGCGCAGCGAGTGCAGCTCCGTCATGGCCTCGGGATGGAGCTCCATGTAGAGCCTGCAGAACTCGGCGTAGCTTCGGGCCGTGATCCGGTTGAGCTCGGAGAGGCCCGAGGGCTCGACGAAGAAGAGGTCGTCGAGGCCGAGGGCGCGGACCGCCTGGTTCATGCGCGCGGCGAAGGCCTCGATCGAGCCCGATACTCGCCGCGCGAGGGCGAAGGCGGCGTCGTTGCCGGACACCACGGCCGCGCCCCGCATGAGATCGATGACGGATACGCGCATGCCGGGCCTGAGGTACATCAGCGAGGAGCCGTAGGGGATGTAGGGGGAGCAGTCCCTCCTGTCGATAGTCACCAGCTCGTCCTCGGAGAGCCGCCCCGCCCGGATCTCCTCGTACACGACGTGCAGCGTGACGAGCTTGGTCAGAGAGGCCGGAGGAATGACGAGGTCGGGATTCTTGGCGTACAGGACGGTGCCGGTGGACTGGTCGAGGACGACCACCGCCCGCGCGCCGACGACGGGCGCGACGACCCCCAAAGGCGCGTAGGTCACCGCGGGGGAGTCGAAGTCGGTCGCGGCGAAGAGCTTGCCGCCCGCGAGGAAGAGAGCCGCCACCAGGGCCGCCGAGGCGGCCTTCTTGATCGAAACCGTAAGCGTCATATCGTTTCGACGCCGTCCTTTCAGCCTCAGAAATCCGCGAGCCTGGGCGCGCGGGGAAAGGGTATGACGTCCCGGATGTTCGCCATGCCCGTCACGTAGAGCAAGAGGCGCTCGAAGCCGAGCCCGAAGCCCGAGTGCGGCGTCGTGCCGAAGCGCCTGAGATCGAGATACCACCAGTAGACCGACTTGTCGAGGCCGAGCTCCTCGATCCTCTTTTCCAGGACGTCGAGCCTTTCCTCGCGCTCCGAGCCGCCGATGATCTCGCCGAAGCGCGGGACGAGGACGTCCATGGCGCGGACCGTCCTGCCGTCCTCGTTGAGCTTCATATAGAAGGCTTTTATCTCCTTCGGGTAGTCGGTGACCACGAGGGGGCCGCCGATCACCTTCTCGGTGAGGAATTTCTCGTGCTCGCTCTGGAGGTCGCATCCCCAGTAGGGCTTGAACTCGAAGGTCTCGGGCGTCTTCTCGAGCTCTTTTATCGCGTCGGTATAGGAGAGGCGCGCGAAGGGGGCGGCGACCATCTTGGAGAGCATGTCGACGAGACCGCTCTGGATGCGCTGGTCGAAGAAGGCGAGATCCTCGGCGCAATCCGACAGGGCGACCCTCGCCAGGTGCTTGAGAAAGTCCTCGGCGAGGTCCATGTTGTCGACGATGTCGCT
>Ga0181535_10003582_pt1 | contig 17926 bp, 12 predicted proteins | sample PEATcosm2014_Bin_44_FD_119774 | JGI IMG/M metagenome (GOLD analysis project Ga0181535, IMG submission 119774) | Peatland microbial communities from MTU Mesocosm Facility, Houghton, MI, USA - PEATcosm2014_Bin17_30_metaG | ecosystem: Environmental > Terrestrial > Soil > Wetlands > Peat | place... | reverse complement strand
GGAACTCGCCCCGCTGAAGTATGGGGTTGGACCAGGAAACCGCTGTCTTCCAATACCCCCAGGACCGAACGAATCGTCGCCGAACTGACCGGGGTCGTAAGCTGGGGGGCCAACGCCTTGGACCCCACAGGGAAACCACTGGCGATGAACTGGCGGACCAGCGCCACTAGGATCTCCCGATACCGGCTTGAGAGGTCAATCTGCCCCTGCATATTCGCCCTAACTAACAAGGTATCAAAAACTTCGAGGCTAAGAACTCCTCAATTCATTCTATCGGCGACCGCCCTCGGTGTCAAGATTCCGGAGAAGCACAGCCTGGGATCGGATCATCGGGCCATCGGGAGATCGGGTCATCGGGTCACTTAAGGCGGTCCCGGGTCCATCGGCAGTTGTCAACGATAAGGTATCCAGCTCCGCTTGTCAGGGGCAAAGGATAACGAACCCAGGACATCTGACCGTCTTTTAGTGACCGTGTGGCCCGATAAACCAATGGCCCAATTGTATCCATAGCCTTTCCTTTCAATATGTTATCGCGAATATTCGATAACTTCTTTGTTTTCATGAACTCATTGGGAGCACTTTTTTTGCCCCTTTGTTTTCAACAAACCATTGGGAGCAATCTTCATTTTTTGAATCCTTTCTATCAGGACTTATTTCGGACCTTGAAAAGCAAGTTGGTGAGCCGCCACAATTGCCGTAGGTTGGAGTCCTCCATCCTTTGCATGAGCATCGCATTCTCCCCCGTGGGAGCCATCAAAGCGGCGATATTTTCCCGTGACCACATTTTCTCGTGGCGCTGGAAAAGCCGATCACCGACCTCACAATAATGAAACATGACTTTAAAGAGCGCGTCGGAAAGCTCCTTGCGGGCCGAGGCCCTGGTGTCCCCCTCGGCAGCGGACCCAGGATCTCCCCCCGAGTTTTCGCCGCTGGGTGCCGCCCCCGGGGCGACCGCCCCCTGGAGAGACCGAAGCAGAGGAAAGAGTTTTTGGATGTCAGCGGGCGGGGAGGCGCCGAAGCCGGTTACAAAGGCCTGGACTTCCTCCGCCGAGGGGACGAATTCCGGGCGGTTCATGGCCTTACCCAAATCCGCCAGACGTTGATAGATATCGTTATGGCGCACAAGGCCGGGACCGGTCCGCATTCTATCGAGATCCAACCCCTTCTGAACGCGCTGCACGGCCAAACCGTCCTGCATCCGTTCCGCGCGTTGCATGCGCCACAGGGTGCGCGCGACGCGTCGCACTAATTGACATTCCAGGCCTTCCTCCAAATTGTTCTCCAGCGAATCCAACAGCCGGTGGTACTCCACAGGGTCTTCTCCCAGGGCGACCAATGCCTCTTGCGGGGCCTCGGAATAGAATCCGTGACGCAAATTGGCCCGGGCCGCCCGAGCCTTGCCCTCGGGAGTCACAGCTCCCCGCGATTTGCGGCCGTTCGTTCGATTCGCGGCCAGCTTCTTCTCCGTCGTTGTCCGTTTAGGTGTAAGGGTCATAAATACCTCTTTTCGGGAGCTGACAGCTCACGCTCGACAGCTCAAAGTTGATTGCAAAAAGACGAGAATGAGGCGAACGAGGTGAGCGCTCCGGATTTCGCGGTCTGCTTGCACCTTAGCGGACCGTGCCGGCGGAGGTCGTAGCGTTCGCTGCCGGATGCGTGCGGCCTACAGCTTACGGCCCACAGCCTTCTGCTGCCTTCCCCGAGAGTGCGGGATTTCACCCGGACGACATTCTCCGCCCTAGATTCCCGCACGGTGGCGACCAGAGGCTAGTGTAATATTTACACCTTTTCCTACGGGTAGGATTTTGGCGTGAGATTTCCACAGATTTTTTCCAAATGGAAGGTTGGCCCGCGGACATTTCGACCTTATCCCGACCAACGGCTCCCGCGCAGATCCCTCCAAAGGCCGCCCTTGGCGTATCGCTCGGGGTTCAGGACTTTGGGGCGCGGGTCTTCCGCCGTATCGAGCTGAAGCACCATCCACTTTGGATACGGAACACCGGGGTCTGACGCCGCGTCGAGCCGGAGCACGTCCTCCTCGGTGAGCCCGAGGTCTACAGCAAGGATGTTGTCCTCCAGGTGCTCGGGCTTCCTCGCGGCGACGATCACGCTGCTCACCGCCGGCCGTCCCAGCACCCAAGCCAGCGCCACGCGGGCCGGGCTGGCGCCATGCCGCGCGGCCACTTCCTTCACCACGTCGACCACGCGGTAGCCGGTTTCCTTGTCGAAAGGCACGAACTGGCCCGCATCCGCGAATCGCGTTCCGGCGGGCGCGGGACTGTTGCGGCTGTACTTCCCCGCCAGAAAACCACCGGCCAGTGGGCTCCAGACCAGGATGCCGATGTTGTAATACTCGGCGAATGATTGGAACTCGTATTCCAGACCGCGACCAACCAGACTGTAGTACATCTGCGCCGTCGCATATTTCTCCAGCCCCAAACGTTCCTGGAGCATCACCGCCGTCGCCGCCTGCCACGACATCAAGTTCGAGAGTCCGATATAGCGAACCTTCCCCTGCCGCACCAAATCGTTCAGAGTTCGCACGGTTTCTTCGAGGGGCGTGTTACTGTCCCACCCATGCACCTGGTAGAGGTCAATGTAGTCGGTCTGCAGCCGCCGCAGGCTGCTCTCGACCTCCCGCAGGATATTCACCCGTGTCGCTCCGCTGTGGTTGAAATTCTCGCTCATGGGCAGTCGAACCTTCGTAGCCAACACGATCTCCTGCCGGATGCCCTTCAAGGCATTCCCCACCAGCGTTTCGCTTTCGCCCAAGCTGTATACGTCCGCCGTATCAATAAAGTTGATTCCGCGGTCCAGGGCCAGCTTCACCATCTCGGTGGTTTCTGCCTGACCGAGGTTACCCAGGTTCATCTTGCCGCCGAATTGCATCGTCCCCAGCGCCACCTCGCTCACGATGAGCCCGGTGTTCCCCAGTTTTCGGTATTTCATCTTCCCTCCTCTGTGTGCCGCAAACGAGCCACAATGATTTTGATGTTGGCAATAATCGGCGGTTCCGCTCGGAATTCACGCTCGGATGTTGGCTTCCGACCGCAACCCGGAAAGGACTTCACCACGGAGGCACAGAGGTCACGGAGGAGATCACTTCGACTTGCGAGAATTGGGATGTCAGTTCCTTCCGCGCTGGCCTCATCCGGCTCCTTCTCCGTGACCTCTGTGCCTCCGTGGTGAAGTCGTCCGCCCTGGGCCGTGGGGTGAATTCCCTCGCCCGTGCATATTCTGTCATTTGTGGTAAGCAAGCGCGGGCGTTACGATGTCTTCTACAGCATGGGGATCGCCGGCCGCAGGCCCGTACCACACGCTCCCTCCAAAGGTAGTGATATAGATTCGATCCGGATTGAACGGATCGGGAATGACCCGGTGGCCCCACTTGAAATTGTAACCGCGGATGCGCTTCCAGGTTTCGCCGCGATCACTCGAGCGCCAAGCCGAAGACTCAAACCCGCAGGCGTAGAGGAGCTTCGGATCGCGAGGATCAACCGTGATGTCATAAACGTGTTGGTCTTGCAAGAGCGCGTTTCGCCAGGAATTGCCGCCGTCGGTGGAAACGAAGATCCCTCCGTCGGTTGCGCCAGCCGGTGCACTACGGCCCCACGCCGCCAGGTAGAGCCGGTTGGAGTCCTCGCTATCGATAGCCAAGCCGTTCGGGCCATTCACGCCTTTGGGCAAGGCGATTCGCTCCCAATGCTCTGCGCCGTCGCGCGAGCGGAAGAGCATGCCGTCCTTATCGTTGCCGAAGCTGCCGTCCTCGCTGCGTCGAGCCAGGATGACGTACAGCGTTCCATTTTTGTCGCGCGTGAGCCGCCAGGCGAAGGGCTCCGTCTCCGGCAGGCCCTGATTGTGCAGCGACCACGTCCGGCCACCGTCAACGGATTTGAATACCCCCTTGCCGAAGCCCGTCACATACAGAACTCGGGCGTTCACCGGGCTCGCGGGGTCGAGCAGGATATGCGTCGCAGCCGTGGGACTCATGCCTTGGTTGGAGGGGCGCCAAGTCTTGCCGCCATCCTCGCTGAGGCACACTCCGCCGTCGTACCGCGCGGGGGACGTGCGGCGCCACATTTTGGGCCGCGGCAGGTCGTGTACGTAGCTCATCACTCCCCAGACGCGGCCCTTCACGGCAGGGTCGAAGGTGATCCAGTACGTCGTGTTGGTCCAGCGGCGCGGCACGCCCTGGGTCGCGCTCGTCCAGCTTTGGCCGCCGTCCTCGCTGCGAAACAAGCCGATGTCGGTATAGGCAATGAACATGCGGTGCGAATCAAAGGGATCGAAGAAGACTCCATAATTGGTTGTTACATCAAGGCCGGTGGTCGAGTAGGCGCGGTCCGCCACACGGCGAGAATAAACGGCTTCCCAAGTACCTCCGCCGTCGAGTGTCCGCATCGTGCGGCCGAGGTCGGTGCGATAGCAAATGTCGGGATTGTTCGGCGACACTCCCAGCGAGGTGCCGGGCTCGCTCCAATCCGGGCCCAACCGTTCGGTGATCCAGGCATCGTGGACATTGATGGCGGGCTCGTTTGCCTCCTTCCAAACCAATTCCCAGGTGGCGCCGGAGTCATGAGTTTTGGCCACGCCGTGGAAGACCTGGCCGCCGGTGTGCAAATCCTCATAAGAAACGTATGCGACTTCGGGATGTTGAAGGCTGGTGGCAACTTTGGTGAGTTCAGCCATCCCATTCCCGGAATCGGCGTTATGAAGTGGGACAGGGTCCACCTCGCTCCAGGTTGTCCCCCCGTCGGGAGACATCATGACGCTGCGCGCTGAGGTACTGCGCCTACCTCCGCCCGTGACCCTATACACAGTCAGCTTGCCCAAAGGAGAAAAGCCTGCGGACATGTCGGCCGCCTCCCCTACTCCCGACGGGGCTGGGCCTTGTTTCCATTCGCCCGCCTTGCGGATGGCAACCGAGTTCCCGCCAAGAACATAGAGCGTTCGGTCCGACCACGGCGAGTTGGGGTCGACGAAAATTTTGCGCCCGCCTCCGGGCAGGTCCGCGGAGCGCTGCCAGTGCGCGCCCCGGTCGGTCGAAAGGTACAGCGCAACGGCCTTTCCTTCGGCAATCGCGGCATAAAGCTTTCGGGAGTCGGCAGGGTCGACGGCAAGAGCGTCGACACGGCCAGCGGGCCCGCTGTCTGTTATGAACTCGGGACTGGCATGGTCATCCGGCATGACGATCCGGACGCCCGAGTCCGAGGGATAGACGAGGCTCCAAGTATGGCCGCGGTCGGCGCTTCGCCACAAAGCCTCCGCGCCGGCGTAAATCACTTGCGGATCGAGCGGGTCGAAGGTGAAGAATTTCACTGGGCTGCGAAGACTAAACATGCGCCAGGAATTGCCGCCGTCCTCGGAAATGTAGGCGCCCGTCATGTCACAAGCCACCAGGACCAGGTTCGGATCGCGAGGGCTGACGGCGGGGAAAAACTGCGCGCCTCCGCCGCCGGGGCCCAAAATGCGCCACGCATCGAGACGGGGCGCGGAGAAATCCAAATCGGACCGCGGACGGGGTTTCGCCGCGCGAGAAACAAACAGCACCATGAGGGAAATGCAAAGAACGGTCAGTTGCAGAACGGGTTTTTTCATATGAGGTCCACGAGATGCTGAGGATGAAGAATCGTCGGAATACCTGCGTCTCCTTACGTTCCATAGCGAACTATAAAGGGACTGGATTCTACCGCAAATCAGAGGAATTGCCAGCGCTGTGAAGTGTGGGCAGTCGAAACTCGGGCATCTTGCTCGTAATTGGTGGGGTTACGATTGAGACGGAAGAAAACCTCACCACAGAGGCACGAAGTTCACAGAGAAATGCACTCCCTTTAGATGGGGAGAGGGTTCAGCCTTCCCTAGATTGTCGACACGCAGTTCCCGATTGCGTCTTTTCTCCGTGATCTCCGTGCCTCTGTGGTGAAGGCCTTTTTTGAGTTTAATCCGAGGAGCCAAGGGGTGTTCCTTTAACCGGGTTCAAGGCCTATCTTGGCGCTCATTGTTTATTGGTCCGTTGCGACAGTCGCTCGTAACTTTGTTTGTAGTCCGCGTCGTTCGGGTTGAGCTTGGAGGCCGCGCCATATTCTTCCAGCGCCTCGCGCAAATTCCCTTTCCGCTCCAAGGCCAGGCCGAGGTTAAAGTGCGCCGCGGCATAATTGGGATTCAAGCGCAGGGCCTCACGATATTCCGCCGTAGCGCCATCCACGTCGCCCTTGATGCCGAGGGCGGTGCCGAGGTTGGCGTGGGCGTCGGCAAAATTCGGGTTCAAACGCAGTGATTCGCGAAACTCCGCAATCGCGCCGTCGAGGTCGCGCGTGGATCCGAGCGCCACTCCGAGGTTGTTGTGCGCCATGTCATTCTTGGGGTCCAGGCGCACCGCTGAGCGCAACGCCGACTCCGCGTCAATCCACCTTTGCTGCCTGATCAGCACATAGCCGAGGCTCGCGGAAACATCGGCGTTATCCGGGTCGACGCGCAAGGCGGCGCGATATTCCTGCTCAGCCGGGGGCAACCGCCCCTGGTTGGCAAGTTCCGCGCCGAGCGCCATGTGCTGCCGGACTTCCACCTGGCGGGCTGCCGCTGCCGCATCAGCCGGAGTGACGGGCTTCGTCACCTTCGCGGACTTGAGCGCATCGTTAATCTCGTCGTCGCCGCCCCCCTTCAGCACTTGCGAGAGAAAATCGTTCTTCACCTCAAAGTCAATGCCGCGCCCTGTCACTAGAGCCGCAATGCGCGGGATCGGCACGCCACCTGCGAGCAACGCGAGGATTTGAACTTGATTAAGCGGCGGGTCCGCACTGGCGACAGGCGTCTTGCCCACTCGGAGCGCGACGAGGAAGGAGTCACTCGCGCCCGCGTCCTTGAGGCTTTGGAGGTAAGGCTGCGTGGGAATAAAATCAACCCCGCGCTGCCCGATCAGCTTCGCGCCCGAATCATTCCCCGATCCGGAGCGCACCATGGCGGTGATATCGGCTTGCGTAAAGGGTTGCTCTTGCGCGTGCATCGGCTGGGCAAGAGCCAAACCCACCGCCAGCAGGAGGATGTTTACCGTAGCTCGGAATTTCATTGCTGCCTCATTGCGCTATTGTGGACTAAGCAAGCTGCGGATTCCAACGTAAATGAGCGGAAGTGGCGCGGGCGTCTCGCCCGCGCTACTTCCACGGATTGTTTTCGCATCACGCCAATTCAATTTCCAGCTTCGTCACCGACGCCGGCTTGAAGGTCCAGTTGAAGCGCGACCCGGAAACATTGGCGGGCTCCGTCTTGGGCGTCACGGCATCGGGATGATCAAAATCGTTGTGCGCGTGGATGTCGTTCGCGGTCAGCACCGTCACTTGAGTTGATTGTGCCGCAGCGCCGCGAAGCGAAATCTCCGCCTCTTGCGGCTCGCTCGCGTGGGGATTCACGACCGTTACCACCAGGGCCTTGCCGTGCAGCGAGGCCGACCCGGCCAGCCCCCAGAACGTCTTCCCCGCCCCATAAGAAATTCTCGGGGCGTCGAAAACTGTGCGCAGCGAGGTTCCACCCTGGTGCGATTTGTACATATCGAACACGTGGAAAATCGTCGTTGCCACAAAGCGGTCCTCCATGGCGAGAAAAAGCGTGTTGATGTTATTCACCAACTGCGCGTCGTTGCACATCGCCAGCTTTTCCGCATGGCGATTGAAGATGTCGAGCGTCAAGGCGGACAACAAAGCGTCGCGCAGCGAGGGAACGTAATTAAACAGGTAGGCCGGACCGAGCGGAGTGTTGCGGTGCCACGCCCCCCATTCGTCCACCACCAGCTTGACCTTGTGCCCCGGGTCAAAGTCGCGCATGGCCGACCAGTGGAGCGGCACGAGCGAATCCATGAAATCTGCCTGCGACAACATCTGGTACCACTCGTCCGGAGTATATTCCAGAGAGTCGCCTTTGCCCGTGGTCCAGCAGTAATAGTGCATCGACAAACCGTAAAGCCGGTCGAGCAAATCGGGACTCTTGGCCACAAGGTTGCCAAGGAACCCGCGCGTCCACGATACCTGCGGATCGCGCAAGTCTGCGCCCGGCCCCGACCCGATGAATCGTAGTTTCTGTCCGTAGTCGGGAACCCACGACGTAAAGCGACGGAACTCGACGGCGTATTCTTCCGGGCGGAAGTCGCCGCCGCAGCCCCAGGACTCATTGCCGATGCCCCAGTACGTCACGTTGTAGGGTTCGCGGCTGCCGTCGGCGGCGCGGGTTTGGGCGAGCGTGGTCGATCCTGCGGGCGAGTTGCAGTATTCCACCCATTCGTCGAAATCGTGCGGGGTCAAGCTGCGGACGTTGGCGGCCAAGTAGGGTTTGGCGCCGGCGAGCCGGCAGAAAAACATGAACTCCGCCGTGCCAAAAGTGTTGGGATCGTACTTCTGCGGGCCGTCCGGGGCCTTGCACAGTTGCGTGGTATTATCCCAGAAATTCGTGCGAACCGGACGCTCGGTGCGCGGGCCAACGCCGTCGCGCCAATTGTAGCTATCGGCAAAGCAGCCCCCCGGCCAGCGAATTACCGGCGCGCCCAACTGTCGCAGGCGGTCGACCAAAGCTTTGCGGATGCCGCCGACATTGGGGATCTTGGAATTCTCCCCCACCCAAACGCCGCCATAAATCACCTCGCCGATATGTTCGGTGAAGTGGCCATGAAGTTCCGGCGCGATGGTGCCGACGGGCTCATCGAGTAAGATTTCCACCAAGCCGCTCGACGCGCGCGCTGAACGTGAGGCAAGTGTTGCCGCCGCCGCTGCCAAGCTTGAGGTCAGAAATTCTCGCCGTCGCATCATGTCGAACCTCCCTTGTCAGGTTCCTTCATTTTGACGCGCTAGATTAACAAAACCGAGTCGCATAGAACAGCACGACTATCGAACATTCGGATGGTTCTCGATGGCGTCGCAGGCGGCTCGAACGCCATTTTCCGAAACAATTCTGCGGGCGGCCGCTGCGGCGCTGGCCGCATAGCTCGGCACGGAAAGCAAAGCCTTCAGCGCCACGCTCACGCGACTGGCAGTATAGTGCTTCCTTGGAATGCTGCGCGCCACGCCCAAACGTTGGAGGCGGGCGGCGTTATCCGGCTGGTCAAACGCAAAGGGCACGACCAGCATGGGGCGGCCGGCGGCCAGCGCCTGAGCACACGTCCCGATTCCCCCTTGGTGCACCACGACCGCGGCTCGCGGAAAAATTTTGGAAAATGGAGCGTAGGGGAAAGCGACGGTCCCCGGCGGAAGTGGCTCGCGAATGGTATTCTGTCCCACCAGGAGGACCGCGCGGCAACCGAGGCGGCGAACGGCGGCAAGACTTTCCTGGTAGAAATTCCCAGCCCGATGCACCGCCGACGAGCCGAGGGTGAAGACTACCGGAGGCGGACCCGCATCAAGGAAGCGCTCCAGATCTGGATCGAGCCCCTGCCCATGCTCGACTTGATCGTAAAATGGAAACCCGGTGAGCAGCGTTTGCGGAGGCCAGTCGGGCTGCGGTTCCGCCATGAGCCCGGAAAACATTGCCAGCACTCGCTGCGGTGAGTGCTGTCCGTCGAAAACGGGATCTTGACCCGGCGGCAATCCCACCGAGGCGCGGAACCGGGTAATCGGGGCCAACCAGGTTTTGGTTAGGACCCGGCCAAGCTTCGGAACGATCCCATAGACGCTCGGGCCGAGGGCACGAAGTTTAATAGCAAAGGGATGGGAGGCGATGACCGACGGGTCAAAGCGGGAGAAAAACGACAAGGGGGCAGTGACCGTCGAGACCCAGGGGATGCCCGTCTTTTCGGCGGCGATCTGCGAGGCGAAAGTGATGGGGTGCGTCACGATGAGATCGGCTGCGCGAATCGCCTCCATAACCTCCGCGTAAGCGGCGGGGACGGATGGATACAGGATGCGGCGGATCAGGTACTCCGGGCCGTTCTTCAAATCCATCACCCGGTCGAGCATCTCCGAAGCCTCGAGTCCCAGGTGCGGGCCCATCGGAGCGAATGCCAAACCTGTTTGCTCCACTTTAGTCTTATAGAAATTGCTCGTGGCCAGGGTGACGGCATGGCCGCGGGCGCGGAGTTCAAGGCCGATGGCAATGAACGGGTGCAGATCGCCCAAGGAACCGGTGGTGGTCAGAAGAATGCGCATCGCCATCGTTGACTCAAGCTTCAGAGAACTTGGGCGACGCGACAACCGCAAGCTGCTCCAAACCCGCCAGTAGACGCTTGTTCATGCATTATTATCCGGCCAGCCGCCGAACCTGACCGGTCTGGAGACTGTAGATCGCTTTGATAATCTCGACGTTTTTGGCGGCGGTCTCGCGCAAAACGATAGGGCTGTTCGCCACGAGGTCGGCGGCGCACTGGCGGACGTTGGCCTCCACCGCCGCGAGCAGAAACTCCTGGCTCTTGGGATCGCCTTTTACCTTGGAAGTGGCGGGGGCAATCTTGTCCACGATTGCTTGCAGATTAGCAGTCGCCATTTTCTGGCCGGAGGCCGCGGCGGCGACGGCTCCACACTTCTCGTGACCCAGGATCACCAGGACGCGGATAGGGAGATGTTCGAGCGCGTATTCGATGCTGCCCATCGCGAGCGCATCGGCCACGTTGCCGGCGGTACGGATCTCGAAAAGGTCTCCCAGCCCTTGATCGAAAACCAGCGAAGGAGTCGTGCGGCTGTCCGAGCAACCCAGCACCACAACTTGCGGTTGCTGTCCGCCGAGCACTGCGTTCCGACGATTGACGGTATCCCGCCGCAGCGGATTCCCCTCGACAAATCGATGATTCCCTGCCATCAACTTTTCCCAAACTTCCTCAGAGACGGCGAGCTTGTTCTCCGTACTTCCCGCGGCGGGCGTGGGCTGAGGCCTGTGAGCGTGATCGTCCTGCAGCGCTGCGGATGATGCTTCGGGCCATGCGGCCGGGCGCGCAACGGGTTCTTCCGTCACGGCCCCGGCCACGAGTAGTCCCAAGCGGGAGGCAAACCTTCTGCGCGAGTAGTCCATGGCAAACTCCTCTGTGAGCATTCCGGAAACGATTGGCAGCTAAATTGTACAAGCGTCAGAAGCCTTTTGCCAGCCTCGGAGGTGCATGGGACCGCGGGCATGCTGCCCGCTTAGGCTCAGGGGCTGGAGGCGCCTCTCGATTGCCGCGGGAGCTGAACGCTCCCGATGGAGCGGGCAGGAACACGCCGCTCAGAAGAGCGGGCAGGATGCCCGCGGTCCCAGGCTTGTTGCCTGACGCCTTGCTGGCATAAGATTGAATGGAGGAACCACTACGTGACTGACCCTGTTTGCGGCATGGAGGTAACGCCTGAGGACGCGGCGGGCTCGTACCAATTTCAGGGCCAGCAATACTATTTTTGTAACAAATCTTGTCTCGAAAAATTCCGTGTTAACCCCGACGCGTTTCTCGCCCCGCCTTCCGGCCGCGTTCCAACACCAAAAGCAGATCCAACGGCCATTTACACCTGCCCGATGCACCCCGAGGTCCGCCAGCGTGGGCCCGGCGCGTGCCCCAAGTGCGGTATGGCTCTTGAACCGCTTACCATCACCAGGGGGGATGAAACCAACCCTGAACTCCTGCTGATGTCGCGGCGATTTTGGATCAGCCTGGTCCTCACCGCGCCGCTTCTGATATTGGCCATGTCCGATATGCTCGGTGCGGAATCGATCACCCGGTTCATTTCGCCCAGGCTGTTTGCCTGGGTCGAGTTGGTCATTGCCACACCGGTAGTTCTCTGGGGAGGCTGGCCCTTCTTCCAGCGCGGGTGGGCTTCCATTGTCAATCGTAGCCCGAATATGTTCACGCTCATCGCCATGGGAACAGGCACCGCGTACGTTTACAGCCTCCTGGCCACGGTCTTTCCGGAGATCTTCCCGCAATCCTTCAGGTTGCCTTCCGGAGAAGTCCCGGTGTATTTCGAATCCGCCGCCACCATTACCGCGCTGGTTCTTCTGGGCCAAGTGCTAGAACTGCGAGCACTCAGCCGCACCAGCAGCGCGCTGAAAGCGTTGCTGGGACTTGCACCCAAAACGGCGAGGAAATTGAACGACAACGGCAGTGAAGACGATGTCGCTCTCGACCTCGTTGGGCGCGGCGACCGCCTGCGTGTACGGCCAGGCGAGAAGGTTCCGGTAGATGGCATCGTGCTCGACGGCGCGAGTTCCGTGGACGAATCGATGGTCACAGGGGAATCGCTTCCTATTGAAAAACGGCATGGGGATCGCGTCACGGGGGGCACGGTAAATGGCGCAGGCGGCTTTGCCATGCGCGCGGAGCGCGTTGGAAGTGAGACCCTGCTGGCGCAAATTGTGGCGATGGTCGGTGAAGCACAACGCACTCGCGCGCCCATTCAGCGCCTGGCTGATGTTGTGGCATCCTATTTCGTCCCGGTGGTTGTGGCTATCGCGGGACTCACCTTTGTGGCATGGTCGATTTTTGGCCCGCAACCACGGCTGGTATTCGCCTTGATTAACTCGGTTGCTGTGCTGATCATCGCCTGTCCCTGCGCGCTGGGGCTCGCCACCCCCATCTCCATCATGGTAGGCACGGGCCGCGGGGCAATGGCAGGCGTGCTGATCCGCAACGCCGAGGCGCTCGAGGTTCTCGCCAAAGTGGACACGCTGCTGATCGACAAAACCGGAACACTCACGGAGGGCAAGCCGCGTCTTGCCGCGACCAGGCCCCAGCCAGGTTGGTCCGAGAACGAAGTATTACGCCTCGCGGCAAGCCTGGAGCGCGGTAGCGAACATCCGTTGGCTGGGGCCATCGTTCGCGCCGCGCAAGATCGCGGAATCACCCTTTCCGACGTCAAGAACTTCCGATCGGTCACGGGCCAGGGAGTGACCGGCTCGGTCGACGGAGCGGAAGTGGCTGTTGGGAACGCCGCGCTCTTCGCGTCGCTCGGCGTATCTGCCGTCAGTTTGCTGAATGATGCCGAGGGGCTGCGCCGCGATGGAGCTACCACCATATTTCTTGCTGACGGGCCGCGCCCCGCGGCAGTGATTGCCGTGAACGACCCCATTAGGCCCTCGACCCCGGAGGCGCTTCGGATGCTCCATCAGGAAGGTCTACGCATCGTCATGCTGACGGGGGATAGCCACAGCACGGCTGAGGCTGTCGCACGCCAATTGGGCATCGATGCGTTCGAGGCAGAAGTCCAGCCGGCACGCAAGAGCGAAATCGTGAAACAGCTTCAGTCCGAGGGCCGCATTGTGGCCATGGCGGGGGACGGCATCAACGACGCTCCGGCATTGGCGCAGGCGGACGTGGGCATCGCGATGGGCACCGGGACGGATGTAGCCATGGAAAGCGCCGGGATTACATTAGTCAAAGGCGACCTGCGAGGTATAGTCCGCGCCCGCCGCTTGAGCCGGGCCACGCTTCGCAACATCCGGCAGAATCTTTTCTTTGCCTTCGTCTATAATATGATTACTGTTCCAGTGGCGGCAGGCGTGCTCTATCCGTTGTTGGGTTGGAGGTTGAGCCCGATGCTCGCGGCGGCTGCCATGACATTTAGCTCAGTCTCGGTCATCAGCAACGCCTTGCGGCTGCGGTATCTAGAGATCTGACGCTTAGGATTTGAGCGTTTCGATTTAAGATCCGAGGGCGAGCGCGGGCGACGGCAGCCATTGATCCGTAACCCAAAATGCGTTCGAGGTGAAAAGAAATGACCTTTCTGAAGACTCGGTGCGCTATAAAGAGAGAGCTAACGCCTAAGGACTACGATCATCTGTCGCGGCTCTCCACGGTTTACGGAATTCGCGGACTCTCCTTTGAAGGGCAGGATCTGGTGATCGAATACGACGCGTCGCGCATCCACGAGGCGGAGGTACTGGCGAAGGTCCGCTGCACGGGCGTTCCCGTGGACCCGTTGCAACCCATCCCCATGGGTGGGTTTGACCGCACGGGCGAGTTTCACGATTTTGCCTGGCCGATCCAGGGCCTTTCCCCGGTGAATCAAAAAATAAAATGACAGGCTCACCTTAGGAGTTGATTGTGGCAACCGACTTTCAGGGCTTCCCGGCCGATTCGTTTCTCTTTTTCGAGGAGCTTGCTCGCAACAACAATAAGGCGTGGTTTGACGAGAATCGCGCCCGCTACGACCAGAACGTAGTTGGCGCCTTCCGCGGCCTGCTGGCAACGCTCACACCGGCGCTCTTAAAGCTCAATCCTCACCTGGAAGTTGGCGGCAAGACCAACGGCAGCTTTTCGCGCATTAACCGCGATATCCGATTCAGCAAAGATAAGAGCCCCTACAAACCCAATTACTATCTCTACGTTTACGACGGCCGCCACGACCGCGGCCACACCGGCCAATTGTACGTGGGGCTTTCGGCGGATTGCCTGACAGTGGGATTTTCCATCTACGGGAGTTGGCGAGGACCCAAGGCGGCTCTCGAAACGGTGTTTCGCAAGCGCATCGTGGCGCAACACGAGACCTTTGTGGCTCTTCTTGCCCGAGTCGTCAAAGCGCGGCGCTACGAAACCTACTGGCACCGCGAAGAGAAGGGCGATTGGGCACAACACGCGGGCCTGCCGCGCACCGAGGAGGATTGGCAAACGCTCCAAGCCTGGGTGGTTCGAAAGGTCTTCCTTCCCAACTCGCGGGGCATTGGAACTCCCGCCTTCGCCGGGGTGGTTGAGCGAATCTTTGCGGAACTCTATCCGCTCTTTGTTTTCACCTCCGTGACGGCGCCCAAATGGGAAGCCGACGTCAAGAAGGCAATCGGGTAAGGGAGTACCCTTGCTTCATTGGCCGCGAGGTGGAGCAAGTTGGTTGTGGCCACCTTGGGAGTCATCAACGACGGCCTTCTGGACGTCGCCCACGAAAAGATTTTGGGCCGCGGTAATGAAATCCGCCTTCGGCCCGATGTAAATCCCCACGGGCTGCACAATCACTCCATCCTTCCGGTGAGAGCGGATAGTATTGGACACGAATTTAAGATTGTCCGTTTCGCCTTCGATTCGAATAGCATAGCCCGGCTCTCCGGTCCCCCCGTTGTCCTCGAGGGTGTTCTGTTCGAAGGTGTTGCGGCTTGCCGCGTCGGCGGCAACCTCATCACGAAAGTAAATTCCTGCCCGGCCGTTTCCACTCAAGGAATTTCCAACGAAGGTATTATCCGTATCTTTATGCCCCAAGGAAATTCCATCGCGGCCGTTGTTCCACGACTGGTTCTGCTCATACCGTGCGTGCTGGACACGCCAGCATAGAAAAAGGCCATCTTGGCCGTTGTCGTGCGCCCGGCACTCGCGCACGATTCCGCGCGCTGCCCCTGTACCCAGATGAATTCCCAGGTAGGCGTTACCCTCCGCCTCGCAATTCTCCACCACCGGGTCCTCCACGAATTGGAGGCTGATGCCGTCGCCGGGGTAGTTGCGGGCCACGCAGTTGTGGACCGTCATGTGTTGGGAATGGAAAAAATAAATGGCACCCGTCTGGCATCCGTCCAGAATCCCGCTTCCCTCGCGGCTGCCGTCAACGCTCAGATCCTCCACATGAACATCGACCACGTCGAACCCGACGATCAGTGGAAATGTATTGAAGACTTGGCCTTGGTTCGCGACGGAGTAATCCATCTGCAAAAAGCGGTCGAAGTGCAGGGTATTCCCCTCGATACTCACGATCGTGCGGACGCTCGGCGTCCACCCCGATGGACTGACCTTATCCAGGATCGTGACGCCCATGCCTGGGGCAAATCCCCTTGCGTCCTCCACAGTGGCGATCGTTTCGCCGTAGTCGGCATCGAGCTTCAGGTTGCTCAGCACTCCCGGAGCTTTTTTCAGTATGGTCTTGTTCGGCCCTTCACCCTTCAGCCGAGTGTGGCTGGCGAGGCGCACAGAATTAGCTAACACGTAAGTTCCCGCGCGTATCACCACCGTGCCACCACCCGCTGCCGCCACGCGGTCAACGGCTTTTTGAATGGCGACGTTATCCGTGCCGATGACGTCAGCATTGGCGGGCCCGACTGAGACCGTCATCGGTCCAACCTGGCCTCGGGCCGCGCCTGTCGTGAAAAGCTGAACGAGTAAAGTGAGGACAAGCCCGAGACCCGCAGAAAGAATCGAGGATTTTGCAAACCTTCTTTGCATGAGGATTTTCCTTGCCGGCAACGATTAACTTCAAACGCGATCACGATTCTAGCAGGATTCCCAGCGCGCAGCACGCTGGGTAGTGTCTCAGTTTGAATCTGGGGATTGGGAAACCGACCTTTGGTTAATGGTCACACCGGCAATCCGGCGCGCAGATAGTGTTCAACCTCACCTCCGCGCGACCTCGGCGCATGCTACTCTGAAGAACGTGGGAGGAGGTTTGCAGCATGGCAAAGCTCGTCTACGGATTGAGCCAGTCCCTCGATGGCTACGTCGACCACATGAAGCTTGGGCCGCCTGTACCCGCGGTCTTCGGTTACTTCATCGAGCAGGTGCGTGGCCTGACGGGCCTCATCTACGGTCGCCGCATGTACGAGATCATGCGTTATTGGGACGAAGATCCTCCTGATTGGGACACGGAGGATCGCGACTTCGCGGTGGCGTGGCGGAGCCAGCCGAAGTGGGTCGTGTCGCGTTCCCTCAAATCAGTTGGCCCCAACGCCACGCTTGTCGCGGATGACTTCGAGAAGGCGATACGCAGGCTGAAGGCTGAGCTGGCTGGCGAGATTCACGTTGGCGGACCAGTCCTGGCGCAAAGCCTGACCGAGGCCGGTCTTATCGATGAGTATCGACTCTACCTCCGCCCCGTCGTGCTTGGTGGCGGCAAGCCATTCTTCGCCGGCCCCCGGCCGCCGCTCCACCTGGTGGCCAGCGATTTAATCGCCGATGACTTCATTCGGTTGACGTACGTTCCTGCTTAATCGCGCGACGCCCGACGGACTGCCGCTCAGGAATTCAAACTGAGACACTCCCGCACGCTGGGTTGATGCACCCTTCGCACACTGATTATAATCGGCTTGCATTCGTGACGTATCCAGAGAGCTGACTCGCATGAAACTGCGGCTGGCGATTACGGGGAGTAGCGGGTATTTGGCCCAACAGGTCACGTCGCGACTCGCCGGCGAACCCGATTGCGAATTTATTTTGGGAATGGACATTCGCCGGCGGGAATTCGCACTGCCGTGCCCGGCAGAATTCCTGCGGTTTGATTTGACCGCGCCATGGGAACTACTGGCGGAGTTTTGGACCAAACGGCGGATCAATGGCGGCCTGCATCTGGCTTGGCAGTTCAATCCCCTCCACGATCGTCGCCGGCAGCGCGAGGTCGACGTACAAGGTTCACTCAACTTTTTCCGCGCGGCTGCCGCCGCAGGTTTGAAGCGCGTGGTCTATTGCGGCAGCACGACGGCCTATGTGAATCCCCAGAACCCAAGTGAAGCACCCTGGTTGCGCGAGCAAACAAAACCGACGGGCACACCCCTTTACCTCTATTCCTACCACAAGGCGGAAATCGACCGCTTCGTCCAAGACTTCCAGGAGCAACACCCCGAAGTGCAAGTAACTCTTTTGCGCGGGGCTATCGTGCTCGGGTCGCACACCCAGAACATCGTCTCGAGAATGCTCGACTGGCCCTGGCGCACTTTTCCGTGGATGTTTCAGGTGGGAGGAGCCGACCCGCCTTTCCAGTTTCTCTCGGAGGATGACATGAGCGCTATCCTCTTGCGGGCGGTGACGACCGAGGCCGGCGGCATCTTCAACTGTGCTGGGGACGGAACCCTCCGTTACAGCGACGTGGTGCGTGCAGGTGGGAAGCGTCCGTGGGCACTACCAGCCGTAATCCTGTATCCCTTGACCAACCTGCTCTGGACGCTTCGCCTTTCGCCATTCCCCGCGGGAATTCTGGATCTAATCCGCTACCCTTGGGTCGCAGATACGACGCGGCTGAAGACTGTTTTTGGATTTTGCCCGCAATACACCTCTCGGGAGGCTTTGGAGGCGTTTCTTGCGGCGCGGCGC
>Ga0181535_10003581_pt1 | contig 17926 bp, 17 predicted proteins | sample PEATcosm2014_Bin_44_FD_119774 | JGI IMG/M metagenome (GOLD analysis project Ga0181535, IMG submission 119774) | Peatland microbial communities from MTU Mesocosm Facility, Houghton, MI, USA - PEATcosm2014_Bin17_30_metaG | ecosystem: Environmental > Terrestrial > Soil > Wetlands > Peat | place... | reverse complement strand
GCGATCCGGGGCGCGCTGGGCGCACGGCGGTTGACGCTCATCCGCGCGCAGTTGACGGAGAGTTTGCTGATTTGTCTCGCCGGCGGGGCGGGCGGGGTGTTGTTGTCGCTCGCTGCCACTCAATGGTTATCCAGCGCGTGGAAAGAACTACCCAGCGCCGCAGGTATCCACGTCGACGGCGTCGTGCTCGGATTCGCCTGCGCGGTGGTTTTTGCGGCAGCACTCCTTGCGGGTCTGCTGCCCGCCATTTCGTCCACGAGCAAGGCGGTTTTTGCTTCGCTCCAGGCTTCATCGCGCACCACAAGCGGGAGCCTCTCCCGCGCCACAATGCGCAAGACGCTGCTGACCGTGGAGATCGCGGTCACTGTGGTGTTATTGATCGGCGCAGGGTTATTGCTCAGAAGCTTTGTTCGTTTGCGCGGCGCCGATGTCGGATGCGTGACCGACCATGTGCTGACGCTGGACTACAGCCTCCCGGAGAAGGAGTACGGCAGCCCGCAAAAGGTGAACGCGTTCAACGAAGCCCTTCTTGCAAAGCTGCGCGCCCTGCCCGGCGTCCGTGCGGTTGCCCTCGGCACAGTTCTGCCTGGAGAAGGAAATGGCGGAGACGATGTATTCACCATCAAGGAACATCCTGCGCTGAAGCCCGGCGAACTACTCCCCGAGGCTCTCATCCGCGGAGCCGATCCGGGGTATTTCAGCGCGTTGCAGATTCCCTTGCTGAAAGGGCGTTTTTTCACGAGCGATGACCGGCTCGAACGCGCCAAAAAGGTTGTCATCAGCAGTGCCCTTGCCCGGCAATATTTCCCCGGCGAAGATCCGCTTGGCAGAACCCTTCATGTACCCGCGCGTAAAGACGCAGACTTCGAAATCGTCGGTGTCGTCGGCGACACGCTTTGGCAGGTCGGTAAGCCCGTGTTGCCAACCATGTATTTTCCAATGCTCGACGGCGCTCTCGAGCAAGGTGGGTCGCTCGCCATTCGCACGGACTCCGATCCTCTGGCAATCTCCATCCCGGTGCAAAAGCAGATTGCCTCGCTCGATCCCCAACTAGTGGTTTCCAATGTGCAGACAATGGAGCGGGCGATTGGCGATTCGTTGGGCAACGCGCGCTTCAGCGCGAGCCTGGTGCTGATCTTCGCAGGGCTGTCTCTGCTTCTGGCCTCCGTCGGTTTGTACGGCGTTCTCTCCTATCTAATGACGCAGCGCACCACGGAACTTGGTGTCCGCATGGCGCTGGGCGCGCAGAGGGAACAGGTGCTGCGGCTGATACTCTTCGATGGGCTGCGGCCGGCAATCCTTGGGCTGGCACTCGGATCGGCAGCCAGTGCGGGATTCACGCAACTGATTCGCTCCATGCTCTATGACACCCGGCCGCTCGACCCTGCCGTATACGCAGCAGTCACCTTTACGCTGCTGATGGTGGCAACTCTGGCCTGCATGATTCCCGCGTGGCGAGCCTCGCGATTGGATCCGATGCAGGCGCTGCGCGCTGAATAATCCAAAGGAAAATCTAAGCTTGCGCAGAATCGCCTAGTCACTCGTCGAGACACCACAGAAAGACTCCTCCTTATGAATCTCAAGAACCATGGCCACGGATCTCAATCATTGCGGTGCCCATTTCATCGATTGCAGCCCCGCGTCAGGCTTCGAAGTGCATCCCATAACTCAAAACATCCGCCCGGACGCCCGGCGAAAGGTTCGGAAACTCGGTGTGAGCATGCCAGGTTCCCTCGCACTGAAATCCGCATTTCTCCAACACATGGGCGGAGGCGCGATGCTCCGCGTGGCACTCTGCCTCAAGCCGCTTGACGCCTGTTTGTCGGGCCAGTTCCATCATCGCCCGCAGCGACTCGGTGGCGAACCCCTGTCCCCATGCATCTTGAGCGAGGACATATCCTGTTATGGCAGACACTGGTGTTCTGAACGACAGGCCCGTTCCGCCTAGAAGGAGGTCTTCAGATTCCCGCGAAAAAATAAGGTACGATCCCGCCGGCCAGAGTTCCCAATCTGCCTCGCTCCAGGCCAGAAAAGCATATGTATCGGCGAAGGTGCGATGCGTGGGCCAGCTCATATGCCGGGTGGCAATCGGGTCCCCGGCGTAGCGCTCAAAGATCTCTTGCGCGTCGCTGACAATGGGTCTACGTAGGACCAGACGTTCGGTCTCCAGCCTCCTGGGCCCCTTCATCGATCTCCCGCTCCGTGCTCACGAACTATGCTCAATCGGTTTGCCGATCTCCCAATGGTGCCCAAACGGATCAACAACACGGCCGATGCGCCAGCCGTATCGTTGGTCAACGACGGGCCATAAGATCGTTGCACCAGTCGCGACGGCCTGGTTGAAGACACCATCCGGATCATCCACAACCAGCACCATCCGCACAGTGCTGCCGCCAAGACTCTCGGGGCTGAAGTTCTGGTGCTCCGGCGCTTCGTCGGCCAGCCAAAAGTCGCAATCGCCGATGGACAGCTTTGCCACGACCGCTCCATCGGGGCTCTGGGTGCGAAATATCTCAACCGCGCCAAATGCTGTCTTATAGAACTCAATTGCAGTAACCCCTCTTCGCACGGCGAGCAGCGGCGCCACCGTCACCTTCTTCATTGCTTCGGGCAAAAGTCATCTCCTTGGTTCGTCCGGACCTTTTTCTATGTTGTCTGCGCCGTAGTCAATACGCCTGCAACTGATCCAACGGCAAACGAATGCGAAAACACGTCGACCCCGGCTCGGATCGAACGCTGATGTGTCCGCGATGTTTGCGCACAATGCGCATCGCGTTGTCCAGACCCAGCCCAAGGCCGTGCCCCGGCGGCTTGGTGGTGAAGAATGGCTCAAAGATCCGGTCCTGCAATTCGAGCGGGATCCCAGGGCCTGTATCCCAGATCTCCACCAGCAGCATTTCTCCTTCGAGCCGACAGGCTAAACGCAGCAAACCCCGGTTCCCAAGAGCATCCAGCGCATTCTCGATCAGCGCTGTCCAAACCTGGTTCAGCTCGCTGCCATAGGCGCTGATACGGGGAAGATTCGGTTCGTAATCGCGCTCAATCGTCACGTTCGTCATGCGCGACTGAAGCATCTGCACCGTTGCATCCAAGCCGGCAGGCACATCGACTTCTAGGATCGGCGCGCGGTCCATATAGGAATAGGCCTTCACGGCGCTGATCAAATCGAAGATGCGGTCCGTCGAGTTGATCAGCGTCTCAACCGAACGCGAGGTTCGCAAAAATCGTGCGAAGAATTGCAGTGCGACGCAAATCTCTCTCGGCTCGAGAATCGCACGCAAGGCAATCAGGTCAGCTAGGCTCACGCCCTGTTCGTTCAGTTGTGCCGCCACTTCCCACGATTCTTCGCAGGGCAGATCGCTTAACCATTGGCGCAGGGATTCTTCGCGCGAAATCAGCTCCCCGGCATCCACATCTTGCGCGGATTCGCGGCGGCTCAAAACGCGCTGTTCCCAATCTTCGATGCTGCGAATCTGTACGTCGGAAAGGCAGAGATTTACCAGTTTAAAGCGATTCTGCCGGTTGGCGCGAAGCTCCATGACAAGGCTTGAAGCCGCACGCTGCGCCGCCGAAGCCGGATTGTTCAATTCATGCGCAAGGTTTCCCGCCAACTTATTCAGCGACCCGAGTTTTTCCGCCTGCTGCTCAATTCGCGTCACCTCGCGCACGCGGTCCAGAAGCGTGGAGACTACGCGCTGTGCCATCGAGGGGATAGCCCGAAGCATTTCAGGAAAAAGTTCTTTGTGGATGGTAAGCGCCCACACCGGGGAAACGGCGAAGCCCTGCCCTCCAGAGATCTTCATCCGCGAAAAGGGGAGATAGCCGGTCATTTGGCCGGCACGACCGATGAAAAGCTCCATCGGGCCGCCGCGCTGCCGGCGCACGTGAATCTCGCCTTTCAGGATGAGAAGCATCCGGTCGGCGGGAGCGCCCTCCTCAAAAAGAATCTGGCCGGGCTCTCCGACAACTTCCTCTCCATGGCGCGCCAGCCACAACCTGTCTTCCAGCGCTAGACCATTCAGAGGGACCACGCGTTCCAGTGCGGCAGCAATCTCTTCAACGGGGGTAGGCGACACAGGGGCAGTAGCAACAGGGGAAAGCATTTGGGGACCTCCTGGTTGCAAGTTCAGAATAGCTGATCTGGGGTGAGCGCAATCTTGCTCTGTGACAGATTTCAAGGTAGTTTGTTGCGAATCGGTGCGCATGAAGAACAGGAAGCTTGAATGCTATGATGGGTCGGTTTGTAGTAGAAGGAAGAGAAATCACTCATGCTGAAAGCCTTTTCAGGATTTGTGCTGCTGACCACCTCAATGACCATCATGGCCCAAACCGCAACATTCGAGAACGACACGAAAACCTTTCGCCTTGACGGCGGGGACGTCTCCTACGTCTTCGGCGTCAATCCGCGCGGTGAATTGCAGCAGCTCTACTGGGGTGGACGGCTCGCTGCAACCGATCGTTTTCCGCAAGCAACCCCCATGCCCGAATGGGCCTCGTTTGACACCTCCTACACCAACACCCCGCAGGAGTACGCCGGCTGGGGCGATGGTCTCTACAACGAGCCGGCACTCAAGGTCACCTTCACCGACGGCAACCGCGATCTGGTGCTTCACTACGAAAACTACAAAGCAACAGAGCACGGCTTCGACGTTGTGTTGAAAGACATCAAAGCCGCAATCTTCGTCACTCTGCGCTACTCCATCGATCCCGACACCGGCATCCTCGCCCGCTCCGCCACCATCGAAAACAAAGATTCGCAGCCAATCACGATCGAGCAAGCCGTTGCCGCAGCCTGGGCCCTGCCGCCGAGCCACTACACGTTGAACTATCTCACCGGCCGCTGGGCCGGCGAGTGGACCCTCACTCAGGAACCCATTCATCCCGGCGCGCGCGTCATTGAAAGCCGTCGCGGTTCCACCAGCCATCAAGCCAACCCCTGGTTCGCTATTCAATCCGGCGACCCCGATGAAAACCACGGTGAAGTCTGGTTCGGCGCGCTCGCTTGGTCCGGTTCCTGGCGCATCACCGTCGAGCAAGACCAACTCGACTCCGTCCGTATCACTGGCGGCTTTAATCCTTTCGACTTCGGCTACCTCCTCAAGCCAGGCGAGTCGCTGGAAACACCGATCTTCTACGGCGGCTATGCGGCCGACGGCCTCGGCGAAGCCTCGCGCATTCTCCATCACTTCGAAATCGCGCACATCCTCCCGCACCGCATCGGAGAAGGTGACAACGCCGCACCAAAGCCGCGCCCCGTCATCTACAACTCCTGGGAAGCCACGCAAATGAACGTCACTGAAGCCGGCCAGGAAGCCCTTGCCGTAAAAGCCGCTGCCCTCGGCATCGATCGCTTCGTGATGGACGACGGATGGTTTGGCCAGCGCAAAACCGACCGTGCCGGTCTCGGCGACTGGTACGTCAACATGGAGAAATTTCCGCAGGGCCTCAAGCCGCTCATCGATAAAGTGCACGCATTAGGCATGGACTTCGGCCTCTGGGTAGAGCCCGAGATGGTCAACCCCGACTCCAATCTCTATCGCAAGCATCCCGACTGGGTGCTCAACTTCCCCGGCCGCCCGCGCACCGAGCAACGCACTCAGCTCGTGCTCAATATCGCCCGCCCCGACGTGCGCGCCTACGTCTACGGCTTCCTCGACAAGCTCCTCACCGAAAACGACATCGCCTTTCTCAAGTGGGACTACAACCGCAACTGGAGCGAGCCCGGCTGGGATCAGCTCCCGCCCGCCGAGCAGAAAAAGGTCTACGTCGAGTTCACGCGCAATCTCTACTCCATTCTCGCCGAACTTCACGCTAAACACCCCAAGGTCGAACTCGAATCCTGCTCCGGCGGCGGCGGCCGCGTCGATCTCGGGATCCTCCAATACGCGGACGAGGTTTGGCCCTCCGACAACACCGACCCCTTCGATCGCCTCACCCAGCAGGACGGCTTTACCTATGCCTACACGCCGCAGGTCATGATGGCCTGGGTCACCGACTCGCCCCACTGGCTCAACAAGCGCACTACGTCGCTCGAATACCGCATGTTGAGTTCCATGCAGGGATCGCTCGGCATCGGCGCCAACATCGCCAAGTGGAGCGATGAAGAAGCAGCCACCGCGAGGCGCCTCATCGCCGCCTATCATCAGGTGCAGCCCACGATCGTGCAGGGCAATCTCTACCGCCTCATCTCGCCGCGCAACGGAAGCGAGTTTTCAGCCACGCAAACCGTCAATCGCGGCAAGAGCCAGTCGGTCGTCTTTCTCTTCATTCACTCCACGCAGGAAGGACACATCTTTCCACGCCTCAAGCTCCAGGGCCTCGATCCAGCAGCGCAATACGCTCTCACACCCATCGAAGGCAAAGCGATGGCAGACGCGCCAACCGTCGCCAGCGGCGCCTGGTGGATGAACCACGGCCTCGACATGCCCGGCGACTTCCGCGGCGACTTCCAGGCCGCCGCCTTCCGGCTGGACCGAAAATAGCTCGGAAGGATTTTTAAGAGAAGATCAGTCTCCGTAAACGCCCATTGCACAGATGGGCGACACCGCGCGCGGAGTAAATTTGTAGCATGGCAGCTAGCGGGAATTCTGCGGAGACGCACTTCGGGGCCCGGCGGAGAGGACGCAGCCTTCTGTATCTCGCCGCACTCGGCGCAGGCGTCGTGCTCGGCTTGCTGGCGATGATGGTGTTTGCACGGGAGGCGCAAGCCGGATTGTGGGACCGGGTCGCGAGCTTTGTGACGGACCGCCCGGCCCGGTTCGACGTCTCGTCTCCCACCGTTGTGGAGAAGATTCGACAGCTCTACAGGCTGGAGACGGTCGAGTATTCGCTGGACAAAATCGTGGAAGGCGAGCGGCAGAGCGCTTACCTGCCTAACTTTCTGGCCGGCGACAAACTGCTTTTGGTGGCTCACGGGGAGGTGATGGCCGGCATCGACTTGGGTCAATTCAAGGCGGGCGATGTAGTCGTCAATGGCGATACGGTGCATGTCCATTTACCGGCGGCGCAGATCCTCACCACACGGATCGATAATGGCAAGACGCGGGTGTATTCGAGGACGACCGGCTTACTGGTCCAGTCCGACCCGAACCTGGAGTCAGAGGTTCGCCAGACGGCCGAGCAGCAGATTGCCCAGGCGGCGCTCGAGGACGGGATTCTGCAAAAGGCGCGACAGAATGCGCAAACCAGCGTGACGGCTCTGCTGTACGGGCTGGGGTTCCGAACCGTGCACGTGGAGTAAGCAGGGATCAGGGGTGCAATTCGCACTGCATTGCATCCGCGCGTCCCGGCCTCATCCTTGCGATTTGTTCTTGCGCAAGGGTGGGAACCCAAGATTCATCAAATCTACTAATCCAGAAGGCCTTTTCCCTTGAGAATATGCGGCATGTATTTCAGAACCCGCGACTCGCGGGTTTTGGATTGTTTGGGCGCGGAAAAATGATAGATGTAGGCGCGTTGCCGTCCCGGCGTCAACGCGTCAAAGGCATTCTTCAAGTCAGGGAATTCATCCAGCATGATTTGCAATTCTTCAGGAATCTTCAGATCCGAAGTCTTTCTTAGTTTCACCTTCAGCCCGGCTTTTTCTACTTCGATGGCTTCCCGAATATAAGCCTTCAAGACAGATTTCATCTCCGCGATCTCTCGCACAGAGGTGAACTTGATCCAACGCGTCGACTGCGAATGCTGACCGGGCCTGGTGAGAACACCATGGACATCCTTCAACAATGCGCCTTTGAAAAACGCGAATGCGCAGGATTCCTTCAGCTCATTGATGACGACTACGTTCTTTCCCTCGAACGTATAACAGGGCTGGTACCACTTGAACTCTTCAGTGAGTTCAGAGTCAAGAAGGATAGCTCTCAACTTCTTCGACTCTGCCTGCCACTTATTCAGTTTGGCGATAAAGGCATCGACCTTGGGATTTGCTTTGCTCATCATCATAGCCATTGATTCCGATTCCGACTCCAATGATCAGAGGATCAATGGCTCGCCACGGGAATGAGGATTCCAATCCTACGGCTTTCCGGCCGCAGCGCCCACGATGCCACACAAAAACCAGTAAGGATCAGCGGCGCGATGACGTGAAACCCGTAAGCGCCATACCCGCCCACCGCTGCGCAGGACGCAGCCGCACCAGTCAAGTCGAAGAAGATGCCGGCATACGCCCACTCCTTGAGCCGAGGAAAGCGCGGCAGGAGAATAGCAATGGCCCCCAGCACCTTCCAGAAGCCCAGGATGGCGAAGAAGTACATTGGGTAGCCAGGGACGGGCACGACGCCATGGGGGTTGCCCAGATACTGCGCCACCTGCGAGACACCGCCGCTTCCGATGGGAAACGCGACCAGTATCGTCATCGTCCAATAAGCAATGGATTTTGCTTTCACGGTCATTCCAATCCTCCAACCACACGCTCCATGTTGCCGATGAATTTGTTCCAGCCGTACTTCGCACCCTTGTAGTTGGCGCCTCCTTCCGACGAGAAGCCAGTCTGCTCCATCCGCACTTGCGTACCGCCTTCGGTCGGCGTCAATGTCCACGTCACGGCGGTCTCCAAGCCCAAAGTACCCCAGCTATACATGAGCCGCGCCTGCGGTTCCACCACCAGGACCTCGCACTCAATGACCCCGTTCCAATTCGCCACGGGATTTGCACGGAAGCTGAACCGGTGGCCGACAACTGGCCGGAAATCATTCGTCATCAGCCACTCCGCGATCAACGGGCCTTCGGTGAGGGCTCGCCAAATCTTTTCCGGGGGATGCGCCATTTCCCGTTCAATGACGAGAGCCCGTGTCGTGGGGGCATCGGTCATGGGTCCATCCTTTTCAGCAGGTTTTCAAGTTGATCGAACCGATCGCGCCAGAATGCTCCGTACACGCTCATCCAGTCAACCAGAGGCGCCAGCGCCTGCGGTTGTGCGCTGTAGTGCGTCTCGCGCCCCGCGTGCCTGCAGCGCACCAGCCTTGCGCGCTTCAGAACGCCCAGGTGCTTCGACACCGCCGGTTGCGAAACTCCCGCGCGATAAGTCAAAGCATGAACCGTCTGCTCCCCGTCGCGCGACAGGTGTTCGAAGATCGCTCGGCGCGTCGGATCGGCGAGTGCCCTAAAAACGTTGTCCGTCACAGCCTGCATCGAGAGCCCCCTCAAAGCCTGGCGCGTTTTAGCAGTCAATTCACAAGTCGATTTACCAATCCAGATGTGTGATCTGAATGAGGTTTCCGCACGTATCATCCAGTACCGCGATCGTTGATCCCGTAGTCTTCGTTGGCTCCTTGGTAAACTTCACGCCGTGCTGCTTCAGCCTCTCGTACTCCTTCTGCACGTCCCCGACAAAGAAATTCGCGGCGGATATCCCGCTCCGAAAAATCTCCTTCTGATAGGTCTTCGCCGCCGGGTTGTTGCCCTCGTTGCGCTCCAGAACCAGTTGGACGCCTTCCGGTTCTTCGGGGGAGACCACGGTGAGCCATCGGTAACTCCCCGCCGAGAAATCCATTTTCTTAACGAAGCCCAGAACATCGGTGTAGAACTTCAGTGCCTTTTCCTGATCGTCCACGAAAACGCTCGTGAGTTTGATTTGCATGACTTTTCCTTTCTGCGCAGAGTGATGTCCCTCGGCAAGCACTGTGAAGACACAGTCTGCGCCTGACATGCAGAAACCATAACCAAACAGTTATTGATTGTCAAGAAAAAAATCGATCACGAGCCTGTGACCATCTCCTTCATTGCGGTGCCGCAGCATAGAAGCTTGGTCTCAGCTGTCGACTTCAGGCTCAACTGCATTTACAGAGCTGTCGCAACTGGAACGATCGAGCGCCAGTGGAGAACCACTGCCGACGACATGCGCGTTTCTGAGGATCTATCCTGGGTGGCATGGGCAGGGCGGACGGCGCCTTTCGTTCGTTGTGTCACAGAGGGAATTGGAAACTCGGCTCCCGTAGACCAACCCGACGTGTTCTCAGGCCATCTCGTCCGATCCGTAGGTAAGACAAGTCTTGCCGAAATGCTCTCGACTCACCGGCAGACTGGAAATGCTTCCTGGATCTCTGTCAGGTGGAAACTTTCATCCGTTACGGGACATCAGTTTGTGGTGTCCAGGGCCGGACCATCTGCATTTGATGATCTCTGCTCCCCACCGATGCGCTTCCGAATACGCAACTTCACTTCTAACTCCAGGCCTGCTTTCGCTCGCTCTTGACACTTTCGATTTGTATCGGCATCTCACCAATTCAGACGAAGGAGAAGATGAATGAACCTGCCCAAGATCTTTCTGGTGGTCTTGATCGCGCCCGCTGCAACCGATGGCGCGGCGCAGAGGAGCGATTCGGCGCATCTGCCTTTGCAGGTGCCGGCCAAGACTTTGGCCGTGCCAACTGACGTCAGCCCCGCAATGCAAAACCTCATCGGAGCACCGCGCAATCCAATCTGGAATCAATTATGGAAGAGCGGAGAAGAATGGAGAACGGCCGCCAATGCGCAGGCGGCTCAGACCGTGCAGATCCTGCCGGCGATGCGTCAACGGCTTCACGTCTCGGTGCGGCCCGAGACGATAGACGGCGTGAGAGTTTATATCGTGACGCCCGATGTGATTCCTCCCGAACACCGCGACAAACTCCTCATTCATGTCCACGGAGGCTGTTATGTGCTCTACCCCGGTGAGTCGGGAACAGCCGAGGCAATCATGATGGCGGGGTTGGGACACTTCAAAGTGGTGTCTGTCGATTACCGCATGCCCCCTGAGGCCTACTTTCCTGGTGCGCTGGACGATTCCATGACCGTATACAAGGCGGCACTCAAGACCACCGACCCAAAAAACATTGCGGTCTTCGGCACCTCCGCCGGAGGAGCTCTGGTGCTAGAGATGATGCTGCGCGCCAAGCAACTGGCTATTCCATTGCCAGGAGCCATCGCGCCTGGCACCCCGATGGCGGATGTTACCAAGACCGGAGACTCGTTCTATACCAACGAAATGGTCGATAACGTGTTGGTATCCCGCGACGGGTTCTGCGACGCGGCGACCGTTGTGTATGCGCACGGCGCCTCTCTCGGCGATCCGCTGCTCTCCCCCGTCTACGGGGATATGCACGGCTTTCCTCCGGCCATCCTGACCACCGGCACGCGCGATCTGCTGCTCAGCAACACCGTGCGCGTTCACCGCAAGCTGCGCGAGGCTGGCGTCGAAGCTGAACTCGAAGTTTTTGAAGGCGAATCGCACGCCCAATATCAGTTCGATGATCGCGTGCCGGAAACCAAGGAGGCATTTGGAGAGATCACCGCATTTTTTGACAAACATCTTGGCCGTTGAGCCGGAATGCCTCATGAAGTCTTTCTGCAGGTGGAGTGCAACGCCAGTCTCGCTCAGATGCGACTTGCGCTGGAAACGGGAGCCCCAACCGAGGAGTTTTGACGTGAAGGGACGCAACAGTTTTACATTCCGCATCGCAAGGGGTGTCACCGAGATAGACCCTCGCAAGTCGGCCAGCGTTCACCGATCTGCCTCGCCGGGTGTCCCACCCAAGCCGAGCCTGGGTGGGCTGGGCCTCAACGCGTTTTGGCAACTTCCTCCACGGTGACCGGATCGAGGAATGGCATCGAAGCTCGCAGTTTCTTCCCGACAATCTCGACGGGATGCTTGGCTTCTGCTTCGCGAAACGCCAGAAATTCCTTGCGTCCGGAGTTTTGGTCGGCGAGGAAGCGCTTGGCAAAGCTGCCATCCTGAATCTCCTTCAGGATCGCCTTCATCGCCTTTTTGCTTTCGTCGTTGATTACGCGCGGACCAGAGACATAATCGCCCCATTCCGCCGTATCCGAAATCGAATAGCGCATGTAAGCAAGACCGCCGCGATAGATCAGATCGACGATCAGCTTCAACTCGTGCAGTACCTCGAAGTAGGCGCTCTCCTCCTGATAGCCAGCTTCAACGAGCGTTTCATAACCGGCTTTAATCAGCGCGCTCACGCCCCCGCAAAGCACAGCCTGCTCGCCGAAGAGATCCGTCTCCGTCTCTTCCTTGAAAGTAGTTTCGAGCACTCCGGCCCGCGTGCAGCCAATGCCTTTGAGATAGCTGAGCGTCAGCGCATGCGCCTTGCCCGTCGCATCCTGATGCACCGCAATTAATCCCGGCACGCCGCCGCCTTCGGTGAACACCTCGCGCACGCGATGTCCCGGCGCCTTCGGCGCGGCCATGCCAACATCGATGCCTGCAGCAGGAGTGATGGTCTTGAAGTGGATGTTGAAACCATGAGCGAAAAGCAGCAGCTTGCCGGCGGACAGGTTGGGCGCGATCTCATCGGCGTAGAGTTTTGCCGCGGTCTGATCCGGGACGAGAACCATGACCACGTCTGCCCACTTGGTGACGACGGGGACAGTATCAACTTCAAGACCAGCCTTCTGTGCCTTCGCAATCGACTTGGAGTTGGCAGTGAGGCCCACTTTGACTTGGACTCCTGAGTCTTTCAGATTGAGCGAGTGGGCGTGTCCTTGGGAGCCGTAGCCAATAATGGCGACCTTTTTGGCTTGAATAAGTGTGAGATCGGCGTCGTGATCATAGTAAGTCTTAGCCATAGTTGTTCTCGATTTTTCCTTTTCTTGCAGATTGGGAATCTCTTTGTGGGCCAGTAAAACAAAGCCTGATGCTGTTTTACGCCTTGACGAATGTGGTCAGGCTGCGTCGAGCGCGTTCGCGAAGCTGGCAATCGCGCAGTTCATCGGCGAGAGCTTCCAGGTGAGGCACGCCGTAAATCGAAAAGTTCTCAAGCTCCGCATCGGAAGAGTACAGGTGCAGAGAGGATTGACCCAACAGGCGGCTGCCTATCGGTTTTCGCAACTCAAAATGGTCGATGCGGAACAGTTCGAGCGATTCCTGAACTTTGGAGAGCAAACCGCGTTCGAGCTTGATTCTCTGCGTGGTGATTCGGTAGTGGACACGCCGGCTTTTGGTGTAGAAGACGAGGCAAATGAGAGCGCAGGCCACGACGAAGAAAAGGCATAGATACAGAACGTACGAATCGGACCGTTCGATGTATCCGGCCTTCATGGCGTACCCGACAGCCGCCGTTATGGCGATGACGATAAAGAACGGCAAGAGTTGCCCGACGGTATAGATCAATGCAGGATGTCCGACGAACAGATCGCGCTCAGTCTCGCCCTCTTTGGCGGCAGCGAACTGGGTCAGGTCGGAGTTGCAGAAGCGGCACTTAATTGCAACGGCCTTGATGGTCTCTCCGCAGAAAGGGCACGCTTTGCTGTCTGGGTCCATGATTCGCTCCTTCCCCGTGAGGATATCAATCCAGGCGAGGATACCAATGCAAGCTGAGCCTAGGGTAAATGCTACGCGGGCTCGATGTCCGCGCTCTCTTCAACGGCATTGGTTGTTTCGTCTTCCGGCGACGGCTTTTCGGCGACTCCAGCACCCATCGCCCTGAGCACGCGGCTGGTGTGATGGCCGCGGCGCATTGTCATTTTGCCGCTGCGGCAAATTTCAAGAATGCGCTCCTCGCCCTCGTTCAACACTTGAATGAGCCCTTCGATCTTGCTCTCGACGCCGGTCATCTCAATCATCAGCGATTCAGGTGCGAGATCGACAATACGTGCCCGAAAGACCTCGACCAGTTCGAAAATCTGAGACCGATTTTGTGGCGTTGCGGCGACCTTAATCAACGCAAGTTCCCGCGTGACTGAAGGCGCTTGCGCAATGTCGTCAACGTCCACAACATTCTCAAGTTTGAATAGGCTCGCTTGAATGCGATGTCCGGCCTCAGCCGAAGCCTCGCATACGAGCGTGAGGCGCGAAAGCCCGGGGCGCTCGCTGCGCCCCACCGTCAGCGAGTTGATGTTTATGTTCAGACGGCGAAACAGCGATGCCACGCGCGTGAGCACGCCCGGCAGGTCTTCAACGTAGGCGACGAATGTGTGCAGCATGATAAGCCTCAAGTTCTCAGTTGTCAGTTCTCAGTTACTTCGCAACAACGATCTGCTGCCGCACCTTGACGCCATTCACAACTGACAACCGTTTCACAGGTCTTCCGGTGACTCGAGCAGCGGGTCATGATCTGGGCGACGAATCATTTCATGCAAAGCAGAGCCGGCAGGAATCATCGGGTAGACCGAATCTTCTTTTTCAACCAGGAAATTGATCAGGAAAGCGCCGGGGGCCGAGCGCGCCTCATGGACGGCGGATTCGACTTCAGCCCGTGTGCGGACGGCACGTCCAGAAATGCCATGCGCGTCGGCAAGCTTGACAAAGTCGGGACTGACCAGCGGAGTCGATTCATAGTTGCGCTCGTAGAAAAACTCCTGCCACTGGCGCACCATGCCGAGATAGCCGTTGTTGATGATCGCGATATTGATCTTGAGCCTCTCTTGCACAATCGTAGAAAGCTCGGCCGCCGTCATTTGGAAGCCGCCATCGCCGGCGATGACCCAGACTTCTTTCTCGGGACATGCAGTTTTCGCGCCGATCGCCGCGGGCAATGCGAATCCCATGGTTCCGAGGCCACCTGAAGTGATGAGTGAGCGCGGCTTCTCGTGGTGGAAGTATTGCGCCTCCCACATCTGGTGCTGGCCTACGTCGGTCACGACGACTGCCTCCCCTTCCGTAATGCGCCATAAATCATGCACCACGTGCGCAGCATAGAGGTGACCATCATCGGGCAAGTTTTTAATGTCGCGCACCGCGCATGCGCCCTTACTGGCATCAATCGCTTTGAGCCAAGCGCTGCCATCACGGCCACCGATCCGAGGCAGCAATTCCTCGAGCACTTCCCGCAAGTCGCCGACCAGCGCAACATCGACCTTGACGTTCTTGTTGATCTCGGCAGGGTCGACCTCGATGTGAATCTTCTTCGCCTTTGTCGCGTAGGAGGCCAATGTACCCGTCACGCGGTCGTCAAAGCGCATGCCGCAGGCGATCAGCAGATCGGCTTCTTGAATGGCATGGTTCACCCACGCTTCGCCGTGCATGCCCATCATGCCCATGTTGAGCGGGTGCGAGGCAGGAAAGGCGCCGAGGCCAAGCAGCGTGAGGGCTACTGGAATTTGTGTGCGCTCCGCGAGCGTGCGTACCTGCTCCATCGCACCGGATTCTGACACGCCGTGTCCGGCCAGGATGATGGGGCGCTTCGCGTTGCGAATGAGTTCGACGGCATGGTCGAGCCCATTCTGTTCCACGTTGAGCATGGGGTGTGGACGATAAGGCCGCGGTTTGGCCGCAGCAAAGTCGAAGATCGCCTTGCCTTGCTGCGCGTCCTTGGTGATGTCGACGAGCACGGGGCCGGGGCGGCCGGAGCGCGCAATCTGGAACGCTTGACGCAGCGCGGGAGCAATTTCTTCTGTGCGGCTGATGAGAAAGTTGTGTTTAGTCACGGGCAGCGTGATTCCCGTGATATCGACTTCCTGAAATGCGTCCGTGCCGAGGACCTTGCTCGATACGTTGCCGGTGATGCAGACCATTGGAATCGAGTCGAGCATCGCCGTTGCAATGCCGGTGACAAGATTCGTCGCGCCCGGACCGCTGGTCGCAATCGCAACGCCGACCTTGCCTGAAGCGCGCGCGTAGCCATCGGCCATGTGCGCAGCGCCTTGCTCGTGGCGCACAAGGGTGTGGTGAATGGGAAACTTGCGCAGTGCGTCGTACACGGGCAGAATCGCCCCGCCCGGATAGCCGAAGACATCCGTGACACCTTCGCCCACAAGCGTAGCCCAAACTATTTCAGATCCCGTCAGGCGGGTCGGTGTGGTGAGGTGGGCGTTTGCTTCCTGCGTGTTTGCGTTGCTTCCCATGGGTGACTCCTTGGTTGAGAATCGAATAGAATTTGCTGCGGCGTTACGTTGTGGCTCCGAGAGATGCCGAAGTTACGCGATCGACGTATTTGCGAAAGACGCCTCTCGGCCATCGAAGCGCGGGCGGCGCAAAATCTTTAAGACGCTTCGCGATCTCTGCGTCGCTTACTTCGAGCGTCAGTTTCCGATTCGGAATATCGAAATGAATCGTGTCGCCCTCACGCACGGCGGCGATGGGACCACCGACGAAGGCTTCAGGGGCAACGTGTCCCGCTGTAAAGCCACGTGTTGCACCGGAGAAGCGGCCGTCGGTTAGTAGGGCCACGTGAGCGCTCAGTTCGGTGTTCGAGGAGATGGCCGCAGTAACCTGCAGCATTTCACGCATGCCGGGCCCGCCCTTCGGGCCCTCATAGCGAATCACCAGCACATCGCCCGGCTTGATTCTGCCTTCCTGAACGGCGGCAAAGCAGGCCTCTTCCGTATCGAAGACGCGCGCCGGTCCGCGATGCTCAAGCCGATCGGCCGCGGCAATCTTCATCACGCACCCTTCCGGCGCAAGATTGCCTTTCAGAATGACTAGTCCGCCCGTCGGCTTAATGGGCTTTTCGAATGTGTGAATGACGACTTGTCCCGGCGTCTCTTCGGCAAGCGCGGCTTCCTCGGCCAATGTACGTCCACTGATGGTGAGCGTTGACCCATCGGCAAATCCCGCCTCGATCAGGCGCTTCGCGAGCACCCGCGAACCACCGGCCGACTGAAAATGCGACGCCATGTATTTGCCGGCTGGTACCAGATCGCAAATGAACGGCGTCTTTTTACTGATTGAGTCGAAGTCATCGATAGAAAGCTCGATACCAACCTCACGCGCGATGGCGAGCAGGTGAAGCACTGCATTCGTCGATCCGCCGCTGGCCGCGACGCTCGCAATCGTGTTCTCAAGAGACTTTCGCGTGATGATCTGCGAAGGCCGGCGATTGGCGCGAACTGCGTCCATCAAAATACGACCGGCTTCCGTGGTTGCGGCATGCTTTTCCTTCCACGTGGCGGGCACGCCGGAAAGCTGGATCGGCGATATGCCGAGAATTTCTCCTGACATGGCCATGGTGTTCGCAGTGAATTGTCCGCCGCATGCCCCCGCACCCGGACATGCATTGGCCTCGAGCGCTTCCAGTCCCGCAGCGTCGATGCGCCCGGCAGCATACGAGCCGATGCCTTCAAACACATTTTGAATCGTGATGTCGACGCCGTTGAGTTTGCCGGGTGCAATTGACCCGCCGTACAGCATCATGCCGGGAATGTCGAGGCGGCAGAGAGCCATGATAATTCCGGGCATATTTTTGTCGCAGCCTCCGATGCCGACCAAGCCGTCAAAGAGATTGCCGCGCGCGACCAATTCAATCGAGTCGGCGATCACTTCGCGCGAAACCAGCGAAGCCTTCATGCCCTGTGTGCCCATGGTGATTCCATCGGAGATGGTGATGGTGTTGAACTCCATCGGCGTGCCGCCTGCTTCGCGGATGCCCTCCTTCAGAGCCTCGGAGATGTCGCGAAGGTGCACATTGCAGGTGCCGATTTCTGTCCACGTATTGGCGATGCCGATGATCGGCTTGTGCAGATCGTCTTTGCTGAATCCCGATCCGCGAAGATACGAGCGCGCGGCGGCGCGGCTGGGGCCCTCGGTCAACGGAATGCTTTGGCGCTTGCCTTCGATGGTCATTCGTCTCTCGCGCTCCTAGTTGTTCTTCGCTGTGAGCCAGCCAGCTTCGTTGTGTTTTGCCTCGAAAGCATCCAACGCCGCGGTGTGCCGCAGGGTCAAGCCGATATCGTCCAGCCCCTCGATCAGGCAGAATTTGCGGAACGGATCAAACTCAAATGACGCCTTGAATCCGTGTGCATCGGTCACAGTCTGATCTTCAAGCGAGACTGTGAGTTGATAGCCGGAAATCTTCTGCGCGTTTTCGAGAAGCGTCTCGACCTGTTCTTCCGGAAGGCGAACGAGCACAATGCCGTTTTTGCCGGCGTTCGAAAAGAAGATGTCGGCAAATGTCGGCGCAATCACGCAGCGAAATCCGAAGTCGCTGAGCGCCCATGCAGCGTGTTCGCGGCTCGACCCGCAGCCAAAGTTCTTTCCGGCCACCAGAATCTTTGCATC
>Ga0181535_10003579_pt1 | contig 17935 bp, 14 predicted proteins | sample PEATcosm2014_Bin_44_FD_119774 | JGI IMG/M metagenome (GOLD analysis project Ga0181535, IMG submission 119774) | Peatland microbial communities from MTU Mesocosm Facility, Houghton, MI, USA - PEATcosm2014_Bin17_30_metaG | ecosystem: Environmental > Terrestrial > Soil > Wetlands > Peat | place... | reverse complement strand
CCCGCAGCCAGTCCGCCACCGGCACCAGCGCCGGCACTGGCGGATCGGTGTTGGGGGTGTCGAACAGCCCCGCCACATAGGTGCGCGGCCACGACGCCCAGACCAGCCAGGGCGCCCACGTCAGCCAGGTCGGCCCGCGGCTGACCGAGCGGGACGCCCGCACGCCCAGGAAGCCGTTGCCGATGGCGAAGCGCGACTCGATGCTGCTCTCGCGCAGCGGGTCATAGCCGTGTTCGTCCAGCGTCCAGTCCGGATCGTCCGTCGGCTGCATCGTGTCGTGCATGTCCGCCCCGTTCCTCCGCTCGTCCCGTGGGCGCAGCACGCCCGCCACCAATGCCGCCACGTCGACCTGGCCCAGGTCCGTCACCACCAGGTCGGCGCCCGCCGCCTGCAACAGCGCCGCGTCGCCCAGCCGGGCGATCCCCAGCGCCAGCATGCCTCCCGCCCGCGCCGCCTCGATCCCGGACGGCGCGTCCTCCACCACCACGCAGTTCTCCGGCGCGATCCCCAGCGCCGCGGCGGCGAGCAGGAAGATCTCCGGGTCTGGCTTGCCGTGTGCCAGCGCACGGCCGCTCAGATCGGCATCGAACAGGGAACAGAGGTTGCGTCCGTCCGCCAGACCGGTCTGCCGCATCATCGCCGTGGCATTCTTGGACGAAGAAGCTACCGCCAGCTTAAGGCCCTTGGCGTGCAGGGCTGCCGCCAGGCCGACCGCGTCGGCGAAGGACGTGAACGCGCCCGCCGCGATGAACCCCTCCAGGATCTGCTGCTTGCGTTCCGCGTAGGCTGGCGCATGAGCCGCCGCGTCGGCCACGCCCAGCCCCTCTAGCGCGGCCAGCGCCCCGTCCGCCCGCGGCTTGCCGGCGACATGGGCCTGGTAGAATTCGGTCGTGAACCGCGTCGGGTCGGCGAGCCCCACCAGCGCCTCGCGCCAGGCGCGCTCGTGCGGCGAGGCCAGCAGCACCCCGTCAACGTCGAAGATCGCGGCTCGCACCGTCCGTGCCATCGCTCGCTCCATTCAGCTGGTCAAAGTGCCTATCGAGGCGCCGCCGCAGACGAACAGCGTCTGACCCGTGATGAAGCCGCTTTCGGCGGCGGCGAAGAACATCACGGCCTGCGCCACGTCGTCCGGCCGGCCCAGCCGGCGCACCGGAATGCTGGCGGCCAGCTTCGACTCCTCTTCGCTGTCGGCCGGCACCGACTCGTGAAACATCGTGGTTCCGCCGATCGGCCCCGGCGCCACCACGTTCACCGTGATGCCGTGCGGCGCCAGTTCCAGCGCCCAGGTGCGCGCCATGCCGATCAGCCCGGCCTTGGTCGCCGCATAGGCGGAACGCGTCCGCAACCCGAGCGCGGCACGCGAGGACAGCAGCACGATCCGCCCGAACCCCGCCGTCTTCATGGCGGGCAGCGCCGCCTGCACCAGCAGCAGCGGCGAGGCCAGGTGCAGCGCCACCAGCGCGTTCAGGTCCTGCAGCTTGACGTCCTCCACCAGGTCCGGGCGGAGCGCGCCGGCGTTGTGGATGACATGGCTGATGGAGAACCGCGCCGCCAGCTTCGCCGCCGCCTTGCCCGTCGCCTCGGGGTCCATCAGATCGACGGTGACCGCATGCAGCTTGGGGTGTTGCCACGCCGGGGCGGTGCGCGCCAGCGACACCACCTCGATGCCGGCGCCCAGCAGATGGCGGCAGATCGCCGCCCCGATGCCGCCGGACCCGCCGGTGACCAGGGCAACCGTCCGCCCGGTGGGGGCAGTGATGAATTCGCTGGGTGGGTGGGTATCCTGCATGGCTGGCGTGTCCTCGGCCGGCGGGATGAGCATCGCATTCTGGCCGGTCTTGTCCAGTCGTGGCATCGCGGGCAGGCCGATTCGACATTGGAATAAGCGCCGCCTTAAGATCGCCATAAGAAATGGCCGTAAAATGATCTGCCGCCGGGATAGCGGCGAAGGAGCGAGCGATGGGACGCCGGATCGGTCCGTTCGGGGTCGCGCCGTACCGTGTGGTGGCGTTGGTATGCGCGGCGGCGATGCTGGTGCCGCCCTGGGGTCTGCCGCCGGCTGTCGCCCAGGCGCAAAGTGCCGTCAGCCCCGATCAGGCCGCGACATACAGCCCCGGGCAGCTTGACGCGTTGCTGGCCCCGATTGCGTTGTATCCGGACGATCTGCTGACCCAGGTGCTGATGGCCAGCGCCTGGCCGTTGCAGGTGGTGGAAGCGGCGCGCTGGCTGAGCGATCTGGCCAATGCGGCGTTGCGGGGCGACGCCCTGGCCGCGGCGCTGCAGCCGATGGACTGGGATCCGGCGGTGAAGTCGCTGGTGCCGTTCCCCGCGGTCGTGAAGATGATGAACGACCAGCTCGAATGGATGCAGCAGCTCGGCTATGCCTTCGCCAATCAGCAGGACGCCGTGCTGGCTTCGGTGCAGCGCCTGCGGTTCCAGGCGCAGGCCTCGGGCCATCTGGCGAGCGGTCGCCAGCAGGTGGTCAGCTCCGCCGGCGGCGCGGTCGTCATCGCTCCGGCCGATCCGCAGGTGGTGTATGTGCCGGTCTATAATCCGGCCATGGTGTACGGCGTCTGGCCGGACCCGGACTATCCGCCCGTCTATCTGCCGCCGCCGCCCGGCTATGACCTCGGCGACGTGCTTGCGACCGGCATCGCCTTCGGGGTCGGGGCGGTCATCATCGGCTCGCTGTGGGGCATCGGCTCGCCGAACTGGCGCGGCGGCGGCGTCACCGTCAACGTGAACCGCTGGAACGCGATCAACCACAACCGCCCGCCGATCAGCAACCCGGGCTGGCGGCCGCCGCCGGGCGGTCCGGTGGGGCGGCCGAACCTGGGGGGCACCGGTGGCTTCACCGGCGTCCACCCGGGCGGCGCGCCGACCTTCAACCCGCAGAACCGGCCGGTGTACAGCCCGGCGCCGCAGGTCTTCAGCCCGACGCCCCGTCCGCCGCCGCAGGTCTTCAGCCCGGCACCGCAGGGCTTCAACCCGGCACCGCAGGCGCCTCGCCCGCCGCCGCAGGGCTTCAGCCCGTCGCCGCAGGCGCCCCGTTCGCCGCCGCCGGCCCCTCGCCCGGAACCGAGGCCGGCCCCGAACGGGCGGAACCCGCAGTATTGACCGGCATCCCGGACCTGTCCCGGGGCCGGGTCGGCGTGTATGACGGGCCAGCCGGGGCAGCGCCTGTCCGGCTCATCTCCCACCGGATCCAATGGCCGACCCAACCCGAGAAGCCGCCTTCGACCTGATCGCCGCCGTGCTCGACCGGCACCGCTCGCTGGAGGACGCGCTGGACGCGTTGCCCCAGCTGGAGCCGCGCGACCGCGCCGCCGCCCACCGGCTTGCCGCCGGCACGCTGCGCCGCCTGGGCACCCTGGATGCGGTGCTGGAGCCGTTCCTGCGCAAGGCCCCGCCGATACCGGTGCGCCATGTGCTGCGGCTCGGCGCCGCCGGGCTGCTGTTGCTGGCAACGCCGGCGCATGCGGCGGTGGCGACCTCGGTGGCGCTGGCGCACGCCCGTGGGCTGGCGCCGTTCGCCGGGCTGGTGAACGCGGTGCTGCGCCGGGTGGCGGAGGACGGCCCGGCCGCGCTCGACGGGCTGGACGGCCCGCGGCTGGACACGCCGGGCTGGCTGTGGACGGCCTGGGGCGCCGACGCCCGCGCCATCGCCGAGGCCCACCAGCACGAGGCGCCGCTCGACCTCACGCTCGCCCCGGGCGCCGCCCCCCCGCCCGGCGGCGAGGCGTTGCCGACGGGGTCCTGGCGCTACCCGGCCGGCACCAGGGTGACCGAGTTGCCCGGCTACGCCGAGGGGGCGTTCTGGGTGCAGGACGCTGCGGCGGCACTGCCCGCGCGGCTGCTGGCGGTGCGCCCCGGCGAGACCGCCGCCGATCTGTGCGCGGCCCCCGGCGGCAAGGCGGCGCAACTGGCCGCCGCCGGCGCCCGGGTGACCGCTGTGGAGCGCGATCCGGCCCGGCTGGAGCGGCTGCGCGACAATTTCACCCGGCTGCGGCTCGCCGCCGATTTCGTCACCGCCGACGCCGCCATCTGGCGGACCCTTGAGCTCTTCGACGCCGTGCTGCTGGACGCGCCGTGCAGCGCCACCGGCACCATCCGCCGCCATCCCGACATGCCCCACCTGAAGCGCCAGCGTGACATCGTGGCGCTCGCTGCCCAGCAGGACCGCCTGCTGGACGCCGCCGGCGCCCTGCTGCGGCCCGGCGGCCGGCTGGTCTATGCGGTCTGCTCGCTGCAACCCGAGGAGGGGCCGCACCGCGTGGCGGCGGCGCTGGCGCGGCTGCCCCTGCGGCTCGATCCGGTGTGCCCGGAGGAAGTGCCCGGACTGGCCGACGCGATCACCGCCGAGGGCGGGCTGCGCACCACGCCGGCCCAGTGGTCCGCACGCGGCGGGCTGGACGGGTTTTATGTCGCCCGGCTGATCCGCGTCGCGGCGTAAGCCTTCGCTTGTGCGCAACGGAGTCGGCTGTCTAGAAGTCGCTTTGATGTACCAGTGTCGCCTCGTTGAGTGCAGCGCGCTGCGTCCGGGCGGAGCCGGCGCATGACGGGCTGGGTGCGCAGGGTGCGCCGGCGTCTCGCCCGGCTGCCCAGCCTGCGCATGACTCGCGTGCCGGACGCGCCGGCGCTGCCGGTGCGCGACCCCTGGCCAGGCGACTCGGCGCGCGGGGCGGATCTGTTGAAGGGCACGCTGTCGGTGGGCGGCAGCGTGGTCGGGCTGCGGGTGGGCGGCTTCGCCGATGTCGGTGGCACGCCGATGCTGCGCGCCGCCGCGCACGGCTTCACCTGGCTGCGCGACCTGCGCGCCCTGGGCACCGATGCCGCCCGCATGCGGGCCCGCGCGCTGGTGACGGAATGGATGGCGACGGCCCATCCCGACCCCCTGACCGAACGGCCGGACGTCGCTGGGGCACGCATCGCCGCCTGGCTCGGCCACTACGATTTCTTCGCCGCTTCCGCCGATGACGGATTCCGCCAGAAACTGATGGCGCGGCTGGTGTCCGACGCCCGCAGCCTGGCCGCCGGGCTGCCCACCGAGGAACTCGACGCGCGTGCCTTCACCGCGCTGAAAGGCCTGATCGCGGCGGCGGTGGCCTTGCCCGACCATGCCGTCTTCCTATCCCGGGCGCTGCGCGTGCTGCCGCAGGAACTGACGCGCCAGATCCTGCCGGACGGCAGCCATGCCGAACGCAGCCCGGCGCAGTTGATGGCGGTGTTGCAAGACCTCACCGAAATCCGGGCATTGTTGCAGGCCGCCCAGGCGCAGGCGCCGCAGGCGCTGGGCAGCGCCATCGATCGCATGGGCCCGGCGCTGCGCTGCCTGCGCCACGGCGACGGCGCGCTCGCGCTGTTCAACGGCACCAAGGAGGAAAGCCCTGGCCTGGCCGAGCTGGTGCTGGCCCAGGCCGGGCGCGGCGGGCGCGCACCCTCGGTGCTGCCCGAGGGCGGTTTCCAGCGCCTGCAGGCCGGCCGGTCGGTGCTGATCGTCGATGCCGGCGTGCCGGCGCCGGCGAAGATCGACCGTTTCGCCCATGCCGGGACGCTGAGTTTCGAGCTGTCCGTGGGTCGCGACCGCATGATCGTCAACTGCGGCGCGGCGCCGGCGGCCGGGGCCGAGTGGCGCGACGCCAGCCGCGCCACCGCCGCGCATTCCACCCTCGTGATCGCCGACACCAATTCGTCGGAGTTGAAGCCGGAGGGTCTGGGCCGGCGGCCGGAGAAAGTCGAGGTACAGCGCCAGGAGGCGGCGGGCGCGCATTGGCTGGAGGTCAGTCACGACGGCTATCGCAAGCCGTTCGGCGCGATCCACCGCCGTCGGCTCTACCTGTCCGAGAGCGGCGAGGACATTCGTGGCGAGGACGTGGTGGAGGCGGGCTCGCCGCAGCCCTATCTGGTGCGCTTCCATCTGCATCCGAACGTCAACGCCAGCCTGCAGCAGGACGGCGAGGCGGTGTTGCTGCGCCTGCCCTCGGGCAGCGGCTGGCGGCTGCGCGCCGACGGCGCGCGGCTGACGCTGGAGGAGAGCATCTATCTGGGCGGCCCCGAGCCGCGGCGCAGCGAGCAGGTGGTTCTGGGCGGTTTTCAGGACGGGCCGCAGACCGTAAAATGGGCCATCACGAAGGTGGGGTAATCCGATGAATCCGTCCAGCTTCAGGCCCATCCTGGGCGTGGCGCGCTGTTTCGTTTGCATTGCCCTGGGATGCGGTACCTGGGGCTGCGCCGGCCCACAGGACGCTCAGCCCGCTGCATCGCCCGCTTCGGTATCCTACGACGGGCGGTACGTCGGAACAGTGCAGGTAACCGGCGCCGCCGCGGGTTTCAGTAACCGGGATTGCGAAACGGACCCGCAGTTTACGATCGACGTGAGGGGCAACAAATTCACTTACACTCAGGCTCATAGCAACATAGCCGGCACGTCACCGAGCCTGACGGCAAGTTCGACCACGTCGACCTACAGCGCGACCATCGCGTCCGCCGGAACCATAACCGGGGACAGCGGCGATCTGAATGGAATGATCAGCGGAAGCGTCGTCGGTACTCATATGGCCGGCCGGATAAGTGGTTTCGTGTGCTATTACACGTTCGCCGCTGACCGCAGCTGACCGGCCGCCGACCCGCGGGAACGCCCGCCCCATCACTGCCTCCCGCCTTGACATCCCGCCACCCGCGGGCGCGACCATGCCGGCAACCACGGAGGAACCCCGCCATGACCGAGGCGACGTTGCAGCGCCTGTGCGACGCGGTGAGCGCCGAACGCATGATGGCCGACCTCGCGGAGTTCGCCCGCTGGGTCAAACTCTCCGGCACGCCGGACGAGCTCGCCAGCCTGCGCCACGTCCGCGCCCAGCTCGACGCCGCCGGCTTTTCCACCACCCTGCTGTCGCACGACGCCTACATCAGCCTGCCCGGCGCGGCCAGGCTCCAGGTCGGGCAGGGCGGCGTCTGGACGCCGCACGCCATCACCCATTCCTTCTCCCGCCCCTCGCCGGCAGGCGGGATCACGGCCGATGTCGTCTACGTGAAAACCGGCACCCCGGCCGACCTGGCGGCGCATGACGTGCGCGGGCGCATCCTGCTGGTGGACGGCATCGCCTCCCCGGCGGTGAGCCTGCGCGCCAGCGAGGCCGGCGCGGCCGGGCAGATCCACATCAGCCCACACGAACACCCGCACGAAATGTGCATCTCCCCGGTGTGGGGCAGCCCGACCGACGAGGCGCTGTCGCGGCTGCCGCGTACCGTGGTGCTGTCGGTCGGCGCGGCGGACGGCGCGACCCTGAAGCGGCGCGTCGCCGGCCGCGAGCGGCTGCAGGCCACGCTGCACGCCGAGGTGGACACGCGCTGGCGCGAAACCCCGGTGCTGGTCGCCGAACTGGGCGCGGCCGACGAGGCGCCCTTCGTGCTGTTCAGCGGTCACCACGACACCTGGTACTACGGCGTGATGGACAACGGCAGTGCCAACGCCACCATGCTGGAAGCGGCCCGCCTGTTGCAGCCCCATCGCAAATCCTTCAGGCGCGGCCTGCGCATCTGCTTCTGGTCCGGCCACTCGCACGGCCGCTACGCCGGCTCGGCCTGGTACGCCGACACCCACTGGGACGAGCTGAACCGTCGCTGCGTCGCCCATGTGAACGTCGATTCCACCGGCGGTGCCGGCGCCAGCGTGCTCGCCGACGTGCCGGTCTCGGCCGAACTGCGCCCGCTCGGCCGCGAGGCGGTGCTGGCGCAGGCCGGCCAGCACCTCGAGGGCGGGCGCATGAAACGGGCGGGCGACGAGAGTTTCTGGGGCATCGGCCTGCCCGCGATGTACATGTGCATGGGCGAGCAGCCCGCCGACGGGCAGGCCAGCGCCATGGCCGCCATCATGGGCGGCGGCGGCAAGCGGAGCGCGGGCCTGGGCTGGTGGTGGCACACCCCGCACGACACGCTGGACAAGATCGACCCGGACAACCTGGTGCGCGACACCCGAGTCTATGTGCACACGCTGTGGCGGCTGCTGACCGACGACGTGCTGCCGCTCGACTATCGCGAAACCGCCGCCGATCTCGGCGCCGAGTTGCAGGCCCTGGCGGCGCAGTTGGACGGACGTTTCGACGTCTCGCCGCTGCTGGCCCGGGTGGCCGCCCTGGCCGAGGCGGCCGGGCACCTCGGCGGCGATCCGGCGCGGGTCAACGCGGCGCTGATGGCGGCCGGACGCGCCCTGGTGCCGCTCGACTACACCACCGGCGACCGCTTCTCGCACGACCCGGCGCTGGCCCAGTCGCCCTGGCCCGTGCTGGACAAGCTGCGCGCGCTCGCCGAGGCGGCACCGGGCAGCGATGCGGCGAAGTTTTTGACGGTGGCGGCAATCCGCGCGCGCAACCGGCTCGGCTTCGCGCTGGATCAGGCCATCGCGGCTTTGAGCGCGGCGGCCTGAGGCTCACGCCCAGGCTTCGGCGATCGGCGCCAGCGAGCGTAGCGTGTCCAGTTCCGCCACGGCCTGGGCGAGCGCGGTTGTCTTGCGCCGGCCCAGCACGGGCTTGACCAGTCCGGCGAACTTCAGCTCCAGGCGGCGGCCCTGCTCAGCCACGTCGGCGGCGGGAACGCCGGAATCGTGAGCGGCGAAGAATTCGGTGCCGTCGGACAGGTGCAGTGCAACTTCCGCCCGGCTTGCCGGCCAGTCCGGCTGGAATTCGATGCCGACGCGATCGCGCAGGCGCACCAGGATGGGGTCGTCGCAGGCGGCGTCGGAAAAGGTGTCGAGCCGCCCGGTATCGAGCCCGGCGAGCGCCATGGCGACGGTCAGGCGCAGGCTGAATTTGGCCTCCAGCGCCGTCCCTGGGTTGGCGATGTTGCAGACCCTGTCGCAGCCTTCCGCCACCCGCACGGTGACGGCGGCGATCCGCTCGGCGGTCAGCGCGTGCTCGAGGCGCAGCCGGCGCGCCGCCTCGATGGGGGCGTGGGTGAAGTAACAGGCGGCATGGTACTTGAACAGGTTGCCGCGCAGGTGCCAGCCACCGGCGGGCTCGGCGAGCGCTGCCGCGGGGTCGAAGTCGGGGCTGTGCGTGGCGGCGAATCCCTGCGCGCATTCCAGCGCGTCGGGGCGGGAGGTGAAGCCGCGCGCCGCCAGCCGCGCCGCCAGCAGCCCGTTATAGGCGGCCCGGCCGGCGTGCAGCGGCTTGCACATGGTGCCGAACATCGCCTTCAGCCCGGCCGCCTGGGTCGCGGCGATGCCGAGCGCATGGGCAGTGCGCTGCTCGTCGAGCCCCAGCAGATGGGCGCACCCGATGGCGGCGCCGAAGGTGCCGACGGTGCCGGTGGCGTGAAAGCCGAGCCCGTCATAGTGCCCGGGCGCCACCAGCGCCCCGATGCGGCAGGCCGTCTCGTAGCCCGCCACGAAAGCGGCGATCAGTTCGGCGCCGGAAGCGCCGCGTTCCTCGGCCAGCGCCAGCACCGCCGGCAATACGGCGACCGAGGGATGGCCGGGCATCGCCATGGCGACGTCGTCGAAGTCGAGCGCGTGGCTGGCGGTGCCGTTCAGCAGCGCGGCCGACAGCGCGGGCAGGGTGAGGTCGCGGCCGATCACCCCGGCGGTGCCGGCGCCGCCCTGGTCCACCAGCTCGGCCTCCAGCATGCGCACCAGCGGGTCGCCCGCGCCGGCGATGGCGACGGCCAGCGTGTCCAGCACGCATTGCCGGGCGATCGCGCGAATCTCGTCGGGCAGATCGGCGTAACGCACGGCCAGCGCGCGGCGGGTGAGCGCCAGCGTCAGCCCGGCGGCGCCGTCGGGGAGGACATTCATGCTCAGCGCCCCTTCCTGCGGCACGCCGGGTTGCGGGGGAGGCTCACTCGATGCGGCTGTTCAGCCTGTTTTCGTAATAGTCCGGGTTACTGCCAAGCTTTTCCAGCACCGGCGCCGTGATGACCTTGAGCCGCTCGATCACTTCCGGGCTGATCTTGTAGTCCACGGCCGCGACATTCAGGGACAGCTCGGCCAGCGTGCGGGAGCCGGCGATGGTCGTCGTCATGTATTTGTTGGCCATGACCCACGCCAGGGAAAGCACCGCGATAGTCACGTTCTGCTCTGCCGCGACTTGCTTTATTTTGGCGATGGCCGCGAACACCTCGGCTTCCGCGCCTTCCTCGCCATGCCGGGTGCCCTTCCCGTGGCTGTGGTGGAAATGCCTGGACCGGGCCTGCATCGGTGCGATTTCGTCGGCGCTGCCGTACAGTCCGGTCAGCAGGCCCTGCTGCAACGGCATATACGCGATGATGCCGATATCGTGCTTCGCGCAATACGGGATGATCGAGTCCTCGATCGCCCGGGACAACAGGCTGTACGGCATTTCGTTGGTGACGACGTCATCCATCTTGCCCAGAACGGCGTCCATTTGCTTGACGCCGTGGTTGCTCATGCCGATCGCGCGGATTTTTCCCTCGTTCTTCAGGGCTTTCATCGTCGCGAAAGCCTCCTCGATCGAAGGAGGACGGGCGATCGCCGCCTGGTCGCTGGTGAAGTGTTCGAGCGAATGCGAGCTGATCGGCCAATGCAGCATGTAGACGTCGATGTAATCGGTGCCGAGCCGTTTCAGACTCTGTTCGCAGCTTTTCCGCATGGTGGCCGGCGCGGCGTTCGCGGGGGTCACCTTCGAGCCGATGATCGCGCGGTCCCGTTTCCCCTTCAACGCGATCCCGAGCGACGTTTCGCTGGCGCCGTTGTTGTACATTTCGGCGGTGTCGAAGAAATTGATGCCGAGGTCGAGAGCACGGTGAACGACCTGATCGACGTCATCCTGACTTTGCGCGCCCCAGTAATCGCCGCCACCGAACGGCCAGGTTCCGACGCCGAGAACACTGACATGCAGGTCGGATTTTCCGAGTTTCCGGTATTCCATTGCTGGGCTCCTCCATGGGACGGCGGCCGATCCCAAGGGTCCAGGGTGCTATGCGCCCAGGGCCTGCTTGTCAACGAGAAGGCCGTCGCGCACCGGCATAGGTGATGGGACAGCGAAGTTCTTCTCCGCTCTCCCGCACCTCCGGCCAAGAAACAAGCGGGCGGTCAGGCCGCCGGCACGAACGGCGCGGGCGGACGGTTGCCGCCCTGCCGCTCCACCATCCACGCCGGGTATTCGGCGGGCAGCGCGCTCACCGCGTCGAGCCCGGCGATTTCCTCGCCCGACAGCACGAGCGTTGTCGCGGCGATGTTGTCGGCCAGTTGCTCGCGCGTCTTGGCACCGACGATCACGCTGGTCACGTGCGGCTTGGCGAGCAGCCAGGCCAGCGCCACCCGCGCCACCGAAACGTCGTGCCGCGCGGCGACCTCGCGCATCGCGGCCACGCACGCCCAGCCCCGGTCGGCATCGACCGGCGGGAAGTCGAAGTTCGCCCGGCGCGCGCCCTCCGGCCCATTGGCGCCGGGTCCGAACTTGCCCGACAGCAGCCCGCCGGCCAGCGGGCTCCACACCATCAGCGCCAGCCGTTCCTCGTTCAGCAGCGGCACGATCTCGCGCTCCAGGTCGCGGCCGGCGATGGTGTAGTAGGCCTGCAAGCTGTCGAAACGGGCCAGACCGGCGCGCTCGGAGATGCCGAGCGCCTTCATGATCCGCCAGGCCTGCCAGTTGGACACGCCGACGTAGCGGACCAGCCCCTGGCGCACCAGGTCGTCGAGCGCGCGCAACGTCTCCTCGATCGGGGTGATCGTGTCGGTGCCGTGGATCTGATAGAGGTCGATGTGGTCGGTCTGCAGCCGCGCCAGGCTCGCGTGCACGCTGTCCATGATATGGGCGCGCGAGGCGCGGCGATCGTTCGGGCCGGTGCCCATGGGTCCGAACACTTTTGTCGCGATCACCACGCTGCTGCGGCGGACCCCGAGGTTGCGCAAGGCCTGGCCCAGCAACTGCTCGGATTGGCCGGCGCTGTAGACGTCGGCGGTGTCGATGAAGTTCACCCCGCCGTCGAGCGCCGCGCGGACGATGCCGTCGACCTCGTCCTGTTGCAGCGTGCCGATCTTGGTCCACATCTCGCCGCCGGTGCCGCCGAAAGTCATGGTGCCGAGGCAGATTTCGGACACGAACAGGCCGGTGCGGCCGAACTGGTTATAGCGCATACCTGTCTCCTTGGCGGATCAATCGGGTGGCGTGGTTTCCTCGCCTACGCCGCCTTGAGCCGATCCGCAAAGCTCTTGCGGAATTTTGCCACCTTCGGCGCCACCACGGCCTGGCAATAGCCCTGGAACGGGTTCCGGGCGAAATAATTCTGGTGGTACTCTTCCGCCGGCCAGAACACCTCCAGCGGCTTGACCTCGGTGACGATCGTCCCCGGCCAGATGCCGGCGGCCGCGATCTCGGCGATCACCGCCTCGGCCGCCACCCGCTGGTGGTCGTCGTGGGTCAGGATGATGGAGCGGTACTGCGGCCCGACGTCGTGGCCCTGGCGGTCCTTCGTCGTCGGGTCGTGGATGGTGAAGAACACCCGCAGCAGGTCTTCGTAGCTGATCCCGGCCGGATCGAAGGTGACCTGCACCACTTCGGCGTGCCCGGTCCGCTTGCCGCAGACCTGCTCGTAGCTGGGGTTCGCCAGCTGCCCGCCGGCATAGCCCGACACCACCCGCGCCACCCCGCGCAGCCCCAGATACACCGCCTCCAGGCACCAGAAGCACCCGCCCCCCAGTGTCGCGACCTGTTCCGCCATGGTCCTGCTCCCCCGCTGATGGCTGCGAGATTGGCATGCGGCGCCGGCTTGTCCAGCGCGCGCGCTTTCCCTGGCCGCGCCGGGCGATTAGCCTCGGCGGCAGACCACGGAGAAAACCATGTTCAACGATCCGACCACCCGCTTCCTGGCCTGGCAGCCCGAAATGGCCGCCATCCGCCGCGACATCCACGCGCACCCCGAAATGGGCCTGGAGGAGGTCCGCACCGCCGCCCTGGTGGCGGCCAAGCTGCGGGAGTGGGGCATTGCGGTCACCGAGGGGGTCGGGCGCACCGGCGTGGTCGGCACCATCAAGGGCCGCCGTCCCGGTCCGCGGGCCATCGGGCTGCGCGCCGACATGGACGCGCTGGCCATTCCCGAGGCCACCGGCATGCCCTATGCCTCGACGACGCCCGGCACCATGCACGCCTGCGGCCACGACGGGCACACCACCATGCTGCTCGCCGCCGCCCGGGCGCTGGCCGGGGAGCCGGATTTCGCCGGCACCGTGCACCTGATCTTCCAGCCCGCCGAGGAAGGCCGCGGCGGCGCGGAAGCGATGATCGCCGACGGGCTGTTCGACCGTTTCCCCTGCGATGCGATCTATGGGCTGCACAACCAGCCCGGCATGCCGGTGGGCGCCTTCGCCACCCGCAAGGGTGGCTTCCTGGCCGCCGTCAGCTTCTGGGAGGCGCGCTTCAGCGGCCCCGGCGGGCACGGCGGCGCGGCGCCCCACTTGTCGGCCGACCTGTCCGTGGTGGCGGCGCATTTCATCCTCGGCTTGCAGACCATCGTCGGGCGCAACGTGCCGCCGCTGGAAACCGCGGTGATCAGCGTCGGCCACATCGCCGGCGGCGACGCCGAAAGCCCCAACGTGATGCCGGCCGAACTCACGGTCTCCGGCACCGCGCGCTGTTTCAACGACGGCGTGCGCGGCCTGCTGAGCACGCGCATGGCGGAACTGGCGCACGGACTGGCCGCGCTGCACGGCGCCACCGCGACCTTCGATCCGCACTGGAATACGCTGGCGACGATCAACCACGACGCGCAGGTCGAGGTGGCGGCGGCCGCGGCGGCGGCACTGCCCGGCGCGCGGGTGGACGCCGACGCCCCGCCGGTGACCGGCGGCGAGGATTTCTCGTTCATGCTGCGCGTGCGGCCCGGCGCCTTCATGTTCATGGGCAACGGACCCAAGGGCGGGGCCCTGCACACGCCGCAATACGACTTCAACGACGACATCATCCCGCTGGGGGCGGCGTACTGGCTCAGCGTGGTTCAGCAGGAACTGGGGTAGCCCGGCGCGCCTTACGGTCTGGCGCGGTTGGCCCGTGGCGGGTGCCGCTGATCGCCGGTATGCGTTTCCGGGGCATCGGCGTCGGCATCATCGCCCCGCTGATCCCTCACCACTCCCGCCGGGCCGCCTCCTGACCTTACGCGGATAGCGCTGTACCCGGCAGGATCTCGGCGGGCGGCTGACCCGCCCGGAACAGGAACGCCGGATGCGGCCCCGCCAGCTGGGTCTCGCCGTTCGACACAAGGAGCCAATCGCCTTCGGGCAGGCCGACCACCGTGTCCGCCGGATTGGCCAGCAGATATTCGGCCAGCCGCTGCCGGCGCGTCTCGCCCTGATGGCCGGGCGGCATGGCGTCGGTGAAATGCGGGTTGATCTGAAAGCCGACCAGCCCGAGGGCGGCGAAACCCTGCGGATCGACGATCGCCATGTCGTTGCTGGTGCCGATGGTCGGGCAGGCCAGGTTGGAACCGGCGCTCCAGCCGACATACGGCACCCCGGCGCGCGCCCGCGCGGCGATCGGCGCCAGTAGCCCGCGGCGCCGGCACTCGGCGAGAAGGTTAAAAGTGTTGCCGCCGCCGACGAAGATCATCTCCGCCGCCGCGACGGCGGCAGGCGGGTCGGTCATGGCGTGGATGGGATCGAGGACGATCCCGGTCTCGGCGAGCGCGGCCTGGACCTTGGCGGTGAAATCGTCCCAACCCACGGTGACGGAGGCGAAGGGGACGAACAGCGCCCGCGTCCGCCCGCTGGCGATCGCCGCGATGGCGCCGACGGCGTGGGAGAGGTAGCCGCCGTCGGGCGTGCGCGAGTTGCTGAGCAGCAGCAGGTCCATCACAGCACCTCGGCGGTCAGTTTGGCGATCAGGGCGTTCGACAGGATCACCGGGCAATCAGCGCTCTCGGCCGCCGCGCGGCGGTGGTGTTCGACGAAGCCCATGCAATCCATCACCACAATGTCGGCCCACTGGTCGCGCAGGCCGCGCGCCGCCGCCGCGACCGCCGCGTCGTCGCCGGCATAGGGCGAGGCGACGGCGTAGATCGGCGGGTGCGCCAGGCCGGCCCACTTGCCCGCCTCGCTGGCGATCTGCGAGGCCAGCGGCACCACGATGCCGACCTGACGATCCCCCGCCAGCGCCGCCACCGCCGGCGGCACGATGCGGTCCGGCTCGACCAGCCAGGCCGTGCGGCATGTCAGGGAGGCGAACTGACCGGTGCACAGCAGCAGGATCGTCGTGCAGCCCGCCGCCTCCAGGTCGCCGAGTTTTGTCCTCGCCGCCTCCTGCGCCGCGTGGCGGTCGATAGTGACGACGGAGCCGTCGAGCAGGCGGGTGATCAGCTCGGGCTGGCCGGCGACGGGGGCGAAGCGGGCCGCGATTTCCTCCCTGCCCAGGCCGTCGAGCAGGCCCACGTGCAGGCGCGGCACGTCGGCGCCGATGGCGGCATCGAGAATCGGGGTGATGTCCGGCCTCGGCGCCTGGCCGATGGTGATAGTGCCGAGCTTGCGCGACCGCATCGTCATGCCCCCGCCGCCGCCCGGCGCTGCAAATGCGCGAGCGATCCGTACAACGCGATCAGCCGGTCGTATTCCACCGCGTCGTAGAAGCGGGCCGTGCCGCGGGTGAACTCCTTGGCAACCTCGACCGCGAATTTCACGGCGAGCGCGATGTCGGTCTCGTGGCTGGCGCCGGTGCCGCAGCCCGGCACCACGCTTTCGGTGCACAGCGCCACGCCCACGACCGGCGCCGCCGTCGCGATCGAGGGCTGCAGGATGCTGTTGAGGTGGTAGACGCCGTTGCCGTAGGGGGTGATGTCCTGGGTGGTGATCGGGAAGGTGACGGCGAGCCGTCCGCTGGTCATTTCCATGATCCGGATGAGGTCGTCGGAAACCCGCAGGATGTAGCCCTGCTTGACCGTCGGCGAGATGGCGAAGCCCTTGTGGTTGAGGATGCGGTTGCCCTTGGTGGTGTCGATCGACAGCACCGCGTCCATCTCCGGCACCACCTCGTGGGCGTTCATGTCCTCGGTCTCGACTGGCGAGTCCATGAAATCGACGGGCTCGTGCGGGCGTGTCGGGGCGTCGGGGCAGACATGGGTGCACAGGATGACGTCGCCGGGGAGCACGTCGCCCTGGGTCTGCATGTGCGCGAGTTTTAACGCCGTGGCGACCGCCGCGACCGCGCCGTCGCCGTCGGACACCAAGCCGATCCGGGTCGGCCGCGCGCCGATGCCGCCCAGCCGCCCGACCACGCCCAGGGTCGGCGCGCTGCCCCCGGCGAGCCGCCCGTGGCTGCCCGGCACGACGATTTTCACGAAGTCGGTCGCGCCCTTGGCGCCGTCGATCCGGGTGACGGTGACGGCCGCCGCGGGGGTGCGGGCAAACAGGTCGACCACCGTCCGGCCCGACGCGTGAGCGCTGTCGAACGCCTCGAAGACCTGGATCGTTTGCGCAAGGCTCATGATTGTGATCCTCCTTGGGTGCGACGTTTTGAGACCACCGGGGAGTCTGACGCAATGACCGAAGCCGCCGCCCTGCTCGCCGATTTCGGCATCGACCGCGCGACGCTGTCGGGCGGCCCATTGCGCGCCCACTCGCCCATCGACGGCACGGTGACAGCCCGGCTGGCGATGGCCGGGGCCGCCCAGATCCGCGCCGCCATCGCCCGCGCCGCCGCGGCTTTCCCGGCCTGGCGCGACACCCCCGCGCCGCGCCGGGGCGAGCTGGTCCGCCTGCTCGGCGAGGAACTGCGCACCGCGAAAACCGCGCTGGGCCGCCTGGTGACCCTGGAGGCTGGCAAGATCGTGCAGGAAGGGCTGGGCGAGGTGCAGGAGATGATCGACATCTGCGACTTCGCGGTCGGCCTTTCCCGCCAGTTGCACGGGCTGACCATCGCCACCGAACGGCCCGGCCACGCGATGCGCGAAACCTGGCACCCGCTCGGTCCGGTCGGCGTCATCACCGCGTTCAATTTCCCGGTCGCCGTGTGGTCGTGGAACGCCGCGCTGGCGCTGGTGTGCGGCGATCCGGTGGTGTGGAAGCCGTCGGAAAAAACCCCGCTCACCGCGCTCGCCGTTAAAGCCCTGTTCCACCGCGCCGCCGCCCGTTTCGGCGGCGTGCCGGAGGGGCTGCTGGAAGTGGTGATCGGCGGCGCTGAGGCCGGCGCGGCGCTGGTGGACGATGCCCGCGTACCGCTGATTTCCGCCACCGGGTCCACCCGCATGGGCCGCGCCGTCGCGCCCCGGCTGGCCGCGCGCTTTGGTCGCGCGCTGCTGGAACTGGGCGGCAACAACGGCATGATCGTCTGCCCCTCGGCCGATCTCGATCTGGCGCTCCGTGCCATCCTGTTTTCCGCCGTCGGCACCGCCGGACAGCGCTGCACCAGCCTGCGCCGGCTGTTCGTGCATGCCGACATCTACGATGCGCTGGTCCCCCGGCTGGTGCGTGCCTATGCGTCCGTGCGGGTCGGCGACCCGCGCGATGCCGCCACCCTGGTCGGCCCGCTGATCGACGCCGCCGCCTATGACGCCATGCAGGCGGCGCTGGTTGACGCCCGCGCCCAGGGCGGCACCGTGCACGGCGGCGAACGCCTGCTGACCGACGCTTTTCCGAAGGCGTTCTACGTCCGCCCCGCCATCGTCGAGATGCCGGGGCAGACGGAAATCGTTGCCCGGGAGACGTTCGCCCCCATCCTGTTCGTCATGCGCCATGACAATACCGGGCAGGCCCTGTCCTGGCACAACGCGGTGCCGCAGGGCCTGTCATCGTCCATCTTCACCAACGACCTGCGCGAGGCCGAGTTTTTCCTCTCGGCGGCGGGCAGCGACTGCGGCATCGCCAACGTCAACATCGGCCCCAGCGGCGCGGAAATCGGCGGCGCGTTCGGCGGCGAGAAGGAAACCGGGGGCGGGCGCGAATCCGGCTCCGACGCCTGGCGCGCCTACATGCGGCGCGCCACCAACACGGTGAACT
>Ga0181535_10003576_pt1 | contig 17943 bp, 12 predicted proteins | sample PEATcosm2014_Bin_44_FD_119774 | JGI IMG/M metagenome (GOLD analysis project Ga0181535, IMG submission 119774) | Peatland microbial communities from MTU Mesocosm Facility, Houghton, MI, USA - PEATcosm2014_Bin17_30_metaG | ecosystem: Environmental > Terrestrial > Soil > Wetlands > Peat | place... | reverse complement strand
GCCGGTGAGCTTCCAGTTCTCGGCGACTACGCCTCCGGCCTCGCAGTGGTCCAGGCCGAGGGACCGGCGCTCCGAAGCGAAGAGCGATATCCGCTCCCGGTCCGCGAGGGACATCGTCAGTACGTATTCGTCGGCCAGCGCGGTGTTGAGGGGGATCTTGCCGATGTCGTGGAGCAGCCCCGCCGCGAAGTACTCCTCGAGGCCCTTGGCGTCGATGCCCCGCTGCTTGGCGATGAGCTTCGCGGTGACGCCGACGCATAGGGAATGCCGCCAGAATCCTTCCATGTTGAGGGCCCGGAAATCCTTCTTGCTCGACACGCGGTCGAGGACCGCGCTGGACAGCGCGAGGTTCTTGACCGTGTTCACGCCGAGCATGATTATCGCGCGGACGAGGCTGGTCACCTGCGTGCCCATGCTGTAATAGGCCGAATTGATGAGCTTCAGCACGCGCCCCATGAGCACCGGATCGAGCTGTATCACGCGGTCCAAGTCTATGGGGCTGGTCTTGGGATTGTTGCATACCTCGAGCACCTTCGAGACCGTCGTGGGGAGGCTCGGCATCCCGCCCACGTACTCGCGCACGCGGCGCGCGCTGTCGCTATCTGCCATTGTCCTTCTCCCGTCTCATGATCTGGATGAGCTTCGCCATGCGCGGCGAAATCGCGACGCCCGCTATCTCGGTCGGAGTCCCGTCGGGAGCGACCGTCACCTGCGCCGCCTCCTTGGGAATAGGCTCGCTGAGGTCAATCTCGGGCACCGGCGCGCGACGCTCTCCCGCGCGCCTGTCGACGCTCTCGCGGCGCTCGCCCCTCTTGCGTCTCTCTTCCCGCTCCCGCCGATCCCTCTCGGCGCGCCGCTCGGCGAGCGCGCGGCGCCCTTCCGCGCCTCGCCGCGGGTCCGACGCGCGCATGGCCTGGCCCGCCGAGAGGAGGCCGAAGCCGCTCTCGTGCGGCAGGACCGGCGGCGGCTCGCGCGACAGCTCGGCCTCGCGCTTGATCTTGCCGATAAGGTCGTCGATCTTGCTCTTGAAGCCCGATACGTCGAACTCTTCCCTCTTCTCGGGCGGAAGCTCGTCGGCCAGGCCCTTCAGGTACTCGAGGAGCCGGGCGGTCGGTTCGCCTAATAGGGGCTCCTCGGCCGCCGGCGGCTCCGCTTGCCCCGGAGCCGCCCCTCCGGGCGAGGTGCCGCCTTCCGGAGCGGTCGCGCCGCCTTGGGGCGCGGCGGCGCCGTCCTCCCGAGCCGCGGCCGGCTCGTCGAAGCGGGGAGCCTCTTCGGCGTTGCCGTCGCCCCAGAGGTCCTCGGGGACTTCCGCGAGCTCGAGCTCATCGGCCCCATTCTCCTCCCCGTCGGCGGGCGACTCGATTTCGCCCATCGCGTCCACCTCGGGCGAGAGCTCGAGGTCGTCTTCGAGGTCGTCACCGAGCTCGGGCTCCTCGATGTATTCGAGGCCTTCATCCTCGGAGGGCGCCGCTTCGGGCTCGGCGGCCGGCGCCTCCTCCGCGGCGGCGGGCCCTTCCGCCTCGATCGGATCCTCCGGGTAATAGGGTTCTGCCTGGGCGCCCGCCTCAGGCGGCGCTTCCGGCTCCCGAGGCGCAGGCTCGGCTGGCCGCTCGCGTCGCGGAGGAGACGGAGGCGGTTCCCGATAGGTCGGCGGAGCCTGTCGCGGATACGCCTGCGGATACGGGGGAGGGACCTGCGTCGGATATTGCGGGGGCGGCGGAGGCGGCTGCTGAGGATATTGGGGATACTGAGGATACTGCGGATACTGAGGAGGATAGGGCTGGACGTATTGCGGAGGATATTGAGGGTACGAAGGAGGAGGAGGCGACGGATATTGCGGCGGTTCCTGATTATATCTCGGCTGCTCGGGGGCCCTGGGCTCGGGGCCGTCGCCGCCGGAACCCCTGCCCCCGCCCCCGCCGGAATCGCCCTCGCCCAGCTCGATGAGCCCGTCGAGCTCGTGCTTCGGCTCCTCGATCGCCTCGGCGGCCTCCTCGAAGGAAGGCTCCTCTATTTCGTCGAGGGGCTCGGCCTCGAAATTCTCCTCGCGCTCGTCGAGGAAGAGGAGCTCCTCCTGTTCGTCGACGGATATGGGCTCCGGGGCCGCCGCGGCCGAGTAGGGCATGAGGAAATCCGCGTCCGCTGCGGATGCGGCGGCCGTCTCGGCGCGCGCCCGCTCGGTCTCGCGATCGCCTTCCCGCTCGCTCGACAGCGAGGCGCGAAGGATGCGCAGGTTCTTGTCCCACGCCTCCCGCACGTCCGAAGAGTAGTTCTTGACCGCCCCTTCGAGCACGTCCAGGCTCGCGAGGAGGGCGTTCGGGTCTTCCTCTCCGGCGGAGCCCCGGAGAGTGACGAGCCGCTCGGCGGCCCCGACCGACTTATCCTTCTCGCCGAGGACGCGATAGGCGGCCGAAAGCTCGTGCTGCACGTCGGCGTCGTCGGGGAAGTCGCGCTCCAGCTCGACCAGGGTGGCCCTGGCGCCCGCCCAGTCGCCTTTCCCCGCGCGGGCCTTGGCCAGTTCCAATCGGGCCTTCTTGTCGCCCGGCCTCGCCCGAAGGTACTCGATGAGCTCGGACTCGGCGCGCTCGAAGTCGCCGCGATCCGCCGCGATCCGCGCCAGGTCCACCCTGAAGCCGACCTCCTTCGGGTCCAGGCGGACGATCTTTTCGTAGACCTTTCGGGCGCGCTCGGAGTCGCCGAGCCTCTCGAGCGCGAAGGCGTAGGGCTTGAGCGCCTTGAGATCGTCGGGCGTCCGCCTCAGGATCTCCTCGAGGGCGGCCTTGGCCTCGTCGTGCCTGCCCAGGTTCGAGTAGAGCGCGGCCAGGCGGACGCGCAGATCGACGTTCTCGGGCATCATCTCGACCAGGCGAGTGATCTCCTGGAGGGCCGCGTCCCACCGGCCCGACTTCTCCAGGAGCTGCTCGATGTTGAGGGCGGCCTTCACGAAGGACGGATCGGCCTCGAGGGCTTGGCGGAACCAATGGACCGCGTCGTCGACCCTGCTCTCGTCGGCGTAGACGAGGCCGATGTCGTTCCGCGCCTCGGCGTTGAGGGGCTCCACCGCGAGCACCTGCTGGAAGAGGTCGATCGCGCGCTTGTGCCTGCCCGTATGGAGGAGGGAGAGGCCGTACCTGTTCATCGCCTCGACCCATCCGGGCCGGGCCTTCACCGCCTGCTCGTATTCCTTGAGGGCCTTCTCGTGCTCGCCGAGAGAGTCGTAGGCCAAGCCGAGGTTGTAATGGAAGGAAGGATAGTTCGGGTCGACCTGCAGGCCCTTCCAGAAGACGCGGACGGCCTTCTCGGCATCCCCCATCGCGCGGTACACGGCGCCGAGGTTGTTGTAGGCGAGGACGTGCTCGGGATCGAATTCTATCGCCTTCGAATAGGCCATCTCCGCCATCTTGAGACTGCCCATCTGCCGGTGCGCGTTGCCCAGCGTGAAGAAGGCCTCGGCATTGGAGGGATCGGCGACGAGGGCCCGCTCCAGGGCCCCTATCGCGTCCTTCGGCTTGCCCAACCGGAGGTAGGCGGCGCCGGCGTTGAGGAGGGCGTCGACGTGCGAAGGCTTGCGGCCGAGCACGCTGGTGAACGCCGCGAGGGCCTCGCTCGGCCTGTCCGTGCGCAGATAGACCGTTCCCAGCGCGATGCGCGCCTCCTCCGACTCGGGTTGCTCGATCAGGCAGGCGCGCGCGTGGCGCTCGGCCGTCTCGAAGTCGCGGAGCTTGAGGGCGGATCGCGCCCGCTCGAGATGGGACGGCTGGCTCTTCTGCTGCGTACTGCTCATCGTGCGGTCCTGGAGGGCCGGGCCGAAGTCTCGGGGGAGAAGTCGCCCGCGCGCGATTCGGCGCGGTCTTTCGCCGCGCCGGCGTCTCCGTCGCGAGCGCCTTTCAATCCGGCATCGGGGTCGGGCGCGGAGTCGTAGGCGGCGACGACGAAGTACAGAAGCCTCCCGTCGGGAATTCCCGTGATCGTGAGGGTGGTGGTATCCCCGACGTCTATGGGGCTCGGGCCCTGATCGGCGCCGGTGCCGAAGTACTCGCCGGGCCTATCGCCATAATACACGAGATAGCCGGCGAGGTCGGCTACCGGCACCTTGGTCCAGCGCAGCTCGACCGCGCCTTCCTTGGGGTATGCGACGAGCCTCGCGGGCGCAGGAGGCGGCGGATCGGCCTCGTATCGGAGGGTGACCGACGAGAGAGAGGGCGCGAGGCGCCCGGACCCGTCCGGGTAGAGCTCGGCCCTGACCTGAGCGTACCGGCCCCTCGCGGACTCGGGCAGGGCGTCTCCCGGCCTGAAGGGGATCCATGCCGGCGCATCTCCGCGCCAGCCCGCCCAGGAATCGGCGATGCGATACGAGAACTCGACGCTCGCCGTGCCCGGAGTCTTGTACTCGGCCTCGACGGCGATCAGGCGGCTGTGGCCGTAGCCGAAATCGGCCACGGGCGAGACTACCGTGGCGGGATCGCCGCCGAAAGGCCTGAGCGAGGGCTGTTCGACGAAGCGGCGGGAGATCCTGAATTCCTCGGCGAGCCCGGAGTATTCGGGGCAGAACTCGAGGGGGGCCGCCGCGCCTATCGCCGGCTCGAAGACCGTCCCCCCCTCGCGTCCCGAGGCGGTCGCGTAGGCCGTGGCCTCCGGGCGGCCGTCTACGAGGTACTCGATCAGGCCGGTATCGCCGTCGAAGCGAAGGAGGTGATGGGACCAGACGCGCGGCACGAGGGGGGATCTCGCCCGGAGCTCCACCCTCGAGTCCGCGTCCGCGGCCTTCGCGGCGCCCGGCCGGCCGAAGAAGCCCGAGAGCGACCAGGAGAGCCGACCGCCCGATACGACGCAGGAGAGCTGCTGGGCCAGCACGCCCGAGGGAAGCTTGCGGAGAGAGCGCCAGAGGAGGATGACCTCGCCGTTGTCGGCGTTGGCCGGGAATAGCCAGAACTCCATGCTGAAGTCGCGGAAATCCGAACCTTGGCCGAAGGCGCCGCCCCCCGCCTTGCCGAAGACCGATCCGGCCTTCGGGCTCAGGGTGAGGGCCGAATCGGGGCCCCTGAAGCTGCCCGCGCCCTCGCCGAGGAGGGCCCGCGCCCTGTCGATGGAAAAGGACCGCCCGGCGCTCAAGCCCCAGTTCCCGGTCTCGTCGGAATCGGAGACGCCGTCGAAGTGGAGGAGGAGGTCGACCGAAGGATCGGGTTTGTAGACCTGATCGGCGACGACATAGTCCAGCCCCCCCTTGAAGCCCCTGCGGAGGACCGCGCCGTCGGCCCGCCAATCGCCGACCTCCCGCGCCGTGCCGGCGCTCGCCGCGACGGCGCTCGCCTGTCCCGGGAGGAGCTCGATTCGCTCTTCCAGTGCGCGGGCCGGGACGGCCGCGAGCAGGCAAAGGGAGATGATGCATATTCCCTTATGGCTCATTCTGGCGTACATTTATTATCGTACAGTATGGACGATACTAAAGCGGGCGGGAAGCCCCGCGACCCGAGACTCGCCCGGTTCAGGGCCCTCGCGAGGCAGGCGCCGGAGTCGCCGGGCGTATATCTGATGCGTTCCGCCGAAGGCGAGATCATCTATGTCGGCAAGGCAAAGGTGCTTCGCAACCGCCTGTCGTCGTATTTCTCGGGGCGGAAGGACATAAAGACCCGCCATCTCGTGTCCCGAATCGAATCGATAGAATGGATACTCGCGGCGAGCGAGTACGAGGCCCTCCTCCTCGAGAATACGCTGATCAAGCGGCATACGCCCAGGTACAATATCAACCTGAAGGACGGCAAGAGCTACCCGAGCGTGCGCGTCACCAACGAGGAATTTCCGCGCGTGTTCCGCACGCGGCGCATAATCCGGGACGGCAGTCTGTATTTCGGACCTTTCCCGAGCGCCGATACCGTCGACGTCTACCTCGACCTCATAAAGAAGCTCTTTCCCCTCCGCCGCTGCGCCGTGATGCGCCCCCGCGAGAATCCCTGCATGTACTACCACATCGGACGATGCTCGGGCCCCTGCGCAGGGAGGATAACCAAGGAAGCCTACGCGGAATACGTCGAGGAGGTGAAGAAACTGCTCTCGGGCGAGACCGAGGCCCTCCTCGCCGAGCTGCGGGCCAAGATGGCCGCCGCGGCCGGGTCGCTCCGTTTCGAGGAGGCGGCCAGACTCCGCGACTCGGCGACGGCGATCGAGCTCTTCGCCGGCCGCTCGAGCGCCGTCGACTTCGACCCCGAAGCCCGCGACTACATCGCCTGGGCCGCCGACGGGGACCTGGTTTGCTACGTCGTCTTCCAGATGCGCGACGGCAAGCTCACCGGCCGCGACCTGTTCCGCGGCAAGCTCTACGCCACCGAGGGAGAGGCCCTTCAGGACTTCCTGATGAGCTATTATGGCCCCGACCGCCTGCCGCCCGGCAAGGTATTCGTCCAAAAGCCCTTCGCCCCGCTCGGCGAGGCCGCCGCGGGCCCCGCGGTCGTTCACGACCTAACGGTCGTGGCGGAATACTTCGCCCGCGAACTCGGGACGGCGACCGCCTTCGCCGTCCCGGAGGAGGGGCTTCACGCGGCCGCGATGAACCTGGCGGCGCAGAACGCCTCTGAGGACCTCGCCAAGCGCCGGAGGGAAATAGGCGACATCCCCGCCCTCGAGGAGCTCAGGAAGGCGCTCGGCCTCTCCTCCCTCCCCGCTCGGATAGAAGGCTTCGATATCGCCCAGCTGTCCGGCAAGCACACGGTCGCCTCGCTCATCTCCTTCAAGAACGGGGTGCCCGACAAGAAGAACTATCGCTATTTCAAGATACGCAGCCTCGATGGCGCGATAGACGACTTCGGCGCCGTGCGCGAGGCGGTGGCTCGGCGGTATACCCGCCTCGTCAACGAGGGCCTCGACCTTCCGGATCTCGTGCTCATCGACGGAGGAGCGGGGCAGGTGTCGGCGGCCAAGGAGATACTCGATTCCCTGGGCGTCGATTCCGACCTCGCGGGCCTGGCCAAGCGGAACGAGGAGGTATACCTGCCCGGGGTGCCCGAGCCCCTCGTGCTGCCCAAGGACTCGCCCGCCCTGCGCGTCCTCGTCGCGGTGCGGGACGAGACGCACAGGTTCGCGACCGGCCTCAATCAGAGGCTCCGCGCCTCGGACCTGAAATTCGGCCTCCTCGAGGAGATAGAAGGAGTCGGCCCGGCGCGCGCCCGCAAGCTCATGCGGGAGTTCGGATCCCTCGAGATGATCGCCGCGGCCGGCGAGGAAGGCATCGCGAAGGCCGGGAGCATGCCGATCGAGATCGCGAGGAAGGTGAAGGAGCGATCGGCGAAGAGCGCGGCGGGCGCCGGGCCATGAGGCTGCTCCTGGTCGAGGACAACGAGAAGCTGGCCCGCTCGCTCAGGAAAGGCCTCGAGGCCGAAGGCTACGCGATCGACCGTGAGGCCGACGGCAAGTCCGGCTACGAGCGCGGCTCCGGCCGCGGAGCCGCCTACGACGCGGCCGTTCTCGACCTCATGCTGCCGAGCTTGGACGGAGTGGAGGTATGCAGGCGGTGGCGCGAGCGCGGGGTCGACTTCCCCGTACTCATGCTGACTGCGAGGGACGCGGTCGAGGACAGGGTGGCGGGCCTCGACGCGGGCGCCGACGACTACCTCCCCAAGCCCTTCGCCTTCGACGAGCTCTCGGCCCGCCTCCGCGCCCTCCTCAGGCGGCCCCGCGAGAGCCGCGCTGGCGCGTACAGGTCCGGCGAAATCGAGATCGATCCGGTCGCCCACGCCGCCCGCGTCGCAGGCGGCGCGGCGAGCCTCACGCTCAAGGAATTCCGCCTGCTCGAGCTCTTCGTCACGCACCCGGGCCAGGTGATGACCCGCGAGAACATCGTGGAGAAGCTCTGGGATTTCGAGTTCGACGGCTTCAGCAACGTCGTCGACGTCCACGTCAAGAATCTTCGCAGGAAGATCGAGGCGCTCCGGGAGAAGGCGGGCGACGAGGATGAAGTTATCGAGACGGTTCGGGGTCTGGGCTACCGCTTCAAGGGCTGATCCCTTCGCGCGAGCCCGCCTCAAGCTCACGGCCCTCTACATCGCGATCATCGCTGCAGTAGTCCTCCTCCTGAGCTCATCGTTCCTGGCCCTCCACGGGCACTGGATGCGCGATCTCGGCGTCCGCGATTCCGAGGCCGCGGAAACGGAGGCGGGCGCCCGGACCGTCTCGCGATTGATCGACGAATACCTCGAGATACTCCAGCGCTCGATAGCGGTCGCGGACGTCGTCACCATCGCGATCGCGGGCGCGCTGAGCTACCTCCTCGCCGGCCGAACGCTCAGGCCGATCCGCGATTCGGTCCGCTCGCAGCGGGAGTTCTACGCCAACGCGGCCCACGATCTCAGGACCCCCCTCGCCGTCATGAAGACCGAGGCCGAGGTCGCGCTGCGCGACCCGAGGCGAGGCGCCGTCGACTCGCGCAGGATCCTGGAGAGCTCACTCGAGGAGATAGACCGGATGTCGGCGATGGTCGAGGAGATGCTCCTGCTCTCGACCTACGGAGCGGGCGGGGGCGGAAGCGAGAGCATGGCCGCGTCCCGAAGGGAAGAATCGGACCTCGCCGACCTCGCGGCCACCGCGGTCGAGCGGATGAGGTCGCGGGCGGAAGCCAAGGGCGTCGCTCTCTCCGCCTCCGTCGCGGAGCCGGTCCTAGTCCGCCTCGACGCGCGGGCGGTCGAACGCGCCCTCGCGAACGTCCTGGAGAACGCCGTCAAGTACACGCGGGAAGGCGGCAGCGTCTCGGTATCGCTGCGCCCCGCCCGCGGCCACGTCGATGTCGTCGCGGCGGACACCGGAATCGGGATCCCGGCCGCCGACCTTCCCCGCGTCGCCGACCCCTTCTTCCGCGCGGATGGCGCAAGGGCCGCCGACGACAGAGGCGCCGGACTAGGCCTGGCCATCGTGCGTCGGATCATGGTCGGGCATGGCGGGTCCCTCGAAATCGCTAGCGCGGAGGGGAAGGGGACCATCGTGCGTCTCAGATTCCCCCGATAGGGAATCCCCCTCGTCTTCATGCTTTCTTCATCTTCGATCCGTACCCTTGCCCTAGAGAGAGGATGAAGGAGGATCGAGATGAAGAGACTGAGGAAAGGCCTGCTGGCCACGTCGCTGGCGGTAGGCATCGGCGGCGCCGCGCTTTCGGCCCAACAGTCTGCGGCCGGCGGAGGCTACGCTGTCGAGGCATCGCATGCCCTCAACTCCGGTCTTTACGTCGGGACCCGCGAATTCGCATTCTACGGATACGTCAAGGTACAGGCGACGATCAGGAACGGCAGGCTGACGGACATCGCGATCCTGGAGTTTCCCGACCACGCCGGCCGCTCGCGCTACATCGCCGGCGTGGCCCTCCCCTATCTCGTGCAGGAGGCCGTGAGCGTGCAGAGCGCCCGCGTCGATCTCATCAGCGGCGCCACGCTCACGAGCGAGGCCTTCGCGAGGTCCCTCGACGCCGCCCTCAGGAAAGCGGGGGCCTAGGCTCAATGGAACGCACCGAAGTCATCATGGACATGCCGATCACGGTCTCGATCTCCCCGGCCTTCGGGAGCGAGGCGCCGGTCGAGGTCTTCAAGGCCGTATTCGCCTACTTCAGGGAGATCGACGAGGGCTTCAGCCCCTTCAAGGCCGGGAGCGAAGTCAGCCGAGTGAGCCGGGGCGAGCTGGCGCCGAAGGACGCGAGCCCGCGGATGAAGGAGGTCCTCCGGATCTGCGACGAGACGGAGGCGCAGACGGGAGGCTATTTCAGCGCCTGGTATCGCGGGAGCTTCGATCCCTCGGGCGTCGTGAAGGGCTGGGCCGTCAGAGAGGCTTCGAGGATGCTCGACCAGCTCGGCTTCTTCGACCATTGCATCGAGGCGGGCGGCGACATCGAGGCGCGAGGGCTCAACGCCGAGGGCGAGCCGTGGGAGATCGGCATCAGGAATCCCTTCGATCCCTCCACGATCATCAAGGTCCTGCGCCTGAGCGACCGCGGGATCGCGACATCGGGCACCTATATCCGCGGCGACCACATCTACAACCCGAAGACGGGCCTGCCCGTCTCCGACGGGGTCGCGAGCCTCACCGTCGTCGGCCCGGACGTCTGCGAGGCCGACAGGCTCTCGACCCCCGCCTTCGCCATGGGCGAGGAGGGCATAGGCTTCCTCTCCTCGACGCCCGGGATCGACGTCTACGCGGTCGTCCGCGACGGCATGGCCCTCTTCACCCCCGGGCTCGCGAGGTACATGGAATGATCGCGTCCTTGCTCAGGAGGGCGACGATGTACCGCCTCGCGCTCTATTACCTGGCGGGCCTCCTCGCCATGGCCGCGCTGTACGGGCTCCTCGGCTGGATCGACGTGGATCCGCTCTCCCTCCTCGAGACGACGGCGGGCCTCCTGGCGGCGACCGTCGCCGCCGATATCGCCCTCTCCAAGATCTTCAGCGTCTGGTCCGACAACGAATCGGCCGTCATCACGGCCCTGATCCTCGCCCTCATCGCGGGGCCGGCCTCCATTTCGGCGGAGCCGGCCCGCTTCGGGGCGATAGCCATGTCCGGCGTCTTCGCGATGGCCGTCAAGTACCTACTGGCCTACAGGCGGCAGCACATCTTCAATCCCGCCGCGGTCGGCGCATTCCTCGCCTCCGTCGCGTTCAAGGAGTTCGCTTCCTGGTGGGTAGGCCAGCCCGTCCTCCTGCCGGCCGTGGTCCTGGGCGGCGCCCTTCTCGTCTGGAAGGTCAGGCGCGTCAGGCTCGTCGCGTTCTTCCTCGCGGCCTACGCGGCCATGGCATTCGCGAGCTCCCTCGTTCAAGGATTGCCGCCGGTCCCGGCGATCGCGAGCGTCGGCTTCGCATTCGTCCATACGGAAGCCTTCTTCCTCGCGGCGGCCATGCTCACCGAGCCCAAGACCTCGCCGAAGAGCTTCAGGCTGCAGGCCGTCTACGCCCTCGTCGTCTCCTTCTTCATGATCCCCCAGCTTACCGTCATGGGGGTCAGTTCCTCCCCCGAGCTGGCCCTGCTGGCCGCCAACCTCTTCGCCTTCCTCGCCTCGCCCAAAGGCCGCTACGTCCTCAGGCTCAAGGAAAGGCGGGACATGGGACGGGGCTTCTCGAGCTTCGCCTTCGCCTATGCGGGCGGATTCAGGCACGAACCCGGGCAATACGCCGACTTCGCCCTGTCCATCAGGGCAGGGGACGGGCGCGGCAGCAGGCGCGCCTTCAGCATAGCCTCCTCGCCGACGGAGCCGGAGATCCTCATCGCCGCGCGGCTGCCCGACGAGCCCAGCCGCTACAAGGCCGAGCTGGCCGCCATGGTGCCGGGGGACGAGATCCTCGCCACCGAGATCTCGGGCGAGTTCACCCTCCCGAGGGACAAGGGCGAGAAGCTCGCCTTCGTCGCCGGGGGGATCGGGATCACCCCTTTCAGGAGCATGGTCAAGTACATGGTCGACTCGGGCGATCGGCGGGACGCCGTCCTCCTCTACTCGATCCGCTCGGAGGGCGACATAGCCTTCGGCGACGTCTTCCGCGAGGCGGGAAGGTACATCGGCATGAAGACGGTATACACCCGGACCGGCTCGAGCGCCGACGCGCCGGGCTGGGAAGGCGAGAAGGGACGCATTGACGCGGAGATGCTGAGGCGCTCGATCCCCGACGCTCTCGACCGGACCTTCTTCGTCTCGGGCTCGCCGCGCTTCGTCGCCCACGTCAAGAGGGAGCTGCGGTCTCTCGGCGTACGCCGCTCGAGGATACGGACCGACCCCTTCCAGGGCTACTGACGGCGCCGGGGCTATTCCAGGTACACTTCGGCCAGCTCGGCCTGGAGGGCCTCGTAGCCGGGGCAGAGATCGCCCAGGAGGCCGTAGAACCTGGGCCCGTGCTTGCGGTACCTGAAATGGGCGAGCTCGTGCATTATCACGCACTCGATGACTTCGGGGCGGAAGCGCAGCAGCCGGGCGTTGAGGGTGATGACGCCCGCCTTCGCGTCGCAGCTCCCCCAGCGCGAGCGCATAGTGCGGACGCGGAGCTCCGGACGGGGGAAGCGCCGCCGCGCCGCCTTGGCGAGGCAGGCATCGAGCATGGCGGGAAAGCGGGCGGCCGCTTCCCTGGAGAAGAGGCGCTCGACGGCGAGGCGCACCTCCTCGGGGTCGGCCGGGTCGCGCGCCGTCGCGATCATCTTCCCTTCCGAAAGGCGAGCGCGGGCGCGGGGCCCGGCCTCGAGCCTGAGCTCGAGCTCGCCGCCGAGGAAAGGCACCCGCCCGCCGTCCTTCCAGTCGGGAGCGGCCGCCTTGATCCTCGCCATGCGCGCGAGGTGGCGCTCCACCCAGGGCCGGCGGCGCTCGAGGAAGTCCCGAAGGAAGGGCTCGGGGGTGTCGGATGGAGCCTTCATCACGAGGGAGAGGTCGGGGTTGACCTGCAGGGACACCGTTCGCCTGGGCGAGCGGATCAGGAGGACGCGCAAATCCCCCGATTCGATGTTCCCTGAATCCGCCGGAACCCGTTTCGCCATCTGGGCCTCCCGTTGAGAAGATGCCGAAAAGCGTGTAATCTGCCAAGTGCACGACACAATGATTGAGGAGCCGTCATGGATATCCGATCCCTCGAAAAAGTGGCCCTGAGCGCCAGGGTCCTCGCAATGGACGCCGTTCAGGAGGCCAACTCCGGCCACCCCGGCCTCCCCATGGGCTGCGCCGAGCTCGGCGCCTTCCTGTACGGGCAAGCCTTGAAGCACGACCCGGCCGACCCCACGTGGATGGACCGAGACCGCTTCGTCCTCTCCGCCGGGCACGGTTCGATGTTCCTCTATGCCCATCTCCACCTGGCGGGCTACCCCATCGGCATCGACGACATCAGGACCTTCCGCAAAGTAGGCAGCAAGTGCGCGGGGCACCCCGAGTTCGGCCTCGCCCCGGGCATCGAGTGCACGACCGGCCCCCTCGGACAGGGCCTCGCGATGGCGGTGGGCATGGCCATAGCCGAGAGCATGCTCGCCGCCCGCTTCAATTCCGCGAAGCGCAGGATCGTCGACCACTTCACCTATGTCCTCGCCGGCGACGGCTGCCTCGAGGAGGGCGTCTCGGCCGAAGCGTCCTCCCTCGCCGGCCATCTCGGACTGGGCAAATTGATAGTCTTTTACGATTCGAACAAGATCACGATTGACGGCTCGACCGAGCTCGCCTTCACAGAGGACTCGGGGAAGCGCTACGAAGCCTACGGATGGCAGGTACTGCGCGGCGACATGTACGACTTCGCCGGCCTCGAGCGCCTCGTCGCCGAGGCGAAGGGCGACCTCGAGCGGCCCAGCCTGATCATCCTCAAGAGCGTGATCGGCAAGGGCTCGCCGGGTAAGCAGGGCTCGGCCGGCGTTCACGGCTCGGCCCTCGGCGAGGAGGAGGTGGCCAAGACCAAGGCGGCCATCGGCGCTCCGGCGGGCCAGAAGTTCTGGGTCGATTCCGCCGCCTACGCGTACTACGAGAAGCGCAGGGTCGAGCTCGCAAAGGCGCGCGCCGCATGGAAGGCCGAGTACGCCGCGTGGAAGGCCGAGGAGCCGGCCCTCGCGGCCGAGCTCGAGGACTACCTGGCGGGCAAGCCCCGAAAGCCCCTCGACCTGCCGGCCTTCGCCAAGGGCGAGAAGACAGCGACGCGCAACGCCTCGGGCAAATGCCTCGCCGCGGTCTCAAAGGCATGGACGAACCTCGTCGGCGGCTCGGCCGATCTCACCGGCCCCAACGTCAGCTCCCTCCCCGAGGGCGGCGCCTACGGAAGGGCGAACCGAGGCGGCCGCTACATCCACTTCGGCATCCGCGAGTTCGGGATGGCCGCCGTCGCCAACGGCATCGCGCTCCACGGGGGCTTGAGGCCCTTCGTGGCGACCTTCCTGGTCTTCGCCGACTACCTCCGCCCGGCCCTCCGCCTCGCCGCGCTTATGAAGCAGCCCGTCGTCTACGTCCTCACGCACGACTCGATCTTCATCGGCGAGGACGGTCCCACGCACCAGCCCGTCGAGCATCTCGCGAGCCTGCGCGCCATACCCAACGTCCGAGTCCTCAGGCCGGGCGACGCCGAGGAGACTGCCGTCGCCTGGCGGATGGCGATGGAGCGGACCGACGGTCCCACGGTGATCGCCCTCTCGCGGCAGAACCTGCCGGTGTTCGAGAAGGCCGATCCGGAGTGGGCGCTCTCGATGGGCCTGGGCGCGTACGTCGTAAAGAATACCGAAGCCGCCCCGGAAACCGTAATCGTCGCCACGGGCTCGGAAGTCTCCATGGCCCTGGCTGCGGTGGACAAGCTAGGCAGCCCCGCGGCCTGCGCCGGAACGCGCGTAGTGTCCATGCCGAGCCGAGAGCTATTCATCTCCCAGCCCGAGCCCGTCCGCGACGCGATCCTGCCTCGCGGCGCGCGCGTGGTGGCGGTCGAGGCCGGCGTATCGATGGGCTGGGAGCGCTTCGCGAAGAGCGGGGACATCTTTTCCATCGAGAGATTCGGAGAGTCGGGCCCGGGCAACGACGTCGCGAGGCATCTCGGCTTCACCGTCGACGCCCTCGTCAAGCTCCTCTCAAGCTGAGAGCCCGCGCGCGGGGCCTTCCGGCGGGACGCAGGCCCCGCGCGCGAGTTATTTCGGGTTGTGAAAAGCGCGGTCGATCGCCTATACTGAGTGAGTGGAATCGGAATCCGCCGGTCGAAGGGTCGACGACAGCTTCTTAAATCAATTCAACTACCTCCAGAGGAGCGGAGCTCTCGACGATCTCTCGCTGCTTCGCAGCGAGAATCGCCTCCTCGATGCTCTGATAAACGACGCGGCCTCGCTGTTCACGCTGAACTCCGTCGAGAAGATGCTGGACTTCGTCATCTCCCGTATATTGGAGCAGTTCATACCGACCCACCTCGCGATACTGATCGAGCCGCCTCGCGGCGAGGTCCTGACGCAGTATTGCTACGTCAACCTCAAGCCGAGCGAGGAGCGCCTGCCCGCGTCGAGCTACTCGAGGATCAAGGAGCACTTCCTCGCATCGCCCTACCCCGTCGCCTACGAGGACATCGCGGCATGGGGCGGCGGCGACGAAGACCTCCTCCGCTTCGATCCCGAGATCCTCTTCCCGATGTGCGGAATAGGCGGACCCTTCGGCCTCGCCCTGCTGGGACGCAAGATCGTCGGCACGCCCTATACGGAGCTCGAGAGGATGTACGTCGACAAGTTCATGCGATTCCTCTCCATCGGCATCCAGAACAGCCTCCACCACGAAAGCTCGATAACCGACGCGAAGACCGGCCTCTTCAACCACGCCTACTTTACCCAGAGGCTGGAGCAGGAGATCGCGCACGTCGCCCGGCACAAGACCTCGGCGGGCCTCGTCATGCTCGACGTGGACCACTTCAAGCGCTTCAACGACGCCTGGGGCCATCTCGCGGGCGACGCCGCGCTCAACGAGCTCGCGCACGCATTGAAGCGCGCCGTGAGGTCCGAGGACGTGGCCTCGCGCTTCGGAGGCGAGGAATTCTGCGTGCTGGCGATAGAGTGCGACGGCGCCAAGCTCCTGGAAGTGGCCGAGAGGATCAGGACCGCCATCGCGGGGATGGACGTCGTCTACGAATCGCGGAAGCTCTCGGTCACGGCGAGCCTCGGCTGCTGCCTCATCACGCCGACGCCGCAACTATCCGCCGCGCGATACTTCGAGATGGCGGACAAGGCCCTCTATCTCTCCAAGTCCGGCGGAAGGAACAAGTCCACCCTGTACAGGCCCGGCCTCCTCGACAGGGCCGAGGCGATCAGGCATCGCGTCGGCTAGCGACTCCCGCCCATTTCATTATTATATTTAATTGGATGCATCGGAGGATCACATGGCGAATTCACTGTTCGATCTTTCCGCGCGCGCCAACGACGGCAAGGATTTCCCGTTCAAGCCCTACGAGGGCAAAGTGATGCTCGTAGTGAACACGGCGAGCAAGTGCGGGTTCACGCCTCAATATAAAGGGCTCGAGGAGCTCTACGAGAAGTACGGGAACAAAGGTCTCGTCGTCCTGGGTTTCCCCTGCGACCAGTTCGCCCACCAGGAGCCGGGCGACGACGCCGAGATCGCCTCCTTCTGCAGGAGCAATTTCGGCGTGACCTTCCCCCTCATGTCGAAGGTCGAAGTGAACGGCGAGAATACCCACCCCGTCTTCGCCTTTCTCAAGGCCAGGGCGCCCGGCAAGGACGGCGAGGCGATCAAGTGGAATTTCACCAAGTTCCTCGTCGCCAAGGACGGCAGGACGGTGACCCGCTTCCCGTCGACCACGGAGCCGGAAGAGATCGTAAAGGACATCGAGACCGCGCTAGCGCTCTAGTTTCCTGTACACGATACGGTGAGGCCTGTCGGCCTCCGATCCGAGCTGGGCGCGGCGCCATTCGGCGAACTCGGTGAAGTTGCCGTCGTACCAGATCGCTTCGGAGTTGCCCTCGAAGGCGAGGATGTGCGTGCACACCCGATCGAGGAACCATCTGTCGTGGCTCACCACCAGGGCCGCCCCCGCGAAATCGTCCAGCGCCTCCTCGAGAGCGCGCATGGTGTTGACATCGAGGTCGTTCGTCGGCTCGTCGAGGAGGAGGACGTTCGCGCAGTCCTGCACCATCATCGCCATGTTGAGCCGGTTGCGCTCCCCGCCCGAGAGCACCCCCACCTTCTTGGACTGGTCCGTGCCCGAGAAGTTGAACCAGGTGCAGTAGGCCCGCGAGTTCACCTCGCGCTTGCCGAGCTTGATGATGTCGAGACCCCCCGAGAGCTGCTCCCACACCGTCTTCTCCGGATCGAGAGAGGTGCGCATCTGGTCCGCGTACGCGAGCTTCACCGTGTCGCCGAGGCGCAGCGTCCCCGAATCGGGCTTCTCCTGCCCAGTGATCATCCGCAGCAGCGTAGTCTTGCCCGCGCCGTTCGGCCCGATGAGCCCCACGACCGCCCCCGGCGGCACCTCGAAGGAGAGATTCTCGTACAGCAGCTTCCCGTCGTAACCCTTGGCGAGGCCCTTCGCCTCGATCACCACGTTGCCCAGGCGCGGACCCGCCGGGAAGACGATCTTCGTCTCCCGCAGCTTTTCCTTGCCGTCCTCGGCGAGGAGCTTCTCGTAACGCTCGATGCGAGCCTTCGACTTGGCGTGCCGGCCCTTGGCGCTCATCCCGATCCACTCGAGCTCGCGCTCGAGGGTCTTGGCCCGCGCCGACTCGCCCTTCTCCTCGATCTCGAGTTGCCTCGACTTCTGGTCGAGCCAGGACGAATAGTTGCCCTTCCAGGGGATGCCCTCGCCGCGATCGAGCTCGAGGATCCAGCCCGCCACGTTGTCGAGGAAGTAGCGGTCGTGGGTGACCGCGATGACCGTACCCTCGTACTCCCGCAGGTGCCTCTCGAGCCAGGCCACCGTCTCGGCGTCCAGGTGGTTCGTGGGCTCGTCGAGGAGGAGGATGTCCGGCTTCTTGAGGAGAAGCCTGCAGAGCGCGACGCGGCGCCTCTCGCCGCCGGAGAGCACGTCGACGACCTTGTCAGCCGGCGGGCAGCGCAGCGCGTCCATCGCGAGGTCGAGCCGCGCGTCGAGGTTCCAGCCGTCGTTCGAGTCCAGCTTCTCCTGGAGCTTGGCCTGTTTGGCCGCCAGCTTGTCGAAATCGGCGTCGGGATCCCCGTAGGCCTCGCCGATGGCCTCGAACTCCGCGAGCATGTCCACGATCTCCTGCACGCCCTCGCTCACGACCTGCTTGACGGTCCTGCCGGCCTCCATCTTCGGCTCCTGCTCGAGGAAGCCGATCGTATAGCCCGGCGCCACGGAAGTCTCGCCGAGTATCTCGGTATCGACCCCGGCGAGGATGCGGAGGAGGCTCGACTTACCCGAGCCGTTGAGGCCGATGACGCCGATCTTGGCGCCGTAGTAGTACGAGAGGCGGATGTCCTTGAGGATCACTTTGGTGCCGTAGCGCTTGGTGACGCGGTCCATCGTATAGATGATCTTC
>Ga0181535_10003573_pt1 | contig 17952 bp, 13 predicted proteins | sample PEATcosm2014_Bin_44_FD_119774 | JGI IMG/M metagenome (GOLD analysis project Ga0181535, IMG submission 119774) | Peatland microbial communities from MTU Mesocosm Facility, Houghton, MI, USA - PEATcosm2014_Bin17_30_metaG | ecosystem: Environmental > Terrestrial > Soil > Wetlands > Peat | place... | reverse complement strand
TTCCGGCCGGGTCAACTGGCCGCCCAGCTCCATATCCATGGTGTCGGCGATGAGGCGAAAGGTCTGGTTGATCGGCTCGTAAGCCTCGCGCGCGCGGAGGGCGCCGATGGTGATGGAAATGAATTTCTTGCCCGCCCATTTCGCCGGTTCGCGCAGGCGGTTGCGCAACAGGCCCAGCCGGCTCGGCTCCAGCCCCTCGGTGGTCAGCGGAAAAGTGCGCTCGAAGAAATTCTTCAGCTGGCTGCTCATGGCGAAGTAATAGACCGGGGTGACGCACACGAGCACATCGGCGTTCAGCAACTGCGGCAGGATCTCCTGCATGGGGTCGTCGTGGATGCACTGGCCGGGCTTGGCCAGCCAGCAGTGATAGCAGCCCAGGCACGGCTTGAGCGAGTAGCGCTCGGTAGTGATGTCCAAATCGGCCACGTCCGCCCCCGCCTCCCCCAACCCTTGAAGGAACAGGTTCGTGAGGTATTGCGTAAAACCGTTTTTTCGCGGATTCCCCCGCACGAGCAGGATCTTCATGGTTGCGTGTTGAACAAACTCCGATGACTGCCCACCAATGAACCGGCGCGGGGCGGGGCGGTCAAGGCTTAATTACCTTCTTGAGAGGATTTAATGAGGCCGCCGCCGGCGGCTTCCGCGATGATTTCCACCAGGCGCCGGTTGGTGGCGGCGTCCTTCACGGCCACCCGCACGGCGCGGTCGCCCAGGTTAGCGCCCATGCAGGCGGCGTTGCGCAGAAACAAACCGCGCTGGCGGCAGCGGGTCAGCAGGGTCTCGGCATCCGGCCCGGTTTCCGGCAGATGGCAGAGCAGGAAATTGGCCACGCCGGGGATCACCTGCCAGCCCAGCGACTCCAGGGCTGGCGCCAGTTCGCCGCGGAGGCGGGCGGTTTCGGCGTAGCGGGCCGTGTAATAAGCCGGGTCCCCGAGCGCCTGCACCGCCGCCACCTGCGCGGGCAGACTCACGGCCCACGGCGGGTTCAGCGCCCGCAGCGATTCGAGCTGTTGCGGCCCGGCACAAAGATACGCCGCCCGCGCGCCGCTCAGAGCATAGGTTTTGGACAGGGACTTGCACACGATCACATTTTCGGATCGCGCCGCGAATTTCTCCAGCGACTGATCCGGACCGGCGTATTCCACGTAGGCTTCATCCACCCAAACGCGGGTGGCCGCCGGCACCTGGCGCAAAAGGGCTTCCAGCCCGGCGCGCCCGAGATGCCGGCCGGTTGGATTATTGGGATTCACCAGGATGACGAGGTCATACCCGCCGGCCAGCGCGGTCGCCAGGGCGTCCGGCGCCAGTTGATATTGGGCCGCGCGGGACAGCGGCAGCCGGTCTACCTGGCAGCCGATGATTTGCTCCACCACGTGCGCGTATTCGCCGTAGGTGGGATCCAGCAGGAGCACGCGCGAGGACGGCGTGAGCCAGTGACGCAGGGCCAGGAAGATCAGGTGGGAGGAACCGGCGCCGGGCAGCAGGCATTCCGGCGGCACGCCGCGCACGCGCGCAATCGTGCGGATCAGACCTTCGCAGCCGGTGGGTGCCGAGGTGCGCAGGAGCTGCGGCAGGTATTTGGCCACGGCCGCCACCACCTGGGGCGAGGGCGGAAACCAGGCGTCCAGCACATCGGCGTTGATGACTTCGTCCAGCCGGTCGAGCGCCTGGAAATCGTCGCCGACGGCTTCAAAGAATCTGCCGCCGTGGTAGCAGGCGGTGGGCGTTTTAAAATCCACGCCGATCTGCCAGGAGATTTCGGCCTGCACCCGCGCCAGGATCGGCCAGACGCCGGGCAGCGCCGCGTGGATGTCGGCCAGGGTGCCGTGCAAGACGCCGTAGGTGACCGCGCCGGAATGGATGTCCTGGCCGGTGGGCTTGAGCCCCACTCGCAGGTGCAGCCGGCGGATTTCCTGGCGGCCAATGGCCATGATATGCGTGGCGCCGCGCGCCTCCGCCCAGCGAAACGCGGCATACATTAGCGCCGAGGCCAGCAGCCGGCGACGGGCTTCCTGCGGCACCGTCAGCAGACGGATTTCATAGATGCCGCCGTCGATCGCAAACGGCAGTTCCTCGCGCTTGAGATACTTGTCGATCGAGAAGCTCGGACCGCCCGGCGGCGTAATGGAGACGAAGCCGACGATGCGTCCGCCCTCGGTGGCGACGATATAATGATTGAAGGCGTCGAGAGCGTCGGTGAGCCGGCCGGTGGCGTTGGGGGTGTGCTGTCGGAGTTCAGCGGCGAACACCTCATGGCGCAGCCGGTAAATCGTTTCGCGATCCTGCTCGTCGGCCAGGCGCACGACCAGACCGGGGTGGGCCGGTGCAGCCGGGGCGAGTGCTCCGCCGCGGTGACCGGCTGGGGGGACGGCTTCTGATTGCACGAGCCAACTTTAGTTAAAGCGCGCGGCGAGTTCAATGCCGCGCAGATTGTTGAGGTTGAAAACTTTCGTGGCGTCGTCAAACCCGTTGGCGCGCGCCAGCCCGGCCAGCACCCGGCCGGGGCCGATCTCGAACAACGACAAACCGTCGATCCCGCGCAGCGTGTCCATGGCGGCCCGCCAGCGCACCGGCTCCACGAGGTTGCGGGCCACGAGTTGGCGGAGGATGGTCGGATCCGTCTCGATCCGGCCGGTGGCGTTGCTGATCAACGGAATTTTCGGCGGTTGAAAGTCCACCGTCTCCAGCCACTCCGCAAACTCCCGCCGGGCGGGTTCCATCAACGGGCTGTGCCAGGGGCCGGCCACCGCGAGCCGCCGGCATTGGCCGAGCTTTTCGGCCGTGATGAGTTGTTCGGCCGCTGCCAGCGCGGCGCTGGCGCCGGAAAGCACGAATTGGTTGGGCGCATTGTCGTTGGCGAGTACCACGGCGCCTACCAGCGGCGGTTCCGCGAGCCGGCGCAGGATGGTTTCCCGGTCGCCGGCAATGACGGCCATCAGGCCGCCGGGCGTGCGCGCGGCGGCGGCTTCCATCAATTCGCCGCGCCGGGCGGCGATGTCCACCGCGGCTTCAAAATTGACCACGCCCGCCGCGGCCAGCGCGGTGATCTCACCCAGCGAATGGCCCAGCACCCGGTCGGCCCGGATGCCCAGCTCCAGCAGGCGGCGCAGGTAACCGAGCGAGACGCAAACGAGCAGCGGCTGGAGATTTTTCGGGCGCACCAACTCCCGCTCCGGCCCGCGCCGGCAGATTTTTTCAAGGTCGCCGCCCACGCGTTCCGCGGCCCGGCGGACCAGGGCGCAAAACGGGGCGTCGGCCTTGAACAAGTCCTCCCCCATGCCCACGGTTTGCGATCCCTGGCCGGGAAAGAGGAACACGTTCATGACCGGTCAAGCCGCCGTGGCGGTCAAACCGCCATCCACCACAATGGACTGGCCCATGATGTATGCCGCGGCCTCGGAGGCCAGGAACGTGACGACCGACGCCACCTCGGCGGGCTGGCCGAAGCGCTTAAGGACGATATGATCGAGGTTTTTCTGTTTGATGGCCCGTGGCACGCGGGCGGACATGTCGGTCTCGATGAAGCCGGGCACGACGGCGTTGACGCGGATGTTTTTGCCGCCCAGCTCCGCCGCCAGCGCGCGGGTGAACGCCAGCAGCGCGCCTTTGGAGGCGGCGTAATTCGTCTGGCCCATCACGCCCACCAGGGCGGCGATGGAGGCCACGTTGATGATGATGCCGCGCCGGGCGCCGAGCATGGGGCGGGTGACCGCCTTGCACCAGCGGAAGGCGCCGTTCAGGTTGGTGTCCAGCACGCGATCCCAATCCTCCGCCGGCATGAGCATGAGAAACGTGTCGGCGGTGATGCCGGCGTTGTTCACGAGCACGTCGATTTTGCCGGTGGCGGCCACGATCCGCTCCACGGCGGCGCTGATGGCCACCGCGTCCGTTTGCGAGCATTTGATGGCTTCCGCCTGGGTGGCGGCGGCCACCTGGGCGGCGGCCTCGTCGTTCTGATGGTAGGTGAAAAAGACCTTGGCCCCCCGGGCAGTGAAGCGTTCGACGATGGCCCGGCCGATGCCGCGCGAACCGCCGGTCACCACCACGACCTGGCCTTCAAATTCTGGTTTCATAATTTTGGCAATTCAAGGCAAGGCCTGGTAGCGCCGCCAGAGTTCCGCCGGCCATTCCTTGACCAGCCGGTTGGTTTGCGCCTCCACGAGCGTGAGCGCGGTGCGGCCGAACGCCATGGCCGCGCGGGATTTTTCGTGGATCAAATAATGGTTGAACACCAGCCGGCCTTCATATGCGGGCTGGAGCCGGTGCGAGGTGTAGAGCAGCAGCGGCATCCCGAATTTCACGGGCTTGCGGTACTGGCAGAAGTTTTCGACCACCGGCGTGAAAATGCCCAGGGCCATCGCCTCCTCCACCGGCAATACCTCGAGCATGATGGCCAGCCGGCCGCGCTCGAACCATAAGAAGAAATTGGCGTTATGCACCACCCCCATCATGTCCGTCTCATGAAACTCGGGCTGGAGGCTCAACCTGCGCTTGATAAGCCGGCCCGCGGATGAATGCGACGTGTTCGTCATGGCCGGCCGGGTTACATTTCATCCAGCTTCACGGTGAGGCTCCGGGGCATGATGGGCGGCATGGAAATGGACCGGATCACGGCCCCGTCCGGCGAGCCCACGCGGAATTCAAGGCCCGCATAAGCCAGCTCCACCGGGAACAGGCCCAGGGCCAGCGGCCGGTTCAAAACGTGGGAGAGACCGTGCGTGACCACCTCGCCCACGGGCCGGCCGGCGCTGAAAATCGGCGCGCCGGTGGTCAACTCCCGGCAGCCCTCCGCCGCGGCCAGGCCGATGACCTTTTGTTTCAAGCCGGCCGTGCGGCGCTGGAGAATGGCGTCACGGCCCAGGAATTTCTCCTTTTCGAAATCAATCATCCATTGCAGGCCCAGCGGCAGCGGATCGCGCACCCGTTCGCCTTCGCGGAAAATGTTGAAGAAACGGCCTTCCAGCCGCAAAGCATCATGGGCGTCCGCCCCCGCCAATCGCCCGCCGCGCTCGGCGACTTCCGCCCGGAGCGTGTCGAACAACCCGGCCGCTATGCTGGCCGGCGCAATCAGCAGATAGCCGAATTCAGATGTCTTGCCGGCGCGAATGAACCGTACCGGCGCGCCCGCAAACTGGTAGTTTTCGATCGATAAATACGGCAGGCCGATGACGTCCGCGCCAAAAATCTTCTTCACGATTTCCCACGAGCGGAAACCGTCGAGGCTCAGCACGACATGGTTGGCCGATAAATCCTTGGCCACCGGCGCCACGCCGGCCGTGGCCAGCAGCGCGTCCAATTCCGCGTCCGGCAGGATGCTTTCGCAGAGGAAGATGAATTCCTGGTCGTTGTTGGCCACGAAACAGTCGGCCGCGAGCCGGCCCTCCGGATCCGCAAGAAAGGTGTGCAGGACGCGGCCGAAGCGGATTTTGGGGACGTTGCCGGCCAGCAGGGCGTCGAGGATATCCATGCCCGGATTTTCCGGCAGCGAGAAGGCGCGGACAAAGGAGAAATCCGTGAGCGCCGCGGCATCGCGCACCGCGCCGCATTCGGCCTGCACGTCGCCAAAGTGGGAGGCGATCTCCACGCCGTGGCGTTCGCGGCCAACGGCACCGGCCGCCGCCAGGGAGTCTTTGAGCGGGGAGGTTCTCACGCCGGACCTCCATTCTGCGCGCGCTGTTCCAGCACGAAATCCACCACGGTGTTGATGGAGCGCAAGACCGAGACGTTCTCGTCCGGAATCTTGATCTTGAAGCAGGTTTCCACGCAGAGGACGATTTCCAAGGCGTCCAGCGAGTCCAACCCCAGCCCGGAGCCCAGCAGGGAGACATCTTCGTGCAAATCCTCGGGCTGATAAGGCAGGTTGAGCCGCCGGATCAACTCCTGTTTGAAGGTGTCAATCACCTCGCGTCGGCGCAAAATAATCTGATCCATCGCTGCGGGCGCGGACGCGCCGGTCGTTATCGGCATAGGGCTCAGCTGACTATGTTGGTCCGTTTGAACGGGCGAATTCTTGCCTATTTTTCGAAATCAGCCAACAGTTAATTGTGCCCGAGTATGCAACGCCGGCCGGGGGCACAATTTTGTCATGATGATAGCAAAAAATGTTGATGCCGCGGCTGGGCGGAGTAGGATGGAGCGTTAGTCCAACACCGGCGGACCACTCTCAGGGAGCGCGGCCCGGCGGTCAGATAAACAAAAAACCACGTAAACCATGTCTGCCAACCACGTTTCAACCTGCGCCCTGGCGGGCGGTTTTGCGCTGCTCGCCGGCTGGGCGGCCGCCGATCCCGCCGCTCCGACGGGCGACCCGACCCGCGGTGAAGCCTACTTTCAATTGAGCTGCGTCATTTGCCATGCCGTCAGTTTGGGGCCGGATCATTCGGTGATCAACAAGCAGGGGCCGAGCCTGGTGGGGGTGGTGGGCCGGAAAGCCGGCTCCAGCCCGCATTTCAATTACACGCGGGCCATGCGCGACTCCGGGTTCACCTGGGATGCCGCCACGCTAAGCCGTTTTCTCGCCAATCCCATGACCGTGCTGCCCGGCACCACCATGCCCATGCCGGTCCCCGGTGAAGGGAACCGCGCCGATGTGATCGCCTACCTGGCCACCCTGGAGATTCCGGCGGGGGTAGAGCTCACCTACCCGGCCGGCGGCGCGCCGGCGGCGGTGTCGGACGTCAATGATTGGCCCCGCCAAACCCCGGGATTGCAGCATCATTTTACCGTGGCGGATTTGCCGGCGCCGTTCGCCACGTCCTCGGCGGGCAATGGTCCGCAAGTGGTGGCGCCACCCGCGGCGGCGACGTTGTTGGCGCCGCCGGGATTCACGGTGAAGAAATTTGCCGACGGCTTCAACAATCCCCGGCTGTTGCGCACGGCACCCAACGGCGACCTTTTCCTCGCGGAGACCGGCGCGGGACGCATTCGAGTGCTGCGCGTCCCGGATGGCGCCGAAGCTCCCGCCGAGAACCGGGTCTTTGCCGAAGGCTTGGACCGTCCTTTTGGCATCGCCTTTTATCCGGTGACTGGGGACCCGCAGTGGATCTATGTGGCCAATAATAATTCGGTGGTCCGGTTTCCTTATCAGAGCGGGGATTTAAAAGCGGCGGGGACGCCGGAAGTGATCGTGCCGAAGTTGACGGATTCGAATGGCGGCCACTCGACGCGCGACGTGGCGTTTTCCCGGGACGGCCGGCGGATGTTCATTTCCGTGGGCTCGGCCTCGAATGTGGCCGAAGAGATGAAGAAGAAACAGACGCCAGAGGAAATCCAGGCCTGGGAGGCGGCCAACGGACTGGGAACAGCCTGGGGCGGTGAGACGCACCGGGCGGCCGTCCTGGTGACGGATCCCGAAGGACACGAACCGTTGCGCGCCTATGCCAGCGGCATTCGCAACGGCGTGGGGCTGGCGGTGAATGCCGTCACCGGCGATTTATGGGTATCCACCAACGAGCGCGATGGCTTGGGCGACAACCTGGTGCCGGATTACGTGACGCGGGTGAAGGAAGGCGGCTTCTATGGCTGGCCGTGGTATTACCTGGGCGATCATGAAGACCCGCGCCATGCCGGGGAGCGGCCCGACCTGGCCGGCCACGTGCTCGTGCCGGATGTCCTGGAGCAGTCGCATTCCGCCTCGTTGGAAATGACCTTCTATCCGGCAGCGGCCGGGGCGGCGGCGTTCCCGGCCGAATACCAGGGTGATGCCTTCGTGGCCTTTCATGGCTCCTGGAACCGCAGCACGCGCACAGGTTATAAAATCGCCCGGGTACGGGTGGATCACGGGGTGCCGACGGGCGAATACGATGATTTCATCACCGGTTTTGTGGTGGATGAGCATTCGGTCTGGGGCCGGCCGGTGGGGGTGACGGTGGCGCACGATGGCGCCTTGCTCTTTACCGAGGACGGCAACAACACCCTGTGGCGCGTGGCCTACCAGGGCCATTAAAGCCCGTCCGGCTCAGGTCTTGGGCGGGCCGTTCGTGGACGGCGAGGAGAATATTTTCTCGACGGTGCGAATGGGATGCAGCGGCGCGGAGAGGTATTGCGAAAACGGGATGTACGCCGGCTTGATCTTGGGCTGATCGAGCGTGCCGGTCACGTCGCATTCGAGCGCCTTGCTGAAGGGCAGCAAAACCGTGCTGACAAACAGGCCGAGGACGGGAGTGTTCCGCAGCAGTTGCGCCTGCACCCGGGCGGTCACATTTTCCTGCAAGTCCACCGTGCCCACGTAATCGAAGCGCATGGTGAGCGACCGGATCTCCACCGAGTCGGTGAAGATCACCCCGTTGGTCATCGTAAAACTTCCCGCGGCGTCGGTGGCCCGGCTGTTGCCGATGTCCAATCCCGGCGTGAAGGTGTTGAGCACTTGGGACATGAGGCCCAGCACGGGGGCATCCCACAGCAGGCCGTTGTGGAGCTGGGCCTGCCCGTAGCCGTTCCAGGTGCGCCAGTCGGAGGAATTGGCGCTGGTCACGGTGAGTTGGGCGGACAGGGCGCCCCGCAACAGGTTGGTGGGCGACCACAGCGCCCGCCCCATCGCATTCAAGTCCACGTTGGTGCCCGCCATGAAAAACGAGAAGTCCGTGCCGTCGCCCGGCGTTTCCAGATCGAAAACTCCCCAGCCGTGCGCGGTGCCGCCGTAGCAGGCGGCGGTGACGTTGGTCAGGATGAGATCGTGGCCCAGCCAGTGGATGGTGCCGGTGATCGCCGGCGTTTCAAATTTGCGCCAGCGAAACGGCAGGGTGCCGATCACGTTGAAGCGCAAATCCGCGTCGTCGGTCACCAGGTCACCGTCCTGGAATTTGAGCGGAATGCAGCCGTCAACGAAAGCCTCCGGAATGGCCAGGAAGTGATAGGGTTCCATCACCGCTGTGGTTTGCGGTCCGATGGCGCCGATCACCGCGGCGGGCTGCACGCGTCCCCGGCCCTCGTGCAGCCACAATTTCTGCCCCGCCAGATCCAGCGTGGCGCGCTCCGCCACGAATTGCTCGGTGCCGCCCGCCCGCACCAATTGCGGATGATAAAACTCCGCCGTCAGGTTGGTGTAACTCAGCGTGGCGGTCAGGCTGTCCAGCGACTGTTCCCGGACGGCAAAATTCGTGAGCGCCACGCGGCCGGTGGCGGTGAGGGTGCTGAAATCGAGGAGATTACCGCCGAGCTCCAGGCTGAGCGCCACCGGTTCGTGAAAATGCACGTAGTCAAACGCGCGCGCCGCGTTGGTGTTCAACCAGGGGCGGATCAGATTGGGATCCACCTGGCCGCTGACCCGGCAGTGGAAATCCCGGTTGGTTTCATTTTCTTCCGCGTCCACGGCGAGCGTCGTGCGGCCCCGGGATATCTTCAGGTCCTGCACGCTCCAGATTTGCCGGTCATAGTGAAGCTGGGCCCGCACGGAATCCAGCGGGAGCAGGCCGGCCAGCATGAGATTCGTGAGGGTCAGGTCGCCTTGCAGCTTGCTCGCGGCGCCCAGCCCAGCGGACCACTGGGCGGCGTGGTTGGTCAGGGCGGGCAGCACCAGCGAGCCGTTCACATGCAGGCTGGCGAAATTCGTGGCCGTCACCCGGCCATCCAGCGCCAGCCGGCTCAAATCGTTGAAGTTGCCGGCCAGGTCCAACGCCAACGCCACCGGTTGGCGAAAACGCAGGTGGTCAAAGGTATGCACCGCGTTGCTGGTAGTCAAAAAGGACCGGATCAGGCCACTCTCCACCGTGCCACCAACCTGGCAATGAAAGTCCTGGTTCGTCCCGTTTTCTTCCGCGTTCAGCGCGAGGGTCGAACGGCCCCGGGTAGCGACCAGGTCTTGAATGCTCCAGGTCTGCTGGGCGTAGTTGAAATGGGTGTGGAAGGAATCCAGCGGCAATACGCCAGCCACGACGAGGTTCGTCAGCGCCACGTCGCCTTGCAGTCGGCTGCCGGCGATCAGGGCGGCGGACCAGTCGGCGTCCTGGTTGGTCCAGGCAGGGGTCACGAATGAGCCGCTGACTTGCAAGTGCGGCGGCGTCTTCCAGATGACCAGGTCCAAGCGGCTGCGCACTTGCTCGGGGAGCAAGGGCGCCAGAATCCGCAGGTCAAACGTGGAAGCCGTGGCGAAAGTCAGTTCCCGGGTGTCCACGTTCAGCTTGGCCGTGGTCTCCAAGGTGCCCCGGTCGAGTTTGATGGAACATTGGGTCACCGCGAGTTCGGGGGCGGCCCACGTGCCGGCACAATCCACGGTCTCGGCGCGGAGGCCGCCGGCTTTGAGGTTGGTGCAGCGGGCGAACCCGGCGATTTGGAAGGGCTGGAGATTGGTCCAATAATCCCACGCCGGGTTGGGCACGGCCGGCGCGTTGGTGGGCAGCAGCACCTGGACGGCAAACTCCAGATTGCTGGTGCCAAACCAGGGGGTCTCCACGCCCGGGGCGCGCCCGCTGATCCGGAACGAACACGAATGGACGTCCCGCGCATCGCCGCTCAGGCGGGCGTTGATCCGGGGGACGCCCGCAAAATGGATTTGTTTCAAGGTGTCGGAGAATTGTTCAAGCGAGGCTTCCACGCTGCCGCGTTCCGGGGCGGGGCCGACGGCAAAGATCTGCCAGCGCCGGCATTCCGGCGCGTGGGCCAGCTCGCCGCCCAGTTTGAACTGGGTGCCCGCAAAACCACCCGTTAACTCGTCCAGCGACCAGGTGTCGTCCGGCAGGATGCGCAACTGGCCTTGCAGATTGGTCAGCACCAGGGCATGGTCGGGGGCCGGCGAGAGGTTTAGGCGGCCGTCGCGCAAGACCAGGCCATCCACTTGCAGATGCAAGTGCAGCAAGGCCGGATAATCGATACGCAACTGCACTTCGCGCGCGGTAAACACCGGCTCCGCCCCTCCCGCGGTGACGCCCACGCGGACGTTGTCGCACACCAACCCGTGGACGACGCGCAACCGCAGGCGGGAAAATCCCAACTGCACCCCGCGTTCATGCATCGCCGTCACCAGTCGGGTCTTCAGGAATCCAGGCAATCCCACCAAATTGAACCAGCCAAAAGCCAGCAACCCCAGCAGCACCAGGCCCCAGACGGTGAAGCGGGCGCAGCGGAAGGCGATACGGCATTTGCGCCAGAATCCGGGCTTGGAACTCATGTCGGAAAAAATTGGGCCGAAATCGCCATTAACTCAAGACTTTAGCGAGGGTTCCCGCTTCGGTGAATCGGGGTGAGTTGGAGGTCGTTGGCCCCAATGAGCCTGTGCCCCGGCCAGCCGGTGGCGAGGCCGACCGTCACCGGAGCCCGGAGCGACCATGCCGGGCGGGTGCTCACGGCGTCTTTGACTTGATGGTGAGGTTTTCGGCGACCAGCGCGCACAACATGCGCGGGAAGATAAAGTACCAACGCTCACCACCCAGCGTCACCTCCGCCATGGCCGTCGATTCGCCCGGTGCCATTTCCTGTCGCCCGCCGAAGGTGACCGTGTATTTCTCTCCGGTCTTGAGCTCCACGGTCAGCATGGCACTGTTGGTGGTGATGCCCATGGCTTCGTCGTCGCGGTTTCGCCCGAGCCAGGCCCAGACGGCCAGATCGCCCAACTGGTGGACGGTTTCCTCGACGCGATGCGGCTCGACCACGCCCTGTGATCCCGGGGCCACCGACCAGTCTTGCGTGCCGTTACGGATGAGCTGCAGCATCTGGCCGTTCTGCCGCATCGTGACTTGCGCGACATTCGTTTCGGAGAAGCGCCAAACCTGATGCGCACGGAAAAAATCACCCGTCCAGGGCAGATCGTTCAAGATTTGCGCCGGCGTGGCATAGACAAATTCCTCGTCGCCCCGTTTCACATAAATCTGGCCGTTGGTGTCGGTGCCGCCAAACAACAGTTGGGCAATGACGGGACGCGGATTACCGGCGGCGCGCAGGGTGACTTCCTGCACCGGGTTGGTGAGACCGTACGTTTGCAGATCCGCGGGCGTAACCGAGTCCTTCACGAATTCGGTGACGCGCAGGCTGGCCACGGTCTTGATGAGATTGGTGACGAGCTCGGCTTCCACGGGGAATTTCTCCCCGGCGACCGTCCAGGTATTGGAATTGAGCTGGAGGGTATAATTGTACTGACCGCGAAGTTGAATCTCGGTGACGGGCGCCGTGACTTCCATCAGGTTGGGATCGCGGAATTCGCTGGCCGCGCCTTTCCAATCGGTCAGCGATTTCTTGGCGGCGGCCAGGACGGAATTCCAGCCTTCGCGACGGGCATAGAGTTCGCCCGGCAGGTCGGCCACTTGTTTGCCCACATGAATAGCGGACAGCAGGTTGGAACCGCTGCCGAGCCAGACATCCAGCGCGGCCGGCTCCAACCCATAGGTGGTCAGATCGGCCTTGGGGTCATCGCTCACAAAGCGCGCCACGGTGGCGCTGCGCAATTCTCCCAGGGCCTTGGCAATCCGGAAATTGTCAGCGCGGGCCGCCAGCGGCCGCACCAGCCGCCAGAGCCGGTTGGTGGGATCGCGCCGCAATTCGAGGGCGAGCGGGCCGTTGGTAATGACCAGCCAATCCGTGGCGTCGGGCACGTCCACCAAAGCGGTATCGCGCCAATCGACGGCTGCGTGCGGCAGAAATTGCAGCCAGGCGGTATCGGTGATGAAGGCGCCGGTGACGCCCACCAGGCGCACATAGACCCCATCACCCGTAACCGTCTTATTGCCCACCTGCAGGTGCCAGGCTTGATTGCCGGCGGCCACATCGAGCGTGTACTGCGGATGGTCGAAGCCGAATTCGGCATTCACATCCTTGTGCGCATTCAATTCGCCGGCGGAGAACGTCAGCGTGGGTGCGAGTTTTTCGAGCGCGCCCACCAGGCCTTCGATGGGGGCGGTTTGGGCCGGGTAAACCAGCGGTGTGGTCAGCCGCCAGACCCGATTGGTGCGGAGCACGTTGATCTCCCGACCGCCAGCGGGGACGACCTGCACGTCGGTCACCTCACTGGCGCGCAAACCGGCCAACAACGCCTTGGGGGTCGTGGGCGCGGGTTGAAAGTAGGTATTCAAAACCCAGATGGCCATGGCCAGCGCCGCGGCGAGCATGAACCAGAGAATGGTCGTTTTGGATTTCATTTTCGGCGGACGAGCCAGACCAGCCAGCCGAGCCCGAGCACGGCGCCGGGCAATGCGCCCAACAGCAGCCAATTCAGTTCCCGTTGTTCCTGGCGGGTGATTTGCAGATGGAGACTGGTGAGCTGGCGCGGCCCGATGCCGGCCACCAGCATTCCACGGTCACAGAGCCAGTTCACCGCCGCACTGAGGAAGTTCCGGTTGTCGCCCCCATCGATATAATAATTGCCAAGGAAAACATCGTCGCCAATGGCGATGATGCGGGTGTTCCCCCGGGGATTGGAGACGCCGGCGACCGGCTTCTGTTCCACCGCACAGGCCAGCGGATACGAGCGGGCCGGTTCACCACTGTTTTGCAGGAGGGTGCTTTCGGTGGAGCTGCCGAACAAGGCGGTGGCTTCGGGTGCATTGGCCGCCCGGTTGGATTGAGGCAACGGACCCACCGGATACGGCGAATACAGTTGCAGTTGCGAATTAAGCGAATTCATCACCGGATGCTTGTTGAAACTGCTCAGGATAACGTCGTTGCCTGTCACGGTGTAATGCGGTTCCCGCACCGCGTCGCCTAGGACGGCGATGCCCCAGGCTTGCAACACGGCTTCCAAGCCGGTCGGCTGGCCGTGCGACCGGTAGTCAAACATGACCAGCAGACTCCCGCCCTCCCGCAGATACTGACTGATCTCCTGCAATTCCAGCTCGTTGAGCGCCTGTTCCGGACCGGCGATAATCAGCAGACTGCAATCGAGGGGCAGACCCGTGTTGCCGATCCCGGGGAGATTGGTCACGCTGATATCGTTCCGCGCCAATGCTTCCCCGAAGGCCTGATAGCCAAGGCTACTGGTATCCGTCAGCGAGGCCTCGCCATGTCCCTGCAGAAAATAGGCCTTGAGCGGTTGCGGATTCGCCAGCGACAGCAAAATGGACGTAAACTCCTCTTCGCCATTGAAGGCGATGGGCTGCCGTTTAAATTCAAGTTTTTGCTTCGGATCGGTCGGCGACACCATCGACGTTTTATAGTCGGTGAGGGCCGCGCCCGGGAACACCTTGACCCGGCCGCTGTAATCGAAAATGACCAGGTCCTTTTCAGACTGCCCGCCAAAGTACTGCTGATATTTTGCCTTTACCTGCCCAGCCTGGTCCGGCTCGCGGTCATAATCCACCGTCTGCACAACGATGTTCTTGTTGGCCCCCCGATATTCGGCCACCAAGTCGGCCACGTCCTGGTAGAATTGGCCCCGGCGGTCGTAGTAGAGAATGATATCCAGGCGGTTGGTGACGCCGCGCAGGACGTTGAGCGTGCTGGACGACAGCGCCATATGGGTCCGTTGGCTCAGATGGAAACGTTGGTAAAACCGCGCGCCCAGGTAATTGACCATGACCACCACGGCCAGCACCAGCACAGTGCGCAGCACTGCGTCCAAGCCAATCCGCCAGCGGCCGCCGGTGGAGAAACTGGGTCTCATTTTGGGGGCGTCGCTCATGTCATTTCCAGCGGCGGATTTCCACCACCCGCAGCGTGAGGAACAAGAACAGGAACGTGGCGCTCAGGTAGAAGATCAGTGCGCGGGTGTCCACCGTGCCGCGGGAGAAGTCCGTGATTTGGTCAAACAGGTTCAGGCAGGACCAGAGTTGCGATTGCCAGGTGTCGGTGAGGGGCAAGGATTTGACCCAATACGCGACGGTGAACTGGACGATGCCAAAGGCCAGCGAGAACATGGCCGCCACCATTTGGGTGTGGGACACGGCGGAAGCCAGACAGCCGAAGGACAGGAAGAATCCGCCGGCCAGGACGATGCCCAAAACCATGCCGCCGAGTGTGCCGAGATCCAGGGCACCCGCCTCGTTGGTGAAATGCGCCACCAGGAACAGGCCCGCCAGCAGCGGCAGCCACATGGTGAGGTAAAACAGAAACGCCGCGGCAAACTTGGCGGCCACCACCTCCAGATCCCCCACCGGCGCGGTCATCAGCGTCTCATACGTGCCGCTGGATTTTTCCAGGGCAAACAACCGCATGGTGATCACCGGTGGCGTCAACAGCAGGATCATCCAAAAGTAAAAGGACATGAAGAAGATCTGGGTCAGCGGCACGGCGGACGAGTCGCTGACCAGCCCGCTGATCAACTGCTCAAAAGCCGCTCCGGTGAGGAACGTGATGGCGGCGATGACCACATAGCCGGTGAGCGAAAAGAAATAGGAGGCCAGTTCGCGGCGCAGTAAAACGAAGAACACGCTCATTCCTGGTCCTCCGTTTTGGGTTTGGTCACCTGCACATAGATGTCTTCCAGCGAATAATGGCTGCGGGTGAGTTCGCGTAGCCCCCAGCCGTTCTTGCAGGCGAGCGCAAAGATGACGGGACGCAGGTCAAAGCCGTCGCGGGGCGTCAGCGCGCAGCGGAAAAAGTCGCCGCCGGTGGCCGATACGTCAAAGTGCTCCACTTCCGCCAGGTTTTCCCAGGCGGCATTCAACGCGGCCTCGGGCGCGGCGATTTCGGCCACGATCTGGTTGCCGCCGGCGATCCGGTGCTGGAGATTTTCCGGGGTGTCCGAAGCCAGCACGCGGCCGTTGAACATGATGAGCACGCGCCCGCACATCATTTCCACCTCCGGCAAAATATGCGTGGAGTTGAGCACGGTATGCTTGCCGGCCAGGCTCTTGATGAGTGCGCGGACGGCGCGAATCTGGTGCGGGTCCAGGCCGATGGTGGGTTCGTCCAGGATGACGAGTTCGGGTTCATGGACCAGCGCGTCGGCCAGGCCCACCCGTTGCCGGTAACCCTTGGAAAGCTGGCCGATCACCCGGCGGCCCATGTCGGCCAGACCGCATTGTTCCATGACCGTCGTCACGCGCTCGCGGGAGTGCCGCCAGCCCAACCCCTTGAGCCGGGCGCGAAATTTCAGGTATTCGCGGACGCGCATTTCCGGATAGAGCGGGTTGTTTTCCGGCATGTAGCCGATGCGCCGCCGCGCCTCTTCTGAATCGTGAAAAATATCAAAGCCCGCCACGCGCACGGTGCCGTTGCTGGCTGGCAGGAAACCCGCCAGTATGCGCATGGTCGTGCTCTTGCCCGCCCCGTTGGGACCGAGCAGGCCCACAATCTCCCCGCGGGCCACCGTGAACGATATATCGTCCACCGCGGTCCGACCGGCATAACGCTTGGTCAGATTGGAAACTTCAATCATCAGGTTTGCAAACCGTAAAAGACGTGCTCTAGTCTAGCGGGAAAACCACCGGTGCGGCTAACAAAAATTGGTGTGAATTCAACCGCTGAAGCCAGTTCCCGGAGCACACCACATCATTAAACACCGCGCCGCGAACAAAGTTTCGCTTTTCCCAGGGGTTGGCGTCCGCCTGCCGGCCCAGCCGGCTACCTCAATTTCTTCACCAACACCTTCGAGTTCCGGCCGCTTTGGTCGTACTTCTCGCGGCGCGCCGGCGGCAGATCGTCCGGCGTGCCCTCGCTGAAGCCGCCCTTGGACTGGAAATAAGTGAACGCCTGCGTCGAGAGCGTGATCAACTCGTTCAAATTGAGCTCTTTCGCCCGGTTCTCCACGAATTGAATCAGTTTGCGGCCGATGCCGTGGTTTTCGTGGGACGGATTCACGTACAGGCAGGCCAATTCGGCCTTCTTGTATTCGGGATAAACATGCAGGGCCACGCAGGCCACCGGGTTGCGGTCGGTCTCAAAAATAAAATAATCGCCCAGGTTTTTCTCGATGGAGGCGCGGCTGCGCTTGACGAGTTCCTCGGCTTCCACGGCCTTTTTGGTGAGCAGCAGGATGGCGCGGATGTCTTTCTTCAGTGCCCGGCGGATTTGCTGGTATTCATTGGCATAGATCAGCGTGCCAATGCCGTCGTTGGAGAAGACCTCGGTGAGCAGGCCCTCGTCCACCTGGCCGTTGATCACGTGCACGCGGGGGATGCCGGCTTTGCACGCGTCCACGGCGTGCAAGGCCTTGGAGAGCTGTTCCGGCAGGATCTCGTTTTTTTGGAGCGCCAGCACGGATTCGAAATCCGCCAGCAACATCTGCCGAACCAGCCGGCCCTGCACCAGGATGCCGTCCTGCGCCGTGATGAACATCAGTTTCACCGCATTCAAGGCCACGGCCACGTCCAGCGCCACGCTGTCCGAATTCACCCGGTACGTCTTGCCGTCGCCGTCGAAGCCCAGCGGGGGGATGACGGGGATGATGCCCTGGGCGAGCAGGGTCTGGAGCAACTCGATGTCCACGCGTTCCACCTTGCCGGTGAACAGATGGTCCACGCCTTGCAGGATGCCCAGGGGATGGGCCACGATGGCGTTGGGGCAGGCGGCGCGCAGGTCGTTGGCCGAGAGCCCCTCGAGAATTTCGTGCGTCAGCCGGTTGGCCGCGTCGAGCGACAACTGCAACGTGGCCGCGTCGGTGATGCCGGTGCCGTCGGCATTGGAGATTTTCAGGCCCTGCTTTTCCGCCAGCGCCCGGATCTGCGCCGAGGCGCCATGCACGAGCACCACGCGAATGTTCAGCGACCGCAGCACCGCCACATCCAGCAGCAGCGTGGCGAAGTTCTCGTTGGTGACGATCACTCCATCCAGCGCGAGGACAAACGTCCGCTCGCGGAATTGCGGGATGTATTGCAGGATGCCCCGCAGGTCGGTCGGTTTCATTGTGCAATGAGATTACTAACCCGTTTCAGGCGGGATTCAATAAATAATTTAGGCGGCCAGGACCTTTTTCAACGCGTCGATCGTGCGTTGGTTTTCCGGCCGGGTGCCCACGGAGATGCGCAACCACTCGGGCAGTTGGTAGCCCGCCATGGGACGCGTGATGACGCCCATTTTTTGCATGGCATTGAAGACCCGACCGCCATCGCCCACCCGCACCAGGATGAAATTGGCAAACGACGGCACATA
>Ga0181535_10003568_pt1 | contig 17967 bp, 15 predicted proteins | sample PEATcosm2014_Bin_44_FD_119774 | JGI IMG/M metagenome (GOLD analysis project Ga0181535, IMG submission 119774) | Peatland microbial communities from MTU Mesocosm Facility, Houghton, MI, USA - PEATcosm2014_Bin17_30_metaG | ecosystem: Environmental > Terrestrial > Soil > Wetlands > Peat | place... | reverse complement strand
GTAAATGGTTTTCTCGAGAGTTTTGCACCTCGTTTTATGCAGTTGTCCGTCCCTTCCATGGCCTCCACCGCCCATATCATGCCGGAAGCCGCCACGACCGTCTGCCCGACTTCGAGATGGGCCAGTGACCGCGCAATTTTTATCGCGTGCATGCTTTCCCTGAGGTCCGGCTTTAATTTGGTAAGCGAACCGGCGGGCGAGAGCGCCTCGTCCATAAGGTATGTTGTCGGCAGGGTCCTGATGCCGTCCTTTTCAAATTCCGATATTGCCGATTCCATGAGAGCCTTTGCGCTTTTGTCCTTCAGCCCGAGGAAAGCCTTTCTGGTGCGTTCGTCAAAGATAAAGTCCTTCAAAAGTTTTTCAGGCCTTACGTAACCGAGGAACATTATATGTTTTATCCCTTTTTGGCGCGTTATTTTTATCATGTCCTCAAGGTGCGTTATGTTTATCCTTATCTTCTCGAATTTAAATGAGGATAAACCGGGATTTCCCTCGCCCTGTATCTCAAAAACCAGCACATCCTGCCCTTTTTTTTCCGCGTTCCTCAGGAATATCAAAGGAAGGTCGCCGCCTCCGGCTATGAGCGCAATCCTGCCGTATTTCACCTGCTCACGCCTCTCTCCGAATTCTTAAGGAAGTCCAGGAAATATTTTACGTCCTCGTTTTGCGGGATAGTTTCTTCTATTTTTTTCACGGCATCGGCGAACAGGAGCGTTTTGTTCCTGAAAAAATGAGTGTACATATGTTCGAGTATCCTTATCCTTTCCGCGGAAAATCCGTTCCTTTTAAGCCCGATCTTGTTCAGTCCGTGTATTTTCGACGGGTTGCCGTCTATCATCATGAATGGCGGAACGTCTTTCACGATCTTTGTGCCTCCGCCCATCATTACGTAGGAGCCTATTTTGACGTGCTGGTGGATAAGGGCATACCCGGAAATGACCGCGTGGTCGTGCAATACCACGTGGCCTGACATCCCCACGTTATTGATCATCGTGTTGTTGTTGCCGACCCTGCAGTCGTGTCCGATATGCACCATCGTAAGCAGGAAATTCGAGTCGCCGATCACCGTCTCATCGTTAAGACGCACTGCCCTGTGAATGGAAACGTATTCCCTGATGACGTTGTTGCTGCCTATTCTTACGAAAGTCAGGTCTCCTTTGTACTTCAGGTCCTGCGGTGCGGCGCCGATCATGGCGCCTTCCCCGATATAATTGTTCGCGCCCATGTGGGTGAACTCAATATGCGCCCTCGGTGCGATAGTGCAGTTATCCCCTATGACCACATCATCGTCAATTATGGCAAAGGCGCCCACCGTAACGTTCTTTCCCAGGGCGGCTTTCGGTGAAACGATCGCTGTAGAATGAATGCTCATTGATCTCTCCTGTTGTCCAAATTAAAACCCGCGATATCTTTACTTCGCCGCGTCGGCTATCATCGCCATCATGTCCGCTTCCGCCACCTTGTCATCGCCGACAAAAGCCTCGCCGTGCATCGTGCCTATTGTGCCCTTCATTTTTGTTATGACAACGGTAAATTTCAGGGTGTCGCCCGGTGTTACCGGTTTCCGGAATTTTACATTATTGATGGTCATAAAATATACGGCCTTGGGAGCTTCCGTGCCGGAAAGCTTTTTCATCATCAGCACGCCGCCTGTCTGCGCCATTGCCTCCACTATTAATACGCCCGGCATTACCGGCGCGCCCGGAAAATGGCCCTGAAAGAACCATTCGTTCATTGTCACATTTTTTATGGCTGTTATGAACTCGCCTTCCTTTATCTCCAGGACGCGGTCCACCAGCAGGAACGGGAACCTGTGCGGTATCAATTTCTGTATTTCCACAACGTTCAATGTCTCGCCCATGATGCCTCCTTGTTATATACGCGGGAAATTTTCAGCCCTGCGCTCTTTCTATCTTCTTTGCCATTTCCACATTATGCCTGTGGCCCGTCTTTACCGCTATCACATGCATGTTCAAGCTGCCCTGAATGAGCTTTAGATCTCCGGCAATATCGAGCACCTTGTGCCTTGTAAGCTCGTCGGGATACCTTAATTCTCCGTTCAACGGGATTCCTTCCTCGCCTATCAATATCGCGTTCTTCAGGCTTGCGCCTTTTATCAGCCCCGCTTTTATAAGCCAGCCTATTTCGGATTTAAAACCGAAAGTGCGCGCTTTTGAGACTTCTTTTTCATATACAGAAGGGATAATATCGGCGGAAAAATCCGCCGCCCTGACATTGTATCTGGAAAAATCCGAGAAGTATGTTATCCGTAAACCTTTCCACGGAAGGATAGCCATATATTTGCCGTCATCCTCGATCATCAGGGTTTCTTTCAGGATTATCTCATTTTTCTCCGCGCTTTGCCGCTGTAATCCCGCCCTTTTTAATGCGGCAACGTAAGGATAAGAGCTGCCATCCGCGGCCGGAGGCTCGTTCCCCGTTATTTCTATCAGGCAGTTGTCGACTTTGAGGCCCTGCAGGGCCGAGAGCATATGCTCGACCGTATGCACGGTAGAGCTTTTATATTTTATCGTGGTGCCTCGTTTTGTATCAAGGACAAGACCGGGCGACAATTTATAAGTGACACCGTTGTTCTTTATGGCGATACCCGCGCCTTCGGGCGCCGGCATGAATATTACCGTTGTCTTTTTGCCTTTGTGCAACCCCGGCCCCTCGACGGCGGCCGGCCTTATTATCGTCGTCTGTTTCATTTTTTTTCTTTAAAAGATATTTCCAGGGCTTTCACCCTTTTAAACAGGTCCTCGAGCTTCATCATATAGGCCTCTGCTTTCCTTAACTGCATTACCGGCCTTGCCGGCGTGCCCGTTATAACGGCGCCCGCCTCAACATTACCCGGAATGCCCGCTTGCGACCCTATCTTTGCCCCGTCGCCTATGGTGACATGGTCCACTATGCCGACCTGCCCGCCTATTATGCATCCCGAACCTATCTTTGTCGAACCCGCGATTCCAGCCTGTGCGATTATTATTGTCCCGTCGCCGATCTCGCAGTTATGGGCTATATGGACGAGATTGTCTATCTTCACATGATTGCCTATCTTTGTGGACCCGAAAGCCGCCCTGTCAATGCATGCATTGGAGCCTATCTCCACGCCGGAGCCTATCTTTACATTGCCGATCTGCGGGACTTTAAGGAGCGCGCCGTTGTCCTCTATAAAACTGAACCCGTCCGCTCCGATAACAGTGCCCGAATGTATTATACAGTCACCGCCGATGGAACATCCGGCGTAGACGCATACATTGGAATAAATCACGGTTCCCGCCCCGACCGAAGCTCCATCGCCTATGGTCGTGAATGTTCCTATGTGGGAATTCTCGCCGATGGAGGCATTGTCGCCGATAACGGCGAAATCCTCGATGGTAACACCCTGGGCGATCCTGGCGGAGGCCGGGATCGATGCTTTCGGTGATATGCGCGGCTGTTTCTTCGGTTTCGCCATTATTATCGACATGGCTTTTACATAAGCCGCCTTTGCGCTTTTTACCTTAAGCATCGTCTTTCCGGATACTATTTCCACGGAATCCGTCAACAATGCCGGTGCCTGCGACTTTTCAGCCGCCGCCATGTATTTGGGGGCAAGGATAAAGCTTATGTCGTTTTTTGTGGCTCCCTGCAAATCAGCGACCCCGGAAACGATAATTCCGGGGTCGCCTTTTATCTCGGCGCCGAGCAACGGCGCAAGTTCCTTTAAAGTGATGTCCATAAAAAACCCGTCAACGCTTACTGTTCGTTCATTTGTTTTAATACTAAATATGTTATATCTTCTCCGCCAAAAAGCAGCATGTTCTTCTCAAAGACATAATCGTAGTTCTTCTCTTTGGCTATCTTCTGGACAATGGCCCTTATCTCCTCGACTATGTTCGCGGTAAGGTCCTTCTCCTGGTTCATGAGTTTCTGCTGTATATCCTGGGCTTTTGCCTGGAGCTTCTCAGCCCTGTCCTGCAGATCCTGCTGCTGTTCTTCAACCTTTGCCTTGTCCAGGACCGACATCTTTTTTTCCAGGTCCGACTTGGCCTTCAATATGGCGTCCTTTTCCTTCTCCACATTCTTCTGCTCGATTTCCATTTCTTTCTGCAATTTGTCCTTTGCCACTTTTGTCCCGGAATACTGCGAAAAAACCTTTTCAATATCAACATATCCAACCGTTAAAGCGAAAGAATTTGCGGTAAAAGCGAAAAGCAACAGACCCGCAAGCAATGCCACCAACTTTTTCATAATAAATCCTCCTTTTGATATCTTAGAATATGTTCCCTATGTTGAAGTGTATTTTTCCTCCGGGTGTCCTTTTTTCCGCGTCCAGGCCGTAACCCCAGTCGAGCCTTATTAGCATTACGGTTCCGGGTATGGTCAGCCTTACGCCGCCGCCGACGCTGGAGTACAGGTAGGGATTCGACCAGTTGACGTTGTCGAAATTATCCCAGCAGTTTCCCGCGTCGTAAAATACGGCAAGGGTAAGCACCCTTTCCACGACTTTCAATTTATACTCTATGTTCGTGACTACCGTAAAATCCCCGCCCGCTATCGGTCCCAGGGCCCTTTCTTCATAGCCTCGCACCGTATCGGTGCCGCCGCAATAAAATTTTTCCGTTATGGGAACCGCCGAGCTGCCGTACCTCGATGAATATGGCGTCGCGTTGCCAACCAGGACATGGACTCCAAGGACAAATCTCCAGATGCTGGGCACAAAATAACGCAGATCCGCGGTTTCCTTCACGTAATTGTAGTCCCCGCCAAGCAAGCCTCCGCCCAGCTGCAGGGCAACGTTTGCGTAAACTCCCCTTGACGCGTCAAAGACATCATCCCTGTTGTCGAATGTGTATGAAGGCGATATTGAAGATATCTGTGATTTCCCGGCCGGGACCGCGCTTTGAAGGTCCTGGTCTATATTGGAAAAAGTGTCCTCTTCGTACCTGTAAGTCAGGAACACTTTCTCAAGGTCATCCAGCTTGCGGCCGAGGCTGACGTTGAATCCGTAGGAATCAAGGTCGTAACCCTGGTTGTTATATGTCGAATCCTGGTAGGTATTCCACAGGTTTACGCCGAAGGAAGTCGGCGTGTCCAGCAGCCACGGGTCCTTGTAGGACAACTGCCAGCTTTTTTGCAGGTCGCCGTACTGCACGTCGGCGGAAAAAAGTTTCCCCTCCCCGAAGAGGTTTGACTGCGAGAGCTGGACATAACCCACAAGCCCTTCCACCGTCGAATATCCGGCTCCAAGCCCGACATTACCGGTCTTTTTTTCCTGGACCTCAAATATCAGGTTCAGCTTGTCCGCCTCCACCTGTTCGGTGTCTATTACGACATTGTCAAAGAAGCCCAGGTTATATATGGCTTCCTGGCACCTTTTGATCTTTGATGAATCGAACGCGTCGCCCTCCGCGATCACAAGTTCCCTCATTATGACCTTGTCTTTGGTCACATAATTGCCGCGCACCTTTATCTTGTTGATATATGCCACGGGTCCGTCCGTCACAACCACGTTGATCTTCACGTCCCCGGTGTCGTCGTCGTAAACATAAGTGTCCTTGATCTGGGCGAAAATGCGGCCTTTCTCGGCGAACATGGACCTTATTACGGACAGGTCCCTGTCAAAGGCTACTTTGTCGAACGGCTTGCCGGGCGCGCTCGCTATCTTTGCGGCGAAATCCTCGGGCTTGAAAACCTCGGAGCCGGTTATGTCCAGCGATTTTATCTTGTATTTTATGCCTTCGTCAACCGGCACGTTTATGGTGATGGTTTTCTTGTCCTTGTCTATCTGGATGTCTTTGGCAATGATATCTTTCCTGTTTATTTCAAGTTCGGCCTCGGAAAAACCGTTTATCCTGGCCTTCACATAACCTTCCTGGTAATAGGACTCAAGGACCGCCTTAAAATCGTCTATAAGCTGGGTGTCGTTGAAGGTCCCGGACTGGAACCAGCCCTCTTCCTTTGTCTTCATGGCGCCTTTTATCTTGTCCACGGCGAATACTTTGTTGCCCGTTGCCGTGATGGCGGTGACCTTTAATTTATCGCCCTCATCAATGGTTATCTCGATGGAAAGTTTGCTCTGTTTTTTGCCGTCCTTGCTTTCAACCTCGTAAGGGGTTATCTTGTAGGAGGCTTTTGCGTAATAATAATTGCGTTCGTGGTACATCTGCTCTATGTTTTCAATGGCTTTCTTGAGCTTGTATTCGTCGAGGTACTCCCCTTCTTTTATCTTAAAGCCTTTGTCGTCATCATCAAGCTTTCCCTTGATATCGCCGTCACCGACGTTCTTGTTTCCCGACATGATTATTTTGCCTATCTGCAGCTTTTCTTTCACCTCTATCACAAGGATGTTCTTGGTGTCCTGTTTTTCCATGTATACCTTAACATCGTCGAATTTCCCGGTCTTATACAGGTTCCTGATATCTTCGCGGGTTTTATATCTCGAAAAAACCATTCCGGCGCCGTAGGATATCTGGTCGTTTATCTCCTTGGTGGAAACGCTTGAATTGCCAGTTATCCTCACTTCATCGATAATCTGGTCGGCGGGCGGGGCGCTTACATCGGCCGCGGAGGCCAGCGACGAAAATAGTGTTATTAATATGAGAAGTAACCCTGAAATTTTCTTCATAAAATATAAAAACCTCCTGATGTTTTTAGAAAAACGAAAACTATTATAGCATAACACCGGAATATTGCAAATAATATAAGTATATTTTCGCAATGAAATTCGGCGTCTAATTTAGACGTGAGGCGCCGCGATAATGTTCATACAAAAAAAATTAAAAAATCCTTGATTTTATAAGAGTGTTTGGGATAAAATGGTATCAACATTCACTCAAGGAGATTGTGCATGGAAGCCGACCACAGCGTACTGCTTCTAAATACCACATTCGAGCCTTTGACTGTAGTCACCGCCCGCAGGGCGTTAAAACTCCTATTTTCAAAAAAAGCCCATTCTATCGAGGAAGGCGGCGCTTTTATACAGACTATAAGGGCGCGGGTAAGGATACCATCCGTGATACAGATAGTCTATTACATCAGGAAACCCTATATGGCGCCGAAATTTTCAAAAAGATCGGTATTCATCCGCGACGGCTACAACTGCCAGTATTGCGGCAAGCACACGCCAAAGCCCACAATTGACCATATAATCCCCCGTTCAAAAGGTGGCAAGACCAACTGGAGCAATGTTGTCACGGCATGCCACGCCTGCAACAACAGAAAGGGCGACAGGTCGCTGAAAGAAGCCGGTATGAGGCTGATAAAGGATCCGCAGGAGCCGAAATTCCTGGTTTATTCCGCGGTAATATCCCCTGCACGGGTCAAAAAGTGGGAAAGATATTTCCATCCCGAGAAATACGACAACGGTTCCATGCAAATGGATGCCGTCATATCGGACAGGCTCGCGCTGAATTCCGAAGCCGCGGTATATTAAAAGGACATTTTTAAAACAAAACATCGGCCCTTGAAAACGGGCATATATTGAAAAATGCGCAAAACTTGCAGACAAAAGCCGACGGTGTCGCGTCAAAATTTCCGCACCTGATGTCCGAGGCCACTTTGTGTATCTGTTTTTCATATTTATCAAGGGTATCTTTTCTCATCTTTTTCACCGCCGTTATCCTGGATTCAAAGAAATAAACCCCCACTTCGTCCAGGGTCCTGCCGAAAACCTTCTCGAACGATATGGAATATAATTTTAGCTGCCGCGAGATATTCGGCGAATCAAGTTTCTCCTCTGCCTTTTCCATGTCCTTTACGTCCGATGTCTTGTAATCTATGATCCTCCATTTGCCGTCCGTCTCGTCTATCCTGTCCCAGCGTCCGCGGATTATGATATCGTCGTTCAGCTTGTACTCAAAATCCTTCTCTATGAATTTTGGCACCACTGTATTCCTGTTCTCTTCGTTGTAAAACTGCTCGATGTTTTTCATTCCCTGCTCGTAACGCCTTTGCTCGTGGCCGGCGGAAATGAAACCCGTGGGCTTCCACATCGACCTGAATATCTCCTTGAGCTCCTCAAGGGTTATTTTTCTTCCCTCCTGGCGCGCCTTATAGAACTCGGAGGCCACCTTATGCATGCACAATCCGTAAATAATATTCGGCTCCTCCCTTATGGGTATCTTCAGCACATGAATAAGCTTGTATTTGTATGGGCATGTAAGGTAATCGTCTATCTGGTAATTGGATAGTTTTATGGGGCCCGCCGCCGTCTTCTGGGGTTCCGCGGTGGTTTCAACTTTACGCTCAAAGAATTTGAGACGGTCGGATCCATCCGTGTCATCTATTTTTCCAGGCTGCTTGTATCCGAGTTCAAGAAGGAAAACCGAAGGTTTCTTGTTTCCCGCCCCCTCGTATTGCCTGGAATATGTGAGGTATAGCGCGTCTTTGGCGCGCGTAATCGCCACATAAAACAGCCTGCGTTCCTCCTCCTGCATGTAAAGCTTCTCGTCGACAACGTCCTTTAACAGCTCCTCGGGCAGCGGGAACGGGAAACCGCCCCTGGCCCGCACCGGGAATTTGTCCTGTATGAGCGCCGGTATGAAAACCACCTTGAACTCAAGGCCTTTTGCCTTGTGTACAGTGGCCACCTGCACCGCGTTGTCGCCGCTGTCCTCAAAAATATCCCCGGCCGGATTATCCCCGGACTTTACGCGCAGGTCGATATAGGCCACGAAATTATTGACGGTGTCAAAATCCTCGGACACTGAAAATTGCTTCAATATGCCGAAGAACTTCGATATGTTCGCTGCCTTTCTTTCCGAAGATATGGTGTTTTCCTTGAGCAGCAGTTCGAATATCCTGCGGTTCTTTACGTAATCGTAAAGTATTTCGCCGGCGCTCCACCCTTCCCCGACAAGGCCGCCGTAATGCTCAAAATCTTCCATGAACTTTTTCAATTTCTTCGCTTCCGCGTCTCCTATTTCAAGCTCGGGGTAAAGCTCGAGCCTTTTCATCATATCCACAGCGGTGATGGAATACTCGACCGCCCTGTTGCCGATCTTGGACATTACATAGGGGTCTATATTGTAGAATTCCGATATGGTAACGTCAAAAATCGGGTTGAACTCGTACGGCGTCGCCAGCATCCTGCAAAAATTTATCATAAAGAGCACTTCTTTTTTGGAAAAGAGCCCCTCGTCTCCGGTAAAAGAGTAGGGTATCCCCCTGCGCTCAAGTGTCTTTAAAAATATCCTGGCGTCGTTGCGCGACCTCAGGAGTATTGCAATGTCGGAATATTCGTAATATCCCGCCTTGTGAAGCCTCTCTATCTCGTCCGCCGCAAAATCGGCCTCTTCGGAATATGATGAGAACATCCTGACCGTCAGGGACTCGACCTTGTGGCTCTTTTTGTACCTTGACTCGAGCCGCTTTTCTATCCGGAGTTTTGTTTCCAGCCTGTCCGTGTTGTTCTGGATTAGTTTATAGGCGGCGTCGAGTATCTCCTGAGCGGACCTGTAATTGTTCTTAAGGACAACGACCTTTGCCGACTCATAACGGGCCTTGAACCCCATTATATTTGATATTGCGGCCCCGCGGAAACGGTATATCATCTGGTCGTCGTCGCCGACGACGGTGATGTTGCCCTCTTTCCCGGCTATCAGATTTATAAGCTCGAATTGGGCGAAATTGGTGTCCTGGAACTCGTCAATCAGTATATATTTGAACCTTTCCCTGTATTTGAGAAGGATAGATGCGTTCTCTTTCATAAGAAGATACGGCACCATTATAAGGTCGCCGAAATCCATCCTGTTCTTTTCTTTTTTTAACGCCTCGTAATTTTTATAAAATAAAGCCAGCTCATTGTGGCGCTCCACCATTTCCCGGTGAGCTTTTGCCTCAAGTTCGCCTTCCGGTGCCTCTTTTTCCAACAGAGCGCGCGCGAAATCCGTGTACATCCCTGGCGTAATAAGATTATCCTTGAGTTTGGATATAAAATCCGCGAGTTCGGCGACATACTGTGCCGGATTATTAAGCGGCCTGTAAATAGAAAGCCCGAGTTTCTCGATATTTTCCACCATAAAGATTATAGAATCGGGCTTTTTCATTATTTCCCAGTCTGGTGCTATCTGAAGGTCGGCGAAGGAATCGCTTATTATCCCGTTGCCGAAGGAATGAAAGGTCGAAATGTGCGAGTCCACCATGCCATATGGCACCAGGACATCCACCCTGCGCTCCATTTCCTTGGCCGCTTTTTCGGAAAAAGTAAGGGCCAATATCTCCGATGGTTTCGCGGCCCTGCTGTTGATAAGATAGGCGATGCGCTCCGTGATAACGCGCGTTTTCCCGGTTCCGGCGCCGGCTACTATGAGCAGAGGCCCGCTTTTATGGTTTATGGCCGCTTCCTGAGCCTCATCCTTTGTCACGGCCGGTGTGCCCGCCGCTTCCTCTACTGCTTTTTTTCTGGCTGCCATAATTCCTCCATTCAGGGCATTATAGCAGACCCTTTGTTATTTGCAATCATGCATATAAAACAAAAAAACGGGCCGCCACACACTTTCGCTGAAGCTTCGGTGTGCATGGCATGGGGCGGCCCCTACAAGAAACAAAATGACGGACATGATTTTTTTTCGGTCAATCGTTCACAATACATTTATGTGTCAATTAAGCTGTGTGAAGCTTCATTCACACTTATACCGTGTCATCCGGCAACGACCAAAGCCACACGATTGACCGCAAAAAAAATCATGCCCGGCATACAATACAAATAAACCGGGCCGCCACACACTTTCGCCGAAGCTTCGGTGCGCATGGCATGGGGCGGCCCCTACAATAACAGAATAATTACGGCATGCTTTTTTAATTCAACGCGAGGCTTTCAATTCCTTCGGCAGCAAGTATGCGGCGGTATACGAACGAATACTGGTCCTTGTTCTCCCAGATGACCTCGTAAATAATATCCTTTACGTCGTCATTTTCCGGTTCCAGCATCTCTATTTCGGCATTAATTCCGTCGTTGTATATTTTGGCCATGTTCAGCTTCTTAAATACCCTGGATATTTTCTTAAGCTTTTCATCCTCAAGCCCCAGAAATCCCGCAAGAACGCCAAGATTCACCCTTGAAAATCGGGCCGAATAATTTATATTAAAACAAATCAGGGCTATGGCCTCCGGGAAAGACAGGAGCTCTTTTAATTCTTCGTACTTCTTGTCCGTTGTCATGATTTTATCCGCCTTTTTTTATCATAAATATTGGACAAACAAAAGCGGATAAAGTTCCCCGGAATGGATGTAAAAGTGTTATTTAACTGCCATTTTATTGAACCGCTTCATTCAGCCTGCCTTCATCTAAGGATATATATCATCTTATAGTCCTGATTGCCGTTCATTTCATTCGGGCCGCTCTCGATGCGGTAAAAGTATGTGCCGCTCTGTATGCCCGAAAATTCAGCCATGTCAAAAACCCTTGAATAACTGCCCGGCTCCAGAGCGCCCAATGAAATCCTTTTGATCTCGGCCTTGTCGCCCGTATATATTACAAGGAACGCCGCGCTTATTTTTTTATCGATGGTAAAATTTAATTTAAAATCCTGCAACGCAGAATTATACGGCGTCGGGTAAGGCAATGCATTTGCCTGCTTTTGTTCCTCCGGAGGCTTCATCTCTTTTACAGGTGAGGAGTTTTGATTTTTCGAAGTATTATAATTGCAAAAAAGCAACACGGAGAGGATTGCAGAGGCAACGAGAACTATTTTTTTTGTCATAAATTCCCTCCCTTCGAACATTTTTAAAACCTTTCCCTTAATTTAATTATACTTGACAAAATATCATTATTCAACAATAATGAACCGGTTTTATCATATTGGTTTTGCTTCGCGGCACACAAAAACCGGTTTGCGGAATTATATTATTGATATTTTTATGCTCTTGGCATAACATTTTTATGATTTTATTTAACTAATTAATATTTAATTATTTTATTTCCGCAGGGTCCTGTTAAATTAGAAAAGCCCCCGATAAAGGGGGCTTTTTTAGGGAAATAGCACAAAGAGCTTATCCCGCCTATTAAGGCAGGTATGCATAATTAGACATTAAAGGCTGTAAAAAGTTGCACTGTTTTTTATGCTGTTTTATCCTTGTTATTGGATCTTTTTTGGTTTAATATGATATTCAAACCAATAAATAACGGGATAAAATGAAAACAAAACACTGGATATTTGTTCTAATAGGGCTGGTTACGGTTTTGAGGCTTTTTTACATTAACTGTATTCCCCTGCTCGGGGACGAAGCCTATTATTGGCAATGGGCGCGCCACCTGGACTGGGGTTATTATGAACAGGGTTCGATGGTCGCTGTCGTTATATGGATATTCACCCTTTTCACCAAAATAAGCACGGTATTCACAGTCAGGCTTGGGGCGGTCGTACTTTCTCTGGGCACAATGATAGCAACATACCGGACATATAAGAAATTCAATCCCGATGATGCGGACGGCAAAGAGAATCTTCTATGCATATTGCTAATTAATTTTTCCATTATTTACGCCATAGGATCCGTGCTCATGATGCACGATACGGTCATGGTCTTTTTCTATTCCCTTTTTCTCTATAATTTTCTTAATATAATGGAAGAACCCGAAAACAACACTCATTGGGGACATGCTGGTATTTTGCTCGGCCTGGGTATAATGTCGAAGCTTACAATGGGAACGGTTTATGTTGCGGTCCTGGCTTTTTTACTTTTAACGTCGTCGTTTAAGAGGTATTTTAAGGGATTCTTCCTGTTCACGGCAATGACCATATTGTTCACCGCGCCTCTGATATACTGGAATATGACGCACGATCTTGCCACGTTAAAATACCTTTTTATCCGCGGCGCGCCCGGGCAGGGGGTGACCCTGAAATATTTTTTCGAACTTATAGGCTCACAGCTCGGGCTTGTATCGCCTTTTATCTTCATTCTGTTCATACCTGCGTTCGCAGGAGCGGCCTTCAAGCCTGCTTTTGAAAAAAAATTCGCTTTCGCCACATTCTTCTGGGTAACAATAGCCCCCTTTCTGCTGCTCAGCATTAAAAGCAGGGTCGAGGCAAACTGGCCGGCCTTCACTTTCCTGCCTTTGTTCTTTTTGGCGTCTCCCGTCCTTGCGGCCATGAAAAAAGGCACGCGCAACGCGATTCTTCTGTTAAGTTTCGCTCTCGTGCTCTTCGTCCATGTTCAGGTTGCCTGGCCTCTCATACGCTTGCCTGAAAAGAACGACCCCCTGAAAAAAACTTACGGCTATAAAGAACTTGCGGAAAAAATTTATAATGATTATAATAAAATTTCGGGGAAAGGCGGTGCCTTTTGGGCGACCAGGCACTATCAGACCGCAAGCCTCCTGAGTTTTTATATGCCCGGGCAGCCGGAGTTTTATATTTTGATAAACCACGAATCCAACAAAAATTACAGGTTCTGGAAGGGTTACGGGAAGTTCAAGGGGGCGCAGTGCCTCTTCGTTTATAACGAACCCTGGGAGATCGACGAGATGTCCAGGTTTTTCGATTCCCACGACCCGGTTTCAACCGTGTCGGTGCCGTACAAATACGGTGAAAGAGCTGTTTTTGTCAGCCTTATGAAAGGATTGAGATAAAAATAATGAAGATCATAGATCGCTACATAATCAAAGAAGTCGCCATGGTATCCCTGGTCGGTTTCTTTATATTCACATTTTTGTTGGTTATGAACTCACTTTTTGTCATGAGCGATCTGGTGATAAAATACGGCATTTCCATAATCAAAGTGACCGAACTGCTTTTTCTGCTGTTGCCATCCACGGTGGCGGTCACGGTGCCCATGGCATTTTTGGTCGGCATATTGCTTACCTATTCCAGGCTGGTCCAGGACAACGAATTTCACGGAATGCAAGCATCCGGAATTTCCATAGCCTCCATCACAATGCCCGCTGTTTATCTTTCGCTTATCGTGACAGTCGGCATGGTGCTCTTCAACAATTACGCCCTGCCCTATTCCAACCTGAACTACAAAAAACTCTATTTTGACATCGTAAAAAAGCGTTCGTCAATAATAATACAGGAGCATACTTTCATCAACGATTTTGACAATTATATTTTTTATATAGGCGGCAAGGGCTCAAAGAACGACAGCCTGAAGGACATCATAGTTTTCGTTAAAAATTCAGGCGACATTAACCAACCCGCAAAAGTTATACTTTCCCGCGAGGGAGAGATCATATCGGACGAAAAGAGCCTCAGGCTGGCCCTTAAGCTCAAGAAAGGCACTATTCAATTGAGTTCCTACACGGACCCGAACCAGCTCAGCCAGATATTATACGACACCAATTACGTCGACCTGGATATACAGGGGATACTGCGTTCAAAATCCTCCCCCGACGACCTTAAAAGCACGCGCGAAATGACGGGCGAAGAGCTTCTCGCTGAAATGAAAAAAGGCAAGGATAGCAGGCAGGACAGGAACTGGCTAAATATAGAACTACAGAAAAAACTTTCCATTCCATTTGCCGTCCTGGCATTCGCCCTTGCCGGAATACCCATGGGGTTGATGACAAAAAAAGGCGGAAGGATCATGGGCAGCGCGCTTTCCCTGGTATTAATATTCATTTACTATATTCTCCTTTCCATAGGACAGAATTACGGTTATAACGGAAAGATGGACTATTTTTTCGCGGTCTGGATGCCCAATATATTCCTTGCCCTCTGCGGCCTTTCAATTTTCGCCTATATGCTGATACAACCCGCGATTAAAAAGAGGGCGCGGTTATGAAGATACTTTACCGCTACATAATAAGCGAAATCCTTAAGATATTCCTCGTTATCCTCTCCGCCATTGTATTGTTTATTTTAATATCAAATTTTGTCGATGAAATATCCAATATGCAGCGTTTCAAGCCGTCGCTGATCATTATTGCCGAGTATTTTGTCTGCAAGCTGCCGTTTCTGGCATCCGAGGGGGCGCCTTTCGCCATTTTATTGTCCATTCTTTATGTTTTTTCACAGTTGAACCGCCACAGCGAGCTGTCCGCCATCAAATCCGCCGGAATAAATTTCAACGATATAGCCAAGCCCGTCCTGAGACTGGCCCTGGTCATGAGCGTTTGCATCATAGCGCTCAACGAAACCGTGGTTTCGGCGGCATATGAAAGGGCCACTTATATAAAGGATGTTCTAATAGAAAAGAACGGCGGCGGCGCGACCAACGAGATCAGGACGGACCTTGCCAAACTTTCCGAAGGCGGCCGGGTTTTTTACATAAAATATTTCGACGGACTTCTCGGGATAATGAAGGGCGTGTGCATACTTAGAATAGACAAAGATTTTAACCTGCTGGAGCGCCTTGATGCCAGGGAGGGAGACTGGGCCAGGGACAAATGGATCCTGAAAGACGCCATTGTGCGCACTTTTAAGGGCGCGCAGGAGGCAAATGTTGAAAAGTTCGCATCATACGACCTGTTCGTAAAGGACGCGCCCGGTGATTTCATAGTAAGGAAAAAATCGATCGAAGACACGCTTACCGTCAATATTTTCAGGCTGCGCGACCTGATAAAGGTCTTAAAAGGAAGCGGTTTTAACGCAAACGAAGAGGAAACCAACCTGAACCTGAAGATCGCCTTTCCTTTCGCAAGCTTTATACTTGCGTTGCTGGGCATCTCGATCCCGTTCATACTCCCTACGTCGCGCTCCCTTGTGAACGTAATGCTGGGGTTCCTGCTCACGGTGTTATTCGCTTTTTTCTACATAGGGTTCGTGACCATCGGCCTGTCTCTGGGCAAGGTAGGCATATTGCCGCCGTTCATATCGGCGTGGATAGCCAATTTTCTTTTTCTCGGCGCGGGTTTTTACGCATTCCTTAACGTCAAGCGCTGATCATCTTTTCCCGAGATAATAAAGAGGATTGACCGGTTCCCCCTTTTTTCTCATCTCAAAATAAAGTTCATCGCCATAGAATGATTCAGTGTCGCCGACGCTCCCTATCTGCTGTCTTACCGCCACTTTCTGGTTGACCGACACGGTAATGTCCGAAAGATGCGCATAAATTGTATAATAATTTCCGCCGTGATATATTACTATCATCTTCCCGTAACCTTCAAACCAGTCCGCGTATTTTATAATACCGCCAAGAACGCTGTAAACCGGGGCTCCGTATTTATCCCCTATGTGTATCCCTCTGTTTTCCACGATTGTCTTGAACTTGGGATGCTTGAATTTACCGAAATAGGCCAGTATGGTCCCGCCGTCGACCGGCCACGGGAACTTCCCTTTGCTTTCCTTGAAAGCCGTCTGGGCGTCCTTGTCCGACAACTCCGCCGTTGTTTCAAGGCTTTCTATGAACCTGGTGAGTTTTTTCGCGGATATTTCAAGGTCCTTCAGCATCCTGTTCTTTTCTTTTATGTTTGACTGGATGTTCTTAAGCAGGACCATCTTCTGCCATGTCTCATTCTTGTATCTTTTCCACTCCTGCTCTTTTGACGACTTTACGGAATCCAGCTGGGCCTTATAGTTCAAAAGGGTTTCCCTGTCGGATTGCAGCTGCTCCAGGATCATCCTGTATTGCTCCATAAGCTCCGCGCTCTTGCTTGAAAGTATCTTGATGAATTTATAACGTTTTATGAATTCAGAAAGGCTGGATGACTTGAAAAGGAACCTGAGGTAGGCGCTGTCCGTCTTCTCATATTGCCTGCGAAGCGCCGCCATCACGGCAGCTTCGGTGTCTTTCCTGGAATTTTCCGTCTTCTCTATCCTCGCGTTCAATTCGTTCACGCCCGACTCGAGAACAGTGATATTATTCTTAAAAACATCAAGTTCCTTATGGGTGAGCGTTATTTCTTTTTCAAGTCTCTGTATATACTTTGTTGTGGCTTTTTCCTTGTATTTTTCCCTGTTCAGGTTATCGCGCTCTACCCGGATCTCTTCCTTAACCGAGTCAAGCTCGCTTTTTGTCCGTTCAAGATGGGCTTTATAGTCGCGAACCTCCTCCTGCATCTCGGCATAAAGGAAAACCGGCGCAAAGGCCAAAAGTCCGGCAGCAATGGCAAGCAATGCTGAAAAACCAGCATTTTTCACTTAAAATATCTCCCCTGGGAAAATAAGGCGCCCAAAAGCCCCATGCCGGTTCCGGTGGCCACGGCCGATAGCATGAACTTGACGTTGAAATAGTCCGGTGTAAAAAGATAAAAACCGGACAGGTCTATGCCCGTTTGTTTTCTTATTTCCGATATAAGGACATTTACTATCGCGTAAATCAGGGCCCAGCCGATAAATCCCCCGAGGAAACCGTGTATGACGCCTTCCATAATGAACGGCATCCTGATGAAAGATTCCGAAGCGCCTATCATCCTGAATATGTATATATCCTGCCTTCTGGCGTAAACTGTGAGACGGATGATATTGGATACCACAAGCAGCGCTGAGGCGGCGAATATTATCCCGGCGATTCCTATTATCAGCTTTACCGCGGCTATTATGCTTATCAGGTTCTCTATCTCGGAGCCGCCGTATTGAATGTCCTCCACACCCTCCCTGGCGTCGAAAAATTTTACCGTCCTTGTCAGCGTTTCTTTTGTGTAATCCTTGAGCCTGACCGTGATGGAATCCGGCAGAGGGTTGCCGTCAAAACTTTTCATTATATCCTTCATGTCGGGGTCTTTCATAAAATCATTGAAAGCGTCGGCCTTTGAGACGAATTTTACGTCGTCAACCCCCGGAAGCTGCCTGGCCTCGCTTATCATATTATCGGCCTTCTGGGTGTCAAAACCGTCGTGAAGGAACACCACCACCTCGACTTTTTGCTCGACCTTGGTGATGATATAATTCAAAGATTCATTTATTATATGATACCCGCCAAGGGCCAAAACCGCCAGGACAATGGTTCCGATGGAAACAAGGCTCATAAAACCGGAACGCTTAAAATTAAGGAATACTTCCTTTATCCACCTCATTGCCCTATCACCTTGCCTTTTTCGAGCTTTATCACCCTTTTGCCCATCCTTGATACTATTTCTTTGTTATGGGATGCAACCAGCACGGT
>Ga0181535_10003567_pt1 | contig 17968 bp, 13 predicted proteins | sample PEATcosm2014_Bin_44_FD_119774 | JGI IMG/M metagenome (GOLD analysis project Ga0181535, IMG submission 119774) | Peatland microbial communities from MTU Mesocosm Facility, Houghton, MI, USA - PEATcosm2014_Bin17_30_metaG | ecosystem: Environmental > Terrestrial > Soil > Wetlands > Peat | place... | reverse complement strand
GTTGGTTCGCCGCCGGCCGGGAATTTACGCAGGCCATCACGATCCTCTCCGACGGCGCCTTCAAACTCTACGTCTACGCTTGTCTGCGTGCGGGTCGCCACACCGGTTGCCTCCGTGCAACGGTTGATGAGTTGGCACGGGCGATGACAAGAGCGCCAACAGCGATCGCCATGAACCTGGATGAACTGGAGGCGCTTGCTGTCTGCCGCGTGATCAGAAACGGCGGCTCACAGCTTGTGCTCGAAATCCGCGACCGCTTCTGGCCGTACCAAAGGCAACAGACACCCGGCTGCGCACCTGAGCCGGAGACGGAGTTCGTCCGGAAGGTACGCGGCCTGTTCCTGGCCTCGGCTTGCGTTCACGCCAGCTTCTCAGCCGCCGATGAAAAGCTGGCGATAGACCTGTATCGACGAGGCGTCTCCATGGAACAAGTCACGCGGGCCATCCTGCTGGGATGCGCGCGCAAATATGTGGCCATGCTCAACGCCAAGGTCCGAACGCCGATCACCAGCTTGCAATACTTCGCCGACATCGTCGAGGAAGTGCGCACTTCGGCGATACCGGAAAGCTACTGGGAACCGCTCCGTGCGAAGGTGACGCGCATGGAACAACAATGGCAGAAAGGAAGCCAGGCAAGACCTTGACGCCACAACCCGCGGGGCAGCCATCGACTGCTCCGCATCAACTGAATCCCGGCCCACATCCAACGGAATCCAAGTTCCTACCACTCGGCAAGACGGAAACGGAATGATGCTACTTGATGTTTTATCTACCCTTTTCTTGACTCATGTGGGCCACATAGCTAATGTAAGAAAACAACCAGCGTCGCTTCGCTCCGACCCTGGCCCACATCACCGGAATCACCGGCCCACTTCACCGGAATAAGCACATTTGTAGAGTGCGCAGATGGTGGCCGCGTCGAGCGCAGTTCCCAACAGTGCATCGCGCTGGACTGAATCCTGTTTTCAGGACTCTAAAGGTCTGCACTTTAACTGGCCTCGCCGGATCTTAATGAGTACCGAAGCACGATCCGTGGGGGGGGCAATGAAGGCGAAGTTGCAATTATACAGCAGGTTACCAGTTCTGCTTCTGGACTCCTGTAGCGCAGCCTGTGTGGATGGGGCCCTCCTTCCACCTCCGGAAAACTGCGTGTCTATCGTTCCTGGTCAAGGAAATTTCCCGGTTGATCGAGAAGCTGAATGCTCGAGGCGGGTCCTAAGTCTGGATTTTTCCATGATGACAGGGCCCACACGATTTTCTTGCCTGGAGTGACCTCCATGACTTGAACTGTGCCAGGCCAATGTGAGGTATCGTTGTCCCCTGCGACCCAAAAGGTAATGACGGTATTGCCATTGGCCAATCGGTCGGCTGTCTGAAAATTGCCTAGCTTATAGCCCGGCGCGTCCTGCTGCGAAAACTCCCACACCGTCTCTCCCTTGGGGTTGACCTCGCGCGCGTATCGATTCGAGTCTCCTGCGATCAGGGTGTCGCCGCTCCCGAGCCGGATCGCCTGCCAAGGCGATTTGGCTGGAACCGACCAAAGCACCTTACCATCCAGACTGTACTCAACAACCTTATTTTCCATGAGATAGGGCACCAGAATAGTGCCGGCCTTTATCATTCGAATGTGCCTGAACTGGCCGTGGCAGCCACCTTCGTGGTCTATGGTGGGAATAAGTATTTCCTTCACAATATTTCCGGTGGCGGTATCGATGATCATCGCTTCTGCGGGATGACCATTGCGCATGATCAAGACGCGATCCTTGCCGAGGTACTGGATCGAGTGAACTTCGGTGTCTGGGGGGGCATCGTAATGCCAGAGGATCTTCTTGTCCGGACTCACCATTGCCGCTCCCCTCATGTGAGAAAAGACAATATTGTCATTGGGCAGCAGCGTGGCATCGTCGAACTCCTGATTCAGTCCGCTCGCAGTCTTTATCGGCATGGTATAGCGCCAGACAATCTTACCCCCGCGCACGATGAAGATGGATTGCTCCTGCGGTTTGCGCATATCCCATTCTCCGGCGTAGAGAAAAGGATGTTGCGACGGCCCGCTGCCGGGCAGCACAGCGGGGGCGGGCCGTCCGGGATCTCTATTGGCAGCTGAAGCATTCTGGGCGCGGGATTGAGGCACGAACAGGATAAGTGCGGTGAGAACCAGAGGACATGCTTTCAACATCAATTACTCCTTTCAAGTGCAGCACAACTTGGGAAGCTTCATGTTCTCAGCAGCTTCGGAAATGGAAAAATGAACCGCTGAGACCGACACAGCAATGTGCAGCACGAAGGCTGCGGGCCGAGCCCAAAGGATCCGAGCGTCGGATTTATGCGCGGGCAAACCGCCGATGGACAGTGGACCAGACCGTTCGATCCGCGCGAACCGCCTATAACTCGATGATGAAGCCGTCCTCGGTTGTCGCTCCTCCGCCGCTGCTCGGCAAGAACTACACAATCAGTTTCAACGGTTCGTTGCTCAAAAGCTTCTGCCCCTTCTTCATGACTGAAGCTGTTGAGCCAACCAGCCTCATGCTTAGGTATCTAGAGTTTCCCGCTCGCAGGGCTGCATTCGCAAAACGTCAGCGAGGTGCCCCTGCGCTCGCATGCGCCTTGTCCTGGCTTATATACAAGGCTTTCCGCCGCACAGCGCGCCGGTGATGCCCTTGCCCTCGGTGATGGTGTAGATGCGATCTACCGCAGGCAGCTTGAACTGCTCTTTTGCGCCCGAAGGCCAGTGAACCTCTATCGTTCCGGGGTCCGTCGTATCGCCCAGTCCGAAGTGCAGCCGGCGATCGTTCGCGCCAATGTAACTTCCGCTTGCCAGCACATCCTGCCGCTGCTGCATTCCGTTCGCTCTCAGGTAGGCCGTCGCGCAGGTCGCGTCGCGCGGGCTCTTCGCGCCGCCCACCAGTGCCACCTCAACCCAATGGTGATGATCGGGGTTCACGTTGCGCAGCAGCACCGGTGGCCCGTCTTCAGGGTTGAGCACGACGTCGATCTTGCCGTCATTAAACAGATCCCCAAACGCGGCTCCTCGCCCCGGCACCACGACCGCCAGGCCCGTTCCCTTCACCGCCGGCACGTATTCAAATTTACGGCCCTTGCCGCCTGGGCCCGGCACATTATGAAAGAGCAGCGACCGCTCGGCATACGAAGTTCCCCAGTCATGCTGATCCACCTGCGGATATACGTGCCCGTTCGTCATGAACAGATCGAGCCATCCGTCGTTGTCGTAGTCAACGAATGCATCGCCCCAGCCGACAAACGGAATCGTGACTTGGCCAACTCCCGCGCTGTAACTCACATCGCTAAAACTGCCGTCGCCGTCGTTATGGAAGAGCAATTTGTAGTCGTCACCGAAATCCGTGATGAAAAAGTCGACCTCTCCGTTGTTCTCATAGTCGCCCTCTGCAATACCCATTGCCCCAATTTCGCGCCCGAATCCGTTCAATGAGAATCCGGAAATATCGCTTTGCTCGTCAAATGTCCCGTCGCCCTTGTTTATGTAGAGATAGTTGGGCGTCGAGTCGTTGCCCACCAAAAGGTCCGGCCTGCCGTTGCCTTTGAGGGAGATAAAAATCGAGGTGAAACCATAATAGTTGTTCTTGTCTTCCACGCCTGCCTTCGCCGTAACTTCGGTAAAGGTTCCGTCGCCGTTATTGTGAAAGAGATGATCGGGCTCCCCCTGCAATCCGCGGGGGCCGCAGTTCATGGACACGCCGCGATATTCACAAAAGCTGTAGTTCACAGCCTTGCTTCCCGCGATCGGCATGTTATTGCGATCAAAGTGGACATAACCGGCCACATATAAATCCAGCAGACCATCGCCATCGTAATCGCCCCAAGCCGATCCAGTCGACCAGTTGCCCAGCGCCACGCCTGCCTTTTCCGCTACGTCGGTAAAGGTTCCGTCGTGGTTATTATGGTAGAGGCGGTTCTTGCCGTAGTTGCCGACAAAGATATCGGGCCAGCCGTCGTTGTCGTAATCGGCAACCGAGCAGCCATAGCCCCAGCGATCATTGGCCACACCGGCCTTCTGCGTCACCTCGGTGAACGTTCCGTCGTGATTGTTATGGAACAGCGCAGCGTGCGGCGGTTCTTCCTTCCCATCCAGCGAATCAAACGTCGCGCCATTCACCAGGTAAATGTCGAGCCACCCGTCGTTGTCGTAGTCGAGAAGGCAAGCGCCCGAGCCGTTCGTCTCGACGATAAAAACCTTCTCCGGCACGCCCATCTTGTGGCGCCAGCCGCCCAGTCCTGCTTGTTTCGTGATGTCCTCAAAAATGATAGGTCCGCTGTCGACAAAGCCGCCTGCGGTGATCGGCCGCCTTTGCTCGTCATAGACAGGGGCAGCGCCGATCCCTCCGGCGATCCCTCCCATGCCACGCGGGCCATTCGCAGCCTGTCCAGCTTGCTGCGAGGCTCCCTGCGTCCAACATCCGAGCGGCGCCAGCACTAACACTATTAGGGCCGCGATGCCGTATCCACGCACACGCAACAAGAGCAATCCTCCCCGGCATGCAAAGTATACTGGAAAGTACAAATATTGACAACGCTGTCACCTACCAAGGTAGCCGATTGCTGATGAGTAAGGAATATAGAGAAACCAGGACGAGACAGCTCGCAGTTCCGACGGCGCCAATTAACAGCAGCATCTTTCAATCGCGGTATCGAGAGAGACGACCCTTAGCAAAGTCTATTTCGTTTTCGGCGTCCATCAATACTCTTGTCCAACGCAAGATGAGCCTGAAGGAGTTGGAGCGGACAAGCTGAAGATGGATGATCAGCGTGCTGGGTGCAGAGAAGTGGAGTTTGGTTGAAATCGAGGCCTTTCCTTCAGCCTTGGACAGTGTGCGGTTTGTTGGTTCGAGCCGCGTGGAACTCTACAAATGGGTGGAGCGCTTGCTCTGATTCCAAGTCTTGATTGCGAAGCCACATGTGATAAAAGAGGAGAACTTCCGCCGGTGTAGTCCGCAGGGTTTTCGGCTCTTGGGCTTCTGAAGGAGCTCGCGAATCGAAGCAGCGTTCTTCGAATCCTAACAACGTTCGGGAGCCAGCGGCGAGGAATCCAGCGAAGGGCTTCCTCTGGAAGGCATCATGTAGGCTCGCTAGAAGAGTAGTTTTCCCACCGAGGTGTACGTTCAATTTCTCAACCGACACTTGGCCGAGCAACGTCCAGCATCCGGCAACCGCGCGCCCTCCATCACCAGAGATCTCAACGGCCGCTGGTCCGTCAATCTGCCCTCCTGCTACAACACATTCGAGCTGACGCACAAATGGGCAGGCGGAGGGATGTCCGGGCACAAACTCCTCGAATACGGACTCAACTTACAGGAGCCGATCCTCTATGAGAACAATGCAGATGGCAAGCCGGTCATCGACACGGTACGAACCATCGCTGCGCGCGCCAGACTGCGCGAAATCAAAGATGCCTTTTCCGAGTGAATCAAAGACGACAAGCAAGCCGACATTCATCCACAGATCGAGCGCATCTACAACGAGACCTTTAACGCCGTGCATCTGCGTGTCTACGACGGTGGTCATCTTTCGTTCCCAGGGCTGAATCCCACCATCGTTCCGCGGCCAGATCAGATGAGAGGAGCATGGCGCGTCATGGTCGAGGGCCGCGCCCTCCTCGACCACTTCGTCGGCTCCGAAAAATCCCTCTCCGTGATCATTGCCGGCATGGAATCGCGGCGAATTGGAATCTCCCGCAAGAACCTACACGTCGTCCCGAACAACATGATTCAACATTGGCGCGAAGAGTTCAAGAAAGCCTATCCTTCCGCCAACGTCTTGGCAGTTACCGAACGAGACTTTGATTCGTCTCTCAGCCGTAAGCGCCTCTTCAGTCGAGTCGCTGCAAATGGATGGGATGCCGTCATCGTTCCCCATTCCCAGTTCGATATGCTTCTCATCTCGCCCGAGCGGGAAGCGAAGACTGTCAACGCTCAAATCCAAGAGATGAAAGACCTGTTGCGTGAGGGCGCTGAAACCAATCGCCCGAAGACCAGAGCGGAAAAGCAGACCACGCTCCAGATCGAGAATAAAATTCAAAAGTACAAAGAGAAGCTGAAAGAGCTATCCCAGGGCCGGAAAGACGACACTACCCATTTGCGTTCGCTCATCGACACTGGGGAATTGCAGCCGGGAGATCAACTCCCTCCTGAGCGTGAGTTGGCACGCAGGCTGAACGTAAGCCGCCCCAACCTGCGGGCGGGAATCGCGTTTCTTGGGATGATTGGTGTACTAAAGATCTGCCATGGTACTGGGACGTATGTGTTTTTTGGACACGGAAGCTGCCACCCAATTCCGCATCGATGTCAGGAGAGCAGCAACGCCCCGTCTCCTCGCAGTTATTTGAAGCGTGTTGTGTGATTGAAGGAGCGATCGCAGGCTTCGCAGCGGAAGATCTTCAAACCGCCATCTGGCAGAGCTAGCCGAAGAACTCGCAGAGATGTATGCGGCCCTCAACGATCCCCATAAGTACTCCATTCATGATGTCCGGTTCCACCGGACAATTGCTCGGGCCGCCTGCAATCCAATTTTGGATTCGCTCCTGGAAACACTTACCGTCAACTTCCGTAACAGCCAGTTGCAGCGGGCACGGACGCCACAGCGCCTTAGACAGGCGACTGAGATGCATCGTGAAATCTATCGCGCAATACGGTCGCATAACCCGATTCGGGCCAAGGTACTTATTGAGCAGCATCTACGAGGAACTTTCCCATCTACGGAAAACTGTGGCTGATGTATCCAGTTAGCAGAATGACAATCAGAACAATTTGTTCCAGCAGCGCCTTTCAACGGTCTCATGCCGGCAATGGATGGGTGCCGATTAAGCGCATGGCAGGTACGGCGAGATGACGGGCTAACTCCCGGACTCATCAAGCGTTCCGACTTGGTTTGATCGCCGCATTGTGTCGAGCGCTGCCCTGCCGTCGAACGTTCTTGTAACGACGTGTGGCGCTCGCAGCGGGCTCAGTGCTCGCTTATCTTTGGATGAGCCACCAGATTTGCAATCGTCTCGTTCAGCTTCTCCTGCCCAGCGGGATCAGGGGGCAGCGACTTGGACTGGAAGGCCGGCAGCAGGTGGTCCCAGATGGCGTCAAGTTCGCCTTGCATGTTGCCGGTATCGGCGGTGATAGCGACGACCACGTCCTGATCAGGCATTATGATAATGAACTGGCCTCCTGCTCCGTCGGCGCGGAAGGCATTATGGCGGCATCTCCAGAACTGAAAGCCATACCCTTCTTTCCAATCCGGGCCGATCTGGGCATGGCCTTCATTCTCGTTAGAAATCTGCCTTGATGAAGCTTCCTCGACCCATTTGTGCGGGACCAACTGCTTACCATTCCATTTTCCTTTTTGCAGGTAAAGCTGGCCGAACTTGGCGATGTCTTCGGTGCGAAGATACAACCCATAGCCGCCTAGCGAATTCCCCTCGGGACTACTGTCCCAGCGGGGATTCTCTATACCCAACGGCTGGAAAAGCCGCGGTTTGAGAAATTCAAGGGAGGTTTGCCCTGTCACCTTTGTCACAATGGCCGATAGTACGTAACTGCCCATGGTGTTGTAGAGGAAATGTGTGCCCGGCAGGTAGACAACAGGCTGGGCGAGGAATTGTTTCACCGAAGGGGCGCCCCCAACCGCCTTGGGTTCGACCTCGTGTCCACCGGACATGGTGAGCAGGTCGCGCACCGTCATCGCCTTAAGGTTCTCAGACAGATCCTGCGGAGCGTCAGCAGGAAAGAACTTCAGCACCGGATCGTCAAGCTTCAATTTGTGATCGTGAATTGCGAGGCCGATCGCGGTGGAAGTGAAGCTTTTGCTGACCGAGTTTAAGACATGCGGGATTTCCGCTGAATTGGGTTTCCACCAGCCCTCGGCGATCACTTTGCCGTGTCGCAAAATCATGAAGCTATCGAAGGTGTTCACATTCTTATCGGCCGCTTCGACAAACTCGACGATCGCTTGTGACGAGATGCCTTCTGCCTCGGGTGTGCTTCGCGGGAGCGATTGGCCTACCGCGCGCACATTGGGTAAGGCGGCAAACATTAACACGATTCCGGTCGAACAAAGCAGTATGCTCTTCAATGTTATTTTCTCCTCGCCAAAATTCTTAAGCTCCATTCTGCGCCGCCTCACTCCGCTGAGAAAACCCTGTACGAGCCGGGATTGAGTGGCATTTCAAAGTTCGTTGTTCCGGTCCCCTCACTTCCGGTAAGCAGCTGCCCGGACTGCAGGTCGCGCAGCCTGGTAATGCGTTTGTCAGTGATAATTACCGCCCGCATGGGGTCCTGTCGGAACGATTCGACAATAAACTTGTCATTGTCGTAAACATACAGACCCACCTGGCTGGGAGTGTCCAGGCGCACGAACATATCCTTTGCGAGCACATTGCGAATTTCGCTCAACACGGGTTGGGGATAACACAGAAGGTCACCCTGCGCATTGGGAATTGTCAGAACGTACAAAAGGCCTTTGGAGTATTTCGTCTTCAGCAGCACAGGATCGCCCGAGGTTTTGGACCCCGAGGTGTAGGCGGTGATATCAGCGCCAGCATCGTTGGTGAAGAAGGTGATCTGCGGAAGCAGGATTTCGGAGTCGGATTTAACTGAGACGAATTTGCGCTCGGCCATGAATTCGTGCGTGGATACGGTGCGGCCGGTATAGGTCAGGTCTGCAATGTCCTCGATACCCTTGCCCTGGAGTGCCTTGAGCAGGCCCGAGGTGATGACCACCGTCTTTCCATCGGTCAACTGCTTTTTTATTTTGGAAACGATCATCGGATCGAATCGCGCCTGCTCCGTCAGCAGCACGGTCTGCGCGTCGGTGGGAAACTCAGGAACAATGTCCATGGGTATGCCGATCATGCCCAGATAGCTTTGCAGATAGTCCTCGCCCGAGGAATGAAATGGCTTATAACTCTTGACGCCGACAGGGTTGCCGATTTTACCGATAAATTGATCCACTTGTTCGAATACAGGGCCGGCGATGCGACCCAGCCTCGAATCGGGCACCATTGTTCCGTCGGCTCGCATGGAAGGCTCGTACTGGGTGTAGATCGGCCAGAGCGTAATTTCCGGCAGTTTTGCGAAGAGCGTAATCCAGAGTTGTTCCGCATAGCGATTGGGAATGTCGCTGCCGCCGGCGTCGACCCAGCCGCCGCGATCGTTGTGGTTCAGGTTGGTGAGGTAGCGCGAAATAGAGTAACCGTGATACTGCTGAATCTGCATCGGGTTGTTGACCGGATCGCGAGTCTCGGTGCCGGTGTAGATTCCGTCGAAGTACTTTGGCTGCGTTTCGAGGTTAAAGCCCGTCTCCTGGAAATGGTCATACCATTGCGGATATTTGATGATGACCTTGACGTTCGGATTGGCCGCCTTGGCCGCGGCAACCAGTTCGCGTCCGACCTTGTCCATCAGCGCCAGCCGATACTGGCTCCAGCTCTGACTGCCCTTGGCGGCGATAGCGTCGTCGGTCTTGCAGTTGGTGAAGCCCCAATCGTCGAAGAGAATCTCATCGAAGTTTTTGGCCGTGAACCGAATGATATCGATCGCCTTTTGCATCTGCTTCGGATCGGAATAGCAGAATGTAACGCCATTGCGTTCGTCCGCTGTCCAGGTAATGCCGCCCGATACCTTCAACCCCTTGCTCTGGAAAAACTTCTTTCCAGCGTCCAAGCTCGACTGATCGGCAATAATCATATCCCGGCTGGTCTCGAGATAGATCTTGTCGTACTTGACGTACTTCGACATTGCTTCCCAGCGGCTCTCCAGATACGCGGGGTCGTTCATCAGCACCACATCGCGTACCGTGGCGTAGGTGGCCACATCGAAGTTCTTGTAGTTGTTTCCACTCGCGAAGGCGCAGCTTGCAACCAGGCATGGAATGCAAAGCGCCACTTTCAGATACCGGTTCATGTTTCCTCCTGAGTATGAGAGCGTAGTCCGAGAAACGCCGACTACTTTGTTGTAATCACCAATTCCCTACCCGCCTCAAGGTCGCTGTGATTGATAAAGTAGCCGTCAATTTTCTTGCCGCCATAGGTAATGCTGGTGATCCGCAGGCCCGAATTCTTCTTCAGGATCGTGAGTGTCTTGCCCTCATTCAACTTGAAGGTAGTCTTCTGAAACAGCGGCACCGACACGATGTATTTGGGGTCCGCGGGAGAGTACGGGTAGAGCCCGATAGCGTTGAACACGTACCATGACGACATCTCGCCGGCATCGTCCATTCCAGACAACGCCAGGCCCAGGTCGCCCATCCCGTAGAAGCGGCTCATGATGGTATTCAAGATCGCCTGGGATTTCTCCTGCTTGCCTACAAAGTAATAGAGATAAGCGAAGCCGTGATCCGGCTGGTTTCCCTGGCAGTATTGCCCAATGAACGAATTGATGTTATCGGCGATGTAGTTAGGATTCCAGGGGATAGTGAAAAGAGAGTCGAGATGCTGTTCAAAGTCGGCATTGCTCTTGTAGAGACCGATGAGTCCTTCCGTATCGTGAGGCGCGAAGAAGGAAGATTCCCAGGCGTTGGCCTCGCGGTACATGTACTCGTAGTAGGGATACTCCGGATTGAAGTTCTTCACCCATTCTCCGTTGTCTAGGCGCCCGCGCATCAATTCGGTGGAGGGATCGAACATGTTCTTATAGTTCTTCGAGCGGCTCATCAACATGTCATAATTCGGCTGATCGCCCAGCTCTTTCGCCAGCAAGGCAACCGAATAGTCGTCGTAGGCGTATTCAAGCGTCTTGGTGACTCCCGCCTTCCCCTTGGTCTCCACTACGGGATTGGCCACGTCGGGATCGGAGATGTATCCCTTTTCCATGTACTCGCGGATATAGGGGCGCGTGCCTCCCTCGATCGTGGCGTTTCGCAGCAGCAGGTTGTAGGCGCTCCTGATGTCATAGCCGCGCAGGCCGCGGAGATATGAGCCGGCTATGAAGGCCGAGGCGTGGTCTCCGTGGAAGAACGTTGGAATGAAGCCGGTTTTCTCGCCGCGGTCGATCAGCGAACGAATTACATCGACGGTCACATCGGCCGAAATCATGCCCAGCAAAACCAGTTTGTTCCGGTAGTCGTCCCACAGGGAGGGCAATGTATAGTACTGAAAATCGGCCTTGACGATAGCTCCTTTCGCGTCGAAATATTCGCCATTCACATCGCTTCTCAGCGCGGGCCACAAGAACGAACGATAGAAGCAGGAGTAGAAAAGTTCTTTCTGCCGCTCGGTTCCGCCCGACACCTGAATCTTCGACAGCAGCTTCTCCCAGGTTGCCGATGCATCCGCCTTCACCGTCTCGAAGCTCTTGTCGCCAAGTTCCTTCTCGAGATTCTCCTTTGCGTTCTCGGTGCTGACGAAGGACAGCCCGATCCTGATCTCCACTGGCTTGCTGCCGTCGACGAAACCGACGACCGGCAGGTCGGCTTTCGCGCCTTTCAGCATTTCCACGCGCTTGATCCCGTAGTTGGATACGGCGTAGAAAAACACCTTTTCGCTCGCCACCTGATAGCCCTTGAAGGCGTTGTCACCATCCTGTTCAAACTTCCAGTCACGGATTCGCTCGTTCGAAACGGCGAGGTTCACAATCAGCTTCTTGGGCTGACTATTGTCTCTATAGGTATAGCGGTGATATCCGGTCCGCAGAGTCGAGGTCAACTCGGCGTTGATGCCGTATCGCTCCAGATAGACCTGATAGTAGCCTGGATGCGCCGATTCGTTCTTGTGGTTGAAGGTCGAACCGAAATCGGCCGGATTCACATCGCCGCTCACCGGAAGTATAGGGATATTGCAAAGATTCCAATGGCCTTTGTTGGTGTGGGCGAAGGCGTAGATCTGAGGGTTCTCATACTCGTATCCGGCGCCGCTGCCGAATCTGGTGATCGGGCTCAGCTGCACCATGGCGTTGGGCACCGACGCACCCGGGAAGACCAGTCCGGCCCACACCCGCCACGCCGGATTGAATCCGATGTCCGCCGAGTTGGTCAGCGGGGCTGTTCCCAGGAAGGTATTGACGTAGTCCACCGGCCGCTTCTGGGCTTCGAGACGCAAAACCATAGAGGCCAGAAACAGAATTAAGATCGTACAGCTGTTCTTCATCGGGTCAGAGTCTCATTTCCGTTGTACAATTAGGCGCTGAGACAACGTTGTCATTTGCAGCCGAGGATTAGCTTACACCCTCCACCGACTGGAGACAACGGGATTGCTTGTCGGCGGCGTGGATGTGCCTGAACGGGCCATTGCCGAGGTTTTCCGGCCGTGGTGAGGCCGGTTCCTGTTGTGCGGTTATGCGTTGGCCAGCGCAAAGTTTACGCATCGACTGCGTTTTGGGATGGAAAAAATCAGCATTCGAAAGGTATCGATATGAACAATCCAGGCATGAGCCGTCGCGAGTTCCTGTGGAGCGCTTCCGTCGTTGCATTCTCCAGTAACGCTTTGCCCGAGTACACGATAGGCCAAGGCACGAGCTTTGCAACCGCCCAGCCCCATGCGTTCTGGAATATGGCCCAAGATAACAAGGCTGTTTTGACCCTTACCAGTTGGTTCACGGCACAAAATGTTAACAAGTTCCTGTCAAGCACTGCCGGCTTAGATGACGCCATCAATTGGTGTAAGAAAAATGGGGTTACGAAAGTGCGCCTTGAAGCTTTCGGGAGAGGCCTTTATGCGGACCGCAAGACGCTGGCGGCTGCAAAAAACAGGTTTTCGAAAGAGGGATTTGTAGTTCAGGGCGGAGTCACTACCTACAACTTCGGAAAAGCCGGCTTCGGTAACCAGCGCTTTTTACAGAGCCCATGTTACACCGTCCAGGTAACACAGGAAGAACTCCAGCGGATATTCCAATACGCCGCGTCGATGTTCGATGACATTATTATCGACGATTTGTATTTCATGGACTGCCAGTGCGCGGAATGCATCACTGCCCGCGGGAATCGGTCATGGTCGACGTATTACTGCGATTTGATGGATGATTTGAGCCGGGAACGTGTCATGAAGGCGGCACGCGCAGTCAACCCGAATGTAAAGGTCATCATAAAGTTTCCGCAATGGTACGACAATTACCACGAGCGAGGATACGATGTGCCGGGTGAGTCGAAGATATTCGACGGAGTCTGGGCCGGAACTGAAGCACGCAACTTCGATTACGACAACAGCGAGGGCTATGAAATCGGGTACAACTCCTATTTTCTGATGCGGTGGCTTGGAGGCTTTCGCGGCGTCACTGGCGGATGGTTCGATTCTGAGGCAACCACGGCGAATACGTTCCTCGAACAGGCCCGGCATACCGTTCTTGGAGGCGGGAAGGAAATCATACTGTGGTGTTATGGCGAAATGCTCGAAGAAACGATTGGTAAGGGTACACCCGCTGCCAATTTGCGCGCGCTGAGTAAAGAGCTTTCCGGATTGATCAAACTGGCCGAGATCTTACGGGACAAGCCGATAAAGGGTATCCATCTACTGAAGCCGGGAAACAGCGATCCATTCGAGGAAGAATGGGTATGCAGTTTCCTGGGGAATCTCGGTCTTCCCTTGGTGCCTGCCCATGACATAGATGAAGAGGCAAAGTCCGCGATCTTTCCGGTACAGGCGCTTAAAGATCCTGGCTTCCCTGATGCCCTTCAGCGCATGTTGGACAAAGGAACTCCTGTAGTGATTACCGATGGTCTCGCAAAGAGACTGACCAGCTACCAGGCGATTCTCACGAACCAGAATCTAACTGTACTGAAGGTCAAAGGATCTTCCAAAGCACTTTTGAAATTGACCCGTGAGGAACTGAAGCCCGTCAGGGATAAACTCCTGGCGCCGATGGATATAAAACTCGACGCCCCAAGCAAAGTGGAGTTGTATCTCTTTGGCGACAATTATTGTGTGTTAGAAAATATCAATGATGAAGCGATTGATGTCACCCTCGAAGTATCGCGTGCTTCCACTTTCCGTAAAGCTTTGGTACTGCCCGAAGGTCCGGATAATACGGTGCTTTCACAAAGCGGCAATAGCGTGAGTATTCGGATTTCGCCGAGAACCCTTGTTGCTGTTGAGTACCAGTAGGGACGCCAATGAAGCGCTGAGGAGACCGAACCCGCTGAGACGATGCGCGATTCCGTTACTGTTGGCAGCCCTTCCCGCTTATTTCCAGAGCACCAGCGGGGAATTGCGCCTGACCGTCGTGGATGCATCCAGTATCCCACGGAAAACACGAACAACTACGTGCACCGAATCTTCTTCGGCACTCTGCTAAAGTCTGCTTATCTGTGAAATCTGCCCTGGCAATAGGACTACTTTTACCCCGCCACAAGTCGTCGCTCAAACGCCGACATGTGGTCTATCTTTGCTCCGCCGCGCACACCCCTGGCTGGACGGCCGAACTTATCGGCAAACAGATAGTAACTCTGCAACTCGGAGAAAGACCGAGTGCGCTGCCGCTGCTCACCGCCCAGGATCTTCGCCACGGCGATCTTGGTGTTGTCGTAGAGTATCCGCGTGGGCCGCCGCCGAAGTATGCAAAGGCCCGTACGTGGCCTTCCAGAAACGCCTCGGTGGTCTCGGCCGGAAACGCCGTCACGAAACAATCGTCGGAATGGGGCAGATCCATCGCCAGGTAATGCGCCTTCTGTTCGACGCCGGCAATCACAACCAGCGCTTCGCCAAAATCCACCTGCGCCTCGCCCGGTGCATGGGTTAGTGGCACGAACATCTCCTGGCTGTCCGGCGTCAACTATTCTTTCCCCTCGTGTTGCCTCATTCAGAAATGTTACCGAAGAATTACGCACGTTTTTGCCACTGCTGTCCAAAATAGCGAATATCTGTTTGATCTAAGAAATGTTAGAGGAGGCTGATCCCCAGTTACTCTGAAGTGGGTTCCCTGACAGGACCACATGGAGATAAGAGAGGATCAGCCGTGCTTCAAGTATGCAGTGTGTACTCGCAACTTTTGCAACTGTTTTCGCGCCGGGAATTTGCTCGGGCGGTCAAGCACCACCAGGCGGAGCGCAACGCCAAGGGGTTCAGTAGTTGGGAGCAATTTGTGGCCATGCTGTTTTGCCAGTTGGCGCATCTGAACTCACTGCGCGAAGTATGCATGGGACTGGCCAGTTGTGAATCTCCGCTGAAGCATCTGGGCATCAGCACCACGCCGAAGAAATCGACCTTGGCGTATGCCAACGCCAACCGTCCGTGGGAACTGTACGAGTCGATTTTTATGCAGCTGTTGGAAAAGTGTCAGACGGAGACGGCGGTGCACAGCCGTCGCAAGTTCCGTTTCAAGAACAAGCTGATGAGTCTGGACGGCAGCATCATCGAGCTGTCGGCGACCATGTTTGACTGGGCCAAATACACGCAACAGAAGGGCGCAATCAAGCTGCACCTGTTGCTGGACCATGATGGCTACCTTCCTTCGTTGGCGGTGGTGACGGAGGGAACAGCTGTTCATCTTCAGAGACCTGTGGGCTTGGCTCAACACTCCTCTGGAAGGACCGCCCGCCGCAAGACAACTCTGCGAACAGTTGCCGATGCCGCTGACGTGGTAAGCAAGAGTTGGACAGCAGCAAAACAAACCACAATCAGATAAACCAATAACTCAGCACTTACACGCCCACTACTTGGACAGCAGGATACCCGAGCACGTGGAAACCTATCCCAGAGAGAGTCCTCGACAGAACCTGCCGCTACCGGTGGGGAAGATGCCTATGTCCTATGAAATCAACTGCGCGGATCTACAGAAATCGCTGTCTTGGACAAGAGTGCGTTTTTGCCCTGAATTTCGCATCGAATGCGATGAAATCTTTCGTCCGCCAAGCCTATTCTGCAGGATACTGGACCGAGTTGGTGAAGCGGAGGCGGGCTCTGGTGGAGACGAACCCGCCGAGGAATAGCCAACTGGAGACTCATCCAGACGATGAGCAGGGGACGTTGACCCAATCGTCGGCGTCCCCATCGGATGGAAAGATTTCCCCATGCCTTGAAAAACTCCTCTTTCAAGCCGCCGCGAAGCGGCATCCTCATTGTTCTGCTCTGTCAGATTCAGAGTAAATCGTCGGTGGAACTCTGCGTGGATTGCAGTTCAGCTCCGTAGACCAACTGCTGTACGATTTGTTTTCGCCGAACCCGTACTCGGCGCTGCAAAGTGCGTAACTGCCCATCGGGGAATTCGCCGAAGCCGCTGGCTTGCAATCGCTTCAACATTGCTTTGGCCTCCATATCAGGTCTTTCTTCCAGCCATCCAAGCAACGCCGGCCAGACTGCAGCAAAGGGATCAGGCCGCGTTCTCCAACGTTGCCCCGGTTTTGCTTCCTGGCGATGCGTTGGCCTTACTTCGCCGGTACGCCATGCTGTTGCCAGGCTCTTTACAAAAGTAGAAGCATCGGGCGCCGCCGTCTCCGGGGTTCTGTCCTTGCTCAACGCCATCAGCATATCTTGTGCCTCGCGAATGCTTTTCAACAGCAACACCGGATCAAGCGGCTGCATCTGCCGCTTCAGTGCCTCTTTGATCTCAGGAGAAACATCGTCTCGCTGAAGCAGTCTACGGCAGGGCGTTTCCGGGAGTTCATACTTCTTGTGGACTCGCGCACCTTCCCGCGTTTTCGACTTCAGCTTGAAGGACGGCTGGAAGAAGTTGATGTAGAGACGGGAAGCTTCGTAGAGCCGACGCAATGCCGCCGTTTCACTTAAGCCCTCCAGTCGGCCATAACCAATTAGCTTGCGAACAATCGCCCCGTTCTTCTGCTCGACCCACGCCTGGTCGTTCTTTCGATAGGCGCGGCTGCGGGTGAGGACGATGCCTTGCTTCTGGCAATAGTCCCACAGCGTGTCGTTCATGAATGCGCTGTCGTTGTCTGTATCAAGTCCGAGCAACGGGAAAGGGAGCCTGGACCGCAGACCGGTGATGGCTTCCACAATGAGGGCTTGCTCGCGAACCGGAAGGGCGAGGCACTCAGTCCAACCAGATGCCACATCCGTCAACACCAGCGAATGCACAAAGGTCCCCACCGTCTTCGTTCCGCAATGGACCACCATATCCATTTCCATGAAGCCGGGGCCAACACCTTCCCAATCTGCAAAAGTCCGAACGGGAACCATCTTCCTTACGCGGCTTAACCGAGCGCCTTTCCGCTTACGCCCGCCTGAGGCCTTTTCTCTGACAGGGCGAAGCAGCCGATCGATGGTGGCCGCACTTATGGCCAACAGTTGCTCCTTCACTCCATCCTGCAAATGCAGATGCCCATGGCGCTCCATGGCCTCGATCAACGACGGCAACAGAGACTTCAACCGTTTACCGCAAATCCGATCGGATGCTTCCCAAAGCACAATCAGTGCTTCCTTCACCGCTTCCTGGTAGGTGCGGTGTCCAACCTGCCGCCCTTGATGGGTGCACCCCTGGGCGGTCAACAGCCGGATTGCATGCTTGCGGTGGTAGCTTGTCAACTTGACGAACTCATCCAGGATCAACTTCTTGCCGTTTCGATCCGCTGCTTGATAGCGCCGGCTGATTGCAGCCGTTAGTTCCCGGCGTGTAGTCAGTTTGATCTGTCTCCTCATTTTCGCCCTCCGAGGTGCCTGCACCTTGGGTAGCATTTTCAATGAGGCAACGACCCATTGCTCAGCAGCAAAAATGGTGAGTCAATGCGGTCGGGAAATCTAATTGTCGCCCGTCACCTGGCCGTGCAGCGTCGCCGCTCGCACCTAGTCCTTCACGATCGTGCAGCCGCCCGTGAACCCGTGCTCTTCCTTCAGCCGTTCGAAAATCCGCTTGGATGTATGCCGCTGCTTGGCTGGCCGCTGCTTGTCGTCGTTCAGAATGGCATCGATGACGCCCAACCACGGCCCCAGCTTGGGCCGCTTAATCGTATCCCTTCGGGCAAGTCCATTCTTTTCGTAGCTTTTGAAAGATGATTCACTGAAGGCATGAGTGAAGATCCAGTCCCTACTGTTCGTCGTCGCCATCGTCGCAGCCGTGTGGAGGTGGCT
>Ga0181535_10003559_pt1 | contig 17990 bp, 13 predicted proteins | sample PEATcosm2014_Bin_44_FD_119774 | JGI IMG/M metagenome (GOLD analysis project Ga0181535, IMG submission 119774) | Peatland microbial communities from MTU Mesocosm Facility, Houghton, MI, USA - PEATcosm2014_Bin17_30_metaG | ecosystem: Environmental > Terrestrial > Soil > Wetlands > Peat | place... | reverse complement strand
TTAATGCGGTGGTATTCTCATGCGCCGGATGGCTGGTAAAAGGATTTGAAGTTAAGTCTTTATGGGCCGCAATAATAGGCTCGTTAGTATACAGCCTTGCCGCAATGGCGGCTGAGTTTGTTATCAGGATATTCTTCGCCGGTTCAAGGGCAAAGAAAGGAAATATCAGGGCTGATTTCAGGATAATAGAATGATTTTTTGTGTGCGAGGATGGCGAAATTGGTAGACGCACTAGCTTGAGGTGCTAGCGGGTAACACCATGGGAGTTCAAGTCTCCCTCCTCGCACCAAAATTTTCTTAAGGAAAATTTTGGCGGCTCCTGCCGCGGGTTATAATTTATGTAAATTTTAAGAATCATTCAGCGGGAGATAATAATGGGTAAGAAAACAAAAAAATATGTCCTGGGCCTTGACCTTGGCGGCACTAATGTTATGGCAGCGCTGGTCGACAGTAAAGGCGGCGTAAAATCATACCTACATTTTCCAACAGAGGCTTCAAACGGGCCGGAACATGTCATATCCAACATAGCGCAGCAGGCCAAAATTCTTGTTAAGAACAGCGGCCTTGCCATGAAAGATATATTAAGGGCCGGCATCGGATCGCCGGGGCCGATGGATTCGAAAAAAGGCATTATAATGGGCGCCGTGAACCTGCCCGGATGGAAATATGTAAGGTTAAAGGATACCCTCGAAAAACTTCTCGGTGTCGGAGTAGGAGTGGATAACGACGCCAATTGCGCGGCCTATGGTGAAACGTGGGCCGGGCCGCAAAAGGCGCGTTAAATGTCGTCGGCATAACGCTCGGGACCGGAGTGGGCGGAGGTATCATAATAGACGGACGGCTCGTGCGCGGCGCCAATTATAACGCTGCTGAAATAGGACACACCTCGCTGGACCCGGACGGAAGGCTTTGCAAATGCGGGGCCCGCGGCTGCCTTGAGCAGTACGCTTCGGCTTCGGCTATAGCGGAATCCGCAAGACAGGCCATACGCGGCGGAGCAAGCTCGATTATGACCGAGGCTGTAAAGGGCGATATTTCCAGGATAACATCAAAGACGGTTTATGAGGCATTGCTGCAGAAAGACAGGACGGCGGTCATGGTATGGAACGAGTTTATTAAGTATCTTGGAGCCGGCGTGGCCAACCAGATAAACGGGCTCAATCCGGAAGTGGTGGTCATAGCGGGCGGGGTAATAAACGCCGGGGAGAGGCTTTTTGAGCCGCTTCGCGATGCCGTGAGAAAACAAACTTTCGCCATTACATTTGCCGCGGCAAGGATAGTGCCGGCAAAACTCGGCGAACTTGCCGGAGCAACAGGCGCCGCCGGGCTTGTAATAAATGAGGGCGATTTTTACGGACTTTAATGGTTAGCAATTCCCGCAAAATAATCCTTTCGGCGGTATTGGCCGCGATTGCTTTCATCTATTTATTCACCATGAACCCCTGTTTTAAAAACAACGATTCACCCGAGACATCCGCCGCCGCTTATTTTCTTGGCATCGGGCATCCGCCAGGTTACCCCTTGTTCTCGATGGCCGCGAAAATATTTACATACATTCCTTTGGGAAACGTGGCATTCAGGGTTAACTTTTTTTCGGCGCTGCTGGCACTGCTGACCCTTCTGATTACATACAGGACGACCGGAATCATTGCGGCATATTTCAGGGAACTTGACGGAGCCGCAGGCTATTGTATGCGGATATTTACACTTTGCGCCCTGGCATTTTCAATGATATTCTGGGAGCAGGCTGTCGAGGCAAAAGGCGGCATATATATCCTCAACCTTTTGTTTACATCCTTGCTCATATATATTTTTTTAAGGCTGCAGGAAAGATTCCATATAAAATATGTTTATATGGCGGGCCTTGTCTTCGGGCTTTCCCTGGCCAACCACTGGCCAAGCGCCATGATAATGGCGCCTTTTTGCCTCTATTTTGTCTTTATATACCATAAAAGGTTCGGGCCGGGCCGGATCATTTTCACATTGCTTTTCCTTTTTTGCGGGGTTTCGGCGTACCTTTACCTTCCCATAAGGGGACACGGCGCACCGCCCCTTAACTGGGGAAACCCGGTTTCCCTTTCATCCATGTTGTGGGTGATACTGCGCAAGGCCTATACAGCCCCGGTCAGCCCGTCATTCGATGTTTATCTTTATCAGGTCCTTGAACTGATACGGATCGTTGCGGTAAATTATTCCTTGCTGGCGGTTTTCTGCGTGGCCGGGTTCATTGCCATGTTCAAGAGGGCAAAAAAGCAGGCTGTTTTACTGTGCGCCATATTCGTCCTGACCGTAGTTCTCGTGGTATTTGTAAATCTCGCGAAAAGAGAGATTGTTTACCTTCTGGATATATTCCTGCTCCCGGCCCTTTATATAATGGCGCTTTTTATCGCACCCGGACTGACGGCTCTATCCGCTTTAAAGGTCCCGAAATACTTATCGGTTTCCGCAGCCGTTATTGCGTTTGCCGCCATGTCGGCGTTTAATTTCGGGATTAATGACCTTTCACGTGATTACATCGCCTACGATTACGGCAATAATATCCTTGCTTCCATGAACAACGGCTCGATCTACATAGCGGACGCGGACCATAACGCGATGCCTGTATATTATATCCAGGAAGTTGAAAAAAAACGCGCCGATATAAAGCTCGCGGTGGCCTCGTTCCTTGCCTTTGATTGGGGGATTGAGGATTTCAGGCGCAGGACGGGCATTGATGCGGACATGACTCCCCATAATGGCGGCGGCAATATCAGGAACCTGTTGGCATACGGAGCTAAAACATATGGTGCGTACAGGAATTATTCCGGAGTGGAGGCGCTTAATGATATTCCGGGTTTATATCTGCACCGCAGGGGGTTGCTGGAAAAGACGGGCGGAAAGGATGAAAAGACATCTTTCTGGCCATTTAAACTTTACAGTTACAGGGGGATATTCGGCGAAAATAACAGGCTTAACCGGTCGGATGCGTCGCTTTTGACATGGTATCCGGTTACCATGGTAAATTGCGCGGTTGCGCTTCTGAATGAGGGCGATTTTTTGGATTCGGCGGAGTTAAACAGGATGGCATTGTCGTTTCCCGTGGATGAGCCAAGGGCAAATATTTGTTATGATATTTCAATGGCATACTTCAGGATGAACGACACCGTAAATGAAATGCGTTACTTGAAAGAGGCTGTGGGCCTTAAGACAACGATCCTGCCGGTCTATGAAAGGCTCGGGCTGCTATATTACAATATGGGGCTGCTGGACAGGGCTCTTGAAGTATTTGCTGCCATGAAAGCAATGGGTGGAAGCTCTGAAAGTGTGGACAGGGCTCTTCAGATAATTTCGGGGTTTTCAGCCGGAGACAGATTGGAATTGGCTCTAATGAAAGGAAACGAGAAGCTTCTTAAGAACGATTATGTTTCGGCTCGTGAAATATTTGATTTCCTTATTGAAAAAGGTTACAAAAATGATATAATATTCAAGAACTTAGGAGTGTTTCATTTTAAGACAGGGAATTACAAACAGGCTATCGAGGATTTTAGGAAGTCTGAAAATGAAACACATAATGCAGCAATTGTCCTTTATCTCGCTATGACATTTGAAAAACTTGGGGAATACAAAGAAGCCGCAACAGAACTTGAAAGTGGTATAAAGGATTTTTCCGGGGATAAGGCTCTGTTTGCGGCTTTTCGTTCGTTAAAGGAGCGCTCAAAGGATGGCAAAAGTACTGATAGCATTGACGGACAGGGACGAGGCGATAAAGATAAACAACGCCCTTGAGGATAGGGGCGATACCACATATGTGGCCACCAATTCATCCGCTCTTTTGGAAAAGATAACCCGCCAGGAATTCAACGCTTTGATCCTTGACACCGAAATAATCCCCGAACTTGAGCTGAACATTGTGCAGTTTGTCAAGGAAAGGGTCCCCGGAATGAAGATCATCCTTGTAACATCCAAGGATAAGCTCGACTCCGCGATCGCGATAGCCAGGAACCAGGATTTCAACTACCTGCTCAAACCGTTAAACATAAGCGAACTGACTTTTATGCTGGAAAAAATAGAGAACGCCGCCGTAAAATACGAGGAGCCGGCCCAGGACAGCTACTTCAGGGAAAAATTTATCGGCAAAAGCGACAAGATAAAAAAAGTAATGGCCGTATCCGCCAAAGTCGCGAAAAGCGAAAGCAACATCCTGATAACAGGGGAGACCGGAACAGGCAAGGAACTAATATCGCGCGCCATCCACGAGCTTTCACACAGGGCGCACGCACCTTTTATCGCCGTCAATTGCGCGGCCATACCGGAGAACCTCCTCGAATCCGAACTTTTCGGATACAAAAAGGGCGCCTTTTCCGGCGCGGTCGCGGATAAAAAAGGACTGATAGAATTGGCCGACAAGGGAACGCTTTTCCTGGACGAAATCGGGGACCTAAGCCTTAACCTGCAGTCAAAACTTTTACGGGTGCTGGAATACAGGGAGCTCCGCAGGCTCGGGGATGAGACGCTGAAAAAAGTGGACATCCGCATAATCGCCGCCACGAACCAGGATCTTTACGCCATGATAAAGGAAAAAAAATTCAGGGAGGACCTGTTCTTCAGGCTGAATGTCATCCATATCAACATACCGCCGCTACGCGAAAGAAAAGAAGACATACCACTGCTGATAAGGTTCTTCATTGAAAAATACAACAAACTCGGCGGCAGAAATATAGTCTCGATAGATTCGGCGGCAAGGAACCTGCTGGCATATTACGACTATCCGGGGAACGTCAGGGAACTGGACAACATAATACAGCACGCTTTCGCCATGTCGCAAAACGACATACTGGGGGTGGAAGACCTTCCCGTGCAGCTTCATAACGTTACGCCCTATTTTAAGCTCGGGTCCCACGAGGACGCGATCAAACCATTGACCGAAGGGGATAAAGACACGGAACTGCTGCTGTCGGAGATCGAAAAAAGGACCATACAGAAGGGGTTTTCCGTTTACGCGGGCAATCATACGAAAGTGGCCAGGGCGCTTGGAATTTCACGTTCAACCCTGTGGAGAAAGATGAAACAATACAAGCTCAACCCATGATATCCCGATATAAATAAAAAAGGCGGGCCTTAAGCCCGCCTTTTTTATTTATATCGGGAACTTAGAAATCAGCCCCGAATGAGAGCTTGAATGCGTTGCCCAACTCGCCGTACGGCTCGAACGAGAAGTCGACGTTGTATTTGGAATTGACCAGCATTCCGAGGCCGAATGATATGTCCTTAAACCCGCTGTCTATTATGTCGTCTTCGGTATAATAACCTGCGCGCAGTATCAGCAGATACGGGCTCTTTATTTCCAGGCCGAACCTGTTGACAGCCGTGTTGTTCAGGCGCCCGACCAGGTCATATTCCGCGTTGACGCCCCAATCGGCTACCGCAAAATTGTACAGAGCCGCGAAGGAAACTTCCTTTGACATGGTGTACCCGTTGAATTCACCGCCAAAATTGGTGGCCACCAGGTCAAAAGAGAGCCCTTTGACTATGGGCACGAAATAACGCACCCCGAGGTCGAAAGCGATGGCGTTGGCAACGGAGCCGTCCATATCGTCCAGGTAATATTTAAAGGTGACGCCGAAGTCAACGTCGCGGTCAAGCTTGTTGGCGTAGGATATGTCGCCGTTAAAAGCGTAGGTGGAGAAGGTGGAGTTCAAATCTATCGGGTGGCCCGATTCGTCGATGCCGTACCTTTCCATTTCGCCGGAATTAAAATAGGAAAATCCGACGGCAAAGGCGCCGATGTCCTTGAACTTTGTGGCGACGCTCAATGATTCAATGATGGTGGACATCAGCCACTGGTTGTGGGAAAAGAAGAGGCTGTATGAATTGTCCTCTTTTTGGATATTCTCTATGCCGGCCGGGTTCCAGAAAATAGCGACAGCGTCCTGCGCGGAACCCAGATACGCGTTGCCCATGCCGGAAGCGGCTGCGCCCACTCCTACGGTCGAGTACAGGCCCGAAACAACGGATGAATTATCGGGCACTCCCAGGGAGGCAAAAATGGAACAGTAAGCAAGGACCAGAGCAGAAGCGATTATTATTATTTTTTTCATTTTTTCCTCCCGATCACTTTATGATCGCGAATTTACTGAACGGAGTGTTGGTGACGGAACCGTCCGAATAAGTTATCACGACCTTGAACATATAAATTCCTCTTGCATAATTAGTTATATCCACCGCAATGTAACCCCAGTATGGGCCTGTGTCGTAAACCCTTCCGGCTTCATCGCCGCTTATTGCCTTAATGACCACCATGACGCTAATCGGTGTTTTTGCCGCATTGACGGGATAGGCAATGGCCATCCTGTTGGTTGTGGCGGGGTTGGGATACGCGAAAACCTTGCCCTGAGGCGCCTGGGGAACCGGCCACGGTGTGAAAGTCGGGGTAACGGTGAAGGTCGGCGTTATTGTCGACGTTATCGTGTTAGTCCCTGTTTCTGTAATGGTCGGCGTTATTGTCATGGACCACGAAGGATTAATGGTTGGGGTGATGGTATAAGTCGGTGTTATTGTGAAGGTTTCAAAGGTCCAGGTTTCCGTTATCGTGGGAGTCACCGTACTTGTGAAGGTTCCCGTGACGGTTTCGGTTACGGTCTCGGTAATAGTCTCGGTCACCGTAGGCGTTACAGTAGAGGAAGGGAACGGACCCGCCATTACCACGGCGCTTGACGCAAGCGCTATAACCGCTATAAGCAATACTTTTTTCATAATGCAAAAACCTCCTGATGAGAATTAAACGATATGAAAGATTTTAACATTTTTAGCTGTAAAGTCAATATAAAGTGGGTGCGGGCGATATATTATCTGATTATGGCTAATTTGCCGGTTTTTCTGCAGCCTGGCCCATCGATGACGTAAATATATATGCCCGATGATACGGTTCTTGAGCGTTTAACGCCGGATATTACCCAGAAATAGGTCCCGTCGGGGGTATCTTTTTCGTCGGAATAAATTTCTTCGCCGTTAAAGTTATATATGTATATCCTTGTTTTGGCGGTCAAGTTATAAAATGTTACGCCCCGTGAAGTTCCGCTTTCCCTGTAGGGGCTCGGGTAAAAATAAAGTTTGTCCAGGTTTGACGCGGCAGTCTTTGCCGGGGTCGGGGTTATTGTTTGCGTGGCAGTGGCCGTCGGCCACGAGGTCCTGGTGGAAGTCGGCGTGCTTGTGGCCGTTATATCGGGCGTCGGAGTCACCGTGCCTATACCCGGACAGCCGCATATCTCTATGTTATCAACCCACAGGTCGACGCTCCATTGTGTGCCGGCTGCGGGGAAGCTGTCGGTCTGGAACTCAACTGCCGTTGTTTTTGTAAAATAAACAGATGCGGAAACTGTCGTGCCCCAGCCTGAAGCCTGCGTCATCGAAGAAAACGGGATGTTTATAAGGGTCCATGACGACGACGGGGGAAGGGAATACCTGTAATAATTATATCCCGTCGGAATTGACGCGTCGCAGTCGATTTTTGTGTAATATTGTTTGGAGTCGTTTTTATACCAGAATCTTAAGGACGAACAGGATGAGAGGTCCCTTGTTCCGCCGAAACTTGTGCCCATGGCGACATAAGGATACTGGTAATATCCCGGGCTGTTAATTACCGTGCCTGTCATACGGGCGGCGGCGCCTGTTGAATCAAATCCCGGCGCCGTCATTGTGAATTGCCCCGCCGGCGGCCATACTATTGATAATCCGGGAGTGGCCTGTGTGTGATCGTTGTTCGTATACCAGTAGCCGCCCCAATAATTATTCGTGGCGGCGCGGTTGCAGTCGTCTATAAGGCTTCCCGGTACTGCCGGCGCGGTTGTGGGGGTGAATGTAGGAGTGGCGAGGCCGCATCCATATATTCCTATCGGGCCAAGCGAGACGCTCACAGGATACTGCTGCCCCGGAGGCGGTTCCACTCCGGTTTGAAAAACAACCTGCCTTGTCTGCGATAGCACCGATCCAAGGCTTACGAGGTTGCCCCAGCCCGGAGCCTGCGTAAACGATGCAAAAGGGAAGATGTAATACTGCCATCCGGACGCGGCAAAAAAGGAATGTTTATAGTCGTTGTATCCGGTATTTATGGAAGGATCCGCTACCAGCCTCACATCATAATATTTGTTGTCGCCGTTAAAATAAAAACTTATGCCGAGGCAGGAAGAATAATCCCTGTCAATTGCAAGGTCCGTGCCGAATGCTATAAATGGGGAACTGTAACCGCCGGCATTATATATGACGGTTCCGGTTACATGAAGCGCGCATGACGCGGCCTGGAATCCGGGTGTGGAAACGGCAATTGCAACGGAAGATACGCCCCCGTTGGACGAATCGTTATATGAGAACCAGGAGCCGCCGAGCAGGCTGGTCATGTTACAGTCGGAAAAATCATCTATTAATGCGACGGCATAAGCCGGATATGTGGGCGTCACGGTGGGAGTCGCTGAAATTGTGGGCGTGATTGTCGGGGTAAAGGCCGGCCCCCCGGCGGTTACGGTGGGCGTCGGCGCGTTATATCCGGGAATAAAATAGGAACCGCCGTATTCATACGCGCCTATATCGGGGGCTGCCCCCATGTAGCCGTCGGTAATGCCGGGAATTACAAGGCCGGCGTCAATGGCGCCCGAACCCGCCGTCGGGACATAATTGGAACCAATGGGATAAAGCCCGTTATTCGATACCGTTGGAGGATATCCGGTACAGAAAGAGGCGGTGGACATATCGGCAAGATTATTTTCAACAATGGTGCCGGACTGGTCCTGAATATTTCCAAGCCCCTGCGCGGCGTTGCCGTAATAACTGAAGGAATTAAGGCAGTTAATAAGCGTGTTATTATAGATCCTGTTGTTTTCCGACGGCGTATTTAAAACTATTCCCGTGCCGGAGAGGTTCCACGCCACGTTATGGTGTACAAGCTGGTTGTTAGTCCCGTTGTCGAGATAGATGCCAGCTCCGTATTTGGTGTAGTTGTCATGGACCCAGTTATAGGATATTTCCGTATACTGCGCGTCAAGGCCGAAGGAATAAATCGGGCCGCAGTCCTTGGAGAGAAGGCCGGGATATGAAATGTCGTTGTATAATATTTTTTCCTGCGTCGTCGAGGGGTGGTAAATGCCGAACCTGCCGGTGTTGTAAATTGTATTATGCGTGAGTATGTGTCCGAATGTGGGTGCGCCGGAGCCTCCTTCGGTCATTATAGCCGCGTGGTTTGACCCCATATAGCCGGTATCATGTATCAGGCAGTTCGTGACCGTGTTATCGTAGCCCTGAATATAAATCCCGCATCCGGCGCTCTGCGATATTTCGCAGTTGCTGTAAGTGTTGTACCCGCCTGACACATAATTTGTCTCGCCTCCGCCCGTTGTATATCCGGACATTGATTCGTAATGGTCCACATATTTCATCCTGCAGTCGTCGACGACGCAGTAATAAGAGCCGTTCATGTTTATCGCAGATGAAAAAACATTCAGGTTGTAAAGTTTTATATATGAAAGCCCGGAAAGGTCAAAGGCGTAATTCCTGCTCTTTGCCTCGACAATATGCGCCGTTGGGGGGGCGCCGTCGGGTGTCCAGAGGTAAAGCACGTGCGCGGATGTGTCGAGGAACCACTCGCTGTTGGTGTCCAGGCCTGAGAGCGAGCCGAATATGTAATAGGGGTTGCCGGCGCGGGGTTCGTAATTCGTGTCGCCGGATGTCGCAATCGGCGTTGAAAATGTGAATCCCGAACCCGCGGCATAGTTCGTTATCTGCACCACGTAGGCGCCCCAGCCGTCGCCGGGTTGTATCCAAACATAGGCGTTGTTCCAATTGCCAGCGGGAAGCTGGGGATCCATCAGCGTCGTGTAGTCGGTGCCGGTCCCGGCGGTCGCGGTCGTCATATGGAGAAGGTCGCCGGCGGGTGTGTTGGGCCAGCGAGCCTTGTTCATCATGACCGAATCCACAAAAATCTGGCTGAAATTCGCAGGTGCCGGGGCGCTGTAAATGGAGCCGCTGTAAATGGTCCACGAACCGGTGAAAATATCCGCGCCGGTCACGGTGACGGACTGGTTCATGTAGGGAAGGAAAGTAATGGGCGCGCCCGCTGAACCTGAATAGGCGGGAACAACGGTCTCCCTGTAAACACCGGCCAGTATATAGCAGCTGTCGCCGGCGGACATTGCCGATGCCGCTTTTTGTATGGTCTTATAAGGGGAGGAGGCGCTTGTACCGTTATTAGAATCACTGCCGGAGGAGACGGAAACAAAGTAATTCGTTCCGTACAGATCCATTGAAAGGACTGCCAGCAAGGCGGCAACTACTGCGATTTTTTTCATATTATTCTCCGGTTCTTCGTATGCCTTGTTATTATAATGCAAAATCCTGATTTTGGATGCGTATATTTTAAATATTTGCCTTTTTAAAATTTATCCTATATAATATCTTTCACTTATTTCGACAATTTACCTATTGGAGGAAAAGATGAAAAAACGTTTTGTAATAATTTTGCTCGTGTTAGCCGCCGTATTTGCGGCATTCGCCCGGGCGGACAAACAGAAGGACGCGTATGAGGCGTTAAAACCTTTGATGGAAGTTTACGCGATCATCCAGGAAAATTATGTGGACGAGGGCAAGGCCGATCCCAAGGACCTTGCGACCAACGCGATAAAAGGAATGGTCACCGGGCTGGACCCGTTCTCCCAGTATCTTGACCAACAAGCTTATAAGGACATGAACGACGACACGCACGCGCAATTCGGCGGGCTTGGCATCGAGATCGCCGTCAAGGACGGACAGCTGATGGTAGTGGCGCCCATCGAGGACACACCCGCATACACGGCAGGCATAAAGGCCGGCGACAAGATAATGATGATAGAAGGCGATACCACCGACGGTATGGACGTCAATGACGCGGTGCACAAGCTGCGCGGTGAACCGGGCACCAAGGTCACGATATCGGTACAGCGAGGCAACGTCGCGGATTACAAGGATTTCACCATTACGCGCGCCATAATCAAGATAGAGACGGCAAGGTACAACACCATAGGCGAGGATGTCGGGTACATAAGGATTAACGAGTTCATGGGCGACGCCTCGGACATAGTTGAAAAGGGATTGAAGGAGTTCAAAAAAGACAAGATCAAAAAACTCATCATAGACCTTCGCGACGATCCGGGCGGGCTGCTCGACCAGGCGGTCCAGATATCCGACATGTTCCTGCCGAAGAACACGCTGATAGTTTACACGGAGGGCAGGGCAAAGACAAAAGGCATGGAATTTAAATCCGAGAAGGGCGAGCAGTTCAAGGGCGACATAGTGGTCATGATCAACCGCGGCAGCGCCTCGGCCTCCGAGATATTGTCCGGCGCGCTCCAGGACAACAACCGCGCCATAATCACGGGGACGCAGTCTTTTGGAAAAGGTTCCGTGCAGACGATAATCCCGCTCTCGGACAAATCAGCTTTGAGGCTAACCACGGCCAGGTACATGACGCCAAAAGGGCGTTCCATTCACGGCGTCGGCATCACGCCGGATATCGTAATGGAAGAGCAGATACCCACTACATATACCACGGCGCTTTACGAGAAGAACATATTCGAGGATTTCGCCGCGGAATACCTTAAAAAACATCCGGAAGGCATAGACACCAAGAAAAAGGACGTCGTGAAGGTATCCGAGTCCGACATCAAGGTGCTTTTCAAGAAGGACGAGGATGAAAAACTGCTCGACGATTTTATCAAATACCTGAAGGAAAAAAAGGAAGATGTAAAGCTCCAGGAAATAGTCATGGACAAGGACTCGATCCTTAAATGGATAAAGACAGAAGTTGCGATGAAATTAAAGGGGCGCACTGCCTCGAGAAAAGCGGCCATAGAGAACGACTCCCAGGTCAAACGCGCAATCGACATATTGAATACCATGGGAAAACTCAAGGAAACCAAATCATGAAAAAAGCCGCATCCAACGCACTGCTGACAGTAGTTTTGCTCGTTGCGGCCGGGTTCGCGTTTTACAGGTTCTATTACACGCCGCGTGTGGAAAGATCCGAAGCTGCGATAAAAAAAGCGGTCGATTCTTTTGTAACAAAGCAGATACTCGTTGACCCCCTGCTCATAATAAGCAAAAAGGAAAACGGGGTTTACGACCTGACGGCCAGGATGCCGGCCAGATACACCGTCGAAACCCTTAAGAACGAGATAAAGGGCGGGATAACCGGGGTGGAGCGCGCCACCGTGGATTTTGGCGAGGTGGAGACGGACAGGACCACTAGCGTAACGGCCTCGATAGAATCGCCCTTTAAGCTGGTCTGCAAATTAAGGTTCATAAGGGATAAAAGACCCAAGATAGCGATAATTCTCGACGACTGGGGATATGCGGACAGGAATTTTTCCTATCTAGCGTCGATAAAGGACGTTTTTTCCATTTCGGTCCTGCCGGGTCTGAAATATTCTTCGATGGCGGCTGAAGAGGCGTTCAAATACAAGAAAGGCATATTGCTCCACCTTCCAATGCAGCCGGAAAAGAAAGTGCCCATGGAAAAAATCACGATAATGGCGAACATGAACAAACCTCAGATAGTGTCGATAGTTGACAGGCAGATAACGGAGATACCGCACTTTACGGGCGTCAACAACCACGAAGGTTCGCTTGTCACCGCAAAAAAGGAAATTATCACCCCGGTGCTGGAGGTATTAAAGGACAGGAATCTCTTTTTTATCGACAGCATGACCACGCCGAAGACCGTCGCGTACAAGATCGCGCAGGAACTCGGAATGAGATGGGCAAAAAGGGACGTCTTTATCGACAACAAGAAAGAGGCGGCCTATAACGAGGAGCAGATAAACAAGCTTGCGAAGCTCGCGAAAAGCCGCGGTTGGGCCATAGGCATCGGCCATGACGACCCGGTGACGCTTGCCACGCTTTCACGCATGATGCCGAAGCTGGCGGAAGAGGGATTCGAATTTGTTTATCCGGCGGAGCTCCTGCAGTGAATCACGGCTGAGCGGACCAATGTTAATACTTGGAATTGAAACTTCATGCGACGAGACGTCCGCGGCGGTACTTGACGATGAAAAGGTACTGTCGAACGTCATATTTTCCCAGATAAAAACACACCGTGTCTACGGCGGCGTTGTGCCCGAGATCGCGGCAAGGGAACATCTTGCAAGGCTTCCACTCGTTATAGACGGGGCACTGGACAAAGCCGGGATAAAAATGAGGGACCTGGGAGGCGTGGCCGTCACATACGGGCCGGGCCTTGCCGGCGCTCTCATTGTGGGGCTCTCTTACGCCAAATCGATAAGCTTCAGCCTTGGCATCCCGCTTATCGGGGTGAACCATCTCGAGGCGCACCTCCTGTCGCCTTTCATAGAATTCAAAGACATGTCGTTTCCCTATCTCGGCCTTGTAATATCCGGCGGACATACGAATCTTTATATGGCCAACGGATTCGGCGATTACAAACTGCTCGGATCCACGCGCGACGACGCGGCGGGCGAAGCCTTTGACAAGGCGGCCAAAATGCTCGGGCTTCCTTATCCGGGCGGGCCGTCGATATCAAAGGCCGCGTTAAAAGGCGACGCTTCAAAAATTATTTTCCCACAGGCGCAGATGAAGGACAAGAGCCATGATTTTTCATTCAGCGGCATAAAGACCGCGGTGCTTTATTATATTGAACGCAACAAATCAAAGCTTGATTCCGGCGGGATAACCGTGAACGACGTCGCCGCGGCTTTCCAAAAAGCCGTCGTGCGCTCCATTTCCAACAAGCTCCGCAGGATATATTCCGAATACAATATCGGCGCCGTGGCCATATCCGGCGGCGTCGCGGCGAACAATTACCTCCAGGAAGAGGTGAAAAAATTCACCGATGAAAGAAAGATAAGGTTTTACACACCGTCGATGAGACTTTGCACGGATAACGCAGCCATGATAGGTTACACCGGATATCAGTACTTGAAGAGGGGCGCCTTTTCTGGTATAGATATTGAAGCGGATCCGGAATTAATGGTGGCGGAGAAAAGCCTTAAAAAAGTATAAAGGAGAAAAAATGAACGAATACATTGATATGACCGTAAAGATACTCGTCATTATAATACTTGCGGGCATTGTCGGGCTCGACAGGGAATTGAGGCACAAGCCGGCCGGAACAAAGACACATATCCTGGTCGGCCTGGGCTCGACCGTGTTCACGATAATGTCCATATGGTTTTACCAGGAATTTCAGGGACGCGCGCAGGTGGACCCGAGCAGGATAGCCGCGCAGATAGTCACCGGAATCGGTTTTCTCGGGGCGGGTACAATAATCCAGTTCGGAGGCTCGGTCATAGGCCTTACCACCGCGGCAAGCCTCTGGAGCGTGGCGGCCATAGGCATCGCCGTGGGCACGGGCAATTATTTCCTGGCGGCCATAACCACCGGTGCAATGGTCCTTATATTCAGCCTTATCAACAGGTTCACGGATATGCTCGAGAATAAAGTCGTTCCGAGGATAAAAAGGGCCAGACGGGCAAGAAACAAATCAAAATGAAGGTTTTTGAAGAGATAAGAAAATTCCCCTATATGCTGGCCCCGCTGGCCGGCTACACCGATTACGCGTTCCGTAAGATATGCAGGGAATACGGCGCGTCGCTCGCGTTTACCGAAATGGTCAGCGAATACACAATGGCAGTGCCGCGCCTGCGTCTGCGCATGGAAAAGATAACCTATTTCACCCCCGAAGAAAAACCGGTCGGAATTCAGCTATTCGGCAACAAGGCGGAAATGTTCCATGACGCCGCGAAAGCGGCTGAGGACGCGGGCTTTGACATCATAGACATTAATTTCGGCTGCCCCGTGCGAAAGGTAGCCGGCGCCGGATCCGGGGCATCGCTTCTGCTGGATCTGCCTTTGGCGGAAAAGATAGTCCGGAACACGGTAAAAGCGGTGAAGCTCCCGGTATCGATAAAGATCAGGAGCGGCTGGGACGAGAAAGCCGACGTTTACCTTGACTTCAACAAAATGGCCGAGGACAACGGCGTTTCCATGATAACCCTCCACGCCCGCACCAGGATGCAGATGTTCAAGGGCAAGGCAAACTGGGACCATATCAGGATATTAAAGGAACATTCGAAACTTTTTGTCGTCGGGAACGGCGACGTAATGAACAGGAACGACGCGCTGCGCATGCAAAAAGAGACGGGATGCGACGCGGTTATGATAGGAAGGGGAGCCATAGGCAATCCGTTCATATTCAGGGAAATATCCGACCCGTCCTATAAACCCACGGTCAGGGAGCGCATCATGACGGGAATACGCCATTTTGAACTGCTGTATTCATTCAAGGGAAGGCGCGGACTGCTGGAAGCGAGAAAATATTTCAACAAATACATAAGGGAATTCGACCGCGCGGCCGAGGTGAGAAAACAGCTCATGACAATGGAAGACAAGGAAGCGATAATCGCCTACCTTAAAAACCTGCCGGAAACAATGACGCTGTAATTAATAAGGTATTGTCATTGTAGGTGCCGCCCGGGTTTGACAGGTAAACGGCGGCAGGCTCTGACCCCAATATTCACAGCCCTTACCCAAACATTGTGATATAATATCACCGCTTTAAAATCTAAAAATACGGTGTAAAAAAAATGAAAATTAAATTATTATTGTCCCTGTTTCTTTTAATGCTCTGCGGTTTCATACATGCCGAAGTCGTAAGCGACAAAATACGCCTCAATTCGCTCGGCTTTGTCCCGCAGATTTCCAAACAAGCAACCATCGCCGCCAAATGTTCGAAAGTTTATGTAATATCCTCGGCCGATAAAAAAACCGTCTTTTCGGGCCTTGCGAACGGCCCGTTCAAGAGCCCTGATACCGGCGAGGAACTTTATACCTTTGATTTTTCCGAGGTCGTTAAAAACGGGACATATTACATTCAAGTGCCGGGAGTGGGTCGGTCCGCTGATTTTAAGATATCCGGCGGCGCTTATGACGAAGCTTTTTATGTCATGACTCGGGGCATGTACCTCTGGCGCTGCGGCTGCGCCGTGAGAGCGGTGTACAAAGGAGTTGAGTACTCACACCCGGCGTGCCATATGGACGATGCTTACCTGGATGAGGCAGGCTCTTCAGGCAAACAGGAAGCTACCGGCGGGTGGCACGATGCCGGCGATTACGGCAAGTATACGGTCAACGCCGGGATTTCCGCCGGTATCATGCTCAAGGCATGGGAGCAATTCGGGGAGTCCGTAAAAAAGATAGGCCTTGACATCCCTAAATCAAACTCCGCTATGCCTGATTTTCTCAGTGAAGTGCAATGGGAGACTGACTGGTTCTTGAAGATGCAATCTTCAAACGGCAGCGTTTACCATAAGATATCCACCTTGAGTTTTCCCGGAGAGGTCATGCCTGACAAGGACACCCAGCGCAGGTATTTCGCGGATTATTCAACTGCTGCAACCGCGGATTTTGCGGCGGTATTGTCTGAAGCAGCCGTGGATTTTGCGCCTTATGACCCGGCGCTCTCTGCAAAGTACGTAAACGCTGCGCGGCGGGCAATGGATTTTCTGGAGGCAAACCCCTCGAATCATTACTCCAATCAGCAGGCTTTTTCAACCGGCAGGTAAGACACCAGCGACACCGACGACAGGCTGTGGGCTTTCGCGTGCTTCTGGGACGCGACTGGAGAGGAAAAATATTTGAAGGAATTTGAAAAGGAGGCGGCGCAATTCAAGGTAAAGATAGACTCCGACTGGGACTGGGGCAACGTAAAGAACCTGGCGATGCTCTCTTATCTTTTTTCAGCGCGGCCGGGGAAGGATAAAATAACCGAAGCCGACATCAGTCAGGGGCTGATATCCTGCGCGGATTCCATCACAACGACCGCGGCCGGCGACCCTTATTCAAGGCCGCTGGGGAGCGTTTATTACTGGGGCTCAAACGGAACGGTAGCACGACAGGCGCTTGTCCTTTTTTCAGCCGATAAAATATCGCCAAATAAGGCGTATGTAAACACGGCATCGGACGCCATCGCCCATTTATTCGGGAGGAATTTCTATTGCAGGTCCTATGTGACCGGGCTTGGCATTAATCCTCCCATGCACACGCATGACCGCAGGTCCATGGCAATGGAAGGCACGGCGCCATGGCCGGGATACCTTGTGGGAGGCGGGCTTTCGGCGACGTCGTGGAAGGATGACAAGTCAAGTTTCACCACCAACGAGATAGCCATAAACTGGAACAGCGCCCTCATATATGCCCTTGCGGGGTTTGTCAGCGGCGAAGGTTTTATCGCTCCGGATCAAACCGCCGCGGTCAATGCTCCCAAAGAGGTTGCAAAAGTGGGAATAGCAGGATTGATATATGACGGCAAGACTGCCGGTTACACCGCCGAGGGTCTTTCTTTTACGGCCGCTTCCGGCGTCAAAGAGGTAAAAAGCGGCAATGGGGCAAGGGCCATTCAACTGACTTTTAAGGGCGGCCCGGAAGAACAAACAGAGCTTACCTTGAAAAACCCGGTTAAACTGGAAGGGTACAACTACATCGAATTTGACGTTAAGGCGCTTAAGGCAATGGACGCGATTTATTTCGGCATTAATGCGGGAGCCTCCTATGATAAACTTCTCGATATCGGCGAATATGGTTTTATTAAGCCTTTGACGCAGTGGAGGAAAATAAGGCTGCCTCTTGAAGAAATGTCGGCATACGGGCAGACGTCGCTTTCAGAGATGGTATTTGTTACTCAGCAAAAAAATAAGGCCTCTGTTTTGATAGACAATATTAAATTGATAAATTATACGCCCCCGACCCCAACCATATCGCCGACCTTTACGGTAAGCCCGGTGGTTTCCGCCACGGCCACGCCAAGCGCCACGCAAACAGCCACAAATACGGTTTTTGCGACGCCCACCTTTACGCAGACGGCAACTTTGACAAACACGGCATCGCCGAGCTTTACGCCCACTGCAACGGCAACCATCGAGACTGGATATAAGCTTGTTATCGATGATTTTTCAAACGAAGGGCCGCTGAACATGCTT
>Ga0181535_10003556_pt1 | contig 18002 bp, 7 predicted proteins | sample PEATcosm2014_Bin_44_FD_119774 | JGI IMG/M metagenome (GOLD analysis project Ga0181535, IMG submission 119774) | Peatland microbial communities from MTU Mesocosm Facility, Houghton, MI, USA - PEATcosm2014_Bin17_30_metaG | ecosystem: Environmental > Terrestrial > Soil > Wetlands > Peat | place... | reverse complement strand
TCCACAACCACATACACCGCTCCGCTCGCCATGCCTGCAGGCAGCTCGGTAACGGTCACCGCCGCGTCGACGGCATCGAGCACTGCGCCACCCACCGTGTCCACCAAGTCAACGGTCAGCGTCACCCCGGTTATCCAGACCAGCTTCGTTCCCTTTGCTCCGTCGCAGATGCCGGTGAGCAACCTGGCCGAGACTGCTCCGGTGGTGAACCTTACTGCCGGGGTTGCCAACGACACCACAAGCGCGGGCGTGGACTGGTCATGCGCCGGCGGCCAGTTCATGGTCACTCCCGCAATCGCTGCTACGGCCACAACTTCGGCTGTCGCCGCGGTCTATGCGCCCACGCTGCACACCGCCAGCGGACAGGCGGCAGGATACATACCGCCCAGCCAAGTGCCTTCCGGCAACACGGTGACGATTACGGCCAAGGCCCATAATCCTGCTGCCACATCGTCCCTGGCCACGGCAACCGCTGTGGTGACCATCGTCAACAACTCCAATCCTCCCGGCGTGCAGTTGCAGGGAGCTGTCCTGGCCGGGGCACAGCCCGTAGCGGGGGCATCGGTCTCTCTCTATGCGGCAGGCGCCGCGGGCTACTACTCCGCCACCACGCAGCCGCTCTCACCAGTGATTATCGCGCCCAGCAGCGCCGCACCCACGGCGGTCACGACGGGCAGCAATGGCAGTTTCACTATTCCCGCCGGATATTCCTGCCCCAGCCAGACCAGCCAGTTGTACCTGGTGGCGACGGGCGGCAATGCCGGCGCAGGCGTCAACTCCCAACTGGCGATGATGACGGCGCTGGGACCGTGCGGCAGTCTCAACAGCGGAGTTTCGCTTGTCATCAATGAAGTGACAACGGTGGCCTCGGTCTGGGCGTTGGAGCCCTTTATGCCCAGCGGAGGCGCCCTGTCCAGCGGGGCCTATCAATTCGTCAACTCCAGCAGCAGCAACGCCACCGCCGGACTGGCCAATGCCTTTGCCGCGGTCAACAACCTGGTGAATATCACTACCGGCCAGGCTCTATCAACCACACCGGCTGGGAACGGCACCGCCCCTCAGTCCGAGATCGATTCGCTGGCCGGCATTCTGAACACCTGCACGGCGACCAAGGGTGGAGCAGTCGGAGACGGGAGCGCGTGTTCCGCACTTTTTTCGGCGACCACCCCGGCTACTACACTTACGGCCCCGACCGATACTGTTCAGGCGGCATTGAACATCGCGCAGCATCCCAACAATGGCCTGACCGGCGGGTACGCTTCCGCGCTGTTCAAACTGCTGCCAACCAAGCCGCCTATCACACCGGTATTGTCAGCATCGCCCAACGATTGGACCCTCGCGTTGAGCTTCACCGGAGGCGGACTGGAAGGGACTGGTGTAGCCTCTCCCTTCCCTGTTGGTTTTGCGATTGACGCATCCGGCAATCTCTGGATTGCGAATAACAGCAGTAACAGCAGCAATGGTCTCGGCAGCGTGACTACGTTGAACAACATGGGTGCTGCGCTGTCACCGCCGGCCACGGGCAAGACCCTGAATGTCCTAGGCGGCTATAAGGGCGGTGGCCCGAACGACATGAACTATCCCAATGCCATTGCCATCGACCCGCTGGGGAATGCCTGGGTTGCCGACAGCAACAACAATTTGACGGAATTCTCCAGCATCAGCCCGTACACAGTCGCAGGCGAGCTACTCTCCGGCAGCAACGGGTTTACCGGTGGAGGGTTGCAGAGCGAGGTCCTGGGCATTGCCGCTGACGGATCGGGCAATGTTTGGGCGGTCAGCTCGAGCGGCGTCTTTGGGGCTTCCGGTGTCTTGTCCGAGTTTGCCGGCGCCAACACAACAGTCAATCAAGTTCCCCAGGCCAACGGGACCCCGCTGTCGTCCTCCAACGGCTATACCACAGGCATTGGCAATCCGAGCGGGGCCATCGCGGTCGACAACTCGGGAACCGTCTGGATGCTGAACAGCAATGGCCTGAACAGCTCCGCGGCGGAATACAACAGCAGCGGCGCATTTGTCCAGACAGACTACGGATACACATCGATCGGTCCTCCTTTGGGTTCCAGTGTTCTGTTCAACGGCGTCGGCGGCAGCATGGCCATCGATAGTGGAGGAAATGTCTGGACAGTGCCGTCGAGCGCAACCAACGAAGTGGTGGAACTCCTCGCAGGCGGCTCTCAGACGACGGACGGAGGATTGGGCGCCATATTGTCATCGAACAGTGGCGCTTCCTTTTCCACTATCGCGGTGGATGGGGCGGGACATCTCTGGTCAATTATCACTGCGTCTGGCTTCTGCTCGGTTGCCAGCTTGCTTGAGATGAGCAGCAGTGGAGCATATCTCGACAACAACTCAAATGACTGCGGCTACGTCGCCTCAAACATTGGTTCTGGCGTTATCGCCATCGATGGCTCAGGGAACCTCTGGGTCCTGGGCGCCCCCAAGACAACTGAGTTTATCGGCGTGGCGACGCCGGTGGTGACGCCGTTCTCGCTGGGCGTTAAGAACAAAACCCTGGCCAAGAAACCATGAGGGACTGTGCCTGCAAGGCTGCGGGCGGCGGACCGCGAGGAGAAGAGATTTTTATTCAGGATGGCTGCCAAGGCCAGGTAGGACCAAGGAGAAGTGCAATGACCACAAGTAGAACAATGCTAGCCGTGCTGCTGTTTTCCGTCGGCGTAGCTGGCGCGCAAGCGCAGACCTCCACGAACCCCGCCCCGGTCAGACCGGCCCCTGCGAAACACCAGACAGCTGAGCAGGCGATGCTGGAACAGCTCAGCGAGAAGGTGCAGAAGTTGGAGCAGACGGTAGAGGAGCTGAAGCAGCAGATGGCGGCGCGCGACAAAGAGCTGCAAGCGGCCAAGGATTCTGCGGCCTACGCGCAGGCCGAAGCGGACGCCGCCGCCAAGCAGCAGAGGATGAGGGCAGAGAGCACGTTGGAGACTGTTGCCAAACAGGGCACGGCACTCACCGATCTGCAGACCACTGTTGGCGATCTGAAGGCCAGTTCATCGTCCGTGTTGAAGTCGAACCAGTCTTTGACCGAGGTGGTCCAGGCCGACCAAAAGGCGACCAAGGAGTTGGAAAACCCTGCGGCCATCCACTTCATGGGCGTCGACCTGAAGCCCGGCGGCTTCGTGGCCGCGGAGACCGTCAACCGGCAGCGCGCCATCGGCGGCGACATCAATACTCAGTTTACGGGCATCCCGTTCGCCGGACAGACGGCAGCCGATTTCTCCGAGTTCAATGCCAGCGGCCGGCAGTCGCGCATTGCTTTGCTGGCCGAGGGGAAGATGTCGCACAGCACCCTGCGCGGCTACTATGAGACCGATTTTCTCTCCGCAGGCACGACCTCCAACGACAACCAGAGCAACAGCTACACGCTTCGCATGCGCCAGGCATGGGCGCAGGCGGAACTGGGCAGCGGATGGACGTTTACCGGCGGTCAGATGTGGTCGCTGGCCACTGAATACAAGTCTGGCCTGACCAATACCAAGGAGGCCACGCCGCTTACCATCGACTCGGCATATAACGTCGGATTCACCTGGGAGCGCCAGTATGGTTTCCGCGTAACAAGGGACCTGGGAAACAAGCTCTGGGTCGCCGGTTCGGTGGAAGAGCCGCAGACGATCAACATCGGCGGGCACAACCTGCCGGCCATCGTCTACCAGCAGGCCGGCAACAGCAGCGGCGTATACAACCCGCTCTCCAACTACAGCTACAACTATGCTCCGGACCTGGTCGCCAAGCTCGCCTACGAGCCGGGTTTCGGGCATTTTGAGATCTTCGGCGTTGGGCGCTTCTTCCGCGCCCGGGTCTTTCCCAACGCCGTCTCGCTGAACGGGTCGCCGGTTTCGACGACCCCTACACTCGGCGCCTTCACCTCGAAGACGCAGGGAGGCGGACTCGGACTGAACGCGCGCATTCCCGTCCTGGCCAATCGCCTGGAAGTCGGAGCGCATATTCTGGCCGGCGATGGTATTGGACGATACAGCGCATCGACGCTGCCGGATGCGACAGAGCACGCGGACGGATCACTGGAGCTGCTGTCCGGAGGGTCCGCTCTGGGGACCCTGGAATGGCACGCCCAGCCGCATCTGGATGTTTATGCCTATTTTGGTGGAGAGTACGTCAAGCGCGCCTACTATACAACCGGACTCACCGCTCCTTCAACCAGCCCGAATGCAGGCCAGGCCATTCTCACGGGCTATGGCGCTCCCACCAACAACGTCTCCGGCTGCCATGTCGAAGTGGCTCCTGTCACCTCCGCGAACGGCGGTGGATATGCGCCCGGCACTGCGGCAAACTGCACGGCGGACAACCGCAATATCCAGGAAGGGACCTTCGGTTACTGGTACCGCTTCTACAAGGGACCGAAGGGGACGTTGCAGCAGGGCATCCAGTACTCCTACGCAGTCCGCCATACATGGCTCGGCATCGGCGACCCACTGACCGGTCTCGGCGGATCGCCCAAGGCAATCGACAATATGTGGTTCACCTCCTTCCGTTATTACTTCCCTCAATAAGTTTCCAGCAACACCCTGCGCTCGGTGGGCCTACGATGCCGGCGCAGGGAAACTAGGAGTCTCAGGAAAATGGTTCGACCGCGTATTCGACTTCTGACTGTCCTGCTCATGCTTGCCTTCGTCGCCGGCATGCCTGCCTTCGCACAGCAGAATGGAAAGATATCTGGACAGGTGACTGACTCGCAGGGTGCGGCCGTCAGTGGCGCGGCGTTGCAGGTGGTTGAACAGGACAACCTGCGCAAGCGGGAGACCAAGACCGATGAGGCCGGGGCATACTCGGTGCCGAACCTGCCGCCGGGTGACTATCAGGTCCTGGTTCAGGCGGAGGGTTTCGACAACTATTCAAGCGATCCCATGCCGTTGGCGGCCGGACAGGCGCTGGTCTTCAACATTCAGCTTGTGGTTGCCGGTACGCAATCGGTCGTGACGGTCCAGGGCGCCAACGGCGTGCAGATTGAGTTGGACACGGCCGCCCTTTCCGGCAGCCTGTCGAAAGAGGAAGTGACGAGCTACGGCCTCAACGGACGCAATTTCTCCCAGTTGATCACGCTCACGCCCGGCGTCAGCAACCAGACCGGCCAGGACGAAGCCAAGGTGGGCGTCGCGGGCAGCGCGAAGTTCAGCGTGAACGGCGGACGCGTGGAGTACAACACCTTCGAGGTGGACGGCAGCGACGTGCTGAACACAAGCATCAACGCCAGCCGCGGCCAGGGCGAGCCGCTGATGGTCTATCCCAGCGTCGACGCCATCCAGGACATGCAGGTGCTCACCTCCAACTACGGGGCCCAGTACGGCAAGAGCGCATCGGGCAGCGTGCTGGTGACCACCAAGTCGGGCACCGCGAAGTTCCATGGCAACGTCTACGGTTTTATCCGCAACGAGAAGTTCAACGCGCGCAATTACTTCGACGCGCCCGGCCGCACGCCGCTCTATCGCCGCCAGGACTACGGCGGCACCATCGGCGGCCCGCTCTATATTCCCGGCCACTACAACACCAAGAAGGACAAGACCTTCTTCTTCTGGTCGGAGGAGTTGCGCCTGGAGAAGACCCCGGTGGACTACAACCAGGCCGTGCCCACCATGGCCGAGCGCTCGGGCGACTTCACCGATGTATGCCCCTATCTGCCGCCTGGCACCTCGTATGCCAGTTCCCTCTACGGCTACCCCGATTGTCCAATAACAAGTGCAAGCACCGGTCAGTCGAGCGAGCATGTCAACGTCAGTTACCTCTCCGGCTCGCTCCTCAATTCAAACCTGATTCCATATCCCAACTCCATGGGCGGATGCAATACAACCAATCCGACCTCCGCCAACGACTGTTATGTGGCCGCCGTCTCGCCCGCCACCTACTGGCGCGAGGAACTCTTCCGCATCGACCACTCCCTGACGCAGAACGTGCAGATCTCCTTCCGTTACATCCACGACACCTGGCACACGGACACGCTGACGCCGCAGTGGGGCATCGTGCAGAACAGCTTTCCCACGGTGGAGAACCATCTGGTCGGCCCCGGCCTGAACATGGTGCTCAGCTCGGCGCAGACGCTGCCGCACTCGTTTCTCAACCGCGTCGCTTTCAGTTATGCGGTGGAACACATCTCGCTGACTCCCCAGCCCGGCCCCGGCATCGCATCGCTGGCGCGCCCAGCCATCCTGAATAACGCTTCTCCCTCGGTGACCGGCGGGGCCGCGACCGCCAGTTCTCAACTATGCAGCATCGTGACCGGCCCGCAGCCAACGCCTCCCGGCCCAAACCAGATTCCGCAACAGCTTACCGAGTGCCCCATGGGCACGATTTTCAACAACGCTGCCAGCAGTTCCGGCGGGAAGATGCCGGGGCTGGTCTTTCAAGGCGACAACGGCGCCTATGGCGGCCATGGCTTTGCCGTTGACACCGGCTACGCGCCGTGGAACCAGGCCAATCCCACATTCACTTTGCGCGACGATGTAGGCAAATCCATCGGCAGTCATAGTTTGCAGTTCGGTTTTGAAATAACCATCGCGCAGCAGAATGAACTCAGCGCGGTCAGTGGCGCAAACTCCGGCGACCTGCAAGGCCTGCTGACCTTTAGCAACCAGCAGTCCAAGTACACCACGGGCAATGCCTTCGCGGATTTTCTGGGCGGACCCGGCATCTTCCGCATGGTCGGCAACGGTTCCGGTTTCGAAGCGGCAACCAACGACGGTATCACGACGGCGATCAAGAGCTTCACCCAGGACAGCGCACAGGGGAAGTATTACAACCGCTACAACTCGGGGGAGATTTACCTACAGGACGACTGGCGCGTGAACACCCGCCTCACCGTCAACGCGGGAGTTCGCGTCAGTCTCTTCGGCGCCTGGTACAACGCCAAGGGAACAGCCTACAACTGGGAGCCGCAGGCCTATAGCCAGAGCGTGGGCGATTCCATCATTATCGACCCCAACTCTGGGGAACTGGTCAGTACGACGGGCGGCGGATCGGGGTTGGGGAATCTGCCGATCGTCCCGTTGAACCCGAACAACCTCGATCCGCGTATAACCAACGGCCTGGTGCAGTGCGGCGCAAACGGCGTGCCCCGCAGTTGCATGTCCAACCGTCTCTTCAACCCCGCACCACGGATTGGGCTCGCCTGGGACCCCACGGGAAGCAGCCGCACCTCTATCCGCGCCGGGTATGGCCTCTTCTGGGAGCATGGCACCGGCTACGAGGCCAATACGGGATCTCTGATCGGCAGCGCACCGCTCATTCTAAGCGAGACCCAGTCCTTCCCAACCGGAGTCAACATCGGGGTCCCCGGAGCAGGCGGAATGGCCGGATCCACCACCGCAGGCGCTTACAACAGTATCGGTAAAATTTGCACCGCGAATTGCAACCTTGCGACCGGCGGTACTCTGTCCGCCGGGACCTTCCCGCTGAACGTTACCTCCATTCCCAGCAAAGCCGTCTACTCCTACACCCAGCAGTGGAGCCTGAGCGTGCAACGCGAGCTGCGCAAAGACCTGGTTGGATCGCTTGCCTATGTGGGAACCAAGGGAACGCACCTGACGGCCACGCGCGACCTGAACCAGTTGCCCCCGGTATCGGGCAACCCCTTTCCCGCGGGTCAGCCCATGACCAACGATATATGCACCGTCGCCGCGCTACAGGGCGTCTTCCCGTTTAACGGGAGCTTTGCAAATACCGGCACAACCTCGTCCGCGGGGATCGGCCCCGGTCAACCCGGTTATCTCAATGCGTTTGTCGCCTGCACCGGATCGCCTGGGTTTGTCGGCAACGGTCTTGGCACCAGCGCCGACAGGCTGCGTCCTTACCTGGGATTCAGCAATATCATCTCCATCGAAAACATCGCCGATTCGCAATACCACGCGCTACAGGGGACGCTGCGCCGGAGCAAAGGCCCGCTGACCCTGGGCGTGGCCTACACCTACAGCCACTCGCTGGACGACGCCTCGGACAGGGCCAGCGCCAACTTCGCGGACTCGCTGAACATTAAGTCCAATTGGGCCAGTTCCGACTTCGACCAGAGGCATCTGCTCAATGTCAGCTATATCTACGACCTTCCCTTTCTGCGTCTCCTGTATAGCTTCACGCACTTCATCAATGAGCAGGACACCGACGTGCCGGTAACAAGCCCGGCCTCAAAGTCCTCTTCCAGTGCGATGTGGCAGGTCGGCCCGCTTTGGAAGGACCTGCTGGACGGATGGCAGCTCTCCGGAATCGCCATGTACCAGTCGGGCTCGCCCTTCAGCGTGATCAATGGCGGCAGCCAGAGCGGCGGACCAGGTACCGTCGCTCAGAGTGGCGCAGCGCCTCCTGACGGCCCTGTCTCGACGGTGGACAACGCGGGTGTGGGCGATGGCCTTGGCATCGGCTCCTATGCCGACCGTGCGCCGCTTCCGCATGGCACCAAGCCCGTGGTGCCGTCGTGCAATCCCTCGAGTTCCACATGCAACGGCACGAACAACATCGGCCCGCTGCTCAAGAACCCGCTGGCCTTCATGGCACCACGCGCCCTGACCTTTGGCGACTCCGGCCGCAACTCCCTGAACAATCCGGGGCGCACTAACTTCAACATGGCTTTGTTGAAGCACTTCAAGGCCTTCGGCGAGCGCGACGTGGAATTCCGCGCCGAGGCCTTCAATGTCTTCAACCACACCCAGTTCAGAATCTACGATCCCTCCCATCCCGGCAACACCGGCAACAACGTAATCAACTGCTACGGCGATGTAACCACAGGCTACTCGGCCGGCGCGTCCTCCTGCCTTGCGGGTAATTCCTTCCTGCATCCGGTGGATGCACACGATCCGCGAATCCTTCAATTTGGATTGAAACTGGCCTTCTAGGGCCACGAGGTGAAGCAATGAGCATGACGCAGAACTTACAGAAGAACGGCGAGAGAAGAGATCACGCGGCGGTGTTGCCGGTGTCTGGCAGCCTCTGCTGCCTCCTGCTGGTCGCGCTGGCGGTTACCGGATGCAACATCGGCCCATCCGATCCGTCAACTGCGCAGAGCACGTCGCAGACATACTTCGGGCCTGCCACGAATGGGACCGGCATGGAGACATTTGCGATCGACCACACTGCGAACCCGGCCTGCCCGATGGATCCCACCACCAAGCAACCTGACTGTTCGTTTGTGCAGTATCAATATAGCCAGGCCCAAGGATTTGAACAGTATGTATATAACTCCGGCTATTTCACCTCTCTGCCCAACGGTGTTCTCAGCATCGGCCTGACCTATAGCAACGGGACTCTGGGTGACGGGACACTCGCGTCCTACAATGCGCAGGCAGCAAACAGTTGGGCGGTGGAGTTGCCCGGCTTGGCCGGACTGGTGGGCCTGTCGGGGCAGGCCGTGGTTCCCATTGCGCCAAACCAGGCTTGCCCGAACATGTCCACGGCAGAGACCTTCCAGTTCATCACCCTCCCCATCGCTCAAGGCACGCCTGCCAGCTATACGAATAGCACCGCCTACGGGAGCGTCTCCATCGGCACCAGCGGCAGCACGGTGGACTTCAACAACATCAGCCAGTACACCGTGAGCGGCAGCACCATCAGCCCCGCACAGGTCAGCGTGCAGGGAACCTGCGGGCCGACCTTCTATGGCCAGACCATCAGCGTCCCCAACACGGTGACGGTCACCAATACCGGGAACAACCAGTCCTCCGAGACTCCCACGGCGACCATCGTCCTCGCGCCGTCGGGGTTTCTGGTCGAGGACGATGGTCTGAACGGGAGCGGCGTATATCAGAATTTACTGGGGGCCGGCGTTGGGGCCATTGGCCTGCCCGTGCCGACCAGTGCGCTGACGACTAGCACTCTGACAGGAACGCAGTATGTTGGCTTTATCTATTCCACGGGAGGGCTGAATTCTAAAACTGGTCAGCTAGCTGTACCGCCGTCTTCCCTCATCGCGTCCTTCGGCTTTCCCAGCCAACAACAGAGCTCCTGTACCACCCTGAACAGCCAGATCTCCAGCATGGGCGGCACACTGACCAACCCCATCTGGGGGGGGAACTTCCCCTCGGGAACGTACAATTCGACGACGATCCCCGACGATCCCAACGCAGGCCCTGGCAACTGCAACTTTGCGGTCGATCTCGGCGTGCAGAGCGCCACTACCAACGGCCTGTATCCCAATGCCACGGTCTGGGTAGGATCCGCATTTCCTCGTACTCCGAGCAATCAGGGTAATCCGACTCAGTCAAATAATCCTAATTCCTTCTCCGCCGTCGCCATCGCCGGACATATCCAGGGAAAGTACGCCATCTTTCTGGTTGGTTACGACCCCACAAGTTTGCAGAGCGTTGCGACAGGCATGAAACAAGACTGGGGTATTTATCTCCTGCAAACGAATTGAGGGATGTCAATTGTTGCTATTTGGTGAATTTTACTTGCTGGCCATAGAAAAGAACTGTCATCCGCCGTTTATGTTTTAACGTTGATGCCAACCGGCTTGGTAAGAGCGTGTCGCACGGTTCGTGTTGGTGCCTTGCTGCTTCTCCGGTTCCTTCCAGAATCTATCTGGGGCAATCGGTATTTAGCATTTGCTTCTATGGGCATTTGTATTGTCGTTAGGTTGGTGCAAACGGCGGGAGCGAGGGATCTGGAGGCTGAAGGTTCGTTCTTTGCGCGAATGTAAATCTTCAGTGTCGCCTTGATGAATTCAAGTACCTGCCCACTGACAACCACAGCTCCATCCCGTTCTAGTTACATAAAGCATTCAAAGGCTCTCGTGCCAAAGCGGTTCGGGAGTTTTTTGTGAGTGTAGCGCGCCGCCGCATCTCCCCAGCAGCGGCCAAACCCGCAGTCCTATCAGGAGTCGAAATATGAAGCTGATGAAAGCTCTTCTCGGAGTCGCCGCGATGTTTCTTGTCGTCGTGGCCAGCGCAAACGCTCAAACCATAGCAATGAACGGCATCGGTTCTTCGGCTCTGTTCCTCGAAATGGGTCAGGCTGCCGCATTGTCGCCCTCCATCGGCGCGAATTGTGTTTGGACGGTTGCAAAAGGCACAGCCACTGGCGTGGACAGTCGGTATGGTTCCGCTCCGGGCACGGCAGAAGCCGGTCAGTTCTGGGTGGCGTGGCAGCCGGGCACTGGCACCTGCGCAGCCCCCGCGGGATCGTACAATATCTACTCCTACCTGCAAACGGACTCGACCGTGGGCGACCGCTGCCTGATGGCCAGCCCGGCCTGCACCTTGAACCTGCCTGTGGGTGCAGTCGGCACTGCAGGCGCCAATCTGCTGAGCCCGGTCACTGATGTGAGTCTACCTGCTGTCATTCAGTCGACGCTCAATAGCCAAGGCTTCAACGTGGCTGGCACAGACATCCGCCCTGAGGACGCAAAGTTCGCCACCATCCGGGCCCTAACGGATTGCGGCGAGCCGGTCAACGGCGTTGCCGGATCCCAGTATCTGGGACTTGGTTACAGAAACAACTCCCTGTCAGCTCCGCAATACCCGTCGGTCGGAGTTGCGATTTCCGGTGCCGGCAGCGGCTCCACCGCCCCCTACGGCAGCAGCTTCAACGTCGTGGATTTCAATCTGGTTGGCACCGATCCGATCACCGGCAATGCAGTGAGTTCCTTTGCCGTGTACGATGTGGGTCTTGTTCCGGTTGTTGTCTTCGTCAACCCAGTGGACGGCAATGGCTTTGGCAGCTCGCAAGTGCAGAATGTCTCCCGCGGCGTGCTTGCCGGCTATCTGGACGGCACCTTTGGCCGGACAGAGGATGCAATTGGCCAGACGAATGCGGCCACTGGCAACGTTTCGTCAACCGTGTTTGTGCGCGAGCCGCTGTCGGGCACCTATAACACTATGGAATACGCCATTCCGAACAATACCGAGATTCAGAGCTCCCAGGATGTCGGCCTTGCCTCCCAGAACGCTTTCAACGCTGGCCTTACCGTGCCCTACTACAACTGCACGGGCTCGGCCCCGCAGCCTACCGCTGGACAGACCGTATTGTCGAACGCGCTGAATGTTGCAACTCATCGCGGGGGCTCCTCGCCAAGCAACAGCAAGCGCGAACGCGCGATCGGCACGGGAAATGAAGTCAAGGCGGTTCTCAACACAACAGACTCCCTCGGTTACTCCTTCTGGGGAACCAGCAACTTCGCAAGCGCGAACGCCGCCAATGCGAAATATCTGACGGTCGACGGCGTAGACCCGCTACAGCAGGTATGGCAGGACGGTCTCGTTCCGACTACAAGCAACGGCCTCCTGGGGAACGTCACCTTCGCAAACGTCAAGAACGGAAGTTATCCCATCTGGTCCAAGCTGCGTCTTGCCGCCACGCCTTCGGGCCAAACGGGAGCGAGTGCTTTGGCCACCGCTGCGCAGACCTTCGTGTCGCCAACCCAGCCCGACTTTGTTCTGGCCTCGCAGGTGGAGATCGTCCGTTCTCACTTTGCGCCGCCGTTCAATGCAGCCTCTCCTCTCGGCTACAATGCCAACTTCCCAAGCGCAGGCGTCAACCAGCCTTCGAATGGCGACTGCAGCGCTTCTGAAGCGGGCGGAGATGTAGCTGGCCTGATCTACACCTTGCAAGCCGATGGCGATTTCTGCGCCGACACCGGCATCGTCTATGGCAACAACGGCCGTCGTCAATAACCATTTGTGTAGTTCTTTCTACTCCAGCAAGGACAGGCCGGCGAAATATCGCCCGGTCTGTCCTTGCATTTGTTAGTCATGTCATTCTAGAGCGTCTCTGCGATCAAATAATATGGTGCGCTGGAATAGACCATGGAATAAGTCAGTGAGAAAGGTATCAGAGAATCGTCATGAAATTCATCAAGCTCTGCAAATTTGCGGTTATGTTCCTTACGAGCTGCTTTGCAGTCTGCAACCTTACGGCGCAGCCGGTGGGGGGACAAACGGAAATTAGTGATGGCAGCCGGGAAATCATCAATAAGCTTATGGATTCCTCCTCCACCAAACCGCAGGAGGACTGGAGTGTCTTGCCCGTCAACCCGGCCAGCCTGCTACAGACGTCCTATGCTATTCTCGGCAAGGACGAACATTCAGAATTCACTCGTGAACTGATCCGCATTCAGTGGAGGGCCGCAGATCCAATCGATCTGTATGTTATCCGGCCCCATGGCGTGGAGAGACCGCCGGTCGTCCTTTATCTCTATAGCTATCCCTCCGATACCGACCGCTTTCGCGACGATGGATGGTGCCAGCGAGCTACCCAAGGCGGGTTTGCGGCGGTGGGCTTTGTCTCCGCATTGACTGGCCAGCGCTACCATGCTCCGCGGCCCATGAAGGAATGGTTCGTCAGCGAGTTGCAGGAATCGCTGGGGACATCCACGCACGATGTGCAGATGATTCTCAATTACCTTGAGAAGCGCGGCGATATGGACATGAACCATGTGGGCATGTTCGGCCAGGGGTCCGGCGGCGCGATTGCCGTGCTTGCAGCCCAGGCAGATCCTCGCATTAAGGTGCTGGACCTGCTCAATCCCTGGGGCGACTGGCCGGATTGGCTAAAGAGTTCACCGCAGGTACCGGAAAACGAGCGGGCCGCTTATCTGACGCCGGAATTTTTGCAGAAAGTGGCAGCCCTGGATCCAGTCCGCTATCTTCCGCAATTGCGGCTGAAGGGGCTTCGTGTCCAGCAAGTCATGAATGAGCCGATCACGCCGGCAGATGCGAAAGATAAGATCGCCGCTGCTGTTCCGGGTCCTGAACAAGTAGCTCGATACAAGGACGAAGCGGCTTATCGGGAGGCATGGAAAGTAAGCGGCCTGTCGGGATGGCTACGTGAGCAAATACGGCCCTCGATTGCACCCCTGTCCGCCGATAGCCAGCAGGAAACACCTCCGACTACAGCCAAGGCAATTCGTTGAACGCTTCCGAACGGCATTCTGTTCCGTAGAGAATTTGGACGGCTTAACCTTCAAATCATAAAGCGGAGAGACCCATGGATTGCCGGAAGATTACAGTATGATGAATTTTGCCTTACAGGGCTGGAAATACATGCTCAATTGTGCTCGTCTGCTATAGATTATTCTCATGTTTTTCCGTCGTGACCGGTGGGCGCTGAAACTGTCGAATGGCTAGCCTATCCCTGCTTTAAACATGAGAACAATATACGCAGACAGAATAGTACAGTTCCCTTCTAGTGTCCAGGCTTTACGGGCTGGCGGCAGGGCGGTTATCGACTCCTCCCTTGTTGACCATAGGAGGCGTGGGGTGATTTGCGGCCAGACCGATTTTATCCAGTAACTCTATCCTGACAGATGCCCGCCGCTATTTTCAGTCTGCTCGTAAGCAATTTCGTATTGGACAGTAAATTATTATTGGTACATAACGGTCTCAATAAATATATTGCGGATAGTAGGATGAGCATATGAGTTCGAACAGCAGCAACCTGAGTGTTTCTGAGGGGATTATCGGAGACATTTTAGAATACTCGCAACCCGGGATGCCGCCTGCGATCTTCTGGTGCGGTCTAGTGTTTCTTATGGCGCTGGGCACACTGGGAATATCCAGGGTGCTTATAAGTCTCTGGAGTATCTGGACGCTTGATCCGCTGCAATCAATAGGAATGTTGATTCCCATCGCCAGTATTGTACTGGTTCTGCGTGTGTGGCGGCAGAATGGCTGGGAGCTGCGTGGCACTTCATGGGGACTGCTGCCGTTGGTGTTGGCATACCTCTTGAGCCCTTTGCGACAGGACATCATCCTGTTCTGGAGTATCGGACGGGTATCGTTCACATTACTCCCTTATGCGTTGCCCCTGTATCTCTATGGCAATGGTTTTGTTCTGTTGTTTGCGGGTACGCGGGTTTGGAGGCTGGCTTGGTTTCCACTGGCTCTGCTTGTGCTGGCAAAGCCGGTGCCGGCCTTCTTTGCTCCCCTTTTCGATCTCCCGCTACAGCGCCTTTCCGCGCATATCGCTCTTTCCTTTGCTGCCCTGATTCGTTTTCCTCCGGCAAATCCACAGATGCTGAAGCTGATGTTTACCCCAGATTTCGGGATGTTTATCGCTCCTGGATGCGATGGAATGCGTGGCGCCGTAACCATGGGATATCTGGCCCTGATCGTCGGGTATCTGAAACGTGTTTCGGTCCTGCGATGGGTTCTATATATTACCGGCGCAGTGTTTTTAGGTTATCTCTTCAACCTGCTCCGGCTCTGTGCCCTGGTTCTCTATTACCGCGTCGCAGTAGGCCACCCTGCGCTGGAGAATTTAGCCAAGCAGGCAGATTACGCCATTGGCGGTTGTCTCTTCGTGATGGCGACGGGTCTGTATATCTGGATAGTGCTCAGGAAAGACAGCAAAGATAGTTCAGATAGCGATCTCTCCATGAAGCGCGCACAGACAAGTATCGAGAAGCAACGATTGGTCTCTAAAGACATTTATTGGAAGTTTGCGGCTTTTGCCGTCCTGGTGCTCCCCGTTTCTGGAATATGCCTGGTAAGGGGTCATCAGGGCACACTAATCCCAACCGTACGCGCCGGCGGACTTATGCCAGACCAACTCGACGAACTTATGCCCAAGCAACTTGGCGACTATAAATTGCAACGCGCCTGGCAAGAACAACTACATAATTCAACCGCTATGGAAAGCGCGGCCTACGCAACGGCGGCGACGAACGAAATCATACTCGGCGTATGGTTGCCCCCTAACTCGCATAATATTATCGACAGTTGGGCCATCCAGGGTAAAGATCCGAAGATGCGTGTAAGCACGGACTTCGTCACCAATCATGGACGGCACGTAGATTTCGATACCGCCTTCTATAGCGATGGAATCACCGATAGTCTTGTCGGAAATGCGTTCTGCGCTCGCTCGTCATGTTTCCAGCTCCGCAACGAAAAAGGTGTACATGTCGGCTACGCCGACACGCAACCTGACGGACGGACGGTGCCGATCCTGTTCCGAATAGAAATGCCCCATTCGGACGCTCCCGAAGAGATAGTTTACAAGCAGTTGCTTGCGGAAGCCCAGAGCTTTCTGGCGGGCGTGGATATGACTCAACTTAGTCAGAAGTTTCAGTAGGAGGTCCAACTCAATGTCGAACAGGATCAATCGTTATCTACAAAACCCTCTGTTGCGCGGTTTACTGTTGGCGGCCCTCATCTGGAGCGTGGTTCCCCTCATGCAAGCTGGGGTGACTATTGCAACAGGCTCTGTAAACTTTAAGGGGAATATCGGCGCCTTTACAAATAAGCAGAAGCTTATGGAGACTGCAAACGGCTCATCCACAGGGTCCGGCTTGACACCGGATTACACCTTGGAAGCCGCGTTGCCGGTTGTCCCGAATCCCTTGATTGATCCCCCGCCTACTTATGAGCCGATGGGACCCGGCCCTGTCTATCGGCCCGGCCCCAGTGCCGCTCCAAAGATCCAGGCGCAGCCAAGGGACAACGCCGGTGGAGGGTTCAGTGAGCCTACTGCTCTTGCCATCGATGGCACCGGAAATGTCTGGATTGCCGGCTATAACGGGGGGGTCTCCGAGCTGTCGCCTATCGGGGCGCTTTTGTCTCCAAACGACGGATATGCTGGCAATTATCTGAACGAGAGCTACGGTCTGGCGATCGACATCTACAACAACGTCTGGGTCACCAGCGAGGAGACCACCAATTTCTCCATCAATAGCGGTCATGGCAACATTACAGAACTGAACTCATCGGGGAGTGTGATCTCCGGCTCTAATGGTTATTCTGGAGGTGGCACCTTCTTTCCTGTCGCCGTTGCATCTGATACGCTGGGAAATATATGGGTGGCGGACGACAGCCACTCAGCGACCCTATTAAACAACTCTGGGGGAGCAATCTCACCCGGCAGCGGTTATGCGTCCTCGGGGCAACTTGCCTTCCCTACCGCGGTTGCAGTCGACGGGAACAACAATGCGTGGTTTGCCAACTCGTCTTCGTACCAGATCACCCAGGTAGCGCCGAACGGGACCGTAACAGCCCAGGTTACATGCTGTAGTCAGTCTTCCGGCCTTGCGGTCGACCATAGCGGCAATGTGTGGGTTGCGAACTATTACGAAAATAGCGTGAGCGAAGTCAGCTCTTCTGGTTCCGTTCTGTCCAGTGGATACACGACCGGCGGCCTCTACCATCCAATTGGAATTGCAATCGACGGCAAGGGCAATGTTTGGGCGGCGAACTATCTTGGCAACTCAATCACTGAATTGCAGGGTGCCAGCGGTCCCACTCCGGGCAGCGCGATGTCGCCTGCAACCGGATTCGGCACCTCCGCGGGCCTTGTCCAACCTTATTCCGTGGCCATAGATGCCAGCGGAAATGCCTGGGTTGCAAATTATGGCTCGAACTCGGTGACGGAGTTCATCGGGGCCGCAGCTCCGGTGCAGACTCCTCTCGTCGGTCCGGCCAAGTTGCCGTAAAAATGCCCACCATTGCATCCATTCGACCCGGCCTCTGTCGACTGGACACTGGGACAGAAAAGTCCAGCCTGCCCCGGAGGGCACGGATGGATATACCGTTGATGCGGAGGAGGGATTGGTGGACCTGACCGGGATCGAACCGGTGACCTCTTCCATGCCATGGAAGCGCGCTCCCAGCTGCGCCACAGGCCCACTCTCGGGAAGGACTCTCCCTATTCTCATGGTTGCGGCGCGCTGAGTCAATCTTCTCTCCAATCTCCGTGCCGCATTCGCTGCCGACAGAGCGCATCTTGTCCAACCAGTACCGATCGGCCCTGCGGCAGGCATTTGCCCGCATCATTTTTTTTTGCACCAGCGGGAACCTAACCCCCACGTTCCGGTGTCTAAGTCAGTAGAGTGAGCGAGCACTCAGCCGCCGGCGGCGTTCTCCTCTCACTTTCTGGAACTTGCTGCCCAGCCATCGCAGCGGCACCAAAGCAATCCGGCGCCGGTTGGGCAGGTTTACAGTGGTTTCACCGAAGTCGTAAGGTAGAGGTACCCGGGAATGCAGGCGGGCATAACAGTGGACGATCTGGCAATCTCGATTGCCCTTCCCAGCGAAGAAGCCGCTCTGGTGGCCGAGTTGCAATCC
>Ga0181535_10003555_pt1 | contig 18007 bp, 15 predicted proteins | sample PEATcosm2014_Bin_44_FD_119774 | JGI IMG/M metagenome (GOLD analysis project Ga0181535, IMG submission 119774) | Peatland microbial communities from MTU Mesocosm Facility, Houghton, MI, USA - PEATcosm2014_Bin17_30_metaG | ecosystem: Environmental > Terrestrial > Soil > Wetlands > Peat | place... | reverse complement strand
TTCGGCTTCAGGGAACGCGTCGCGCCGCCGTCGCACATGGAGCGCGGGGCGCGGCGGCGGGACTGACGGGGCGTCAGACGCCGAGCGGCGCGCGCATCCGCAGCGTGGGCTCGCCGCTGCGCTGGTGGGTGTTGCTCGCGCCGTCGGCGGCGAAGCCGAGCGTCTCATAGAACGCCCGCGCCGCGGAGTTATCGGTGAGGACCCAGAGCGACATCTCCTCGGACCCCTGCGCGCGCCCGAGCTCCATGGCCGCGTCCATCAGCGTCCGCCCGACCCCCTTGCGCCAGCAGTTGGGGTCGACGTAGAGCGCCGCCAACTCGCACGTGCGCGCGTCGAGGTCGGCGTCCGAGCTGGTGGCGACGACCGTGGCGAAGCCGATGACGCTGACGCCTGCCTGCGCCAGCAGCGTCCTGGACTCCCCCCGCGGCCCGGCCCGGCTGGTGAGCCAGTCGCGCCACTGGCCCGTCCGCTCACTGACCGACTGCGCTTCGAGCACCGCGTCCGGGACGATGCCGCGGTAGCCGACCTGCCAGGCGTGAACGTGCACGCCCGCGATTGCGGCGGCGTCGGCGACGACGGCCGGGCGGATGGCGATCTCGCTCACCGGCGGAGCGTAGAGCGAAGGGCCTGGCCGGCGGCGGCCGGCCGCCCCGCGCGAGACCAGCCGTGCGAGCGGCGGCGCCGGTAGGCTTGCGCACCCATGAGCGACCCCGAATTCGCGCCGCGCACCGCCGGCTACCAGGCCGATCCCGCCGACGTTCACCGCGTGCTGCTGCTCTACAGCGGCGGCCTGGACACGAGCGTGATGCTGCGCTGGATCCAGGAGCGCTACGGGGCGGAGGTCGTCACGCTGACCGTCAACCTCGGGCAGCCGGGGGAGGACTACGCCGTGATCGAGGGCAAGGCCCGCCAGATCGGCGCGGTGGAGTGCCACATCGTCGATGCACGCGACGAGTTCGCCAACGAGTACCTTGCGCCCGCGATCAGGGCCAACGCGCTCTACGGCGGCGGCTACCCCCTGTTCACGGCGCTCGGACGCCCGCTGATCGCGAAGCTCGCCGTCGAGTACGCGCGCCGCAGCGGCTGCGACACGATCGCCCACGGCTGCACCGGCAAGGGCAACGACCAGGTGCGCATCGACGGCACGGTCGCGACTCTCGCGCCCGAGCTGCGGGTGATCGCGCCGGTCCGCGAGTGGGCGATGGGGCGCGAGGAGGAGATCGCCTACGCGCGCGAGCACGGCATCCCGGTCAAGGGCGGCGTCGAGGTCGTGCCCTACTCGATCGACGACAACCTCTGGGGACGCTCCTCCGAGGGGCGCTGGATCGAGGATCTCGACCACGCGCCCGACGAGGACGTCTTCCAGCTCGTGACGCCGCCGCGCCTCGCGCCGGACGAGCCGCAGCGGATCGAGCTGCAGTTCGAGCGCGGACTGCCGGTGGCGCTCGACGGCGAACGCCTGGCGCTCGCGGAGCTGATCGAACGCGCCGGTGCGCTCGGCGCCCGCCACGGCGTCGGCATCATCGACCACATCGAGGACCGCATCGTCGGGCTGAAGGTGCGCGACATCTACGAGGCGCCGGCGGCGGCGATCATCCTGACGGCGCATCAGGACCTCGAGAAACTGGTCTGCACGATCCACCAGAACCAGTTCAAGGCCGGACTCGACCGCCACTGGGCCTACCTCGTCTACGCCGGCCTGTGGTGGGAGCCGCTGCGCGGCGACCTCGACGCCTACATGGAGTCCGTCAACGCGCAGGTCACCGGCACGATCGGGCTCGAGCTCTACAAGGGCACCGCACGCGTGATCACGCGCTCATCGCCCAACGCCGTCTACGACCAGTCGCTCGCGTCCTTCGCGCAGTCCGGCGGCCTGTTTTCGCAGACCGCCTCGCCGGGCTTCATCGAGCTGTGGACGCTGCAGTCGCGGATGGCGTGGCGCCTGCGCAACCGCTAGGGCTCGCGGCGTGACCGCCGTCCCGGGCGCCACCGTAGCGCCCGCTTCCCGCAACGTGCGCGAAGACGTTTCGCGGCGCTCCTCGCGGCGACCGTAAACGACGGCGGCGGACGCCGAAGGCGTCAGGCCGCCCCTCTAGGATCAGTCCACCGGATGCCCGAGCCCAGCTGCGCCCATCTCCACGTCCACTCCGAGTACTCGCTGCTCGACGGCGCGTCGAAGATCGCCGGCCTGGTGGAGGCGGCGGCGGCGTTCGGCCAGCCCGCGCTCGCGCTGACCGACCACGGTGTGATGAACGGCGCGGTCGAGCTCTATCAGGCTGCGCGCAAGGCGGGGATCAAGCCGATCATCGGCTGCGAGGTCTACTTCGTCGACGACCACGCGGCGGTCGCGACACCCGGCCAGCGACTGGAGCACAACCACCTGACGCTGCTCGCCCACAGCGACGCGGGCTACCGCAACCTCGTGCAGCTGTCGTCGACGGGGTTCCTGGAGGGTCTCCAAAGGGGCAAGCCGACGGTCGACATGGAGCAGATCGCGCGCTACGGCGACGGCGTGATCGCCTTGACCGGCTGCCTGGCGTCGCGACTGTGCTCGCGGATCGCCGACGGCCGCATCGCCGAGGGACGCGAGCACGTCGATGCGCTGATCGGGGCGCTCGGGCGCGAGAACGTGTACTTCGAGGTGCAGAAGAACGGCCTGGCGTTGCAGGACCGCTGCAACGAGGAGATCGTGCGGATGGCGCGCGAGATGGGTGGTTCGCTGGTCGGCACCGGCGATGTGCACTATCTGCGCCGCGAGGATTACCACCACCATGCGGCGCTGCTCTGCGTGCAGACGAAGAGCACGCTCGCGGAGCCGAAGATCCGCTTCGAGACCAACGAGTTCTACCTGCGTGACAGCGCCGAGATGGCGCAGGCGTTCGCGCAGTGGCCGGAGGCGCTCGCCTCGACGCTCGAGATCGCCGAGCGCTGCAGCGTCGAGCTCGAGCTGGATCGTCAGCTGATCCCCGCCTATCCGGTCCCCGACGGCGAGAGCCCGCGCAGCTACCTGCGAGGTCTCGTCGAGAAGGGTCTGCGCGAGCGCTACGGCAACCCGCCGCCGGCGGCGACGCTCGAGCGGATGGAGAGCGAGCTCGAGGTGATCGACCGGATGGGCTTCAACGCCTACTTCCTGATCGTCTGGGACTTCGTCGACTTCGCCAAGCGCAGCGGGATCGCGGTCGGCCCGGGCCGCGGCTCGGCCGCCGGCTCGATCGTCGCCTACAGCCTGCGCATCACCGACGTCGACCCGCTCGCCTACGACCTGCTGTTCGAGCGGTTCCTGAACCCGGAGCGGGTTTCGATGCCGGACATCGACATCGACTTCTCCGTGCGCGGGCGCGAGCGCGTGCTGCGCTACGTCGTCGAGAAGTACGGCCGCGAGTCCGTCGCGCAGATCGTCACCTTCGGCAAGATGGCTCCGCGTCAGGCGACGCGCGACGCGGCCCGCGTGCTCGGCCACGACTACGGCGTCGGCGATCGGCTCGCGAAGCTGATCCCGGATCCCCAGCAGGGCCGGGCGCCGTCGTTCGAGGAGTGCCTCGCCGAGGGCGAGCCGCTGCGCGCAACCTACGACGAGGATCCGGTTTCACGCGCGATCATCGACACCGCTCGCGGCCTCGAGGGCGTCGTGCGCAACTCCTCGATCCACGCCGCCGCCGTCGTGATCGCGGACCGGCCGCTGACCGACATCGTCCCACTCCAGCTCGCCGACGCGGGTCTCGACGAGAACGGTGAGCGCCAGTTCCGCACGGTGACCCAGTTCTCGATGAAGCCGATCGAGGAGATCGGCCTGCTGAAGATGGACTTCCTCGGGCTGCGCAACCTCGACGTGATCGAGGACGCGCTCGACATCATCGAGCGCTCGACCGGCACGCGCCCGGACATGGCGACGTTGCCGCTCGACGATCCGGCGACCTACGCGATGCTCGCCGCCGGCGACAGCGTCGGGGTCTTCCAGTTCGAGTCGGAGGGGATGCGCGAAGCGCTGAAGAAGGTCCGCCCCGACCGCTTCGACGACCTCGTCGCGCTCAACGCGCTCTACCGGCCGGGGGCGATGGACCAGATCCCGACCTACGCCCGCGGCAAGCACAACCCGGAGCTGATCAGCTATCCCGACGAGCGGCTGCGCCCGATCCTCGGCGCGACGATGGGGGTCATCCTCTACCAGGAGCAGGCGATGCAGATCGCCAAGGAGCTGGCCGGCTTCTCGGGCGCCAAGGCCGACGACCTGCGCAAGGCGATCGGCAAGAAGAACCGCGCGGCGATGGCCAAGCTGAAGCCCGAGTTCGTGGCCGGCGCCCGCGCCACCGGAACCTCCGACGCCGTGATCGACTTCATCTGGTCGACCAACGAGAAGTCGGCGGACTACTCGTTCAACCGCAGCCACGCCGCCTGCTACGGGCTGATCGCCTACCGCACCGCGTGGCTGAAGGCGAACTATCCGGCCGAGTACATGGCCGCGCTGATCTCCTCGGTGATGTCGACCAAGGACCGCGTACCGTTCTTCGTCGCCCGCTGCGAGGAGATGGGAATCGAGATCCTCCCCCCCGACGTCAACCTCTCCGACCACGAGTTCACGGTCGTCGAGCGGCGGATCCGCTTCGGGCTCGATGCCGTGAAGGGCGTCGGCTATCAGGCTGTCGAGGCGATCAAGCGCGCACGCGAGGAGGGGGGAGCCTTCACCTCGCTGTGGGACTTCTGCGAGCGCGTCGACGGCCGCGCGGTCAACAAGAAGGCGATCGAGGCGCTGATCAAGTGCGGCGCGCTGGGCTCGACCGGCGCGACCCGTCGCGGCATGCTCGAGGTGCTCGAGCAGGCGCAGGGCGCGGGGCAGAAGGCGCAGCAGGACGCGGCGATCGGGCAGGGCTCGATCTTCGACCTCGGCGCGGTCGACGCTCCGGTCAACGGGCACGCCGCCGTGCGCCCGCCGATCCCGGCCGTGGAGTTCGACCAGCGCGAGCTGCTGGTGGTCGAGAAGGAGGCGATCGGCCTGTTCATCTCCGCGCACCCGCTGAAGGCCGTGCGCGAGGCGCTGTCACTCGTCGTCGACTGCCCGCTCTCCGCCGTCCCGGAGCGACCGGACAAGGACACCGTGACGATCGGCGGCATCGTCACCCAGGCGCGCAGGATTCGCACGCGGACCGGCACCGAGATGATGTTCGCGACGCTCGACGACCTCGAGGCGCAGGTCGAGATCATCGTCTTCGGCTCGGCGCTCGAGAAGCTCGAGGGCACGCTCGAGGTCGACTCGATCGTCACCGTGCGCGGCCGCGTCGACCAGAAGGAGGAGGGCCGGACGTCCGTCGTCGCGCAGGCGGTCGAGGAGTTCCGCCCGGATGCCGAGCAGCTGGCGCGCGCGCACGCCGCGGTGCTCGAGGCCGCGCACGCGAAGCCGCTGCACGTGCGGCTCGGCGACGGCTGCCGCTTCGCGGAGGTGCTCGACGACCTCAAGAGCGTGCTCGGGACCTTCCCCGGCCGCTCCGAGGTCGTGATCGAACTTTCCGACGAGCGCCGCGTGCGGCTCGGCAGCGAGTTTCGCGTCGAGCCGAGCCCGGGCCTGCGCGCCGAGCTCGAGCACCTGCTCGGCGGCCCGGCGCGCCTCGTGGCCTGACGGGAGGGCGCGCGGCCGACGCCGCGCGCGCCCCGCCCCGATCACCGCCGGATGTCAGCCGCTGGTGTTGACGGTCGTCTGCACCGCCTGAATCTGCGTATACGCCGCGGTGGAGCCGATACCCGTGCCGTTGCTGCTCAACTCATCGCAGGCGAGCGTAGTCGTGCTCGCCGTGGTGGAGGACACCGCGATCTCGGCCGCAAGCGTCGTCCTGCCGAAATAGCTCCCGAGCAGATTCTCGCCCGTGAACGCGGTGTCGAACCAGGCGGTGTCGGTCGTCGATCCGTCGAACAGCTGACAGGTGTCGGAGACATAGTCGGTGGTGTTCGGAGCGGTCGACTTCGTCGCCGTCACGACCGTCTTCGCGTTCACGAGGAAACTGCCCGCCGGCAGGCTGAGCGTCAGGATCGTCGTCGGGTGCCCGAGGGTCCCCGCGCTGAAGTCGACGGCGGCCGACTTGCTCGCGACGATTCCGGCCACGGCGCCGCTCGGCCCGGTCGGGCCGGTCGCCCCGTTGGTCCCGTTGGTGCCGTTGGTGCCGTTGCTTCCGTTGGCGCCGTGCAGCTTCCTCAGCACGCTCGGCTTGATCTGCTTGGTCGAGTTGATCAGGTAGTGGTGCGAGGCGGCCCAGGCCGTGCCGCCCCCGACGGCGATCACCAACGCCATGGTCGAGGCGACGTTGGCGTAGGACAGGCGCTTGCGCGATCGGGGGCGGTCCTCATCGCCCTGCTGCCGGTGCAACTGGCGCATAGTGTTCCCCAGTCTCTTGTTGGCTTCGGCGCGACTCCGGGGCGCACGGGTACGCGCCCAGAGCAAGTCGCCGATCACCGTACCCGGGGCAGGGGACGCCACAGACCACCCAAGGTCTACGCCTCAGCACCCCCTCGACCGTGTCAACGTTCAGCGCGCGAGCAGCCCGGCGACGAGCGCGACCTCTTCGGCCGTCGGGCCGCTGCGGTCGGGGCCCGGCGTCTCGAGTACGCACGCCAGGCCGTCGAAGCGCGGTTCGTTGACGAAGGCCCGCGCCCCCTCGAGGCCGAGCTCGCCCTCACCGATGTTCGCGTGGCGGTCGCGGTTCGAGCCGAGCGGGGTCTGCGAGTCGTTCAGATGCAGCGAGCCGACCCGGCCGGCGCCCACCGCGCGCTCGCAGTCGTCGAGCACGCCGGCGAGCGCCGCCGGCGTGCGAATCTCATAGCCGGAGGCCAGCAGGTGGCACGAGTCGAGGCAGAGCCCGAGCCGAGCCACGCCGCCGGCTGCCTCGAGCAGTGCGGCCAGCTCGTCGAACGAACGGCCGAGCGTGCCGCCCGCGCCGGCCGTGTTCTCGAGATGCAGCGGGCAGCGCTCGGAGTCGGCGAGCGCGGCCGCGAACACCTCGCCGGCGCGCACGATCGCCGGCCCGACCGGCCCGGCCTTCGCGGAGCCGGGATGGACGACCACGGCCGTCGCCCCGATCGCGTCGCCGACGCGCAGCGAATGGGTGAGCGAGGCGAGCGACTTGGAGCGGATCTCGCCGTCGTCCGAGGCGCAGTTGACGAGATAGACGGCATGGATCAGCACCGCGCCGATCTCGCTCGCCGCCCGCGCCTCGCGGAAGCGGGCGTAATCGTCCTCGCCGTAGTCGGTTGGGCGCCAGGCGCGCGGTGACTGGTTGAAGATCTGGATCGCCCGGGCGCCGAGCTCGGTCCCGCGCTCGACCGCGCGGTACAGGCCGCCGGCCGGTGAGACGTGGGCGCCGACTAGCATCCGACACGACCCATGAGAGTTCGCTTCGCTCCTTCCCCGACCGGCGCCCTGCACATTGGCGGCGCCAGAACGGCCTTCTTCAACTGGTTGCTCGCCCGCAACGCCTCGGGGCGCTTCGTGCTGCGGATCGAAGATACCGACCAGGAGCGCTCCACGCCGGAGAACGTCGAGCAGATCCTCGACGCGCTGCGCTGGCTCGAGCTCGACTGGGACGAGGGTCCGATCTTCCAGAGCGAGCGCGAGGCTCGCCACCGCGAGGCGGTCGCGTCGCTGCTGGAGAGCGGCCGCGCATATCACTCCCAGACCACGGCCGAGGACGTCAAGGCCTGGAAGGCGCTGCACGGGGACGAGCGCGGCTTCCGCGGCGAACCGCACGACAGCGGCGCGGTCCGCCTGCGCGTGCCGGACGACGGCGACACGGTGTTCGAGGATCTCGTGATCGGCGAGGTCCGCTCCCCCAACCGCTCGATGGATGACCTGGTGATCGCGCGCGCCGACGGCACGCCGCTCTACAACCTCGCCGTCGCGGTCGATGACCTGGACCTGCAGATCACCGACGTGATCCGCGGCAACGACCATCTCACGAACACCGCCAAGCAGCTGCTGATCATCCAGGCGCTGGGCGCGACGCCACCGCGCTACGGGCATCTGCCGCTCCTGCACGGGCCTGACGGCAAGAAGCTCTCCAAGCGCCACGGCGCCGCATCGGTGCAGGAGCTGCGCGACGCGGGCTATCTGCCTGCAGCGCTGCGCAACTATCTGGCGCTGCTGGGCTGGGGGGCCGGCGACGACGAGACGATCCTCTCCACCGACGAGCTGGTCCGGCGCTTCGACATCGCGCGCGTTCAGCGCAACCCGGCGCAGTTCGACGAGACCAAGCTGCGCTGGCTGAACGGCCGCTACATGCGCGAGCTGAGCCTGGCGGAGCTGACCGCGAAGCTCGAAGCGTTCTGTGGCCGGCGCGGTCTGGGGCCGGCCGTGGCGATCTGCGCCGAGAAGCTGCAGACGCTCGCAGACTTCTGGTCGCTGTGCGGCTTCATCTATGACGGCCCCGTCGATGACCCGCCGGCGCGGGAGCGCTGGCTCGGCGAGGAGGGGAGGGCAGTGCTGGCGGACGTTCGCGCGGCGCTGGCCGCCGCCCCGGTGTTCGAGATCGCCGAAATCGAGGCGGCGCTCGGCGCGGTCGTCGCCCGGCGCGGCTGCAAGCCGCGCGACGTCTACCAGCCGCTGCGGGTCGCGCTCGCGGGTCGCCCGGTGTCGCCGGGGATCTTCGAGACGGTGGTCGTGCTCGGCCGCGAGCAGACGCTTGCGCGCGTCGACGCGGCGCTCAATCTCTGATCGGCTTCTGCCGATACCTTGGCAGCGCGAAAACCCGCGGTGTCAGCGGGCCCGCTAGCGGCAGGATGCCGCACTCCAACCCACGGACGAACACGGAACCTGTATGCCAGCGAATCAAGCCGCGCCCGTCGTATCCCCGGCGCTCGGCGCCTCAGGACTCGAGCAGCTGCGGCCCGGCGAGGGCCACGGACGCAGGCTGACGGCGGCATTCGAAGCGCTCGAAGGATTCCCGGCGCTGGCGGAGTCGCGCAACCGGCTGCTCGCGCTCGTCGGCGGTCATCGCGTGCCGATCGCCGAGGTCGTCGAGGCCGTCGAATCCGACATCGCGCTGGTCGTCGCCGTGATGCGCGTCGCCAACGACCTGCCGACGCGCGGCGGCGCGAAGGTGGAGAACATCGTCGACGCCGTGCGGATCCTCAGCCCCGAGTCGGTCCAGCAGCTCGCCGAGCGGGTGCGCACCTTTGACTTCTTCGAACGGAGCGCCGTCTGGGACTCGATGCCCGACCGCTTCCGGCTCCACGCGCTGGCCACCCGCGCGGCCGCCGACCTGCTGGCCAGCGAGATCGGCTACCCGGACCGTGACCGGCTGATCGTCGCCGCGCTGCTGCACGACGTCGGCAAGCTGGTCCTGATGCACGCCTATCCCGGCTACCCCGACTCGGTCCACCGCGACGCGCGCACCCCGGAGGAGCGCGTGACACGCGAACGCCGAGAGCTCGGCGTCGACCACGCCGTCGTCGGCGGTGTCCTCGCGCGCCGCTGGGGACTGCCGAAGTCGATCGCAAACTCGATCGAGCGCCACCACTCCGACGACATCGACGGCGACGCCGCGCTCGTTCGCCTCGCCGACATCCTCGCCCACTACGCCCATGGCGCCGCGGTTTCACCGGCCGACATGCTGCGCGTCGCGCGCACCGCGGGCGTCGGCTCGGGCGAGCTGCGTGCCGTGCTCTTCGCCCTGCCACAGGCCTCTGGGGTGGGCAAGCGGCGAGTCGTCGAGGCCTGCCCGCTTTCGGCCCGCGAACGAGACGTCCTGCGCCTGCTCTCGGACGGCAAGGTCTACAAGCAGATCGCCGCCGAGCTCTCGCTCTCGACGAGCACCGTGCGCACCCATCTGCACAACGTGTACGGCAAGCTCGGCGCCGTCGATCGCGCGCAGGCCGTGCTGATCGCCACCGAGCGCGGCTGGCTTTAGAAGTCGTCTCGATACTCCGCGTGTGTGGGGCGGTGGGTATTGATACGGCTTCTCGAGCCCGACGCCGGCACGCGCAACCCTGGGAACACCGCCACGACGTTAGGATCGGGCGCGCGTGCTCTCGATCACCACGAAGTCGCCCTACGCGATCGCCGCCCTGGCGGAGCTCGGTCGCGGCGGTGAGCAGGGGCCGATCCCGATCGGCGAGCTGGCGCGCCGGCGCGAGATCCCCGTCCAGTTCCTCGAGCAGCTCTTCGCGACATTGCGTCGCGCGGGGATGCTGCGCTCCTACCGCGGCGTGAAGGGCGGTTACAGCTTCGCGCGCGCGCCGGAGACGATCTCCGTGCTCGAGGTCGTGGAGCTCCTCGACGGACCCCTCGGGGCGGGCGCCAGCGGCGTCTTCGCCCAGGCCGCCGACGCCGCCCGGGCCGTGCTCGCGGCCACCACGATCGCCGAGGTGATCGAGCGCGAGGCGCGCGAGGGCGGCGTCATGTACTACATCTGACCGGCATCGCCGACGCCGAAGCCGGCGCCGCTCCCGCGGTGCTCGGGGCATTCACGGGTGTGCTTTGCAGTAGGGTGCGCTGCATGTCGTGGCTGCCGACGATCAGGATCGCGCGTGCCGCCTGGAAGGGTCGGCAGGACCCGGCCGGGCTGCTCAAGTCGCAGCTGTCCGCCGAGCAACCCGCGCCCGCGCAGGCGCAGGCGTCCCTGCCCGCCGCGGCAGTCGCGGCGGCGGCGCCCTCGGGTGCCGCGCTCGCGCCGGCGGCGTCCGCGCCCGAGGCCAAACCGGTCGCGGAGCCGCACGAGCACGCGACCCACACCCACCTGCTGCTGCTGCTGCGATGAGCGTGCGCTGGGAATATCTGGTCCTCTCCTGGGCGATGACCGCCACGCCGCCCGACGAGGTCTCCGCCGTCTGGCGCCTGGAGGCTTCGTTTCACATCTTCCGCCCCGGAGCGATGGCGGCCGAGACGCGCACGTATGACGGCACGCAGGCCTCCCTGCTCGGGTTCGAGCTCCTCAACGAGCTCGGCGGCGAGGGCTGGGAGCTGGTCAGCAGCGTCGTCGAGCGCACGGCGGTGGCGCCCGCGCAGGGCTACCAGACGGCCGGCGTCCCGATCGCCACGACGCAGGTCTTCAAGCGCCCCGTCGAGTAGCCGGCCCCGCGGGCCACGCCGGACCACCGCGACGCCGGCGCGCCGGCACTCGCGCACGCTCAAGGACTCCCGGAAAACGGGCGATATTGGTCTTGCGATGGGAGTTGGCTAGCCGTGAACGCGCCGGGCAAATCGGCGCAGGGCCGCCCGCAACGAAGCGCCGTACGCGAGCGGCGCCGGCTGGGCCGCACGCGCGCGGCCATGATCGGGGCGCTCGTCCTCGTCCTGGGGCTCGCCGCGTCGGCATTCGTCGCCGCGGAGTGGCATTCCAGCGTGAACGGCTCGAACAGGAAGTCGTTCGAGTCGACGACCACCGACCTGACCAGCGCGCTCAACTCGAAGCTGCAGGCGAACCTCGCGCTGACCGCGACGATGCGGGCGATCGCGACGATGGAGCCGAACGCGGGCGAGACGCGCTTCACGCAGTGGTACGACCAGCTGGAGCGCAGCAGCGCACCGCTGACGCGTGACGTCGCGGCGACCCTGATCGAGCCGGTCCCGGCGGCCGCGCTGGGCGCGTACCGGCGCTCGGTCGAGGCCGACCCGGCGTTTCGCACGCTGCTCGGCAGCGGCCCCTTTCAGATCGTGCCGGCAGGACGTCGCGCGGTCTACTGCCTGACGCGGGCCGCGGTCGGCGGCGACTTCGCACCCAACGTGTATCCGCTGCTGCTGGACTACTGTGCACCGGTCCTGCCGGTCATCGGCCGCTCGCCGTTTCCGGCGCTGATGCGCACGGCGACCGACACCGGCACCGCGGTCGTGGTCGCGGTGGGCGGCATCGGCAACGCCTCGCTCGCCGGGATCGCCGTGGCGGTCTACCGGCAGGGCGCACCGATCGCGACGGTGGCCGAACGCAGGGCGGCGGAAACCGGCTTCGTCGCCGCGACCTTCGATGCCGGCAGCGTGCTCAGTTCGCTGCTGGCCGGCGATCGTGGCCTGTCGATGTCGCTGTACCACGCCAACGCGGGGGGCTCGCCGCAGCTGATCGCGCGTGCCGGACCCACGGCCAGGACCGGCGCGTCCGGCTATCGCGTGCGGACCGTGCTCGCCGGCGGCTGGGTGGCGGTCGCGACCGGCACCGTGGCGGGCGCGTCGGCCAACGCACAGGGGCTCGTCGTGTTCGGCTCCGGGGCTCTCGTGACGCTGCTGATCTTCCTGCTCTACGTCGTCCTGGTGCGCTCGCGCCAGCGGGCATGGAGCCTCGTCGCGGAAAAGACGGACGAGCTGGCGTACCTCGCGTTGCACGATCCGCTGACCGGCCTGCCCAACCGCACCCTGGTGCTCGACCGCGCGACGCAGCTGCTCGCCCGCGGCAGGCGGTTCGACAGCCCGGTCACGGCGCTGTTCGTGGACATCGACGGCTTCAAGCAGATCAACGACCTGTTCGGCCACCAGGTGGGGGACGAGGCGTTGCGCGAGATCGCGGCGCGCCTTCGCAGCGTCCTGCGCGACAGCGACACCGTGGGCCGCCTCGGTGGCGACGAGTTCGTGATGCTGGTCGATCCCCTCGACCGCACCGGCGCGGAGCGGATCGCCGCGCGCATCCTGCGCGTGCTCGCGCGACCGCTGGAGCTGCCGGAGCCCGCGCGCTCACCGGTTTCGGTGACCGCCAGCATCGGCATCGCCACGGGTCTGCCCAACGCCGCCGAGTTCCTGCTGCGCGACGCGGATCTCGCGATGTATCAGGCGAAGGCGGTCGGCAAGGGCGGCTACGTCGTGTTCGAATCGTCGATGCAGACCGCGGCCCAGGATCGCACCGAACTGGAGATGGGTCTGTCCGAAGCCCTGGACGCCGGCCAGTTCTCGCTGCTCTACCAGCCGATCGTCGAGCTCGAGACGCAGCGCGTCGCCGCGGCCGAAGCCCTGCTGCGCTGGCATCATCCGACCCGCGGCGACACCTCGCCCGAGGTGTTCATCCCGATCGCCGAGGCGAGCGGGTTGATCATCCCGATCGGTCGCTGGGTGCTGACGCAGGCCTGCGAGCAGTGCGCCGCCTGGCAGCGCAACGGCCATTCACTCGGCGTCTCGGTCAACGTCTCCGCGCGGCAGTTCGAGCGCCCGGAGTTCGTCGACGAGGTGCGCACCGCGCTCGCCGACAGCGGTCTCGATGCGACCTGGCTGACGCTCGAGATCACGGAGACCGCGCTGATGAACCGCCCGGCCGTCACGGAGGGGCTGCTGGTGCAGCTGAAGACGCTGGGGGTGCAGATCGCGGTCGACGACTTCGGGACCGGCTACAGCTCGCTCGGCTACCTGCGCCAGTTCCCGATCGACTCGCTCAAGCTGGACCGCTCCTTCATCACCGGTCTCGCGCGCTCGGGCGAGGCGAACGCCCTCGCGCACACGCTGATCCAGCTGGGCAAGACGCTCGGCCTGCGGACCCTCGCCGAGGGCGTCGAGGCCTACACCCAGCTGTGTCAGCTGCAGCTCGAGGGCTGCGACCTCGCCCAGGGCTACCTGTTCGCCCGTCCGCTGACGCCGGCCGCGCTCGAGCTCTTCCTCAAGCGCGACCCCGGTTCCGCCCGCGCCGTGCAGTCGCCGGTCGCCGCGCCCGTCGGCGGGCGCTGAGGCACCCGGTCAGCCGCGCCACCGCCCGTCCGCCGCGCACGCGCGCCCGGTCATCCGAGGCACTTCGTCTCCTCGCTGAGGATCGGCCCCTTCAGCGCCGAGAAGCGGTTGGCCTGCGCCTGGATCGTCGCGTTGAGCGTCTTGACCTGGGCGGCGATGGCGGCGGCCTGCGTGGAGCTCTTGGCCTCGCCGGCCTGCTCGGCCTTGGGAATCAGCGGCGGATACTTCGCGGCGTCCTCGAGGATCCCTCCGAGCACCTCGAAGGCGGTGCCGACGTTCTTGGCGAAGCTGTCGCAGGCGGCGGGCACCGCCGCGGCGCGCGCCACCGCATGAGCCTGCGACGACGCGAGCGGCGCCGCCACCTCGCCGATGGCGATGCCGAGCGTGCCCGCGGCAAGCAGCGCCACCGCGAACGTTCGATGCGAGATCTGGATCGTCTTGCTGCGGTCGGTCGTCATTGCGCCTCCTGTCGGATGGGTGAGCGCCCGGCCCAGCAGAACTGCCCGAGCCTGCGGAGCCGCTCAACCTAACGCACCGTGCGGGCGGCGGTGGCGCGCCCGAGCCGCACGCGAGCAACCCCGGCCGCGGTGCGCCGGCGCCACGCCCCGCAGAGGCCAGGCAGGACAGCCAGCCGACGTGCTGAAATACCAGGCGTGTTCCCCTCGGGCCAGGAGCCGTCGGGGCGGCGCCCGGGCCACTCGCTGCGACGCTTTCTCGGCGGCGGGGCGCTGATCGCGCTGCTGACGGCGGTGGTGATCTCGACCGCCGCGTTCGAGGGTGTCAGCTCGATCGCCGACGCGCTCCAGAAGGGGGGCCTGATCCGCTCGCCGGATCTCACGCCGACGGGCGGCGATTCGCCGACGACGTTCCTGATCCTCGGCTCGGACGGGCGCTCGAGGGGGGCGGTCGACGCCAGCAACCCGCCGCACAGCGACACGATCCTGCTCGTCCACCTCGACCCGCGCACGGGACTGTGGTCCGAGCTCTCGGTCCCGCGCGACTTCTACGTCCGGTTCACCTATCACGGCAGCCCCTACGCGAGCAAGATCAACTACGCCTACACGCTCGGCGGCGCCGCCCTGTCGCTGCGCGTCGTCAAGGACCTGCTCGGGATACCGATCAACTACGTCGTCGACCTCAACTTCCTCACCTTCGACAAGGTCGTCGACCAGCTCGGCTGCGTCTACGTCGACGTCGACCATCTCTACCTGAACACGCCCGCGGAGTCGGCGTACGACGGTTACGACTCGATCAACGTGAGGCCCGGCTACCAGCAGCTGTGCGGCGAGCACGCGCTCGACTACGTCCGCTACCGCCACGACGACTCGACCTTCGCGCGCGACGCTCGCGAGCAGGCGTTCCTGCGCGACGCGAAGGAGCAGCTGGGCCTGAGCGGCCTGCTCGAGCATGCCGGCGCCATCATCAACGTGCTCTCGAAGTCGATCGCATCGAACATCCGCGGCGGGGCGACCGTGGCCGGGCTGCTCGAAACCGTCGTCGACTCGGTCAACGGCCCGGTCAACCAGGTGCAGTTCCCCGACGTCCCGCTCGACGTCGGCGGGCAGGACGACCAGACCGCGAGCCCCGCCCAGATCCGCGCCGTCGTCAGCCGTTTCCTCGCACCGAGCGTGGCGGCGCCCGTCGTTCACTCGATCGCCGTGCGAAGGGGCGCGACCACGGGCCATCGCGCCGGCGGCTCCGGCTCCGGCGGCGGCTCCGGTTCCGCCGCGGTGACGCCGACGATCCCCGGGCTGACGGCGACACCGGCGAGCACCTCCGCGAGCGCGCTCGCGCTCGCCGTGAACGTCCCCTTCGCGGTCTATCTGCCGACGCTGACGCTCGGCTCGGCGTCCCTGGACCCCTACGAGCCGTTCTCGCACTACACGATCGATGACCCGCAGGGCCACCTCCATTACGGCTACCGGATCGACTGGTCGACCGGATCGGTCGGGTCCTATTACGGGATCGAGGGGATGGACTGGACCGATCCGCCGCTGTTCGCGCACGCCGACAGCGTCGAGCGCTACGGGCGCAACTACCTCTACGTCGACACCGGCAGCCACGTGCAGGACGTCGGCTGGATCGTCGGCGGGACGCTCTACTGGGTCAGCAACACGATCTTCGACGACCTCACCAACGCGCAGATGTTCGCGATCGCACAGTCCGCGCAGCCGGTCCACTGATCGCCACCGCCACGGCCGGAACCACTACATTCCCCAAGAATGGGGCGAATCCCGGCCGACATTACGGAGTGCATCGGGGGGACGCGACTGGTCCGCCTGAGCCGGCTCGCGCCCGGCGTCGAGCTCTACGGCAAGCTCGAGGCGGGCAACCCGGGCGGAAGCGTCAAGGACCGCATCGGCCTGGCGATGATCGACGCGGCCGAGCAGGCCGGGCAGATCGAGCCGGGACGCACGACGATCGTCGAGGCGACGAGCGGGAACACCGGCATCGCGCTGGCGCTGGTCTGCGCGGCCCGCGGCTACCAGCTCGTGCTGACGCTGCCGCAGGGGATGAGCCGCGAGCGCACGGCGCTGCTGCGCCAGTACGGCGTGCGCGTCGAGATCGTCGAGTCGATGGGCGGCATGGGCGAGGCGGTCGCGGCGGCCCGTGAGCTGGCGCGCGACGCGGACGTCTTCCTGCCGGACCAGTTCTCGAATCCCGCCAACCCGGAGGTGCACCGCCGCACGACCGGGCCGGAGATCCTCGAGGCGCTGGACGGGCGTGTCGACGCACTCGTCGCGGGGGTCGGCACGGGGGGGACGATCACCGGCGTCGGCGAGGTTCTGCGCGCGCGCAACCCGCACTGCCGGATCGTTGCGGTCGAGCCAGCCTCCTCGGCCGTGCTCAGCGGGCGCCCGGCGGGACCCCACCGCATCCAGGGCATCGGCGCCGGTTTCGTGCCGGCGGTGCTCAACCGCGCGCTGCTCGACGAGGTGATCGCGGTCAGCGACGAGGACGCGATCGAGCTGGCGCGGCGCGCGGCGCGCGAGGAGGGGATCCTCGCCGGGATCTCCTGCGGCGCCGCGCTCGCGGGCGCGCTGGAGGTGGCCGCCCGCGAGGAGTTCGCCGGCAAGCGGATCGTCGTGATCCTCCCCGACTCCGGCGAGCGCTACATGTCGACGCCGTTCTTCTCCGCCTAGCGGGTCTTCACCGGACGACCGTCACGGCGCGTCGGCGCCGCTCGCTACTCTTTATCAACAATGGCCGGCCTCTCCTCGCTTGCGCGCGTGGCGCGCGAAGTGCGCCGGGATCTCGAGGCCGCGCGTGAGCGCGACCCCTCGGCGCTGGGCGTCGGACCGGTCGAGATCCTCGCCACCTGGCCCGGCGTCCAGGCGGTGCTGGCGCACCGCGTCGCGGCGGCGCTGCACGAGGCCGGCGTGCCGCTCTTGCCACGCGCGATCGCCTACGTCGCGCGGGCGCTCACGGGGATCGAGATCCACCACGCGGCGAAGGTCGGGGCGGGCCTCTTCATCGACCACGGCGCGGGCGTCGTGGTCGGCGAGACGGCGATCATCGGCGACGGCGTGACGCTCTACCAGGGCGTGACGCTCGGCGGCACCGGCTTCGAGACCGGCAAGCGCCACCCGACGGTCCAGGACAACGTGACGATCGGCTCCGGCGCCAAGCTGCTCGGCCCGATCGAGATCGGCCACGGCGCGAAGATCGGCGCCAACAGCGTCGTCGTTCGCGACGTGCCGCCGAACTCCACCGTGGTCGGCGTGCCCGGGCATCCCGTGCGCATCGACGGGCGCCGCGTCGAGGGCCCCGACACCGACTGGATCCACCTGCCCGACCCGGTCGCCGACGCGATGCGCGCGCTCTCCGCGCGGGTCGCCGAGCTCGAGCGGATGGTCACCGAGCTCGGCGGAACGCCGCCCACGGTCGAGCCGGAGAACGTGCACACGCTGCGCCCCGTGCGCGGACGAAACCCCGCCGGAGGTTAGGCGGGTCGGCGCATGCGCCGACCCGGGGGATCGGTGCATGCACCGATCCCCCGGAGGGTGCATGCACCCTCCGGTCAGATCAATAGAAGACACAGCGGCACCGGTGCCGGGGTCGCGCCTTGATCTCGGGTGACTGGCCGCGGTTCCACAGCCAGTTGTCGAGCACGCGCGGGGCGACGGCGAGGCGGGCGCTCAGCAGCTCGCACGCGTGCACGGCGGCGGCGCGGATCTCGTGCTCCTGCGGGCCCGGCCGCAGCAGGCGCCCGGCGTCGATGTGGGCGGCGAGCCGGGGCTCGTAGACCAGCACGCCTTCGCAGCGCAGCACATGCGGGACGAGGTTGTCGGCGAAGATCGTCAGGCGGTCGAGATCGCCGAAGCTCGCCACACCGGCGAGCGCGAGGTTCGCCGGGACGATCTGCGCGCGCTTGTAGAAGCCGCGGTCGTC
>Ga0181535_10003554_pt1 | contig 18008 bp, 13 predicted proteins | sample PEATcosm2014_Bin_44_FD_119774 | JGI IMG/M metagenome (GOLD analysis project Ga0181535, IMG submission 119774) | Peatland microbial communities from MTU Mesocosm Facility, Houghton, MI, USA - PEATcosm2014_Bin17_30_metaG | ecosystem: Environmental > Terrestrial > Soil > Wetlands > Peat | place... | reverse complement strand
GCGCCGATCTGGAACTGCGATGGCTGCCGGTTGGCGAAGCCGCCCGGCGTGAAGTCGCCCGGGCCGGCCAGCACACGCGTGAAGGGAAGCGTGGCCTTGTGTTCGGGCGTTTCTTTGCTGCTCCATTTGTCGTATTCGTTGCCCTGGATGCCCTCGCGCGTGATCTGGTTGGGCCACGTGCGGTTCAGGCCGGTTGGCTTGAACGCGCCGTGGAAGTCGATCAGTAGGTGGTTCTCAGCCGCCGTCCTGGCGACGTCTTCGTACCAGTTGACGGCCCACTGGTCGTCGCGATCGATGAAGTCTATCTTCAGTCCGGCGATTCCCATCTTCGCGTACAGGGGAAAGTCCCTCTTATAAACCGCGCTGTCGATGAAGTCGTTGAAGTGGAACCATAACCAGATGCGCACGCCCCGTTCCTTGCCGAAGGCCACCAGGTCGGGCACGATCGATTTGTCGCCGATTTCCGACAGCTGGTACGGCCAGTTCATGTCGGCGGCAAGCTGGATGTACTGTTTGAGAGTGGGCAGATCGTTGTGCTTCACGTCGGGCCACCAGGTACCCCAGGCCGACATGCCTGGCTTGATCCAGGAAGTGTCGGCGAGTTTGCTCGGGGTGGCGAGGTTCAACACCAGGTCGCTTTGAATGAGATCGGCAGGCTGGCGGCCGATAATGAACGTCCGCCAGGGGGAATTGTGAGGAGTCTTGGCAACCACCAGGCCATTCTGAGTCGGGACGAGCGGCGTACCGGTTGGTGCGCTCGATGGAATCCCTGCCGGCGTGCGGGGCGCCCACGGCAGCACCGGTCGTGGGGGAGCTAGCTGCGCCTCCAGCGTATTTTTGGCGCCGGCCTTGAGCACCAGCCACATGGCGGACCAGTCGAGGAGATCGGATTCGGTGATGGCCACATACGCCGCGGGCGTCTGGACCAGGAATGGCAGTCCATGCTTGAAATCCGGGTTCAGTCCGGAGAGCTTGTTGGGCAGGAAGCGCCACTCCTGCGAACCGACGAATCCACCCTCCGGGCGAACGGGGCCTTCCCCGTTGTTCCAGCCCGCCCAGACTTGCTCGTCATCGGGGAACGTGAATTCCGTAGAGTCGCGCGTGACCGTGAAGGAATCCATCCCGGGCTGGCTGGGGAGAACCAGGCGGAAGGCCACGCCGTCGTTATACGCCCGGGCGACCACGCCAAAGATGCGATAGTCTTCCTTCAGCGTCAGGCTCAATTCGTTGTAATGATCCCGCACGTTGCGGTTCTTGCCGAATTCGTCGACCCAATGAGTGTCGGACGATTTCCGCACCTCGCTCTGCAAGACGGGTTTCTCGCCCAGCTTCACGTCGCCGGCCAGTTCCAGCCCCAGGCGGGACCGCAGCACCACGGGCTTGCCATCCACGGCGATGCTGTAGCCCAGCGGGGCGTCGGTGTGAATGGTGATGACGATCTTCCCGTCGGGCGAGCGAACTGGGCGCGCCGCCCCGGCCTTTGCGGCCACGGCTGGCGAGCACGCGATCAAAACAGCTCCCAGAATTCCCACATTCCAGCAAGAGCAACGGATGTTCATGACTTTGTTCCTGTCAAGAAGACGCCTTCATTTCAGTTCTCGTGGGACCGGGCATGCCGCGGAGATACCACGGTTTGCCTCACCTCACTGTAATAGCACCTAGCAGACCGGGACGGGCCGCCGACTCATCTCAATCAAACTGCGGACGTACGGAGTGCCACGGCCTACGTTTCGGTGGGCAGGTCCATTGGTCATGCACCGTCGCGGTTCAAGCCCAACGTCTGAGGGGCGAGAGCTGCGACCTCTTCGAACTGGACTTCGGCTTCCTCCGACCGGGCGTGGGCCGCGGTCCGCCGCCGGAGACAGGCCCACACGATGGCGAGCCCGATCAGCGCGGGGATGAAGCGGGCCGGGTCTTCCAGAGCCTCGATCTCGTATCTGACACTCAGGACGATGAACCAGAGGAGTGACAAGGCGCCCCATATCGCGAGATGGACTTGCGACTCGCCGGGCAGGTAGGAGCAGGTGAAAGGGATCCTGTGGAAGCGGTGGAGGCACAACTCGGCGAGAATCAGAGCTGCCGCCGCAAGTATTGCCAGGTGACCCGCCGCCGCCCGCCATGGCCATAGCCAGAAGCAGAACGCCGCCGAGGTTACCCACCACCTGCTTTTGCACGGGACCGAAGCTGCGCTGCATTCGATCAACGCCCACCGAGATAGAATCGAGCAGGTTCAGCGACTTCGAGTGTTTCGCGAGGACCGGCGTAAACTGACCACGGATGGCCATACTGATGCACGATGCAGGACAATGAGGCCGGCTCGCACTCGTCAAGCTGACCGCCAGTCAGCCTGCATTCTCCACGACCCTGACGGTGGCGTCCATCCTGGACAATCAAGCACGTTGCTGATAAGACCTATGGCGCCGCTGGGTTGCCCAGCTTTCGAGCCGCAGTCGGTCATGGCAACCGAAAACTGAGAGGCAAATTGCTAGGGAAAAACAAAGCAAGGTCAATCAAAACCGCGTGGAATGCGTCTGATTCGAGCTGCGCCCCTTTGCTCTCAAAGCAAACGATCAACGCTCCAACCGACGATTCAGGGGTCGATTGGCCGCTCGCGATGCGGGAAATAGGCAAGGAATAGGCAAAGTGAGATTCGGACGTTGCTTGGTTCCGTAATCGTCTCCACAATAAGGACTTACGTGAGGCACCACAAGGGGGCATTCGGCAGGAACCCGAAAGGTGATTGGTGCCTGGAATCAAAGGCTTACACGAGGTTTTCGGCGTATGGAAACCGTCCCCGGCAGTCTAGCTGCAATCAATTGATCTTTGTAAGTAATTGATAACATGCGGTTTGGCTCCTCAGGTAGGACTCGAACCTACAACCCTTCGGTTAACAGCCGAATGCTCTACCATTGAGCTACTGAGGAGCAATGAGTTAACTTCATTAGAACAAACGGACTGCCAGGTGTCAAATACCAGTCGAGGCTGATCTGGTCTCTGATGCGGGGAATGAGCGCGGGCGATAGCGGCTGCAGAGCGTGGATCGGCGCGCGTGGGGCTGCCAAAAGGCCTGTGGCGGGCGTGTCTCGACAAGCTCTCAGAATTCCCGCAGCAATTCCAACATCCGCCGGTCGAGTTTGTGGCCATACCAATTTTCGTAAGCGACGTCGCTGCGGCCGCTGTCCAGAATTCCGAAGGATCCACGAAAGCACCACAGAGCCCAGCCCCAGTTGACCGCTTTCCAAAGCGACAGAAAGTCCCGCATCCAGCTTAACGTCACCGCGTGCGGCGTGTGGTTCCAGCAGCCCCACTCGCCGACAAACACGGTGGCGCCGCGATCGGCCAACTCCCGGTAGGGCTGGATGCACCAGCGCTCCAGCATGGCGCGGTTCCATTCCACGGTTGCCGAGACGCGCATGGGCCACGCTGGCATCTGCCGCGGCGTGCCGGCCCACGGCGCCAGATAATGCGTGAGAGCGAATGGCGCATAGCCGCGCGTCGCATCGACCGCGTTGGGGATGTCGGCCAACTCTTTCACCGGCAGGAAGGCTTCGCCGAACAAGCCGTCGATCATCACCATGCGAGCCGGGTCGGCTTGCCGGATCGCGTCCACACCTGCACGAATCACCTTCTCATACTGCGCCGCGGTGCAGTGGCTCGGCTCGTTAATCAGATTGAAGCTCAGCCGACCGCTCGGAATCCCGTGGTATCGCTCGGCGAAATGGCCCCAGTAGAAGCGAAAGATATCCACGGCATGCTGGTCGGTCCACAGGTTCCACGGTTCCCCCAGCAGCGCGCCGCTCACCGAGTACCCAGGAGCGCGGTGAAAACTCAGGCACACGTGGACGCCATATTGCCTGCCCCACTCCACCGCCTGATCGATTTCGCGCAGCGTGCTCTCCGCCATGTGAAACGGGTCGATTGGGTCGGCCCAGCAACGGTACGACATCGGCAGGCGCGCGAAGTTGAAGCCCCATCGCGCCATCCATTCGAAATCGGTTTCTACAAACGGCTCGTTGTGCCGCCCCCATTCGGGGTCAAGCGCCGCCCATTCCTCCGGCGCCGCCGTAAACTTCTCTTGCAGATTGAAGCCGCGCCATTTTGGCGGTGTTTCCGCCGCACGTCCGCAGCCGCCGAACACCGCCGCCCCCGCGAGGCCAGCAAACGCGCGGCGGGTGAGCGACGCACCAGAGTCCACATTAACCACGTCGCTTATTCTAGCCAATCGTCTTGCCGGCGAACAAAGCCGGCGCGTTTCATCCCCGGACGCCGTCCCATACTGCGACGCGCCGTCCCGTAAACGGACAGTCGCCGGTGCGCCAAGGCGCTGCGTTGAAAAGGCTTTCGAAGGGCACGCCGCGTGCAATCATGAGATGAATGCACACCCCATCCATGCACGCTCCTGGAACCGTGGGTCCGCCGCGTACCGATTTTCGGGTGCTGGTGTGCGACGACCAGCCCGATGTGTGCGAAGCGCTGCGCCTGCTACTGAAGAGTCAAGGTTGGCTGGCGGTGACAGTAGATTCGCCGGCGGCCCTGCTGGATCGTGCGCGCGGCGAGGCCTTCGACCTGGTCTTGCTCGACCTCAACTATGCGCGCGATACCACTTCGGGCGCGGAGGGCATGGATCTTCTGGCCAGCCTGGAGGCCCAGGGCAACGCCGCTCCGGTGATGGTAATGACCGCATGGAGCAGCTTCGATCTGGCGGTAGAAGCCATGCGTCGCGGCGCGTGCGATTTCATTCAAAAACCGTGGGAGAACCAGCGCCTGATCGCGGCCATTCGCAAGCAGGCCGATTCGGGCCGGCGCCGGAAGTCGGAATTGGAAATTGCCGCCGCCGTGCAGCAGAAGCTGTTCCCCGGCGATCCGCCCCGCCTGGCCACGCTGGAGTGCGCCGCCCAGTGCCTGGCAGCGCGCGAAGTGGGCGGCGACTACTACGATTTTCTACCCGCGGGCGGCAGCCACGAAGTGTTTCTGCTAGCCGACGTTTCGGGCAAGGGCGTGCCAGCCGCGTTGCTGATGGCGAATCTGCAAGCCGCCTTCCGCAGCCAGGCGGCGGAGGCGCTGTGCGCGCCTGCGGCGCTGCTGACGGGCATCAACCGCCATTTCTTCCAGTCCACCGGCGCCGAGCGCTTCGCCACTCTGTTCTACGGCCTGTATGACGATCGCGCGCGCCGCTTGCGTTACGTCAACTGCGCCCACAATGCGCCGCTGCTGTTGCGGCGGTCAGGCGCGCTCGAGCGCCTGGACGCCACGGCGCTGATGCTGGGCGCATTCGAGCAGTGGAATTGCAGCGTGGACGAGGTGATGCTGGAGTCCGGCGATGTGCTGGTGATCTATTCCGATGGCGTCACCGAGGCTGCCTCGGCGTCAGGCGACGAATTCGGCGAAGCGCGGCTCGAACGCGTGGTGCGGAGCCGGCAGGGGCAGGCCGCCGCGCAGGCGGTGGATGCTATCCTCGGTGCAGTCGCCGCTTTCAGCAGCGGACCGCGCAGCGACGACGTCACAGTGATGGCCCTGCGGGCGCTGTGAGGCGGCGCAGAGTCACTCCGTGCAGTTTGACTTGGCTCCGTCGCCCGCGCTATCGTGCAAGTAACGACTTCCTCCGCAGGGCGCGGTAGCCAAGTGGTAAGGCCAAGGTCTGCAAAACCTTTATTCGTCGGTTCGATTCCGACCCGCGCCTCCAACTGAAACCAAATGGAAACCATCTAAATTCAGTAGTTTGGGACTGCCGTTGGATGCTTCCCGATCATTCCCGAACTTCCCCATTTCTTCCCCATATTGCCCGGCAGCAACCGGGCAAGCGCCGGGCACCAAGTGGTAAACTCCAGGGGATGAAGTGCCCTCATTGCGGCAAAGAGGTCGGCGAGGCTGTCGAAGAACCGGCCGTGGGGAGCCGTCAGCACTTACTTGCTTGGCTTAAGACGTGGAGGCAGGAAAACGGACTGGGGAACTCCGGGAGGCCGCTATCGAATCGTAGCCTCTCTCAACTCCAGAAAATGTACGAGCAGGCGAAGCTCGGAAAGCAATATCGGGCAGGGCGACGGTGGAGACGATCGACAATCTCGTAGCGCCCTTAGTGAAGTCGCTTTTTGCTCTCCGGCTTGACCTCTGCCGTTGTGACGGGCGCCATAGGCGATCCTGCCTCGAACTTCCGCATGCCGTCGTCGATGTGCGCCTGGGTCATGTGAACGTACTTCATAATCGATCGCAGGTTGCTATGGCCGAGAATTGCCATGAGCTTCGGCAATTCCATGCCGCGCTCGACAGCGCGCGTGGCAAACGTGTGCCGGCAGTCGTATAGTACGAACGAGACGTTCGCTTTCTTCAACGCGACTGAGTGTAACCGCTGGTGTTGCCCGACGTGTGTCCCTGGATTCTTGGCGCTCGGGAATACCCACCGGCCCGGCGCCTGAAGGCGCTCTTTAAGCACATCCCTGCTCGCAGTGGTGAGCAAGAGTCTCCGGCGCGCGGCGTCGCTCTTCCCCTTTCGGATCGTGAGGTGCATACGCTCCAGATCGACGTCGGACTGTTGCAGGCTCCGCAACTCCTCTGGCCGGCAGCCCTGATTGAGCATCAGTGTCGCCAGATCGTGTAGATCCTGGAGCCCTCGCGCCTCCTTTGGGCGCTTGCGTGCCAACCTCTCCTGTCGAAGAACTTCGAGCGCGCCGAAGTACTTGGCCTCCTCGGCCGCAGACAGGACGTGCATCCGCAGGGCGTCGGCATCACTCGGAATCTCAACCTCACGAACGGGGTTGGCCTTGCACCAATTGTGTTTTGAGCCGTACTGGAATAGAAGCGAAAGCGCGTGTAGATCGTGGCGGATTGTCACCTCGTGGACCTTGTGCACCGTTCGGCGCCAGACTTTGAAGTCCTCGATGTCACCGCACGTGACGCTCGATAGTGGGCGGCGCCCGAAGAACATCTTCGCGCTGGTCATGCTGCCGCTCAGCCGTTTCCAAGAGTTCGGATGGGCGGAGTATTCGCCTTCTGCCCATTTCTTGAATGAGTCGGCCGCGCTGCTGAGCGGTTGGACCTGAAGACGCAACTCCGGTCCGCGGCCCTCCAGCACGAGGCGGCGGGCCTCCGCTTCCAATCGCTGCGCTTTGATCCTGTTGCGTGCGGTGTCTTCCAAGTCGGTGATGCGACTGTACTCGTGGCCGTTGACTTCGAAGCGCCACTCCAACTTCCCGTTCCGTGCTCGAATTGGCATCCGGTCTACACTCCTGCGTTCTGACCCATGACATGAGGTCCGTAGCCGAATATCGCACGGCGCCACCGACGCGATACCAAGGAGGGCCGTATCCGGATGCCCGCCAGTTGGCCATGGTCTTTGGTGATATTGCGATCATCGCGCCAGCTTCTTCGGGCTTCAGATAACGCTCGATCATACTCCAGCGGCCTCCGTTTCGCTCGCCTCTATACGACGCTCAGGCCTGCAACTGGGCGAGGCCTGGGGACGTTCAGCGGGTCGTCTCCGCCGTATTGCTCCACGTCGGCGAAGATCCATTTCTGTCCGGCGCGAGTCGAGATCGAGTTTGAAAGCGCCGGTCCAAAGATTCCAAGCGTTCCAGGGCGTCCAACAACTGCAGGCTGGCCTCGCGCATGTGAATGCAAGGCTTGGAAAACTGCTCGGTGTGTTTGATCGCGAACTTGATTCGGTCAATCACGACGCGAGATTGGTAGGCCATCTCAAACTCAATCGCTGAGGGCCGCGATTGGACGTCGGCTTCAATTGTCTCTGCGATCTGGCGTAACATTTCTGACCTCATAGGCCTTCACCCACCTGCGGGGGTTCACCCGCCGTAGAGCAATAGTAAGGCAGACCACGCAATTCTCCAAAAGAGCGTCGAAGCGTTTTGGCGTCCACCTTGCCCGGGACAAAACGCACGCGAGAGGCTGACGGGTGATGTTGGGCTCTGCCAATGTTGGGGGGATCGTGCCGACCGACGGTCACGTCGCCGCCGATTTCCGCACGCACCCGCCTGATGCGTCTCCACCAGCCGCGTGAACCGCCTGCCCAGGCGACTGAGTTCCTCAGCAACGGAGCGCCTGCGCGCCTTGCGCTTGGGAGAAGGGCAGCGACCCACTCTGTGGCGGTTCGCGGGTCGGACAGAGCTTGCCCACCTGGGCGTTTCGCTGCTCGAAATTCCGAGAATCCTTGCCCACTCCCCTTTGAATCATAGAGCGCGACTCCGTACTTGGGGACCGTTAGGGCACTACATTTGGATAGCCGAATATGTTCCGCGATTGGGCAGCGGACGCTGATTTTACAGAAGCGTACACTTTAGGGTATGGCAAAGACCGTGTTTGAGACGGCAACAAACACGTACACAGCCGATGGAAGCATTGGCGACGGTGGCTGCGGCACCGTATACCGTGTGCGCGACTGCGATGGCGAGACATTTGCCTTGAAACTCCTACGTGATGCAAGCTCAGTCAAGCGGAAACGGTTCAAGAACGAATTGGCATTTTGCCGAAGAGACCGCCACGAACGGATCGTTCGGGTGCTGGACGAGGGTATTCTGCTGGAGGGTTCGAAACGGTTGCCATTCTATGTCATGCCCCTGTATGAGTCGACGTTACGCAAGCTTATGGATGCACATCTCCGCCACGATGACGTCCTTCCTCTGTTCAGTGACATCCTGGACGGAGTAGAGGCAGCGCATCTGTTCAAGGTGTTTCATCGGGACTTGAAGCCCGAGAATCTACTGGTGGCAATGCCGAGCGGGCGGGTTGTCGTAGCCGACTTCGGGGCAGCCCACTTCGAAGAAGAGAACCTCATCACTGCTGTCGAGACACGCGACGCCGACCGGCTAGCGAACTATAGGTATTCCGCCCCAGAGCAACGCGCACGAGGCCGCGCCGTAGACGAACGCGCCGATATTTTTGCCTTGGGCCTGATTCTCAATGAAATGTTCACAGGGGAAGTTGCCCAGGGGACCGGGCACAAGCTGATCGGAACTGCGGCTCCGCCGTTTGCCTACCTCGACAAAATAGTCGAGAGAATGATCCGGCAGAGTCCCGCGGACCGGCATGCCTCAGTGACAGCTGTAAAAAGCGAGTTACTCACGAGCGGCGTGGAGTTCATAACGCGGCAGAAACTAGATTCCGCTCGAAACACGGTGATCCCGGCCGCTTCTCCTGATGATCCGCTAGGCGGAATGGACGTGACAGCGATCGGGTTTGCTTACGTGCCTGGCCGCCTGACGTTCCAGCTTGAACCCACGCCCCCGCCGGAATGGGTCCACTCTCTCGTAACCCTCACTGACTATCTGGGGTACAACGGTCTCGCTAAACCTGCGCGAATTGAGATGACTTCGAGCGGAGCCACCGTCCCGGCGAATGAGAATATCGCAGTCGAGGTGGCTCAAATGGTGCGGCAGTGGGTTAGTTCCGCAAATCGCGAATATCGTAAGCATCTTCTGGAGAAAGCGGCCCACGAGGAGCGCAGCCAGCGTGAGAATTTAGCGGCGTATCGACGGCGGCTCGAAGAACAGGCTCGTGTGATGGAACGATTGCGCAACGCGTCGCTGGCTTGACCGTTTGTCGGTGGAACGGGGGGCCGGCCCTACCCCTTGGCGATGAATCGGGAATCTATGCATGTCCTAGTATCGCTTTCGTGCCGTCCGGCGACTCGCAAGAATGACCGATACCCTGAAGCTCCTCAGACGGCGTTGGGGGAGATGGCTCTGTGTCTCCGCTGATCAATCGCGCTGCGTTCCGCAACACGGGCCACTGGGAGGATGCGACCGCCTGGAATGCGGCCAAACGTCCTTTTGCTGATACCTACCCATGGCGGCCCATTTTATTGGGGTTCCGCCATGTCAGGTTGACGCTTCCTCGAAGCGCCTCGGGGTTTTCGGTGAAAATCGCGTCTTCCTGTAGAATCCTGGCTGAGGATACAAGGCAGCGTGCTTCCGTCGATTGATGATCTCCGCCAGAAATTCCAGGATGCCAAGTACATCGTTGACGAAGTCACGCTTTCCCAGGTGTACGTGGCGGGAGAGCTCAAGAAGCCCGTTCTGATTGAGGGGCCGCCAGGATGCGGCAAGACGGAACTCGCGAAAGCCCTGGCATCTGCTCTTGACACAGTGGTGGAGCGACTTCAGTGCTATCCGGGAATCGACGAAGAAAAGGCCATTGGAAAGTTCGATACGGCCCTGCAGAAGCTTTTCCTCGAAACGCAATCGGACCAGCTCGGCACGGACTGGGAATTCATTCGGGGCCGGCTTCACACTATGGACTTCTTCGTTCAAGGCCCGATCATGCGCGCGCTGCAGCACATGCCGAAACCTTGCGTCCTGCTGATTGACGAGGTGGACAAGGTGGACGAGGAGTTCGAATCGATGCTCCTCGAAGTCCTCTCGGACTGGCAACTCTCGATCCCGCGACTTGGCACCGTGCCGCACAAGACAATCCCGTTTGTCATCCTCACATCGAATGAGGTCCGGCGAATTGGCGACCCACTACGGCGCCGGTGTGCCTATTTCAGAGCCGAATTCCCGACCGTCGAACGGGAGGCTGAGATTTTGAAAACGCGGAGCAAAACGGGGAGCGCCACGCTGCAGCGACAAATCGCCGGCCTGTCGTATGCACTCCGGGCTTACAGAATGGAGAAGCCGCCGTCAATAGCGGAGATTTTGGAACTCGAGCAGGTGCTCCACATCATGGGTATCCACGAACTTGACGCAGGAATGCGGGATCTTCTATTGCCCTTCCTGGCAAAGACCAAGGAAGACCGGAAGCGACTGACGCTTCGGGATGGGTTCGCCTCGCTCGTATTGAACGCGAAATCCCACGCCGCAAAACTCAATGGCGCGGACCAGGTGGGAGTCGAAACGTGAAGGCAGCGCTTCTATTCTCGCTGCTATTCTGTGCCGCCCGTGGCGCTCAGCCTGCATGTACGGCGATTCCGGCGGCTGCACTGATCGATGTCGAGATGTGTTTGGTCGATTACTACGCACGGGGGTACGGCGTCCCTGTGGAATTCGTGCAAGCTGTGATCGACGTCGAATCGGCTTGGCAACCATACGTAGTTTCCGCGAAGGGCGCAGCGGGGCTCATGCAGCTCACGGCGCCCACCGCGTTTACTTTCGGCGTCACGAACCGGTTTCGGATCGACGAGAACATTCGCGGAGGGGTCGCATACCTTGCGTACTTGATTCGGCAGTTCGATGGAGAGCTTCGGCTTGTGGCGGCCGCCTACTATGCCGGCGAGGAGCGAATTAAGAAGCAAGGGCTCGGCTGCGCTGATGCGGACATCTGTCGCTACGTGCGGCAGGTCCAACGATTCTTTCTGAACCGGCAGATAGTTGGGAGGACCGCTGCGCGGTACTCATCCAGAGGAGTAGAACACCCATGAATAGTCTGAAACCAGTCATCGGCTGCGTCTGTGCGAGTTTGATTTCCAGCGCCCAAAGTCCAGCGGTTCGCCCGCGCATGGCAGGTCGAGCCATACAGGAAGGCCAGGTAACAACCGTATACCTTGCGCCGCGATTTGCGACGGCTATTCGAATGCCGGACGCGGTCAATTCCGTCGTACTCGGCGATCCGGATTCATTTACGGCCGAGCACTCCGAACGTGAGCCGCAGATCGTCTTCGTAAAGCCGACTACGACCAAGGCGGCGCAGACGAACCTCCTCATTTCGACTGTCCACGGATATCAGGCCAATCTGTTGCTGATCAGTCGAGGCGAGTCGACAGGGACCCAACCGGATGTTGATTTCATAATGCGATACCGCCCGGCGGGGAGATTTGTCATCGAGCCGACTGCACCATCTGCATCGGTCGCTCAGACTGTCGCTTTACCAACGCCTGACCAGATGACGGAACCCCCAGGACTCCGCTCGCCAGGAACTCCGCCCAGCATTGGCACCTCGACAGGGGCCACCCGGCCAACTGTCGAGCGTGCTTCCTTCAACCCTGGCAAAATGGACAGCTCGGCGGACACTGGATCAGCGGCAGACGCTCGGCCGACGACGCTCAATGCCGACGTAGCACTGGGCCTCGACGCCTTGCTGGAGCGACAGCGGCAGGCTCCGCTACCCGTTCTCTACGGGGAGAAGCCGGGGACCACTCCTCCCGGCAAACAGATTCTGAAGACCGGCGTCAGCGAGGTGATCGATCAGGGGAAGGAGGTGGTGGTGCTGTTTTCCGTGGTGAATGTGCAGGACCACGCGGTCGAGTTGATGCCGCCGCAAGTGCAACTCGGGGGCATGGTGAAGAAGGGGACGATCAGGCACCACTTCGTCTGGTCCAATTCCGAGCAGTTGCCCGTGGGAGACTTCCGCATCAGCCAGCGGCGAATCGGCCCGGGAGACCGCGCCGACGGCGTCTTGATCTTCCAGCGACCGAGTTTCAAGCAGTCGAACGAAACCCTGCTGCTTCAAATGGCCGATTCCGGGGCGGTCGACCGACCGGCTTTAGCGCCAATCGGTTTTGGAATCAGCAGTCTTCGAGAGAAAGGAACCGAATAGAATGACACCGGGATTGAACAAGACCGAGGGACTACCCGACGGCGTCGAATCGGACACGACGCAACTTATCACCGCCGGCGCAGCCGAGCAACCCGAAGCGGCGGAAGCAGAAGATAGGAGAACACCCTTCGGCACACTTCGCGAAGCATATGCGCGCGCCCGGGACGGTCGCAAAAAGGACCAACCGGAAAAGCAGAACAGAACCGCAAAGAGCGCAGACCGAAGCAAGGGTCTCTTAGTTCTTGCCGTCGCGGTAATCATCATGATCTTCGTGTTTCTGGGCATGTTCTCAAGTTCGAGCGGTACGAAGGACCGGGCCGCCAATAGAACGAAGCCGAGTCTCGGCAGGCCGGAGATGACGCCGGGAGCCGCAGAACACCGAGGGTCTGTGACACCGCTGCTGAATGCGGATGTGAGCGGGCAGGATGTCAACAACGATCAACTCAGCGCGGACGACGTAAAGGCAACTGGGCGATTGCGCATACGCGCCCAGGCGAAATCTGGAGATACGCTCGCCAGCGTCCCGCCCATGGATCCGGCTCTGGAAGCGTATCGCCAAGCGAGGGCTGGTTACCCGGTTCCGCAGCCTCCACCAGTGGTCGCAAGCGCCCCGGCACTGGCGCCGCCGGCAGCACCGGCACATAACGAAGCGGACGCCCTTAAGAAATCCTCGCTCGTTTTCGTTAGCAACAATTCTGACGCCGCAAGCGCGATTCGGCCGGCTTCCATGGCGACCGAACCAACGCTTCTGGAGCGAAAAGTGACCGCGTTGCTTCCAAATGGCAGCCGGCTGGTGGCACGGCTGCAATCCGCCGTCAGCACGGCAGTCAAAGCGCCTGTGGTTGCCGCCATTGAATACAACTATGAGAGCGGCGGCGAGATCATTATCCCGGCGGGGACGAAGGCGTTTGGGGAAATCCAACAGGCGAACCGGAACGGCAACGTTGGGATTCACTTTCACACGCTCCAAATGCCGGATCGAACTACCGAAAAGATTGACGCCGGATCGATGAGCCTCGCCTACGGTCCGCTAAAGGGTTCCGTCTCGGGCGGCAACACGGTGAAACGGATCCTCGTACGTTCCATGACGGGGATCGGAACGATGGCGGCCTATCTGGTCGGCGGACCGGGTGGTTTTGGAGGCGTCAGCGGCCAACTCGACAATAGCGTCCTTTTACGCGAGCGCATCGCGTCGAATGCCGGGCTCGCCGGGGAGCAGGAGATGCAGAGCCTCGTCACCAACGAGAACGTCGTGGTTTCCGTGCCCGGAAACACGAGGTTCTTCATCGTGCTGCTGGAAGGGAGCGGGGAGAAGCCGCCGGCCAGAACGGTCCCGACAGGAGGCCGCGGCGCGACTCAGGTCGCATCGGATGGGGCGTCGCCGCTGCCATCCGCGGCGGAACTCCGCGAATTGACTGAGCTGAAGACAGAGCTCAATCGGATGTATCAACAGCTGTCCACCACGCAAACGGCCGGTCCCGCAGCACCACCTCAACACCAGTAGACCTTCAATCTTAGAGTGTGATTCACAACACTGGCCGTCTTCCCAACGTGCGCCGAATCAACAATAGGTTGGGCGCAACGAGACTCGTATTGGCGCTGAGCGGCGAGGTGCCGCAAGGTCAGTCGGTTCGGAGCAGCGGTGCAGGGTTCTCCATCACATGGGGATGAGAGCTGCTACTCTGCGAAAAGTATGAGTCTCCAAAATTGGCTCCTCCCAAAGATCTGCGACTACTGGGATTCGACGCGCAGTTCCGTTGAGAAGTTCTCCCTCGAAATCGCGATGGCGCCGCCGGAGGTTCGAACCTCGCACCTAGCCTGTATTCGCGAGGCGATAACCGAACACGTCAGGGTATTGCCGGAACGTATCTTACTTGATGTCCTCATGGTCACCGTGGAGGACCTGTACAAGGAGGGTAACCGAGCGCAAATTGTAGAGCGATCCGTGTTTGAATATCTTGATGCGAGCGCAAACACCCTATTCACGCTCGCGACCCAGCGGAAGTGCGCCGTTCACTATCTTGTCGACAATATCTTCGAATACACGGAGAGTGGCATGATGCGACCGCTGACATTGTATCGGGACTGGTTTCGCTCTGCGGGGCTCGTATATGTCTGTCCTCAGTTGTATGCACTGGAAACAATGGTGGAGGCGGACCGACAAGATCCACGCCTATACTTTGACCTCCTTCCCCGGTATATTGACGAGGGGAACCATATTGCTAATAAGGTGGTTGAAGGATGCCATGCCGAGTCGAGGAGTTATGCGTTCGTGAATGCAAGCAATTCACCTGATCCATTCGATTTCGGAAGTCCGAAGGAGGCCGTAGGTTCCCCCGGCGTGGTGACCGTAGTCAGGTGCGAAGCCCCCGTCGTTGGCAGTAAATGTCACGTCATCTACCCCGGCGCTGTCGATTCGAAGTGACGGCACACTTAGCGCCTCGGACGTTCCTGAACGTCGGGACGAAGCGCTTTTCAGCAGGCAGGCTCACGCTTGAATCAGTGCCGCTCTTCTCGCCAAGAATGATACCGGGCTTGACGGAACGGGTCGCCTAGACACCGAGAACCCCTGAAATCAGACCGGGAAGAGGCGTATCGATTCCTGGGGAGAGAACATGGATTCCGACGCGATGCTCCTCTTGGAAACTAGGATCTTCGAGCCAGGCCGCTCCGCCCGATGATGGAACTATGAGAAGCGAGCCCTCCGGTCGGCGCGATCCGATCCGAAGGGAGTCGTGGTAGATATGAGCTGACTCCATCGCGTCCAGGACGTTGACGCGCGACGTGCGGTACTTAGCGTCCAGTACGACGAATCGAAGCCCGTCTGCGCTCTCAACCCTAAGCACAAGGTCCGGAACCCTTTGCCTCGATATGGACCACATCTTCCCGGTACCGGGATAGTTGGAAGGGAATGTCGGCTGTAGCAGCAATTCCGCCCGGCGTTCGTCATGCGAACCAGTCCATCGGCTCGGGTTCGGTAATCGTTGCCACCCCCACGCCGGCATTCTGGTGGCAAGCAGCTTCCCAAAACGCAGGAAGCACCATCTCTCATAGATCTCCCACGAAGGGCTAACCCAGAGCCGCTCCGCGTTTGTGCCGAGTTCGACGCCGTGGCGGAGAGCACGCCAACCACAGCTCCACGCCCGTGCGTAGATCGGATCGGAGGCAATCACAGTGAGGCCCGCGCCGGTGATCTCCGCCCGCACTACTTCCGCGAAGGGATCGAGGCGTAAGAGAATTTTGAACTGCGTTGCCAACCTTTCCAGAAACTGCTTACGTTTTGGCCAGCGCGCCGCAAGGGACGTTCGTGTCTCGCTCTCAACCTCTCGTTCAACTAAGCCTTGCAAGCGCTCGCCGAGCGCTCGCGTTCGCCGCAGGAGCGCGAGAACCAGAGCCAGAATCGTGCGGTTCGCGGCCGAGTCAACGGTCTCTTCGACACGTGGAACATCCAGTCGGCTCTTCTGTGTTAAGGCCGGCAACTTCTCTGCGTCGGGAGCGAATAAACCGACGGCGGGACTGCGAAGTAAGGCGGCTGTCGTTTGCCGATCGACCCTGCGGGCATAGTGAAGTGGCACCGAGTCGCGGCGCGATCGCAATGCTCGATGTGGGCATGCGCGGATTGCGGCAAGAGCTCGCAGTGATTCCGGCCCATATCGCCGAAGCCGTGCGAACGCCACCCACGGTTCCTCTTGGCTGCCCAGGTCTCCACTCCGGGTGGTGGCGGGTTCGGAGCCGATTACCAGGACTGGATCTTCCTGCCAGAGCTCATTGACCATCTGAGCGAAGACTTCACGACCGAGCTTGTTTACATCAGGCGCAACATCCAGCAGAAACAGGATCGGGTTGGTACCGTCGGCCATAACAATCTCGGCGGTCACCTCGCCGGCAAAAAAGCGCGGCTCCCAAACCCAGCACGAGGGTTTGCTGGGATGATCGGGGAGCGGCTCGTCATCTACGTAGAGGGAGCAATCGGCTTGGGGTTTCTGAAACAGGTAGTGCCTGGTCTCGGCGAAGCCAAGGTTCTCTGCCGGTGCTGGGTGAAGCACGCGCCAATCATTTAAGGCGTCGCTATCGAGACGCCAGCGTATTTCGGGGCCGAGCGTCATCTCCAATAACGAGCACTCCCAGTTGTCTCCAGATCTCGTCTAAGCTCGGCAATTTTCGCCCGCGATACCTGCAAGCCGGCCGTCGCAAGCGTTTCCTCGCAGACCTGGAGTGCCTCTCGCAGGCGCGCGGTATCTTCGCCCCGCAACTTCGGCAGCACCTTCGCGTTAATCACGCTATCGAGTGCCGACTCAAATGAGAGTTCGCCTCCGTCCGTTGCGGCGCGACTGAGAAAGTTCAGAACATCGTCTACTACACGCCAGCCGAAGTGCAGTCTGGCAGGCGAGAGCCCTCTCATAAGCGATGTGAGAATATCGCGGGTTCGGTTTTCGTGAGCCGGGTCGATCTTTCTCGTTCCCCATCGCGGATAGGCTGCGAGGTCAATGTCCCAAAACTCGTGAACGAAGGCTCGGTCCAGAACCTTGTCGGAAAGGCCATGCGTGGTCTCATCCATGTTGACCGTCCCAATCAGCACTAGGTTGCGTGGATAGCGAATCTCGCGCGGAATGCCATCGAACATCTCAACCTCGGTGTGAAGCTGTATGGCGTCACAGGTTTCCATCGCCGACAGAAGAGGCGCCATGTATTGTTCAGGATGCGAGAGATTCATCTCGTCAAGGACTACGATGTAAGGGTGTCTCGAATCGACAGCTGCAGCCATTAGGAACTCAAGGAATGCAGTTCGGACGTACGAGTCGCCGCGTAGAGGATTGGTGAACCCAAGCAGGGCGGCTGGGTCGTACCAGCCAGGCTGAACGGGAAGCGTGAGGAGCTGTTTTGCCGAACCGCCCTGAATCAGCGCCTTAGCATACATGCGAGCGAGCAGAGTCTTTCCGGAACCGGAAAGACCGGTCAGAATAGCGAAGTGACGGACGGATTGCGCCCATAAGCTGAAATGAAGACGCTCGATTAAGAATCTCTCGAAGTGTCCAGCCGCCTGAACGAAGTCCACAATCTCCGCCAGCTTGGGCAGTAGGATCTCATCAATAACTGCTGGTTGTTCCAAGGGATCGGTTCGCAGGTCGGACGGGAGCGGAACGGGTGCGAGCGGGTCAGACAGGGGCGGGAGTGGATCGGGTGGAAGCGACTCTGGCTGCCAGTGGATACGGGTTGCCCATTGACGCCCGACATCCGTCAACTCTTGCGCGGAGCCCTCAGCGCGGAGAACGCCCATGGAGCGGAGCCAGCCAAGAATCGCTTGAGGAGCGTAGTCCGACGTCCAACCGGGATTCACGGTCCGAAGGAGGGCGATCAACTCGGAGGTGGGCACGGGCCCCTTCTCCTTCAGAGCTACGATCACGTTATCTACGCCGAGAATGCGTGTCAAAAGCCAGTCGGCCAGATCGCTCGGATCTTGCGACTCAAGAACGCTCTCGCCTCTCTCGGTAAGTACGTAACGATCCCCCTCCAGCCGGATTGCACCCAGG
>Ga0181535_10003552_pt1 | contig 18014 bp, 11 predicted proteins | sample PEATcosm2014_Bin_44_FD_119774 | JGI IMG/M metagenome (GOLD analysis project Ga0181535, IMG submission 119774) | Peatland microbial communities from MTU Mesocosm Facility, Houghton, MI, USA - PEATcosm2014_Bin17_30_metaG | ecosystem: Environmental > Terrestrial > Soil > Wetlands > Peat | place... | reverse complement strand
GCGCCGGCCGCGAACGACCGGCGGGCAGCGACGTCCCGGTAGCTCAGCAGGATAGAGCACAGGTTTCCTAAACCTGGGGTCAGGGGTTCGATTCCCTTCCGGGACGCCATTTCCGTTCAAAACTGCGAACACCCACCGAGGCGACCGCCCGACCGGCGATGGCTTCCTCGAGCGTCGCCTTGCTACCCAGAATCCGGATCACGCCGTCGTCAACCTCGATCCGATCGACGACCGACTGGATATAGGCCTTCCGAAACGGGATCTCCCCGGAGGTGATGTTTTCTCTCATCGCTCGGCTAAATCTTGCGATCGCCTCGGGCTCGAAGGGAGCCGAATGGGCGTTCGGAGGCCGGATCCCCTCCAGAGCGAGTCTCGAACGATCCCGATCATGTTTTATGGATGCGAGGCGATCCTTCAGGATATCGTCGAGATCGGTGACCCCGTCCTCGACCATCCTGTAGAGGCGCTTCAGCTTTAGTTCGGCCTCAGCCACCTGGGTTTGAAGCGCGGCGACGCGCTTGTCGATTTGGGTAGCCAGTTCGGCGCGGCGTGCAGCAACCGAGGCCAAGATCGCCGTCAACCGCTCCGGACGGAGCAGTCTTTCGACAAGATGGTTGGTGACGAGGGCATCGAGTTTACTCATGGGGATTGACCGCCCCTTGCATGCGGTTTTGCCCTTCCGCGCACATGTCGAGCATGCGTAGTATTTGTGAACGAGGCCGGACTTTGAGGTTCCCGTTCGCAACGTCATTGCACCGTCGCAGGTGGCGCAACGGGCGAGACCTGTTAGAAGGATTGGCCCCGTGATCGTCCTCGGCGCACTGACTTTAGGATCTCGGTTCTTAAGTGTCGCCGCGACCGCGTCGAATTCATCTTGATCAATGATGGGCGGAACGTCCACGACGACGTGCTCGCTCGCCGGCTTTTCAAGAAGTGTTTTCGCTGAGCGCTTGTTGAATATGGCTTCTCCGACGTAGACCCTATTGGTCAGGATAATGTGAATCGTGCCCTGTCCGAATCGAGCCCCCCTTCGAGTCCGATATTTGTGTTCGTTGAGCCAACATGCGGTCGCCTTCAGGCCAAGCGGTCCCGATCGGCCGTCCCCGCGTAAATACAGCCTGAAGATCAGCTTGACCGTTTCCGCCTCGACGACATCGATGACAAGTTTCTTCTTGACGCGATCGCCTCTCGTTTCGACCACAGTCGTCGTGTAACCGAGCGGCGCTGCTGAACCGTTGTAATAGCCCTGCCGAGCATTCTCTTTCATTGCCCTCAGCACGTGCTTCCCATTCTCTTTGCTCTGATATTCGTCAAAGAGCGCGATGATTTGACGCATCATGACTTGAGTGGGATCGTCACCAAGCACCTGCGTGATTGACGCGACGCGCACGCCGCATCTTGCAAGCTTGCGCACATACATCTCCAGACCGAACGCATCTCGAAACAGCCTCGAGAACGAATGCACGAGGATGGCGTCCACTGGATGATCATCATCGCAGGCGCGATCGATCATTTTCTGAAACTCTGGTCGATCCTCAGTTGTGCCCGTCGTCCCTGCTTCGACGTATTCGGCGACGAGGACCCAGCCCTGCTTGGCGCAATATGCGACTGCCTGCTTGCGCTGATCCGGGATAGATAAATCGTGGTCCTTTTGCCTGCCCGTCGAGACTCGGAGGTACGCGAACGCGCGAAGCGGGCCACTTATGTCGGGGACTGCAACCGAACGACGTTTCATCGAATACGCTCCTCGGCAACTGACTTGTCGCGTGGCGCTCCGCGATCGATTCATCATCATTTTCACGCTAACTTCAATCTTTCGTCGAGCCTGGCTTGGCGCCCAGCAGCTCATCGAGGAGGGGCGCCAAATACGTCTCTATCGCGTCGAGTTCATCCCCGAAGATCGGGACGACCTCAGGCCAATCGTCGACCATGCGCAAAGAGTCCGTGCTGCTTGCGGTCGGCGAGGGAGCTTGCGTCGAGATCCGATGCGAGGACGGCGCATGAGTCGCCAACATCGGCGATCTCCGGCGCTGAAACCCTCCGCAAAGATGATGCCGCCTATTCACGCGGCTCACCCAAAACTTCTATCTCATCTTTATCTTTGGCGCGGCAGCGTCGCACGCCGCGAGCAATCCACGCCGGCCACCTGTTGTCGGCCTGATCGGCACAGGACTGCCACGCGGCATGGACGAGCAAGCCAAAGGCGGTCGGATCTGCCTCGACACGCGACACCCGGACCTCCATTACGGAGGTGAAGGGTGACCGAGTTTGGCGTCGCTGAATCCCGAGCTATTTGGCAAAAAGCGCGAATCTCGCGGCCAGGGCGGCCGTGATTGTTCGGCCAACGGCGAATCCAAGCTTTCCGAGTATCTTGGCCTTCGTCCTTAGGCCCGACGCTGCGTGCCTTTCCGGCCTCAGATCATCAATTGCCATACTCTACATCTGGAGCCGGACTTTCGAGCCACTGCCGGACATATTCGCGATCAAGAAGCATGTCCGCACAATTGCGCTCAATTTTCTCCATCTGACCAATGTCAATAAACGCCTGGAACAGGCTGATCCAAGCGAGCATGAATCTTTCGACGAGGCCCCCCTCCGCCAGTATAACCCGGCGTAGTACGAACGATTCGGCGAGTTGCGGTGAAAGACGGAGAGGTTTTCCACATTCCGCGTCATGAAGCACAACCCACCACGCAGCAATTGTGCGCACGCACGCCGGATCCCAGTAAAACTCGGTAAAGTCGATTCCGGTTAGTCTCGTCAATAATAATTGATCCTCAATTACGATCGGGTTTTTATCGCGTTTATTTAAGAATCCGAACATCGCCCGAGTCAGCTCGGCTCCGCTTAAGCTTTTACCCTTTCTGCTTGCGAGTCGCCGAATAGCGCTTAATCCACGAGAATATACTAATATCTTCTCCTCACCCCTACAGAGAATATCGCTAATTTTGATATATTCAGATCGAATAGTGCCTAAGCGTTCAATACTGTTATGTTCAATTTCACTCAGGAACGCCGCCTTAAACTCTTTTCTATCTCGATAATTTGTTACTTCTGTAATAGATTTGAGTTCGTTGTCAGTTATATCTCTGAGCGTTATTCGTCGATTCTTGAATAGAAGCTCTATGATCTCTTCTATCCTTACAGGATCTCTACTGATATTATTATATTTGAGTGAGCGCTTGCGGTATCGTATCTCTTCCGAGACAAACCAAACCTTCAGGGCGTTTATAATTATATGATATCTAAAACTCAGGCGCTCCGGTCTTTCCGGTCTCCTGCCTCTCCCTAAAGGCTCTCCATCCTTGTCCCACAGATCGGTGACAAATCGGGCGCCGCCAAGCACGTACGGCCCGACCCCGAGTACGTGGGGTCCAACGGGCTGTTTCGACGTTGCGGCTAGAAGCCGCTCAGCCACCACGCCGTCGGGCGCGATCTGTCCAAAGCCCCCGGCTGCGCCGTATTTATATGCGTCGGCCTCGGAAATGATAATTGCCCGAATGCTGTCGCACCCTACACGAAACTGCCGCTGAGCTCTCCGGCGACCATCGAGGAGAATATGGCCAGAAGCACATTTGCAAAGCAGGACTGGCTTGCGCGACATCCAATCGGCGAGCAGTTCTGAATACCCCCCATCCATTACATATTGTGGTGAGTAGCCGCTCGCTTCCTCTATGAGATCTTCGGTCACCGTAGCCAACTCAGGCTGCGCCAACTTCGCGTTCACGGCGAGGCTAATCCGACCGATGTCCAACACCGCGCCATTCGACAGAACGCGATACTCACACAAATCGACAGGCAATCGATCCCATGCAGAGAGTTCGTCGTTGTAATCCATCGCCGGTATCCTGCGGACTTCCATAGGGGGCGTGTCCTTCCGATTCAGGCAGAGCACGGCCCTCCTCAATCGTCAGCTCAAACTGCAGGCAACGCAGTTTCGCAGCCTCGCCTACCATGGACCCAATCATGCGGCTGGTGGCCGTTGTTGGTACATGACCATTTGCCGCATGAGACGAAGGGCGCTCGCAACGTACATAGCGACCCAGCGCTTCCGTCGCTACGCTGATAGCAGCAAGCTCCGCGCGATTTCCGGCAGTCCTGCGATGACGTCGGCGTTACGCCGCCCCCACAGACGGCGAAGCAGTGGTTCCGGCACGAAGTTGTCGTACTTCGCGCCGCCGAGCCCGCGCGCGGCGTTTTCGACCGCAGCGAAATCCTCAGCGGTGAACGCCGCCAGCTTCTTCAGCCCGTCGACCGTCATCGAAATCGATCCTGACACGGTGATCCCAACGCCGTTGTCCTCGGCGCGCACGCCAACCCCGGCCAGCGCCACGCACATCGCCGCCACGGCGCCTGACCCGACCCAGGGAAAGAGCAGGACGTTGCGCCCCATCTCAAGGATGCTGCGCCGAGTTAGGTCGGCCCGCCCGTAAGCGTCGCGCCCCTCGGCGAGCAACGCCTTGGCGGCCGCGTCGAGATATGCTGGCGTATCGCCACTCTCATAGACCGCCCTCATTTCGGCGGTCAGCCGCGTGTGCGTCTCTTCGCTCGTCAGGTTCTCGAACCGCGGGACCTGGCCGCCTCTATGAGCCTCGACCTGGATGACTCGCGTTTTCTCGTCGACGCCGACTATCTTCCACCGCCGGCCGGCGAACACCACCAGGCCGTCGATCGCCACCACGTTTGACAGCGGAATCGAGCCAAGCGACTTCGCGCCAAGAACCAGCCGCCATTCCTCCTCCACGGCGAACAGCGGATAGAAGTCGCGCGCCTGTACGAGCCGCTCGCCGAAGTCCCCGAGCATCAGCACGCCGTCCGGCGCCTGTTCGACGATCTCCATCGCCTTGGCATACCTCAACAGCTCGACGTAGTCGGCCGGGCGAACGTCGGCGAACGGCCCCGGCCCGGACAACAGACCGAATGCGGCGTCGGCGCGCACGCCGCCGCGCTCGGCGATCAGCGACATCGTCTGATGGAGCAGCGCCGTCGCCAGCGCCTCGCTCGTCTCCGCCGGCTCGTAGAACTTCTGGGCGAGCAGCCGGATCGCCGCGACCGCGCGCGTGACCTCGATGCGCAACTCGTCGACGAAGCTGCTGCGCGGGTCCAACGCGGGTTCGATCACATAGAGGCGCAGGACTGAGGATTCGCCCTCCCTTCGCCCGGTTCGACCCAGGCGCTGACGCAACGACGCGATCGAGCGCGGCGAGCCAATCTGGGCGACGCTTTTGACCGAGCCGATGTCGATGCCGAGTTCGAGCGTCGTCGTACAGACCGCCGTCGTCGGCCAGTCGCTCTCCTTGAGTCTGCGTTCGAGATCCTCGCGCAGATCCTTCGAAAGGTTGCCGTGATGAGGGAAGAATTCGTTGGGGACGCCGCGCTGCTCCGATCGCCGCCGCAACGAGTCGGCGACCGTCTCCACCGTCTTGCGCGAGCGGCCGAAGACGAGGTTGTTCTCGCCGCGCAGCGTCTCGAACAAGTTGGCGGATATCGCCTCGATCGCGGCGCCCTGAGCGCCGTCGTCGATCACGTCGTCGTCCTCGCCCTCGTTTGGCTCCCGCGGCGGCGCGGCCGTGCGCCGCATATCTCCGCCCTGTCCCGGCTCGACGTAGCCCTTGATGACCAGCATCAGGTCGAGGCGGCTCCCCGGCTCATCGATGATATCAACCCGCGCTGGATCGTCGGGCCGCAGCCAAGCGGCGGCGCGAGGAAGATCGCCGATCGTCGCCGAAAGCCCAACACGCCGGGTCGGCACCGTCGAGGCCGCCGCCAGGCGCTTCATCAGCGAAGCCAAATGCAGCCCCCGCGGCCCCTGCATGAAGGCGTGGACCTCGTCGATCACCAGAAAGTCAAGCCCGCTGAGCAGGCGCTGGACGCGGTCGGGATGGCGCACGAACATCGCCTCGATCGATTCGGGCGTGATGAGCGCGATCCCGCGCGCCGCCTTGGCGAACCGCGCCTTGGCCGCCTGCGAGGCGTCGCCGTGCCAGCGCACGATCGGGATATCCATCGCCTCGCAGAGCTGTTCGAGGCGTGCAAACTGGTCGTTGATCAGCGCCTTCAGCGGGCTGACATAGAGGGCCGACAGTCCGTCGCGAGCGCGGTCGGCGACGTCGGTCAGGATCGGCAGGAACGCCGCTTCCGTCTTGCCCGACGCGGTCGAGGCCGAAATCAGTACGTCCTTGGATCCGCCCAAAATCGCCCGCGCGGCGCTGACTTGGACCGGTCGCAGACCGCTCCAGCCCTGGTCGCGCACCCACCGCCTGACTTTGGGATGAAGCCGGTCGTACGCCGTAACGGCGTCAGAGCTGGAGATGGACGAGGTCATCACCTCCACTTTCCGCTCCGTCGTCCGACGGTGGCGCATCAAGTCGCGCCCCCTCGTCCCTCGCAACCTCCACCGAACCGAGCAGCCTTCTCCAGTCGGCGCCGGGATTCTGGTCCAATACCGCCAGGAGATCGACGAACGCCTTGATCGTATTTCGCGGCGTGCGGAAGTAGGCCTCGCCGATGCGCTGCGAACAATGGACCATGAACGCCTGGAACGCCTCGTCGGGAACCAGGTATTTCGCCGGGTCGCCGCCCGCTTTCACGTGGCGAATGTTGGAGAGCAGAATCAGCAGATCCTCCGGCGACAGGTTCTGCAACCGGATGACCGGGCCGCTCATGTCGATCAAACCGTCCCGGGCGAACGCGTTCTCGGCGAGCCGGCTCTCCAGCGCCGGATAGCTGTAGAGCCCGCGGCGGGTGTCCATCAGGAATTCCGGCGTGCCGGCGAACATGAAGCCAAGATTGCGGACGTTGCCCTGGATGACGTCATTGATGATCCGCAGCACCTGCTCGTAATTGGCGCTGCGCGCCTGCGGCGCCTGCAACTTGTAGAGATTGACCATCTCGTCGAAGATCACCAACAACCCGGCGTGGCCGGCGATCTTCAAGAAGGCCGCCAGCAGCTTGAGCGAGTCGTAGAGGCTGCTGTCGTCGATGATGTTACGCACCGACAGCGCGCCGCGCGCTTCGGTCTTGGTCGAGAACTCGCCGCGAATCCAGCGTAGCGCCGCGTCGCGCAGCGTGTCGTCGCCGCCCTCAACGCCGCGCAAATAAGCCTTCAGGACCACCGTGTAATCGTAGCCGCCGACCGCGTCCTGCAACGGCGCGAGGTTCTCGTCGATCACCGTCTCGACCGACGTTCCGGCGGCTTCCGCCTGGCGGCGCGCGTCGGTGAGGAACCGCTCCATGACGCCGGCCAGCGCGCCGCCGTCGGGCTTGGTCCGCGTCGACATGTTGCGCACGGCCTCGGCGTAAAGGCCGCGCGCTTGCCCCTCGCGGCCGTGGAGGCGGCGATCGGGAGCAAGGTCGGCCTGAACGACGACGAGTTTCTTTTCGAGCGCGATCAACCGTACGAGATTGAGAAAGAACGTCTTGCCGGCGCCGTATTCGCCGATGACGAAGCGGATCGCCGCCCCGGCCCCGGCGATCCTGCCAATGTCGCTGATCATCGCCGTCACTTCGGCGACGCGCCCGACCTGGATGTGGCGCAAGCCCCGCCGCGGCACGACGCCGGCGGAAAGCGCCTGCATGATCATGTCGCGCTCTGCGACGGCGATCGGACGGACGGACTCACTCATACGCTTGTTTCCTCATCGCTCTCAGGCGTTTGACCAGATGCGGCGCAACCGAAATATCGTCGGCGCCCTCGATAACCGGTTCGTCGAACTGGTCGAACGCCCATTCGTTGATGGCGTCGAGAGCGCCCTCGGCGAGCACCTTCAACGCCGCTGCGCGCGCTTCCAACGCATCGCGGCCGATCGAGCCCGCTGCCAGGATATCCGACAACAGCGCTCCATGCGCGGCGTCGAGGCCCTCGAACGGACCGGCCGATTCGGCGACGGCTAGCGCCCCCGCGATCGGCTTCGGCTCGGGGTCTTCGACGAAGATCTCGGACAAAACCTCGGCTACCGCCTGCGTCGATCGCCTGGCGCGCTCCAGGCGCTCGGGGTCGATGTCGATCGCCGAAGCGCCGCCGCGGGCGGCGCCGCCATTCAGTTCGTTTCCAATCGCGGCGATGGCGGCCGCGCCGATCTCCGCCTCGGAGCGCTGCTCGACGCCGGTCGCCGCGCGATGAAGTTCGGCGTACAGCGCGTCGGCGGGAAGTCCGACGGCCTTGTACAGCCCCTCGAGCTGTCTGACCGACTGCGCCGGCGGACTGCCGGAGGCGGCGAGCGCGGCGACGGCGGCGAACGCGGCGGCCCGTTTGCAATCGTCGGACAGACCGGCGGCCGCCTTCAGCAGCCGGCCCCGATGTCGCGGATCGACTTGTAAGACGCCCGCATAAGCCCGCAGCCGAACGGTTTCCAGATCGTCGGCGTCGATCGAGGAAGCGACGGTGGCGGCGACGCGGACGCGCGCCTGCGCCTCCGCCTCCACGCTGGCGTTCTCGGCGCCGCACGCGCACAGAACCGCGACGTCGACGGCGGTCCGCGCCTCATCCCTGAAAGTGTCCTTGCGACTCGCCCGCGGAAGCCTGAACACGCACGCGACCGTCGCCAGCGTCAGATCGCCGCTGCGGTGCCGGCCGTCCGGTTCGATCCCGACCCCGCTCTCCCAGAGCCCCTCAGCCAGCCGCGTCAACGCTTCTGCGAGCGTCTTTGGCGATTCGCCCTCCGCCTGGAGTTCGGCGATCGACAAAAGCCTCCTGACCTTCAGGACCTTCGCCGTTTCAGGGCCGAGATGCGCCACGATCGCCGCGACGGAACGGGCGTGCCGACGAATCCAAAGGTCCACCGGAAGCGAGAGAGAGGCGGCCAACACGCCGGCGGCGGCCTTCTTACGCTGGAGATGGCTACGATAACGGCCGAGTTCATCCCAGCACGCGCCGACCAATTCTTCCAACAGGTGGGCCGTCTTGGCGTCGGTCAACACGTCGGGAAGTTCCGCGGCGGCGCCCTTCAGCCCCGCCTCGAACCGCCCCGACATCGCGCGATAGGTCGCGGCAATTTTGCTGGTCGGCGGCGCGACCGAAAGACCGGCCGGCCAGCGCGCGTTGAACCGCTGCCACCAGAGGTCGCGAAACACGTCGCCCTCAGCTGCCGGCCAGCGACGGCGCCAGACGAGCGGCGACGCCGTCGCCCAGATCAGGGCTTCGTCCGCCGAAAGCGGCCGGCGATCGCGCAGTCGCGCGCCGAGGTAGATCCTCGCCGCCAGCGGCATTTCCGAGGAGACGCGTTCCATATTTATGGCCGGCGCGCTCGCGATCGCACTATGGGCGCGCGCGAAAGCCAAAAAGCGGCCGACATAGGAGGCGAATGATTGATGCTTGCGGTAGATCGCCAGCAGCCGCTCCGTCTCGGCGATGATCTGCGGCGCGTCCGCCGTCGACCCCTCGCCGAGCAACCGGTATTCGAGCCCGTAAACGAACAGGAAGACCAGCGAGAGGTTCTCGGCCGGATCGTTCCGGCCGCCCGCCATCCATTCGAGAAATCCGCGCCGCTGTGCCGGCGACATGCCTGAATACGACGGGTAGTAGCTTGGCGGATCGGTCTTCAGACTGCGGATCTTCGCCACCGGCAACGCCGGATCGACGACCCAGTTTTCGTCGCGCCGGGTCATCGGCCGGGTTGCGAGATAGAACATCCCGCCGGCGATCCGCAAATCCTTGACCGTCGCCGGTTCGCCCGGCGCGACCCACCGCACTCCTGCGTCGCCGGCTTTGGCGCTCTCCCGGAAGCGCTGCGGCTCGACCAAGGCGCGAATCGTGACGCCGGGCGCGGCCTGGGGCGCGGACGCCGTCCCGACCGCTCCGAAGCGGTCGGGCGGGTTCTGAGAAGCCGCGCGGAGCGGCGCGCCGGCGCGTTTGGGCGGCCCGGCAGGCATGGTCGAGGCGACGCGATCGGCTTGCGAAGCCGCGCGCCGGTTGCGTTCCCACTTACCCACCAGTCCGAGCAACACGATCGCGCCTACGACGAGGAGAATGACCTGCATGTGCTCCGCCGCCAGGTTGCCGAGCACGCCGCCGGCGACGAGCACAAAGACGACGGCGCCGGCGAACACGTCGAGCGAACCTGATTTTCTCCGTCGCCTCGCCATAGGCCGTCAGTCGCCTTCACTTACGCGCTCCGCACGAGGCTATCGGTTGTCGCGAGCCTACTCAACGAACAGCACTTCCCCACCGACCGGCAGGTGTAACGCCAGCCGCACCGGTTTGGCGCTTCCTGCGGTGACGCGGACCGCTTGACCTTAGGCGCGCAGCTGACCCGCGTACTTGCGCGCCTGGTCGAACCATTAGGCGCGCCCGCCGGGAAAGCTCTTGTGATCGAAGACAACGATCTCGCTCGGCGCGGTCGCTGGCGGCGCGCCGTCGCCTGGCGACGCAGGCGATAGAGAAGCCGTTTACAAAGTCCGGCGCGAGCAATTCAGCGATTGTCATCGACGCCGTGATGGCTGTGTTGGCCTGCGCGACTGCCTCGTCCGCACCGCAGTTAGCCTCACGAAGCCGCTGATGCCGCTCTAGCTGTGCGGTGCCGGGACGCGTCGTCGTCCCGGACGAAAACCCCGTCGGTAAGCACGCCGACGTCGCGCCGATGCTGGGCCAGCTGCCCCAACATTGGCAGCAAGGAATGAGTCGGGTTTGGTCCACTCAACGAATGAACCCACGAATCGAAAAGCGCCCGCCAGCATTCCGCTGACGGGCGCTTCCACGACGACGTTATTCAGACGCTTTGAGCATTTCTTCGATCTCGGCGTCGACCACGGTCCACCACGCCGCCACGTTGGCCACGCACGCGTTCACCGCCATGCGCGGCATGCCTGTTGCGTCAACGAGTTCCTGCGTCGACTTCTCAAGGACGTCCTGAAGCGACAATCCGGCCGACACGAATGGCGCCAACGCCTGGCCCCTGATTCGGGGTATATTGAGGCGCGAAGCAGACTTCAGCATTTCCGGCAGAAGCACCTCTCGATACGCCTTCGATTCCGGACTCCCCGGCAGAAACTCGCCGAATCCGCCGTCTCTTTCGTTGAACCCCACGACCCTGCGGAACCTCGGCGCCACCTTGCTCGTGAGGTCGAGCGATCGAGCGGCCTGGAGCATCGAGTCCGCAGACGACGTCGTCAGCGTGACGCTGAGACCGCGGAACCCTAGATCGGCCAAAACTTGATCGAAGCGGGTCGAGGCGAGGAACTCCCCGCGCAACCCGCTCTGGCCACCTGCCCAATCGATCAAGAGCGGGACCCCGTTCTTGGCGCACTCCTCAGCAGCGCTCGAGATGGTCGACACCAAGACGCCCGTGGGGCCACCGTGCACATCGGCCGCGTCGAGCACGCGTTCCAGAGGGATCAAGATTTCCCCTGGCGCGGCGGCCGGCGCGGATTCGCGACTCTCGATTCTTATTAGGCGAGGATCGATGCCGCGCATGAGGTGGTGGTAGCGAATGGCGTTCAGCAGAGTCGATTTTCCCCTGAACGTTCCATTCGCTTCCACCTGCACATGAACAACTGACTTTTGGGCTGTCATCGCTCACTCCTTCAGTTTCTAGCTTCACGAAGTCGGTTGAGAAGTCGCCCGGCCTCTAGAGCTGAGGCGACCGATGCGCTCATCGAAGGCGTCGGCGGGTGCGGAGGAGGAATTGGCAGCTGCGCCGAGCCGCGTTCGATCGCCGGCCTTGTCGCTCCGTTGGGCTTACGACCCGGCCTTTGCTCCGTCTCCGCCGGCAACGTCGGCGACGGTGCGCCGCGGTTCGCAATTCGCCGCGCACGACTCATCGCCCGCGACAGCGATCCGAGCTGGACCGGCCGGCCGTCACGCCCACACAGCCCGGCTTGCGAGAGCCAACGCGCGAGCATGCTTTGGGTCGCGCCGGCGCGAACAGCGGCGTCCAACACGGCGATGTAGATGTTGACTATGGATTGAAGTCGAACTCTGTAGGGGCCGTGAGCGCGCGCATATATCGCGATCAGCGCTTGCCGCAATTCAGGGCTGAGCTCGCGCCATAGTTCGTCAATCGGGTGCGGTTCATCGGCGGCCATTGGGAGCTCCGGATAGCCGAAGCGTGGCGCCTTTCACCGCCCGCGAATCCCGAACAAATTGGCAAAAAGTCGATTTCTCAGAATCCAGAACGCCGATGTGGCGTCAGGCCGCCATCGGCGTCACCGCACCGCCATCCGCCGGCGAGCTGGCGATCGCCGTGCTCCGCCCCGCGGCGTCCCACGAGAGATTCCGCTGCCCCGCGCCGAAGCCCCACCATGGAGGTCAACGCGCACCGTTTGGGTCGACAGCTTCGTGAGCTGGTTGGAGTTGTTGGAGGCTATGCGAATGCGAGGTCCGATAGGCGGTCGCGACGTCGCTGGTCTCGGTGATCGCGGTGATGAAGTTCTCAGTGTTGCGCGAGCGCTGGTAGGCGCCGTCGAACGTCGCGACAGCGCATCTCGTTCACCGACTGCTGCTGGCGCATCGGAGATCCAAGTTGTAGCGTTGTCCTCGCCGATCACAGAGCATGAACATGCGCTGCTCGACGATCGTCGGGCCTCCCGGCTAACGCGGTCTGACGTGTTGAATCCGCCCAACCGAACTTCGCCGGAGAACGCCGTGGCGCGCCGTGTCTTGCCGGCCACCGCCTTCACTTGCCGACATTTGCCGGAGATTGCCTTCGTGTGCCGGACGCTGCCGGAGTTTGCCTGAGGATGGCGGCGATCGGCAAATCCGATGAAGATATCCCTGCGAACGCGACATAGGGTGCGTCGCCTCGCGCTTCGACCGCGCCGTCTCTGTGTCAGACAGCAGCATCGTGGTGGCGCGGACGATCGGCGACGCCGCGCCAAAGCTCGCGCGCACCAACCATGACGACATGGCCACCGCCGGAACGCAATGCAGTCGCTGTCGGTCGTCAACGGCGGCGAGCGCGTCGCACAGCGCCTCGCGCAGGCCGGATCGGTCGCCTTCCGTCGCAACGGCGACCGCGGAGGCGCCGATGATGCGCGCCGTCGCCGTCTCCCCATCTGACAAGGTTCGCGCGAGCGAGGCCAAAGGCGAGCGCGTTAGGCCACAAGATCAAGAATCAATCATCTCTCAACGCTGACCGCTTTTGAGAGCCTGCGCACGGCCCGGGCATGGCTCAGCCGCCAGCCCCGGGCGGGAGAAGCGCGCGGATCATCACGTCATCGACGTTGAGCAAGCCACTGAGCCGTGGCCGCCGAAAATGTGAATGCTCAAGACCGCAATCTTGACGCGCGGCACCGCGCGTCAAGATTGCTTTGAGCAAGATCACCAAGGAGACGCACTGCTGCTCCATCGAGACTAGCGACGGCCAAACGGGACAGCGGCAAGTTCACCGGAATTTTCGCTGTAAATTATGGCGCTCGAGAAAATTATCTATTTCTCGTTGCACTCGGGCGACTCTTGGATCATCATGACGGAGCTGACGCTCGACGGCATCACGCACCGTGCATTCACACGGGCTTGCCATGCTCGACGAGAACCGTCTGCAATATTTTCTCAGACGCGAAAGCGCGATCGGCGATCGGATCGCGAGAGAAAGCGCTCGCGTCAGAAGATATGTCGTCGCCAAGCCGCCGTTAGCTCCCTCCACCGGGCCCTCTTTGGGCCACCAGATGCTCGAGGCGCTGAGCCGCCCGGGACCCATCAACGTTGGGCGCCCGGCAAACGGGGTCGGCGCCAGCTCGTTTCATTTCAAGATCACGTCCCACGCGAAGGACTCATCATTCGACGGGTTCGCACGCCGCCCCTTGTCCGCGAGCTCAGTCGCCGGCGCTCACCAGTCGTACCTCGAGCGTATCGGCGCGGACACCGCACTGAACCAGCAATATCTCGAACGAGGCGATCCGGGACTTGGTCCCGTTGTCGCTTCTTTCGGCAATATCGGTCGATCCTTCCGAGAGAGACTAGACTTCTGGAACGCGGTCACCGACGCCGCGCACGCGCCCGCCTCCTTCGCCGTTGCGACCCTTTATCTCGACCGAGACCCAGAGTTCTGGAAAGAGGTTCGCGCTGACGAGGCGGCGCCGGAGGCGCTTCGATCCGTTCTGGCTTCGAATTCCCGAAAGCTAATCTTGAAAGACGTCGTCTCCACTGCGCTGCTCATGACGTACCTGCGGACCTTTCCGGCGACCGACAAGCTCCCGGTCGTCATTTCTCCGGGGCGCGGCGGCCGCACCCAAACGCGCATTGTCGCCGAGCTGCCGCATGAAGTCTCCGACCAGACGCGCCGTTCGATCGCCGAGGCGTTCTGCGACAAGATGTTCGGCAAGAAGCCCGGCATCAGATTCTGGGCCGTTATTCACGCTCCCGATGAACACAACGACGCCAAGAATTACCATCTGCACGTCGTCTTCCACGATCGGCCGACACGGAAGGTCCCCGACCAAACAGGCAAACGAGTGTGGGATTTTGAAGTTTGCGAGCTGCGCTACGATAAGAAGAATCGCAACCGCAGACTGCGGCGCCCGAAGAGACAGAATCGCGACCGTGAATTCTCCCGGCGCGACTGGCCTGCGACCGCGCGAAAACAATACGCGGAGATTGTCAATCGCGCGCTGAAAGACGCCGGACTGACGCCTCGTTTCGACCCGCGAAAATACACCGAGATGGGCATCGACCTTGAAACTATCCCGCGCGCGTCGGCGCGCGCCTACTCGGCCGAGAAACGCGGCGTCGTCACGGAGGCCGCCCGCGGAACGATCGAAGCGCAATGGGCTCGTTATCAATCCCTTCTCGCACGACAATACGACGCTCTCACGCTTCCATCCGATATCCAAAGACGGTTCGAGGACGCTGCGATTGCGGCGGTTCAGCAGCATTTGCTTGAGTCTATCACCCGCCAAATCGCTTCTGACTACGAGGCGTGGAAGTCGGCGTTGAGGCTCAAACATTCCGCGCTCGCGGAGAACGCCGCGCTAGAGCTGAATGTGCGCCGAATGACCAGTCGGGTGGTCCCAATCATCGGCGCCCCACAGGCAAAGACTCCTCAGATGGACTACTTGGCCGCACTTAGCGACGAACTTCGCGCGCCGATCGACAGGTCATATCGTCAGGCGACCATTCAAGAACGGCGAGCGCTCGAAGCGCTCGCCCGGCATGAGGCCGAAATCGCCCTCGGCCATAAGCTCTTGCAGCCTCCCGCGAACATAACACGACCACTTTCAAGGGACGAGCGCCCAAATCACTTTACTCGATTGCCTGCTACTACCCGGCGTCGAAATGCGCTTCAGCAGCAAGTTGACGAAGACCCGACGCTCGCCGACGAACTCGCCGCCGACGCAGCGGAAGCTTTGGCGTTGCAGTGCGCCTGCGCCTCGGCGCCCCTCGACCTCACCCTTATCGCCGACGCGAACCCGCAAAAGCCGATTGCTCAGGCCGCCGACCAGGCAATTGACACCGAGCCGGAGCCCCGCGCTGTCGATCGCGACGCGCCCGCGCCGGACGTCGTCATGACAACCGCTGTGCCGGATTACGCCGACCGCGCCAACAGTGTCGCCCTACTGAGAGCAGATCGGGCCCTGACGCTCACCGACCAACTCGCCGCCGACGCAGCCGAAGCTCTGGCGCTGCAGTGCGCCTGCGTCTCGGCGTCCTTGGCCCTCGCCCTCACCGCCGACGCGAACCGGCAAAGGCGAACTGCTCAGCCTGCCGACCAGGCAGTTGACGAAGAGGTGGCACACGGCGCTGTCGATCGCGACGCGCCCGCGCCGGGCATCGCCGCGAAGACCACCCCGCTCGACTACGCCGATCGCGCCGACATTATCGCCCTGTCGGAAGCGGACCGGGCTCTGACTATCACCGACGAAATCGCCGCTGACGCGGCCGATGCTCTGGCGTTGCGGTGCGCCTGCGCCTCTGCGTCCTTGGACCTCGCGCTCACCGCAAACGCCAACCGAACAGAGCGGATTGCTCAGGCTGCCGACCAGGCAATTGCCGCCGCGCCGGACATCGCCGCGATAACGACTGCGCCGGAGTGTGCCAGCCGCGGCAACAATGTCGCGCAGCTTGAAGCCGAACACACTCTGACGCTCACCGACGAACTCGCCGCCGACGCAGCTGAAGCTCTCGCGTTGCAGTGCGCCTGCGCCACGACGTCCTTGGACCTCGCGCTCATCGGCGACGCGAATCGGCAAAAGCGGATTGCTCAGGTCGCCGATCAGACAATTGACGAGGAGCCGGCGGAAACGATCCGCGGCGAGAGGGCGCAAAGCGCCGCACAAATCGAATCCACACCCGTTGGAGCGACCATTCCGCTCGTCCTCACGCCACACAAGGAGAAGCCCGATGACGGACGAAACCAGCCTGACGCTGCAGAGCGATTCCGCCGACAAGAGTCAGGAATCGCCGACAATGATCGATCAATTGCCGATACAGGTCGCGACGATGCGCAGGACGCTTTCGTCCTTCCAGCAGGCGCTGGAGCACTTGCAAAGACAACTGAAGGATTTTCAATCGACGCAACCACCCGACGAGACATGGGAGTCACGCCAGGCGATCTTGTCGGCCCTCCATCGTCATTCGAACCCGATTGTGGACGTGGCGACGGGTACGGTGACAAAGGCAAATATCGGGATTTGCGAGACATGCCGACAATTGGCAGTAGCCGACGCACAGTTTCCGCCCGACCCCACGAGCAAATCACCCACGAAGAAGCTCACCTTGGTTTGCAGAACGGAAGTGAAATTCCAACCGGATTTGGTAATCACCGCCTGCAACCTCCATCAGCCTCTGCCGGACGCCCCGACGGCTCCTATGGAAGCGCCGATCAGCCCAGCGCAACCTCTGATGAATTGAGAGACGAAGAGCTGACCCGGATACGGCAGCGGCGCGATAAGCTCCGAAGTTCGGTCGATGTTAGCCTGAGATTCAGCTCCATCGCCGCCAAAATCGTTGGGCGCTACAATCAGAGGTATTTTCTATCGGCTTTGTCGGCCCTTAGGCGCAACACTTCTGCGAACGCGTCTGACATCCTAGGGTACCTGACTTCACTTGATGAGCGCAGTCCCGGGCGTAGGAGATGGATTGGCGCCTGGATGAGAGAGCTGAGCGACTTCCGCATCCAAGACAAGGTCAGGCCGGAACCACCGTCAATTTGCGTTTCAATGAATCCCATAATTGCCCGGCGTCGACGTAAGGCTGGACCGGCGCCATCCGGCCGCACGTCTCCTTCCTCGTCAGTCAAGCCTAAAGACGAAACACCCGGCACGATCCCGGTGACCGCCCGCCGCCGGTCTACGCGACCGCCGCCCGACCAGGAGGCGCCACCGGTCGCCGTGCCGGCGCATCCCATGACTCATCCGACCACCGGGTCTCGGGCGGATCCGCGAACAGACACGACCATGGGTTCAACGACATCAGCCGCGACAACCCGTAATCCGACGGAAACCCTTGCTGACGCCAAGGCGATACCCGCACCGGAGAACCGTCCGACTGGCTCAGCACAGACCGCGGTCGACCGCGTCGCAACGGTCGTGGCCGCGACAGTCGAAGCGACCACGACCACGGGGTCGTCTGCCGCCGCCGAACCCGACGGCAAGAAGCCTGCCTTGCCGAAAGAGGAAGGGCCGATCATCCCGATAGCTGGCCGCCCCTATCAGGTCCTCCAAAGGAAGCCCCCTGGCCGAGAGCGGTAGCCCGGCCTTGCAGACCCGCCCCGATGGCGCCGAATAGACCGTCCGCTTCTTCCGATTGACTCCCCGGTCGAGCGCCTGCCTTCAGCCAGCGCCAAGCCGCACGACAATGGCCTTCAGGTGTACTTCGCAGATCGACATCGATCCTATTCTCGCTTCGCCGATTTTGACGCAACGGCTCAACGAGGTTGGCGCCGTCGGCGCACGAACACTCCAGATTTTGAAAGAACTCTCTTTGAGCTTTTGGGAGAGGAACCCCAAAAGCCCCCAGAATGTAAATCAGCACCACGAGTTGACCCGGGCCGAGTCAACTATTTCAATTGCTTTTCACGCCGATCGGCGTTGGGACCCGTCGCCGCTTCACAGGCTATCTGCGGGAAAGGGGCGTGAACCTC
>Ga0181535_10003549_pt1 | contig 18032 bp, 13 predicted proteins | sample PEATcosm2014_Bin_44_FD_119774 | JGI IMG/M metagenome (GOLD analysis project Ga0181535, IMG submission 119774) | Peatland microbial communities from MTU Mesocosm Facility, Houghton, MI, USA - PEATcosm2014_Bin17_30_metaG | ecosystem: Environmental > Terrestrial > Soil > Wetlands > Peat | place... | reverse complement strand
GACGTTTTTGACTGTCTCGGCATTCTGCGACCGACGGAACGGAGTGGAACGGAATTGAAGCCGGCGAAAATGGAGTGCAACGGAGAGGATCGGGCGGAAAGTGTCGAGTCAGTCATCGGGTGCGGGCGGAACCGTGCCGACATTTGGCGCAGGCGAGCCGATGGGCGACCAGGGGCGCGTCCGCGCCAGGCGAGCAGCGCAAGTGTCGGCTCGGTGACGCCGGGCTGCCGGGATCAAAAAAATCTCCTGACAATTCCTGACAGAAAAAGCTCGTTTCGATTCATTTTGCTTCGTGAGCCGAGATTTTCGACATGAAAATTCATCAATGTTTATGCGGTGAAACTAAAACACGTGAAAAACAACATGGGTTCGAGCCCCGCCGCTCCCGCCATTCCCCGTGTCATGCGCAACGAGCCAATTCAGGCGCGATCGTTTGTTTCTCGGTGCCGCTGGCAAAACAATCGTTGCTCCGCAATCAATCGTGAAGGGTTGCATCGCAAGCCGACTGCCGACAAACTGCTCCGACGATGCAACGGCTTAACGATCCAACAATTCACGCAAACGCATGAATCGCATCCGCCTCCTTTCCGAACAGGTCGCCAACCAGATCGCCGCCGGCGAAGTGGTCGAGCGCCCCGCCAGCGTCGTGAAGGAGCTGGTCGAAAATTCCCTCGACGCCGATCCCCGGAAAATCACCGTCGAAATCGGCGCCGGCGGGCGCAGCCTCATCCGCGTGACCGACGACGGCTTCGGCATGAGCCGCGACGACGCACTGCTCTGCCTCGAACGCCATGCCACCAGCAAAATTCAACGCGCCGAGGACTTGGCGTCCATCGCCACGCTGGGATTTCGCGGCGAGGCGCTGCCCAGCATCGCCAGCGTCAGCCGTTTCATGCTGACCACGCGCGAACGCGAAAATATTTCACCTGAAGGCACTCAAATCATTGTCAACGGCGGCACGATTGCCGAGGTCAAGGCCGCCGGCAGCGCGCCTGGCACGAGCGTCGAAGTGCGGCAGCTTTTTTTTAATCTGCCCGCGCGCCGGAAATTTTTGCGCACGGAAGAAACCGAAGCCGCGCACATCCAGCATTACCTCACGCTCGCCGCGCTGGCGTTTCCCGAAGTTGCATTCACCTTCGTCAAGGACGGGCGCAACGTCTGGCAATTGCCCGCCGTCAAATCCGGCGCGGCCACGTCCAACCGCATCGAGGCGCTGCGCGAACGTTTCCGCGCCCTGCTCGGCGATGAAAAACTTCTGTCCGTGAATTTTTCCGCGTCGCTCGAAGAAAATTTTCGGCCTGAAGAAGCGGAAATTTCCTTTGAGGCTGCCCTGCCGGAAACATCCGAAATCATAAATCGCAAATCGCAAATACAAATCTGGGGCCTGATCGGCTCGCCCGGCGTCTCGCGCGCGACGCGCGACGGACAGTTCATTTTCGTCAACCGCCGCCCGGTGGAAAATCGCGGCATCAATTACGCGCTCATCGAGGGCTACCACACGTCGCTGATGAAGGGCCGCTACCCGGTCTGCTGCCTATTTCTGGAAATTGATCCCGCCGCCGTGGACGTGAACATTCACCCGGCCAAACGCGAGGTGAAATTCCACCGCGAGTTTGAAATCCGCAAGCTCGTCGCGCAAGCCGTGCATGACGCGCTGCTCGCGTTCCATTCCGAGCCGGCGAAAGCGGCCACAACCGCCAGGACGCCAAGCGCGCCAAGTGAATTGAAATTTGCGCCGGAAGCTTCCGCGCCCGCGCTGCCGAATTTCCCGGAGAAATTAATGCCGTCGCCGGCGATTCCATCTCAAACTTCACCCGTCGCGCGGGCGCTGTCGAAACTCGGCTTCCCGCCGGCGTCCCCGGCGGCTGCCGAAAATGTAGTTTCAGCCTCCAGCCTCCAGCCTCCAGCCTCGCCGCAATCCGGGCCGGCGGCGAAATCTGCGGATGCCTCCCCATCTGCCATCTCCCAACTTCCATCTTCCAGCGCCACTCCGCTGCTCAACGTCCCGCTCCGGCTCGTCGGCGTCATCGGCAAGCTTTACGTCCTGCTCGAATCCGACCGCGGACTCGTGCTGCTGGACCAGCACGCGGCGCACGAACGGATTTTGTTCGAGCAGATGCTGACGCGGCTGGAGCAAAACGGCTCCGCGCCGTCGCAAAAATTGCTGCTGCCGGAGACGATTGAACTGCCGCCGCGCGACGCCCAGTTTTTGCGCGAGCAACTCGTCGTGCTGACCCGGCTCGGCGTCGGCTTGAGCGAATTTGGCGAGCGAACATTTCTGCTCGACGCGCTGCCGCCGTTCGTGAAGGTGCCGGACTCGCGCCGGTTTGTCTTTGATCTCGTGGACGAATTGCGCGCCGCCGGCCGCGAGGTGAACCTGGCGCGGCTCGGCGAACACACCGTGGCCAAGACCGTCTGCCGCCACGCGGTGAAGGCCAACGACCCGCTCGGCGGCGCGGAACTGGAAAATCTCGTCGAGGATTTGCGCCGCTGCGCGATGCCCTACACCTGTCCGCACGGCCGCCCGACGCTGATTGAAATGAACTACCGCGAACTGGAGAAAAAATTTGGCCGAACCCAATAAAATTTTGCCATGAAAAAATTCCCGGCAGAAGTTTCCGAACAGTTAAAATCTTACGTTTATCTTTACTCCGATCCTCGCGACGGCAAACCATTTTATGTTGGCAAAGGCGTTGGCGACCGAGTTTTCAGTCATCTGGAAGAGGAAAGTGATTCCAAGAAAGTTGAAAAGTTAAAAGAGCTCCGGAGCGAAGGTCATGAGCCGAAAATTGAAATGCTCCGATTTGGATTGAATGACGACCAAGCTACTTTGCTGGAAGCGGCAATCATTGACTTACTTGGTCTAAATAATTTGACGAACAAAGTTCGAGGCGAGCACAGTCGTTCTTTTGGGCGAGTCACCGTTGACGAATTGCTTTTGCAGAAGACCGCGAAACCGGCAAAAATCGAACACCCCGCTTTATTGATTACAATCAATCGGCTCTATCGAAGTGATATGAGTTCTCAAGAACTTTTGGAAGCAACTCGTGGCATTTGGAAACTTGGTGAACGTCGCGCAAAAGCTGAAATTGCAATGGCAGTTTACCAAGGGATCGTCCGCGAAGTTTATCGCATCAAATCTTGGCATCCAGCAGGCACTTTGATTTACAGAACCAGAGACAGTGTGAAATTCAAAAATTCTAGACGCTGGGAATTCGATGGAGAAGTCGCCACAGATTTGAGACAGCAATACTTGCACAAGTCAGTTGGCAAAAGCGGCCAGAATCCCATTCGTTATGTCAAATGCTGACAACAGCAAACTAAACCAGGAAACACCTGAAACGTGTCCCGCGTCGTCGTCCAAAAACATTTCCGGCGAGCACTGGCGGTTTTGTCCGCAATGCGGGCATGAGTTGATCAACGAAAAGTGCAAGCTGCGCTGTCCGCGCTGCCATTATTTCATGAGCTGCTCGGATTTCGATTTCGCCGGGTGAGACACGGATTTCACGGATTTCCACAGATTCCCGACGTGCAATCAGCAATTTTTTATCCGTGTCAATTCGTGCAATCCGTGTCAAAATTCCCGCGCCCATGAACGAATGGAACATCCAGTCCCGCGCGTCGGCGTGCGAGTCGTGCGCCCGGCCCTTTGCGGACAAACAACCGCTGCACACGCTGCTGTTTGACGAGCACGCGGAAAATTTGCGCCGCATGGACATTTGCGAAGCCTGCTGGCAAAGCCAGTTCAGCGACGGCGCGCGCGAGCGCAAAGGATTCATCTCGCACTGGCAGGGCATTTTTGAAGTGCCGCCGCCGGTTGTGGATGCGATTCAAAAGGAAACCGCCGAGACGCTGTTGCGCAAGCTCATCGAGCAAAATGATCCGCGCTACGCGCCCGCCGCCTTCATCCTCGCCGTGATGCTCGAACGCAAGCGCATCCTCAAGGTGAAGGAGCAAATTGTCCGCGACGGTCGTCGCGTATTCATTTACGAGCAGCCCCGGACCGGCGACGTTTTCACCATCGCCGACCCGGATTTGCATTTGGATCAACTCGAAGCCGTCCAGCGCGACGTGGCCGCGTTGCTCGAGCACGGCCTGAACCCGCCGCAAATCCCGATTGAAACGCCGGGTCGCGCAACGGAAACAGTTCCCGCGCCGGAAAATCAGCCGCTGGCACAAAATTGAAAACAACCAACATTCAACATTCAACGCTCAACGCCGAATCTGTCGGCAGCGCGGTGCCCGTTGGATGTTCGGAGTTGAATGTTGAATGTCGAATGTTCCCCGGTTAATCCATGTCCGACCTCGCCGCATTTCAAGACCGTCTCGGCTATAAATTCCGGGACGAAAATCTGCTGCGCCTCGCCCTCACGCATCCGTCCGTCGCGCACGAAAGCGGCGTGCCTGCCGCGCACAATCAACGGCTGGAATTCCTCGGCGACGCGGTGCTGCAACTGGTGCTGACGCGCGAGTTGTATGAAAAATTTCCCGCGTTCGACGAAGGCCCGCTGACGAAGGCGCGCGCCAAGCTCGTCAATTGCCGCACGCTGGCCGAGCACGCCCGCGCGCTCGGACTCGGCGCGCATTTGATTTTGGGTCACGGCGAGGCGACGCACGGCGGGCGCGAGCGTGCGTCCACGCTGGCGGACGCGTTCGAGGCGCTGCTCGGCGCGATTTTTCTGGACGGCGGATTTGACGCGGCGCGGGAATTCATTTTGCGCGAATTCAGCCCGGCGTTCGGCAAATTGAGCGTGCTGCCGACGATTGAAAATCCGAAGGGCGAGCTGCAGGAACTGCTGCAAACACGCTCGCCGCACGCGCCGAAGTATCAAACCATTTCCGCCACCGGGCCGGATCATGACCGCGTGTTTGAATGCACTGTGCATCACGACGGCGTGGAACTCGCGCGCGGTTCCGGCAAAAGCAAAAAGGCCGCCGAAAGCGACGCGGCCCTGGCAGCGTTGAAAAAATTGCGCGAAGCGGCGGGGGCAAAAACCGGTTCCTGAACCAGTCGCGGATTTCAGCGAGCCAGGCAGTGCGGATCCGAACAGCTTCGGGCTGCAATGGTGATTGCCGTCATGGCCACAAATCTTCTAATAAATGGCCATTTCAAGTGTCATAGGTGTGATATGAAAACGCTTATCGCAGCATTGGTGGCTTGTGCGGTTTTTGCCGCGTCGGCGTTGTTTGCAGGTTCCACAGACGCCAACAGCGTCGCTGGTGGTTTTTATCGAACCATCGTCGGCACAAATACCGAGCAATATGCTGTCGTAGATTTCCAGAAAGAGACCGTTACTTTATATGACATAGATGACCATGTGGTTTGGGCTACAAATGTCATTATGGGGTTACAGGCAACGCCAGTTATGGGTGCGCGAAAGATTTCGGGTGTGAAAGTCTATGAAGGCGATCTTTGGATCAATGTCGGGAGAGGATATGCCATTGTCGCCATAAAGACTGGTAGCTTAAAAGGTTTTGCACAAAATTAACTACAGCTCGACAATGCTCCCGGTAGCGCACGTTTGAAACCTGCCGTATCGCCGATTTGCAATCGGCGGCGCGCCAATTGGCCGGTGGCCGTTGAACTGTTATTCACGACTCACGGATTCCAAACCCGCGATACAGCCGACTGCAAGTCGGCGCTACGGGGCGGTCGGCGCGCGGATGCGCTCATTGCCGTCCAATTCGGCCTTGCTCGCTTGCCCGGCAACCATTCAGAGGTTATTATGTTTGTGTGAAGCCCCGTGGTTTGTTGCGCGCCGCCTGCAACCTGCTGATTGCAGGTTTCATTTTCGCCAGTTTTGCCGCCGCCGGCCAGACCAGGACCATCCGCCTGCGCACCGGGTTCATCACCACTCCGCCGGCGTCGAAAATCACGGCTCAATCACAGGCGGCTGCGATTCAGTCGCCCGTTTCCGGCCTTTACTTGATTCAGTTTGAAGACACTTTGCAACCCGCCGAACGGGCGCAGCTGCAGGCATTGGGAGTGAAGCTGCTCAAATATGTGCCAGACGACGCCTTCATTGCCAGACTCGACAACGTATCGCCGGCCTCGGTCAAAGCGCTGGGCTTCGTCCGCTGGATGGGGACTTATCAACCGGATTTCAAGATTGAATCCCGGTTGTCCGCCGCCGCAGGCGGCGCGTTGCTGAATAGTCAGGCGCAGATTGCCGACGTGAGTATTTTGATTTCGCCGGGGGCGACGGCGGCGGAAATCGCCGGTGTGAAATCGCTGCTTTCGTCCGTCCAGCACGAAAGCGATTTGCGTCTGGGCGCCGTTTTACGGGGCAAATTGAATCTCGCGAATTTGCCGGCGCTGGCGCAATCCAGTTCCGTGCTTTGGATTGAACCTGCGCCCAAACGCAAACTGGTGGACGAAGCGGCGTCAAAAATCGTGGGCGGCGACGACGGCAATGTCGGCACTCCCACGGTCACGGAGCAAATGGGTTTTGACGGGCGGGGGGTGACGTTGTGCGTGGCTGACACCGGCCTGGACACGGGCGATACGAACACGATGCACCCGGATTTGCGGGGGCGCGTGACGGGATTTCAACTTTACGGCGGCCTGGCGGACGGTTCGGACGGTTACGGTCACGGCACGCACGTCGCGGGCATCGTCGCCGGCAACGCCGCCACCGGCGAGACCGACCCGGACACCGGCGGGCTATACGGCCTGGGCGTCGCCTCGGGAGCCGATTTATTCATCGAACGAATCTTTGACGCCGACGCGAACGAGGTCAGTCCGTTTCCCAGCGACGCAACTCTCACCGAGGATGCCGTTCGTGCCGGGGCGCAAATTGGCGTGAACAGCTGGGGCAATGATGTTCAGGGCGCCTATGACATTGATGCGGCAGAATTTGATGAACTGGTGCGGGATGCGGACCCTGCGACGCCCGGCGACCAGCCTTACATCCTGGAATTTTCCGCCGGCAACGCCGGACCCGACTACGCAACCATGGACAGCCCGGCTTCGGCCAAAAACGTGATTGCCACCGGCGCCTCGGAAAATGCGCCGGGAACACTGGCGGAAACCTACGGCCTTTACGCCGACGGCCCCGATACCATGGCTGATTTTTCGAGCCGCGGACCGTGCGAAGACGGACGCATCAAACCGGATTTGGTCGCGCCGGGAACCTGGATTGCCTCGGCGGCATCGGCAGCCGCGCCGGACGAAGCGGCCATCGCCTGGTCGGCGATTGATAATTATTATGTTTATATGGGCGGAACGAGCATGTCCGGCCCGCACGCGGGGGGAGCGGCGGCGGTTTTTGTGCAATATTACAAGAGCCTGCACACAAACACCGTGCCGTCGCCGGCGCTGGTCAAGGCAGCGTTGATTAATTCGGCGGATGAATTGGATGAAGCCAACGGCGGCCCCGGCCCGGTCCCGAACAACGACGAAGGCTGGGGGCGGATCAATTTGCTCAACATCATCGTGACTAATCTCAACACCGCGCCGCGCTATTATCAATTTTTGGATCAGACCGTGTTGCTGACCAATGGCCAGGTCTTCTCCCAGCACATTTTTGTCCAGGGTTCGGACCAGCCGTTGAAGATCACGCTGGCTTACACGGATGTGCCGGGATTTCCGGGCGCGCTGCCGGCGCTGGTGAACGATCTGGATCTGGAGGTCGTCGGGCCGGACGGCACGCTTTATCGCGGCAACCAGTTTGGCGCGGGCGAATCGGTGCCGAATGCGCCCACGCCGGACAAGCTTAACAACGTCGAGGGGGTTAATCTGACACAACCAACGCCGGGCGATTATCTGGTGCGAGTGCGCGGCAGCAAGATTGTGGAGGATGCAATTTCCAACACGCCCGCGATTGATCAGGATTTTGCGCTGGTCACGTCCGGCGATCTCTCCCGACCGGGCGCGGGACTCATCCTGCTCGACCGGCCAACCTACACCGCGCCGGGCGTCATGCAGATTGAAGTGCTCGATGCCGCCCGCGCCGCCAGCAACACCGTGAGCGTGCTGGTGACGAACCTCACCGCGCACAGGGGGACGACCAATTTGCTGCCAGCGACGGGAAACTACGGCGCGTTCACCGGCGCGGTCGCCACCGTGGCCGGCGTTGCGGGCGCGGGGCAAATACAGATCGCCAACGGCGATAATTTGGAGGCGGATTATTTTGATTCGACCGGAACGAAGCGCGTGGCAACGGCCGTGGCGGATCTCGTGCCGCCCGCGATCAGCGCCGTGGCCTCCACCACCGATCTCGGCGTTCTCACCATCACCTGGCAGACGACCGAGCCGGCAACTTCCATCGTTCATTTTGGCACGAACAGTTCCAACCTGAATTTGGGCGTCACCAATCTGGCGCTCGTGACGAGTCATGTCGTGAAGTTGACCAGACTCATTCCCGGCAGGACTTATTATTATCTCATCGTTTCCGGTGACGCTGCCGGGAACGTCGCCACGAACAACAATTCAGGAGCGTATTTCACTGTCATCGGCGTGGCTACGCCGACAGTGCTGCTGGTGGACGCTTACGACACCGCAGCGGAAGAGACGGTTGGTTCGACGGTGATTCCCGACAGCGCCTACACCAACGTGCTGGCTTCGGCGGGTGTCAGTTACGGGTTCTGGAAGGTGAACGCGCGCGGCTATCCGCAGCTTGCCGACCTGACGCCGTTCCCGGTGGTAATCTGGCGGATAACCGATGACGAAGTGAACTACGGCGTGGACGAAGATGGCTTGCCCGACCCGACCGCCACCAACAATACGTTGAATGCCGAGCAGCAATTCATGATTCAAAACTACCTGAACGGCGGCGGCTCGTTCTTCATGGCGTCAATGGGAATCCTCTCGCAATTGGATGGCGCGCCGTTCACGCGGAATGTGCTGCAGGTGGCCGGGTTCATCCTGAATCCTGATCCGCCGGCACCCGACCCGACAGGCGACGAGGATTTTGGCGTGCCGGCCATTCTCGGCGCGCCGGCTTCCGTCGCCAGCGGCATGAACGTGACGCTGGATTACAGCAGTTACCCCAGTTTCGATGATGGTTTTGGGGATGTCTATGGGCCGGATTTTTCGGACACGTTCACGCCGTCGTCCGACGCCACGGCGATCACGTTAGAATCGGTGTCCGGCAAGCCGTGCGGGATGAGCTATCCCAACACCGGCGTGGACAGTCCCGGTCGCGTCGTGTTCATGGCGTTCCCGTTCGATGCCATTCCCACCAACGGAGCCGCGCCGAACAATGCGGTGGCGCTGCTGCGGAACATCATCAATTTCCTGGCGCCTGGCGCGAACGGAGCCGGGGTGGTTTTTCTCGACAACACGGTTTATACGACCAACGCCGTGGTGACCGTGGAAGTCGGCGATTCGGATTTGGCGGGGACTGGACAAGCGCAGGTCAGCTTCGTCGCCAGTTCCCAAACCAATCAGACGACGGTGACGCTGTTCGAAACCACGCATCCCGGATTGTTCAAGGGCTTCATCACGCTGGTGGGCGGCAACGCGGCAACCAATCAACTGCTGGTCCGCAACGGCGACATCATCACGGCAACTTATTTTGATTCTTTGAACAACAGCAACGCGACTGTCACCGCGACCATTGACACCGTGCCGCCGGTCGTTTCACAAGTGGCGGCGACCACGGATTATTACAACGCCAATGTGACATGGCTGACCTCAAAGCCGGCGGACTCGTCGGTGCAATACAGCGAATCGCCGCTGCCCGACCGTGCGTCCTATTTGAGCGCGCTCGTGACCAATCACGCCGTCACGGTGAGCGGACTTTCGGCGAACCGGATTTATTATTACCAGGTGGTCAGCACCGATCAGGCCGGCAACACGACGGTGGATGACAACCATGGAAATCTTTACACGTTCCAAACGCTCAAGGCGCCGACGCCGCCGTGGTTCGACAATCTGGAAAGCGGCGCGCCTGGCTGGACGGTGGTGCCCGATCCGGTCAATGGCTCCGACATCAATTGGACACTCGGCACGCCGCACAACGGCCTGGCCAACAGCGCGGCCGATGGCACGAATGCCTGGGGCGGCGACCTCAACGGCAACCAGAACTTCACCCTCGCCAGCAGTTTTCTGTATGCCCCGGTCATTGACCTTTCCGGCCTCAAATCGGCGACGCTCACTTTTTCAAACGTCTACGATTTCAGCCGGCAACCTTTCCCTGGCTTTTATGAGGAAGACGGCGGTGTCTTTGTCAGCACCAACAGCAGCATACCGCCCAGCCTCAATCTGCCGCTCGTGGTGGATTTTGCCTACGTTGGCGACGGCGTGGCCGACACCTGGCAGCAGGAAACCCTCGACCTGACGCCGTGGGTCGGCAAGACCATCCAGGTCGTTTTTTACTATCAGGCTTACGCTTTCGGCGACACGATCTACGGCTGGACGATTGACGACATCAGCATCACCGGCGTCGCGGCGGGCGGAACGGTCAACATCACAAAGAATCTGGGGCAAGGAACCTGGTCGTTGTTCTCGCTCTCACCCATTGGTCTCGTTCCCGTCCAGTCCGATGTCACGCCGTCCGTTACCGTCAGCAATCTGGCCGCCGGCCAATACGCCGTGCAATTCGGCGACGTGACCTTCTATCAAACTCCCGCCAGCCAGACCAACACGCTGGCCGCCGGCGGCACGCTAAACTTCACCGGCAATTACACGTTCATAGACGCGAATCACAACGGCATTTCCGACGCGTGGGAAAGGTATTACTTTGGGGTTGTCAGCACCAACCAGTCACCAACCATGGATGCGAATGGAATGTCGGATTACGCGAATTTCATCGCCGGCACCAATCCCACCAACGCGGCTTCCAGATTTATTTTCCTCTCCGCCGCCGTCCAGACCAATCAATGCGTCCAATTGGAATGGGCGGCCCTTCCCAGCCGGCTGTATCAAGTGGAAACCTCAACCGATCTCGTCCACTGGACGCCGCTCACCGGCTGGCTTCAAGCCTCGGCGAGTCCCATGTCTTATACTGGAACCAACACCGTCTCCGGTTCGCAGTATTTCCGGGTGCAGGTCCGGCCGTAAGTGGCCAGACCCGACTTTTGTTCCAACCCGGCATTTCAATACCGCGGCACGCTCCGGTCTATTTCATCCGACCACGCGTTGATGCCGTCTTTGACATTTTTAACGTATTTGAAACCCTGCTCGCGCAAAAACTCCATCGCCGAATGTGAGCGCGCGCCGACTTTGCACAGCAGATAATATTGCGTGTTCGGATCCAACTCGGTGAAGCGGCTGCGCAATTCGCTCATTGGCAGCAACGGCACGCCCTCCACCCTGGCGATTTCGTATTCAAAGGCTTCGCGCACGTCCACAACCTTGATGCCGAGGCTCGGATCGTCCAAGGCCTTCTTCATTTCCTGCACCGTGACCTCGTCGGGATTCGCCGCCGGTTGGGATTCCGGCGCGATGCCGCAGAACATTTCGTAATCAATCAATTCCTTGATTGTCGGATGCTCGCCGCAAACGGGGCATTGCGGATCACGGCGCAGCTTCAATTCACGGAACTTCATGTCGAGCGCGTTGAACAACAGTAATCGTCCAACGAGCGAACTGCCCCGGCCAATGGCCAGCTTCAAAATTTCCGTGGCCTGAATGCAGCCGATGATGCCCGGCAGCACGCCCAGCACGCCGCCTTCCGCGCAACTCGGCACCATGCCGGGCGGCGGCGGTTCGGGATAAAGGCAGCGGTAACACGGCCCGCCCAGATGCGGCGCGAACACGCTGGCCTGGCCCTCGAAACGGAAAATCGAGCCATAAACGTTCGGTTTCTTGAACAGCACGCAGGCGTCGTTCGTCAGGTAGCGCGTCGGAAAATTGTCCGTGCCGTCCACGACGATGTCGTAGGGCCGGATGAGGTCGAGCGCGTTTTCGGACGAGATTCGCGTGTTGTGGATGACGACTTCGACATTTGGATTGATGCCGCGAATGGTTTCCTTCGCCGACTCGGCCTTTGATCGGCCCACGTCCGCATCCGTGTGGAGAATCTGCCGTTGCAAATTGGAATAATCCACCGTGTCGAAATCCACGATGCCGATTTTGCCGACGCCGGCGGCGGCGAGATACATGGCGATGGGCGAGCCGAGGCCGCCCGCGCCGATGCACAGCACGCTGGCGGCCTTGATGCGCTTTTGGCCGGCCAGGCCGACTTCCGGCAAAATCAGGTGCCGCGAGTAACGGCGGATTTCTTCATTGGTCAATTCCATAAATCAAGTTGAATAAAGTAGGGCAGAAGCGGAATAAATCAAGCCGAGCCATTTGAACCGGACCGCGAAAGTCCGGACGCGAACATTGGGCGGTTAATGTTCGTCTTCACTTTTCGTTATAACTGTCTGGACGGCCACGCCTGACTTGACTCGGAACGCACGGCTTCTATCATGGCGCTTTAATTTTATGCCTAAAATCAAAGACATTCTGGCGCGCGAAATACTCGACTCGCGCGGTAATCCAACCGTGGAAGTGGACGTGACGTTGTGCTGCGGCGCGACGGGCCGCGCGGCGGTGCCCAGCGGCGCCAGCACCGGCGAACACGAGGCCATCGAACTCCGCGACGGCGACAAGAAACGTTTCGGCGGCAAGGGCGTGCAAAAGGCGGTCAAGAACGTGCAGGACGTGATTGCGCCCAAGCTCATCGGGCTGGATCCGTTCGATCAATTGACGGTGGACGCCACGATGCTCAAGCTCGACGGCACCGAGACGAAATCGAAACTCGGCGCGAATGCGATCCTGGCGGTTTCGCTGGCCAATGCAAAGGCGGCGGCCGCGGCGCTGGGCCAGCCGTTGTTCCGGTATCTCGGCGGGCCGAACGCGAAGGTGCTGCCGGTGCCGATGGCGAACGTCATCAACGGCGGGGCGCACTCGGACGCGCCGATTGATTTTCAGGAATTCATGATCATGCCGCTCGGCCTGCCGACGTTCAGCGAAGGACTGCGCGCCATTGTCGAGACGTTTCACGCGCTGAAATCCGTTTTGAAAAAGAAGGGCTGTAGCACGGCGGTCGGTGACGAAGGCGGGTTTGCGCCCAAGCTCGGCAGCGTCGAAGAAGCGCTCGAAACCATCATCCAGGCCATCAAGGATGCCGGCTACAAACCGGGCAAGGACATTTTCCTGACGCTCGATCCGGCGGCGTCGGAGTTTTACGACGGCAACGCCAAATACACTTTCAAGAAAAGCACCGGCGAAACCGTCAGCGGCGACGACCTCGTGGATTTTTACGCGAAGCTTATCGGCAAATATCCCGTCGTCAGCATCGAAGACGGCTGCGGCGAGAGCGACTGGGCGACTTGGAAAAAACTCACCGACAAGATTGGCGACAAAATTCAGCTAGTCGGCGACGATATTTTCGTCACCAATCCGAAATTCCTGCAAAAAGGCATTGATACCGGCACGGCGAACTCGATTCTCGTGAAGGTGAACCAGATTGGCTCGCTCACGGAGACGCTGGACGCGGTGCAACTCGCGCAGTTCAACGGCTACACCGCCGTCATTTCGCATCGTTCCGGCGAAACGGAAGATTCAACCATCGCCGACATCGCGGTGGCGACCAATTGCGGCCAGATCAAGACCGGTTCGTTGAGCCGCTCGGATCGTTTGGCGAAATACAACCAGCTTCTGCGCATCGAGCAGTTGCTCGGCAAGAACGCCGTTTATGCCGGCACAAGCGCGCTGCCGAAGAAGCGGTAAGGCAGGGCTGACCCGTCGGCCAGCCGGACACGCAGCAGCGCGTCTCTGCCAATAAATTCAAAACCGGAAGTTGGGCGGCCAGCTTCCGGTTTGTTGCTTATAACAACCCCTCAAAATTTGAGGATGGTTCTGTTGTTCATCCCTGTGGCCAATAAAATCATACGCCTTCGGAGGCGACAATTTTGACGCTGACGACGCCCACGCGCTTCTGCGGCTTGCTGCGTTCGCCGGAACCGCCGGAACCGACAGGCGTGCCGGCAATTTTCGCGAGCACGTCATCGCCCTTGATCAATTTGCCGAACGCGGTGTATTGGCGGTCAAGGAACGAGGCGTCGCCGTCGCAGATGAAAAACTGGCTGCCGGCGGAATCAGGATTCGCGCTGCGCGCCATGGAAATGACGCCGCGCTGATGCGAGCGGTCGTTGAACTCGGCCTTGACGGTGTGGCCCGGCCCGCCCGTGCCCCAATGACTTTCCTTGCTCGCGTCCTTGGTAAGCGGATCGCCGCCCTGAATCATGAAACCCTTGATGATGCGGTGAAAACAGGTGCCGTCGTAAAATCCCTTTTTGGCGAGCGCCTTGAAATTCTCCACGGTCTTGGGCGCGACGTCGGGCCAGAATTCAATGATCATTTCGCCTTCGGTCGTGGTGATGTGCGCGGTTTCGCTCATAACATTTCGCCGGTTAATTTACTTCACGCTGTCGGCGGGAACAATTTTGATGCTGATGACGCCCACGCGTTTGTCCGGGCGATCCGGCGGATGCGTTGGCGTCGTGGCGATTTTCTCCAGCACGTCGTCGCCCTTGATCAATTTGCCGAACGCGGTGTATTGATGGTCGAGAAACGTCGGGCTGCCGTGGCAGATGAAAAATTGGGAACCGGCGGAATCCGGGTCTTGCGAGCGCGCCATGGAAATGACGCCGCGCGTGTGCGAGCGGTCATTGAACTCGGCCTTGATCTTGTAACCGGGATCGCCCGTGCCCCACTGGGCCTCTTTGCTTGGGTCTTTGGTCAGCGGATCGCCGCCTTGAATCATGAAATTCTTGATGACGCGATGAAAACAGGTGCCGTCGTAGAATCCCTGATTGGCGAGCTTCTTGAAATTGGCGACGGTGTTCGGCGCGACATCCGGCCAGAAGGCGACGACCATCGTGCCTTCCGTCGTGTTGATCACGGCAACTTCGCCGGTGCTGTTCGTGTTTGCCGTTTGGTTGCCGGCAGGATTGTTGGTGGGTGCAGCCTTGCCGCACGAAACCAGCGCGATGCTGGCAATCACGCTCAACGCAAAAATCAAATTGGGTGCTTTCATGGGCGCGAAATTTCCCAGAGTTGCGGCCAAAAGTCACGCACGGAATTCAATCTTTTCGCATCGCGCGCGAGATGAGGCTGCCGCGGTCGGTCCGGCGGCCGCGGAAAACGGCCAGCGCGGCCAGCGCTCCGGCGGCAACCAACAGCGCCCCGCCGATGACGAGTGCGCCCTTGTGGGCCGGGCCGGAGGTCTCCGGCGATGGCGCGACCGCGTTTGTGGGCGCCGTTCGAATGGATCCTGGAACGGGAACCCAATCAATCCCCGTCACCGGCCCGTTTATGATTGGCGTAAGCGGGATGGCTGATGGAACCGGAGCGGCATTTGTTTTTGTTTGAATCACTGGCGTGGGGTTCGTTGGCGATGTTGGCACAACCGGTTTTGGGGGCGCGACGGAGTTGGTTGGCGCGAACGAATTGGCCGATGGAACTGGAATGCCATTCGATTGAACTGCCTGCACCGGATTTGTTGGCGGCGGTGGCGCGACCAGGTTCGTGGTCGCGGCGGGAACAATGTCCGTTGGCTTTGCCGGCGCGATGTTTGTGGGCGTTATGGTTGCGGGTTTTGTCGGCGGTGGCGGCGCGGGCGCGGCCGGCCGGTTGGTTTCTACTTTTGTGCCGATGATGATCAGTGGCTGTCCGACTGGCGGCGGCGTGGCAACCGGCTTGGGCGGCGGCATTTTTGCCGGCGCAGGCGGCTGCGGTGGCAGAGGCGGGAATTCGGGGACACTCACCATGCCGGGCGGGAAATTGATCGTGCAGCCGATGAATTGCCCCAATTGCGTGCGGAACACGAGCACAAACGGCTGCCGCGTCTTATTTTGCGCGGCCAGTTGTTGCTGAAAAATCTGGTTGATGCGGGCGTCGTAAGGCGTCCACTTGATTTCATCCTCGCCGTCGCAAAAAATCAGCACCGTCAGCCAAGTGGAATTCTGGATCAACTGGTTCAATTGCGGCTGCAATGCGTTGAAGCGGGTGCCGTTGGCATAAGATTGATTGCCGACAAATTTGTTGAGGCTGGACGCAATGGTCACGGCATCTTCCGGCCTCCAATGTTGCAGCGGGAATTGCCCGGTGCGCAAATCCTGGTCGAACGTCCATACGCCGAGGCTGTCGCCCGCGCGCAACAGCCCGTCCATGCTGGTCGCCAGCAGTTCGTTCACCTCGGCCTGCACCGCCGGCAGCCGCTTTTTCATGTCCGCCGAGGTGTCGAAAATAAACAAAAAGCGGTTGTCGGCGGCCTGCGGTGCCGGTTGGGCGCGTCCCGCCGGCATCAAAAGAAATCCCGCGCACAACGCGAACACCACCGGCGCGAGCCGGAGAAAAAACTTTGGCGGTTTCATTTCAAGTGGCGTCGGGCCGGCGCTTGAACCGGTTCCGCTCCGTGCGATTGTGGCTTCTCAACTCGTCCTGCAATTCCGTCAGCGCGCTCTCCACCATGCGGATGAAATTCGCGCAGCTCGCCACCGAGCCGCCAAAACCGCTGACCGTGTCACGCTCCGCATGGTCGTCCGTGACCACGAGCACCTCGCCGTAAGCCCGAAAGCGATGCGCCGCGCGCTCAATCATTTGGTCGGCGGTCTGCCCGGCGCGCGAAAACAAAACCTCCACCGCGCCGCCGGGTTCATATCCCGGCGTGTTCGGCGGCGCGCCCGCGCCATCGAAAAAAATCGTGACCGGTTCGCCCGTCGCGTCGTGATAGCGCGTAAGGATGAAGATCAACTCGTCCCGCGCCCGCGCCGAATGCCGTGGCGCGCCGGGAGCGAGTTCCCGCCAGTTGTGCAGCAGGCTGTAGCCGTCCACCAAGATGCGTGCCAACGCCATGCGACAACGGTAGCCGAAAAAGTCCAAAGTCCAAAGTCCAAAGTCCAAAGCCGTGGCATTGGTCGGATCAGGCCGGCTTCATTTTAGACTTTGGACTTTGGACTTCAGACTTTAGACTTTCTTGAATGTCCGCCGCCCAAGCCATTTTTCAGAAATCCAACCGCCGCATCGCCGCGCTGGCGCTGGTGATTCTCGCGCTCGACCAGTTCACCAAATGGCTCGTGTTGAAAACGCTTCCGGATTACCAGGAAAAAATCATCGTCGGCGGTTTCTTCAAGTTCGTCCATTGGGGCAACACCGGCGCGGCGTGGAGTCTTTTCAGCGGCAACAACAGCACGCTCATCGTCGTCATGCTTCTCGCCTTCGTGGCGCTCTTTCTCACGCGGCACCATTTCGACGTTGATAAATTGTCCGGCCAGATTGCCTTCGGCCTGCTGTTCGGCGGCATCGCGGGAAACCTCGCCGACCGTTTGATCCGCCATGAAGTCGTGGATTTCATCCGCTTTTACATCCAGCAACGCGGCGGCGGCGAACTCGGTTTCCCCGCCTTCAACGTCGCCGACACCGCCATCTGCACCGGCGTCGGGCTGATTTTTCTCATCACCTGGAAAAATGAGCACGCGCCGAAGTCGGTGACGAGTGACAAGTGACATGAAAACAACATCCAGCCGCCCGCGCTCCGCCCATTTCTTGTCACACGTCACCCGTCACCTGCCACGCTGAAATGCCCTCGCGCACGGAAATGTTGACCGTTGAGAAATCGCTTCCGGGCGGGCGGCTGGACGTTTTTCTGCGGACAAAATTCCCCGCCGCCTCGCGCGGCGCGCTGCAACGGCTGATCGAACAGGGCCACGTCCACGTCAACGGCCAGACCACCAAACCCACGCACTCGCCCCGCGCCGGCGAGGAAATTGAAATCCACTGGCCGGACGCCCGGCCCGCCGAGGCGCAGCCGGAGGCAATGCCGCTCGATATTTTGTTCGAAGACCAATCGCTGCTGGTCCTGAACAAACCCGCCGGACTCGTCGTGCATCCCGCCGCCGGACATGAGGAGCACACGCTCGTCAACGCGCTGCTGCATCATTGCGCCGGGGAATTGAGCGGCATCGGCGGCGTCGCGCGGCCCGGCATCGTCCACCGGCTCGACAAGGAAACCAGCGGCTGCCTCGTCGTCGCCAAAAACGACGGGACGCACCTCGCGCTCTCGAAACATTTTGCCGAACGCCGCGTGGAAAAGATT